>Ga0075525_10000116_pt1 | contig 30617 bp, 34 predicted proteins | sample NGEPertwo_FD_74795 | JGI IMG/M metagenome (GOLD analysis project Ga0075525, IMG submission 74795) | Arctic peat soil microbial communities from the Barrow Environmental Observatory site, Barrow, Alaska, USA - NGEE Permafrost154B-two | ecosystem: Environmental > Terrestrial > Soil > Wetlands >...
GCAGTAGCAATGGGAGAAAATGTCGATGGACTTTCTGCCAGAGACGCAGCAGAGAAATGCTTAACTGCAATCTCCAGATTGGCTGCTGATGTGGGAATTCCTGCAGGCCTCAGTGCGCTGAATGTAAAAGAATCAGACTTCGCTTTGATGGCTGGAAATGCTAAAAAAGATGCTTGTCAATTCACCAATCCACGCACAGCAACACTGGAACAAGTCATCCAAATCTATAAGAACGCGATGTAAGAAAAACAATTACAAAAAAGTTCCGGGATTCCCCCCGGAACTTTTTTGCGTGCTGAAAGATTGCCGTTACTCAATGGAAGGGCAATCTTTCAGTCACTCCACGCTCTGGGTAGTTATAAAGATTACCATTGTCACCTCTATCTAAAAGCTACCACAATTCCGTATAACCCGCAGAGTAAAGATTGCATTTAAGTGAGGTTGTTGGCATTTAGAGCTTTTAGTTCGCCTTCTTTAGCTTGTTGAGCTTGTTGTTCAAATAGTTGAGCTCTCTGCATATTAGCTTGTTGTTCGGATTGATTCTGAGAAAGCTGTTGACGTTGGTTCCTTACGCTGGAAACAGGTTGCTCCTGCTGAGAGACCTTATCGTTTAGCTGTCCCAATTCGCTAGCTATCTCCATATCTGCCATGGCAGCACCGATCAATCTTAGTTCTTTAATTCCCTCTTTGCGTTTGCTCATTCAGTAGAACCTCCTTGTGTTTTAATATAGTATTTCCTTAATTGAAGAAAAAATGCTTTTCTATGGGATCTTATACGAGTCATATCAGAGGATCAATTATATCCAACCACAGTGACTTACAGCAAACACCTCATCCAGGGAGAAAAGAACATAAATCTAGTTAGTAAGTAACTATTCTTCATAAAATTGCCCTCCCAATGTAGAGTGATGTCATTCTACACTGGGAGGGCAATTAAATTATTTTATCTGAGATATTTTTCACAATACTCATTTGGAAAGCACTTTTCCTATGAAGGGTTTCTTAATTCCAATCGCCTCTTTCGGGCACAGTTCCTGACAGCAAAAACAACTGATACACAACCCTTATAGCCTTCACTGATTGGGTCGTTATCAAGGGAATTCCCGACTTATTGATGAGCGTCTTTTCTAATGATACCGAGGTACTTACCAACGGTACGAGTGCCCTAAGATTGATTTTCTTATCGGCACCCATCATCGGCTTTCAAATGGTTACAGTAGGCCTTTATCAAGCCCTAGGAAAAGCTAGAACCGCTTTAATATTATCAATGTCAAGACAACTTTTATTCCTTATTCCCCTAGTATTAACACTCCCTTATTTATACGGGGTAAAAGGTATTTGGATATCCTTTCCCATTGCAGATGCATTGGCCTTTCTTTGTGCCTTGATTGTTCTTCTGAAAGACCGAAAAATGTTCTTTCCCAACCCAAGTTAACCGCCTCAATGCCCTGCTAAAACAAAACCGATCACTATCAAACCAATAACAAAACGATAACCTACAAAAAGTCCAAAGTTATTAGTTTTCAAATACTTGAGTAAAAAAGAAATACTTGAAATACCAACGACAAAAGATGTGATAACGCCGACTGAAAAGGGCAAATTTATTGAAGCCATCGTCAAATGCCTAAGTTTTAGGACTCCTGCCCCCAAAATGATGGGCGTTGACATAAGGAACGAAAATCGAGCAGCCTCTTCCCTCGTCAAAGTGAAAAAGCGGGCAGCCGCCATAGTACTTCCTGACCGAGATACTCCGGGAATAATGGCTAAGGCTTGTGACAGACCGATCCAAATGGCTTCCTTTAATGTCATTGTATCTAAGGTGCGAACTTCACGTTTTTTGTCGGCTAAATATAGTATGGCACCCATAACAATCAGCATAATTCCGATGAGCAAAGGAGAACGAAAAACGGTCTCTGCCTTCTTCTCCAGCGCAAGACCCAACAAGGCCCCTGGAATCGTGGCCACCACTAAGTACCAAAAAATTCGCTTATCGGACGATGCACCCTTCGTTAGAGCTGCTTTGAATAATTTGACCCAATCCTTCCAGAAATACAGGACCACCGCAAAGAGCGTGCCCATGTGAAGCGCGACGTCAAAGGTTAAACCTGGATCCTCCCAACCGAAAAGCCACGGGACTAATACTAGGTGCGCGGAACTAGAAATGGGCAGAAATTCCCCTAAACCTTGGACAATACCTAAGATCAATGCGTGTATAACTGTCACTTTTTACCCTCCATATATAAACTTTAGCTGCTAGTCTATTGTAGCATCCATAAACTATACCTTAACATTCATTTCTTAGAATCACCTTAGAAAGGTTGACGGCTTACTTGATGCGGTAAACTAATAACAAAGGTTGTCCCTCCCCCTGGGAAACTAGAGACATTAACCTGACCATGGTGGCTTTGGATAATTGAGTCCGCAATAGCAAGTCCTAACCCTGTACCCTCTTTTTGTTGAGAACGGGCTTTATCGACACGATAAAAGCGTTCGAAGATCTTCTCCACATGTTCTGACTCGATGCCTTCCCCGTTGTCGGACACCGTGATCTCTACGAAATTATCCCTGTTTTGTAAACCGAGCGTGACTTGTCCCCCAGATGGCGTGTATTTAAGCGCATTATCCACGAGAATAACCATGAGTTGTTTAATCCTGAATTCATCCCCCCAATAGTTAATTTCTGTATTCAGAGAGGATTCAAGGAGGATTGCGCTGGTCTCTGCTAAGGGTCTAAAGGATTCTAACACCTCACGGAGTGCTGTATCAAGCGAGAATTTCTTCATTTCTAAGGTCTGTTGTTGGGAGTCGGCGCGGGCTAGGAAGAGCAGATCACCCACTAATTTAGACATACGCTTGGTCTCGAGCAGACTATAATCCAGCCATTTGGACTGGCTGGCGACGGTATCTTCAGGGTTTCCTTTCACAAGTTCCAAGTTGACCTGGACGACCGTCAGCGGCGTGCGGAGTTCGTGAGAAGCATCAGCGACAAAATCCTGCTGTCGTTGCCAAGACTTTTTAATGGGTGCCATCGCTCGGTCCGCCATAAATCGACTCGCGTAATAGGCGAGTACTAAACAGATGAGGCCTCCACTGGTCAGTGAAATTAGTAACTTACCCATTATCTCTCTATCCTGTTCAATGTCAACAAAGCAAATGACGAAACCGGGACTCTGCTTGAGAGGCACCCTGAGATATGTGTAAGTTTCATCCTGAAAATCCACTTCACCTTGGGTCCTCGGACGACTGAAAGTCGCTTTCACTAAAGCGTCTAATTGGTCTATAGCGTGGGAAGGGTTCACTAGATCCTAAGGAACAAGCCCTTAGTAGTGTCGTTCTTAAAATGTTGAATGACCGCGGCGCCGAAGAACTTCAGCCTAAAGCTTAAATTTTTTCTCTAGCCAACAAAGCGCCGACACACCAAGCATCGTATGAGGTATAAGTGCCTCGCTTTCATTAGGGTACACATAACTAGTCAGTATGACACGAAATAGACTGGCGTACTGACTAGTTATTTTCTTGATTATGCCCTAAATCTAGAGTTGCAATAATTTCATGACATAGTAAAATATGACTATCAGAACTCACAGGTATTGAGTTTCATAATAAATTTTGAATGTAGGGACAAAAACATGAAAAAAAGAGAAATGTATGACTGTCTTGTCGTCGGTTGCGGCATGGCAGGCACAGTGATAGCGCGTGAACTGGCGGAACGAGCCGGTAAAAAAGTGCTGATCCTTGAGATGCGCGACCATATTGGCGGCAATGCATATGATCTAGTGAGTGAGAGCGGAATTTTAGTCCATCAATTTGGCCCCCATATCTTTCATACGGACAGCAAAATGGTCTTCGATTATCTCTCCCGGTTCACACAATGGCGGAATTACTCTCACGAGGTCGTGGGCGACATACATGGGCAGCTAATACCCATTCCTTTTAACCTAAATTCGCTTCATCTGTCCTTTGAGCCTAGCAAAGCATCGCGGATAGAGCAAAAGCTGATCGCCATCTATGGCCTCGGAAGCAAGGTATCCATATTAGATCTACGCCGACAGACCGACACAGAACTGGTGGAAATTGCGGATTTCATTTACAATAACATATTTTTACATTACACTCAAAAGCAGTGGGGCCTGGCTCCCGAAGAAATCGATCCTTTGGTGACCGCACGAGTCCCTGTCTTTATCTCCTATGATAACCGCTACTTTCAGGACACGTATCAGGGTATCCCTGCAAAGAGCTATACGTCACTCTTCGAGCACATGTTAAATCACCCCAATATAACGCTCCAGCTTAATTCCGATGCTCGTAGACTGCTCCGGCTGGAATCCGGGGAAGTTTTTTTGGACGGTACCCCGTTCAACGGCACCGTAATATACTCTGGACCGACAGACGAACTGTTTGACTGCCGGTACGGACGCTTGCCTTACCGGACTTTGGATTTCGCCTTTGAAACTCACAATATCACCTGGTACCAGTCCAAGGGGACTGTGAATTATCCTGTTGACCAAGAATATACCCGTATCACAGAATTTAAACACCTCACGGGACAGGCTCTCGACGGACGAACGACCATCGTCAAGGAATATCCACGGGCGTATACAGGTGCCGATAGCGAGACCCCCTATTACCCCATCCAAAATTCTGAAAATCTTGCCCTTTATGAGCAATATCGGAAGCTTACCGACCAATTTCCACAATTACACTTACTGGGCAGACTTGCAGAGTACAAATACTACAACATGGACGCTATAGTTAAGAAGGCCTTGGAACTTGCCGACACCCTAATCAAGTCATGCGTTTAGTGTACTTATACTAATTTTAATTAATGCAGATGCAGACTCACTGCGGAACGGAGCCCAAATTGAAAATAATTACATTTACCGTACCATGCTACAATTCATCGGCTTATATGGAACGCTGCATTGATTCACTGATTCCGTGTGGAAATGATGTGGAAGTGATTATTGTAAATGACGGTTCTAGCGACGACACCGGAAAGATTGCCGATAAATATGCCTCGCAATACCCTGAAATAGTACGGGTGATCCATCAAGAAAACGGAGGACATGGCGAAGCGGTGAATACTGGCTTAAAAAACGCTTCGGGTCTTTATTTTAAAGTGGTGGATTCAGACGACTGGCTCGATGGCCCAGGTTTGATAGAGGTGCTGCAAACCCTTAAAACGTTCGTGAGTGGCAACTCTGCCCCCGATATGATGGTATGCAACTATATTTATGAAAAGCTACTGGAAGGGACTAGACATGTCATTAATTATAGCCACATCTTTCCCAGCAATCAGATGTTCGGTTGGGATGACATGAGGAAGTTTCCTCCCTGGAAATATCTTCTGATGCACTCGTTGATTTACAGAACACAACTGTTGCACGAATGTGGCCTTCAATTGCCAAAGCATACCTTTTATGTCGACAATATCTTTGTTTACCAGCCCCTGCCTTTTGTGAAAACTATTTACTATCTGGATGTGGATCTTTACCATTATTTTATCGGGCGTGAAGACCAATCTGTCAATGAAAACGTCATGCTCAAAAGAATCGACCAGCAACTCCGGGTAACTCGCATCATGATACGATGTCATCGTCTCCCAGGGAGCATACCCAGTAAGAAACTGTCCAGCTATATGCTGAGTCATTTAGCGATGATGATGATTATTTGCACCGTATTTCTGCGGATTTCCGGCACAAAGGAAGACACTGAGAAGGAAAAAGAGCTATGGGCCTTCCTCACAAGTTACGATAACGGCCTGTACCGGCGTGCGAGCAGCAGGTTTTTGAGAATGGTTGCCAACCTGCCCGGAAATTCCGGCAACAAACTAACCGTCAGATTATATAATATAGCACGCAAAGTCTATAAATTTAATTGACCCGTGAAAAACAAGATTTACAGACTTTTTGCACCAAGGGAGCAAATGAATGCCCACTAAAACAAAACTTAAGCTATTAATAGGTTTACTCATCACAGCGGTCACGGTTTATTACTCGATTAAGGCCCTCAAAGGCCTGCAGGTCAACGTGCTTTTCCATCAGAACATCAATTGGGGCCTTGCGCTGCTTTCAGTCGCTATTTTTGTATATGCCAACTATATTCGCGCGCTTTCCTATACACGGGGTATTGACCGGGACATGGACAGAATGACAGCGCTTCAAATTGTGGGTATAGGGCATGCTGCTAACATGGTTTTGCCGTTCCATGTCGGAGAAGGGCTGCGGGCAGCTTTTTTCCCGAAAGGATACAGTGCCTTAAAGATCACGAACCTGCTGCTTATTCCGGCCTTCGCAGATTTCGCTTCAATTTTGATCCTATCAATCGCCGCAGTTCCCTTCGCCGGGTTCACTGACCAAAATTTGTTAAAGGCACTGTGGATTCTTACCTTTCTCTGTATTGCCGCGTTTATCGTGTTCGTGGTTCTCATCTTTACTCGTTCACCGCTTCGCAGCTATCTGAGTGAATATTTAAATGTTGACACCGCGAAAATGATGTATTGGGTGCTCCTATCCTGGTTTATCCTGCTCGTGTCGGTTTGGATTGGACTTGTAGCCTTCGGCTTCCCATGGGTGGCGTCCATTCGCATGTCGCTTGCCGTATTCGCCGCGACCAATATCATCAATTTTATACCCGCCACGCCAGGCGCCATCGGCCTTTTTGAATACGGGACAATTTTAGGCCTTGGGGGACTGGGAATCGATCCAACCACAGCGCTGTCAGCGAGCTTGCTGTTGCACCTCATACAATATGCTGCACTCCTGCCCCTTGGAGGTTACCTATACATTAAATCCCTTCACGGTAAATACGGAGAAGCACTCGGGAACATGTGGCGCACCAATCGGCAGAAGGACACGAAATAGAAGAAACTTAAACGACTAAAATGAAGATAAGTGGAGATGAAAACTATCAAACTTTTATCAATTGTCGTACCGTCCTATAATTCGCAGGACTATCTTCGCCACTGCCTCGATACCTTAGTCAAGGGCGGGCAAGAGGTAGAGGTTATTGTCGTGGATGATGGTTCCACAGACAGCACGGCGGAGATTGCCCGCGAATACTGCGGCCACTTTCCTGGAATTGTCCGCCTTGAGCAGAAAGAAAACGGTGGCCATGGCTCTGCCGTCAACCGCGGACTCGAAGTGGCCACGGGTACTTATTTCAAGGTTGTCGACAGCGACGATTGGCTGGATACGACGGACTACATGTCCGTGCTTTCGTTGCTACGCAGCATTGGTTCCGTAGACCTGCTGATCACAAACTATGTCTACGAATATTCGTATAACGGTCAGCATAAAGTCATGCGATTTAGTAATGTTTTTCCTCAGGGCAAGGTTATCTCATGGGACAGTATGCATCGTTTTCGCTTCGACCAGCTGATGCTCATGCATGCCTTGTTTTACCGGACGGATTTGCTACGAGAGTGCGGCCTCAAGCTGCCAGAGCACACATTTTATGTGGACAACCTTGTCGCCTACCTTCCTCTCCCCTATGTGAAGCGTTTAGTTTATCTGGACTGTTCACCCTATCACTATCTCATTGGCCGGCCTGGCCAATCCGTCAACACGCAGGTGATGATCAAACAAATTGACCAGCAGCTTAAGGTGACGCGCCTGATGATTGAGGCGTATGATGTCTTCGAGGACATTCAAGTAGAGAAACTTAGACGCTACATGATTTTCTATCTTTCCATGATGGTAGCCATCACGGTGACTCATATTTATATTGCAGAGGACAAAAAACTCATCTGCAAGGCAGACGAGCTTTGGGACTTTATAAAGCAAAAGGATGAAAAGCTGTATGCTGTACTGCGCAAGAGCTTTCTCAACTCCGGCATAAGGATCGCCCAGAAAATCAGTCCACGCCTTATAGCGCGAGGGCTTAATTTGATTAAACGCATCTATAAGTTCAGTTAAAATCGCAATCGCTTTTATATAATGCGATTGCGATTTTATTCTTTAACTGACCCAACCGAGCTTTTTTCATATTTAGAGTGTTTAACAAAAAGAATATCACAATATAATAATAATATCACAATATAATAATAATATAATATATATAAATTGACATATATAGATATATTAATGTATACTACAAAAAAGATCGATTATAGGGAAGTGAAAAAGATGCTAGCCATACCGCCAACGGGACAGGTACTGCCGTTTGATGAAGAAGAAATTCGCCGTGACGTTAAACGCTTTAAGGCTTTGGGAGATGTAACACGATTAAAGATGGTCCGCTTGTTAGAAACAGGAGACCATTGTGTTTGTGAAATCATGGAAGTCTTCGATATTGGACAATCTACAGCCTCCCATCACTTGAAAATTCTTGAAAACGCAGGTTTGATCCTGTCTCGGCGCGAGGGTAAATTTGTTTATTACCAAATTATTCCTCGTAGTCTTAATTGAAAAGGAAATTTGTAATTGGGAGGAAAAAGCATGTTACAATCATTTGCTGATTTTATGGCTTACGGCGTATTTGGTTTGGTTCCGCAAAGCCATCTGGGTGGAGCCGTTAATTTTTTCATTTATGATACCATTAAAATTTTCCTAATGTTAGCCGTAATTATTTTTCTAGTATCCCTCATACGGAGCTTTTTCCCAGCTGAACGGACGAAGAAGCTTTTGAGTCATAAACGTGAATTTGTGGGGAATATTCTCGCTGCGCTCCTGGGGATCGTCACTCCCTTTTGCTCGTGCTCTGCAGTTCCAGTGTTCATCGGGTTTGTCGAATCAGGAGTGCCTCTTGGCGTAACTTTTTCGTTTTTGATCTCTTCACCCATGGTCAATGAGGTTGCACTCATTATGCTTTGGGGACTCTTTGGTTGGAAAATCGCTGCAATATATATTGGGACGGGTCTCTCCGTGGCCATCGTTGGAGGTATAGTCATTGGTAAACTTAAATTGGAGCATCTCGTTGAAGAATATGTCTACAATATTAAAATGACAGATATAGAACTCGCAGCACTCACTTGGAAAGAACGCCTGGAATACGCATGGGGATATGTTCTTAATATTCTCAAAAAAGTTTGGCTCTATGTTGTGATCGGAATTGCCATTGGTGGTTTCATTCATGGATATGCACCCGCGGATTTCCTCGTTAAATATGCAGGTCCGAACAATTTCTTCGGTGTTCCGTTGGCAGTTCTCGTCGGGGTTCCGCTCTACTCTAATGCTGCAGGAATTATCCCTATTGTTCACGTCCTGATGGAAAAAGGTATGGCCATGGGCACTGTCTTAGCCTTTATGATGGCAGTGACCGCACTCAGCTTACCTGAAATGATTATTCTTCGTAAAGTGCTTAAACCCAAGCTTATCGGCATTTTCATTGGAATTATGTCGGTCTCGATCATTTTTGTAGGATATTTATTTAACGCAATTATGTGAGGCAAGACAGCCTGAATTAATTTTAAGGGGGTTTTATTGAATGAACATTAAAATTTTAGGAACGGGTTGTTCAAAATGTGCAACTATGGAGAAAGTCACCAGGGAGGCCGTTGCTAAACTAGGGATCACTGCTGAGATTGAAAAGGTTGAAGATATGGCCAAGATCATGTCCTATGGGGTGATGAGTACACCCGCCTTAATAATGGGTATAATAGGAGAGAAATAATAGGTACAATATCGAGAAACCACGGCTCGGGTTAGGCAAGAAAGGAGTCGCTAATGTCTTCAACCTTAATAATGCACTACATAACGCAATATGGTTATCTGGGATTATATGTTATGTTATTGGTTTCAATCGTAGGCTTGCCAATCCCTGATGAATTTCTGTTGACGTTCGTCGGATTTATGAGTTTTTCTGGGCAACTTAATCCTGTATTAGCCATCATCGCATCGGCCACTGGAAGTATGACAGGGATTACTATTGCTTATTTTTTGGGCCTTTTTTTCGAAACAAAGGTTTTGGCGCATCTGAAAAAACATGCGGGGAGTGAGCGCCTAGAAAAGGTGCTAAATTGGTACCACAAGCATGGTGGTAAGCTTCTTACCGTAGGATATTTCATTCCCGGGGTTCGTCACCTTTCGGGTTATATTGCTGGCTTGAGTCGGTTGAGCTACCGAAATTTTGCATCTCATTCCTATGTGGGAGCCGTTGCATGGACAAGTCTATTTATCCTATTAGGAAGGACTTTAGGCAGCCGTTGGGAAACGATCCTTCCGATTATTCACCGTTATTCCATCCTTCTCGGGGTTATTTCTGCCGTACTCTTTCTGGCATTTTACCTCTTGTATAAGCAGCATGAACGCTGGGGAGCTTGGCTGATGGCTGAGTTTTTCCGCTTGCCGAGTCGTTATCGTTCGTTAGGCAAGCTGCGGTTCTTAGTAACGGTTAGCGGCGTTGCTTTCCTGGGACTCTTTTTATTCCTGATGGGTTTGATTCAAGATTTTGTGGCTAATGATGTCGCTCAATTCGATGAACTTGTTACTTCAGGACTGGTACTTGCTTCGCCACCTTGGGTGATTTACTTAATGCAACAAATTAATGCTTTGAGCACTCACGTGGTGATACTCTGTGTCTTCCTGGTTGCTATCGTTGCTTTAAGGGATAAAACTAAACTATGGATCACGGTCCTTCCTCTCGGTCTCGCTTGGGGTGGGGGCACCGTGGTGGATTACCTTTTCCGATTAATTTTTCGGGGAGAAAATGTCAGTATCTTTGAAAATGTTGTGCCTTTTCAAGCCCCCAATACAGGCTTTTTACTGGCGGGCTTATCGTTTTATGCGGTCCTCGCCTATCTTCTGGCGCGGGAAACATCGTGGTCATCTCAATTGAAGGTTTTGATTGGGGGACTTCTGTTATTGTTTCTCATAGGAATGAGTCCAATTTATCTTAAAATACATACGCCTAGTGCCATGGTTACTGCTTTAACGGTCAGTGGTCTGTGGACTTTTATTTGTGTCTTTATCTATGAGTTCCGTCTTTATCGATACAAAGCATATGAAAGAAACTTACCTTGACGTCGTAGGTTCCACGACGTCAAGGTAAGTTTCCTTATCCGTCACTTTAGCTCTCATGAAATGATACTAGGTGTCTATGGTCAGAAGTTCTGCGCCAGCGCCTCCTCGAATGATGTATCGCACTTGTCCTGCAGAAACGGTTGTCACTAACATGATGGTATGGGCATCGACACTGTGAGAAAAACCAAGATATAAATATTTCTCTTCATTTTGTGTACCCCTAACCTAAATTGCTCATGGCCGTATTCTTTGTTGATCTAGTAACTAATATTCTATTTGTGCTATATATTGTACATCCCCGAGTCATCAATTCGGTTAGGCTGTTTTGTTGCCTTGCCTATAAAATATCAGCATAAGTACAGCCGCAGCTAGAGCCATGATTGCCCCATAGTAAAATGGTGCACGGTTATTGACATGATCATAAAGCAGTCCAGCAATAACACTAGCCGGGAGTAAGGTTACTCCTACCAGTGAATTGTACAATCCAAGGCCTGTGCCTCTTTTGTTCTTATCGATCAAGTCTGAAACTAAGGCTTTCTGAATCCCATCCGTTGCTGCACTATAAAGACCATAAAATGCAAAGAGTGAAATAAGAACACCTTGACTGTTTGTTCTTCCAAAACCAAAATATATGAGTGAATAGCAAAAAAGTATAAACATTTAAGAGAGCAGTTTCTCCCGATGGGAGCGACTGCTCTCTTTTCCAAACTCATTATACCTATCTACTTACTTTCTAAATCCTGTTTTCGGCTTTTAAATTCCGTTGAATCGATCTCACCACGCGCATAACGTTCACGTAAAATGTCTAATCCGCTATTTTGATTTCCATGTCCGTTTGTATGAACTTGGAAAGCGTTACGACGAAACAGATAAACAACTAGTAAAATAATCCCGATTACGAAGATCATGGGCATTATCATACCCATCCAGCCATATCCGCCTCCCATGCCACCGTAACCACCGTACCCGTAACCACCCATCATATAAATTCCTCCTTCCCATGGTTTACTTTACCTTGGATTGCATAACTGGATCTTTTAGCATGGCTCCTAAAGTTTCTTTCATTCGAGGATCCGACATGATCTGTACCATAGGCTCATACATAGACGGATCAGACATAATACTCACCATGTTGTCCCTGTTTTCTCTACTCCCCATAATACCTATCATATTCTTCCGCACCTCGCTATTTTTCATTGCATCGACCATCACCGGCTTCATCTGTGGAGACCCCATGATTGTTACCATGGACTGGCGATTATCAGATGAACTCATAACACTCATCATTCCCGCGGTATTGCCCTTCATATATTGGTTCGCGCTGCTGTTATTCATCATACCCTGATTTGTTTGAGCAGCCTGATTACCTTGAGCTCCGCAACCGGTTAGACTTAACATGGCAATAGAAATTAGAGTTAGAAACATGATTGATTTATTATTCTTCTTCAATACCAACATCTCCCTCTTTTTAGATATCTCTGTGCTATGTACAAACCACGGGAATAAATCTATCATTTCATTGATCCCTACCTATTATCTCTAACTATGAAGTCTATTATCCTAAATGACTTCGCTGGTACGAAGCCCGCACAAAGCAAATTTTAAGAGCAGTTTCTCCCTATAGGAGCGACTACTCTTAAAACTCGTTATACCGATCTACTTGCCTGTTCCACGATGGCTATGTCCTGTGGACAGTGCTCTTTCTCAATGTTCTGCGTGAAGTTTATATACTAATTCATATGGGCAGGCACCAGTTTAAACTACTTCTGGTTTATACAGAGATAAGGTAAATGCCTTGCAATTAGTGCCTCGTATGAATTATTATAGTGGGAGTAGCAGTGGCTACAGGTAGTGCATCCGATAAGCCTTGAAGAAATTATTAAATAATAAGTAACAGTCTATCCTTTTGAAATATATATGTCATTGAATGTCTAAAGAGAGACATTGGCTTACCCAAAATTTTGTGTGTTTAGAGGAGGAATTGGCCTTGTTAGAATTTATCAGACGCGTGTTTGGCAACGAAAGTGGCTCTAGTAAAACGGTGGCAAAAGACCGCCTACGGCTCGTTTTGGTTCATGACCGTGCCGGCATGTCGCCTGCCATGCTCAATAGATTAAGAGAAGATTTAATTAAAGTTATTTCTAAATATGTGGAAATCGACGAAACTGCACTCGAATTCAAATTATCACAAGATGACAACGAAGTAGCGTTCGTGGCTAACATTCCCGTCCTGAACATGAAGAGGGACTACGCAACCAAGGGGTAATCCAAAGTCACAGGCATAACACGCACGGAAATATAGTAGAAGAATTTGACGTCCTCAGCTTATAACTGCCGGGGTCTTTTTCTGGTTTCTGGTTTTTTATTCGGTATTCTTGGCCCTAATGAGTCCCTATGGTAATAGGTAATGCAAAGCTTTAACTGCGACGCCTTAGAAACTCTGGAATATCGAGATCTCCTTCTTTGGAAATCGGCTTGATAATATTGTCTTGCACTTTTCCTGATTTGGGCTCTCCGCCAGAGCCCCCACAATTCTCATCAAATCCAGTGGCAATGACCGTAACCCTCATTTCATCCTTGAGGGTCTCATCAATGACCGCACCAAAAATGATATTAGCCTCTGGGTCCGCAGCTTTCTCAATAATTCCCGCGGCTTCGTTCACTTCAAAGAGGGTTAAATTAATATCGCCAGTAATATTAAGAAGCACTCCTTTGGCCCCTTCAATCGAAGTTTCCAGTAACGGGCTAGAAATTGCGTTAGAAGCTGCATCAACCGCACGGTTTTTCCCACTCGCCTGACCAATACCCATCAGGGCAGAACCCGCGTTCGTCATGATGGTCTTAACATCGGCGAAATCTAAATTTATCAAACCAGGAAGCGCAATTAAATCTGAAATCCCCTGAACCGCCTGTCGTAAAACATCATCTGCAATGCGAAAAGCCTCATGAATCGTAGTATTCTCGCCCACTACTTGTAACAATCGATCATTCGGTATCGTAATGACCGTATCTATTCTACTTTTAAGCGCTTCAATTCCCTTTTGTGCCTGCATAGCTCGTTTACGACCTTCAAAGGTGAATGGACGTGTCACTACACCGATCGTTAGTGCTCCCATTTTCTTGGCCACTTCCGCAACAATCGGTGCTCCTCCCGTACCCGTTCCGCCTCCCATCCCTGCAGTGACGAAAACCATGTCCCCCCCCTCTAATACCCTAGCAAGTTCTTCACGGCTTTCTTCCGCAGCTTTAGCACCTATTTCTGGATTTGCGCCTGCTCCAAGACCTTTGGTTAATTTCATCCCAATTTGCACTTTTCGACCTGCACTGGAGTGCTGTAAGGCCTGTGAATCAGTGTTTACAGTTACAAAATCTACCCCTTGCAATTCGGCGGTAATCATTCGATTAACTGCATTATTTCCTGCGCCACCAACGCCAATGACTTTAATTTTTGCAAATTGCTTTAGGTCTGTATCAAATTCTAACATCTAGACTTAACCCCCTCTATAGCAATTAAATAGAAGCGCATGTCAAAAAGGCATCAGATACATTGCCAAGGCCTTCATGGATGAAAACTTCTAAAATTTACCATCTATTACCATGTAGCATATCACATAATATTAGTTCACACAGTAAAATATCTATAAAAATTACATAAAGGCAATGGTGCGATCCCTAGACATATTTACCTATATGTTACTGATCTTACTAACATCTAAGTAAACAAAAATATTACGCAAGATGCTCGCCTAATTCACGAATATTCTTGTTTTTTCATCTAATATTTAATAATTTTATAGGGTTCGTCGCGTAAATTATTTACAATAAAATCCATAGATCCTTTACAGACAGGCCTTCTCAAACTTTTTACGGCTTTTTTCAGAGCAACATATTTATGACGATTTCGACAGGCTCACTGAAGTATACTTAAACAAACAACCGCTTATCGTGTTTTGTGCATAGAACATGCGGCTTTGCCAGAATCAAAGAGTGCCTATTAACTCTAGAAACGGCAGCATGGCAAGCCCGTTAGTCAAGTAAATCTATGGAAAGGTTGGGCTAAATATGGGTGAGGTAATCGTAGTAACTTCTGGAAAAGGGGGTGTAGGCAAGACCACGACATCCGCAAACATTGGTACCGGACTGGCTGCCGCAGGGCATAGTGTTGTCTTAGTCGATACGGATATAGGGTTGCGTAACCTCGATGTACTGATGGGCCTTGAAAACCGCATTGTTTATGATTTAGTGGATGTGACCAGTGGGAAATGCCGCCTTAAACAAGCACTTATTAAAGATAAACGGTTTTCCAGCCTCTTTTTGCTATCTGCTTCGCAAACTAAAGATAAAACAGACGTTACTCCAGAGCAAATGAAACTCTTAGCTGCAGAGCTGAAAGAAACCTTTGATTATGTCATTATTGATTGTCCAGCTGGAATTGAACAGGGATTTTACAATGCGATTGCTGGCGCAGACTGGGCAATTGTCGTTTGTACACCAGAAGTGAGTTCCATTCGAGACGCCGATCGCATCATTAGCCTTTTGGAAGCAGCTGGGTTGAGAAACCCAAAGTTGATCATTAATCGCCTACGTCCTGGCATGATTAAAAATGGAGATATGCTGAATACATCTGATATCTTGGATATTTTGGACGTCGAGCTGATCGGAGCTATTCCGGAAAACGAGAGTATCATCATTTCTACGAACCAGGGTGAACCTGCGGTAATGGATAAAAATTCAAAAGCTGGCGAGGCCTACCGGTACATTACAAGACGGATTCAAGGGGAAGTGGTACCCCCGATGAACTTAGATGAACCTCATGGAATCATGGTCAGTTTAAAGAGACTCGTTGGCATACGTTAACCGTTAGATATAGAGAGGGGGGAGTTTCCTTGTTGGAATTTATCACCCATATACTTGGTAAAGAAAATGGCTACAGCAAGACAGTGGCGAAAGAACGACTACAGCTCGTTCTAATTCATGACCGGGCCAGCATGTCACCAGCCATGATCGACAGTTTAAGAAAGGAATTAATTGAAGTTATTTCTAACTATATGGAAATCAACGAAACTGCGCTCGAATTCAATCTATGTCAAGACGATAAAGAAGTGGCATTAGTAACCAACATTCCCTTCCTTAAAATGAAAAGGGACTACGCTGCCAAAAGGTAATCCCAAGATAACCCTTTCCAAAACAAAAAGCAGTTGGCACAAGCCAGCTGCTTTTGTTCGTCGACAGAACTTCTTTAATCTAGTCTAGTGGAAGTAATCTATAATTTCAAAGGCCTGTTCCCTACTTCGTAAAGACATGATTTCCAATTTTTTTAATTTGTGGACGTGACAAAATGTACTTATTGGTCGTCTTGTCTGGATTGAAAAAGAAAACTGCCCCCATAGAAGGGTCTGATCCATTGACCGCCTCTTGGGTAGCACGTAATGCATCTGCAGAGGGTGGCAAATTGATTTGGCCGTCATCCACGCTCGAAAAAGCTCTCGGCTGGTAGATGATATCAGCGATCGTTTTAGGGTACGCAGGATCTGCAATGCGATTAAGAATAACTGCCGCCACCGCGACTTGTCCCACGTAGGGCTCTCCTCGTGCCTCAGAATTTACGCAACGAGCTAAGAGGTTTGTGTCAACATTCTTATTGCCAACAGCTTTTCCCGTCGAATTCGTACTTTGCCCCGCTAAGCTCTTTAATTCCTTGATGGTTTGCGTATCGGCCAATCCGTCTCCTTTAAGCCCGCGTTCCTTTTGGAAACTCCGTACTGCGGCCTCTGTTTTCGATCCGAACTTTCCATCAGTCGCTCCGACACCATAACCCAGCTGTATCAATTCTTTTTGCAATTCGACGACTTCGGGTCCTTTGCTGCCCTTGCCTAGCCGATCTCCTAACGCCCCATAGGCAATCCCAGATAGGGCAATACTGATAATCAATCCGATGACCAGAATTCCCCAAGGTTTCATGCGTCCTTTCATACCCTCACCTCGCTTTGTTTAATAGTCTTTAGAGTGGCAAAAGTATGGTCTGCTCCACCCAGAATTATTGTTTAATGCCAACTAAATCTTTATGATTTAATACCGTGGGAGGTTGTTCGAGCCACTCATGATCAATCATTAATTTAGTACCTTTTTGACCGTATTTCATAATCTGAGCCGTATATTTAATATACATCGCATATAAGTCGACTCTTACGCTTTCCGATACTGCCATACCAAGACTACCTACTGATGAAGCAGCTAACACTAACATATGAGTTAACATCAATTTTTCCGAGAAAGGGGCTACTGTAGAATCAGTCACGAAAGAATCTGAAGTCGAAGGAATTGGAATATTCTCAACTGTAAAGACTTGCGTTAACTCACCAATTATTTTGGATGATATACCCATGCCTTCAAAGAAATAATTGTAAATTTTTTCATTCTTTGAAACCTGACCAAATCCTGTTGATATTGCTCTGCCCACAATATTTGAAAAATTAATTCCAAATAATTGAGTCACTTCATTTAAGAGCAAAGGTCGTTTTTTACCGAAGAGACCCATCAAAAAACTTTGACTTCTGATATATTGGACCTTTTTAGTCACTTCTACAAAGGGTGCTTTTATAAAGATACCCCTTGTTAATCGTAAATCTGCTGATTTATTATATAGGTCTGTAGAATCATTAATGCGTTGCGTGAAGTAATTTCTAATGTCTGGACGTGCTATTTCGTTTAATATTAGGGTGTAATTGTGCATTGCAATTCTTGACATGAATGATAAGTATAACAAATAAAAGGAATCTGAAAACAAACGAGGTGCGTTGATATTAACATCGTTGTCGTTAAATGCGTCTGGTATCGGTAATCCTGCCTGATTAAACAAATTAGTTATTTCTAGGAGATGTTGATGTGACTTATCCAATGTTTCCTGTAAAAGAACACGGGTTTCTTCATCTTCTACTTTATTGACAAAATAACTAAGAACTCTCACTATTAAACTTTCACTCATATACGCATTCCACAAACCTGCTATTTCAGATGAAATTAAGGGTATTTGCGTTACATCCCCACTCACAAATAAAAACCTCCTCCATTAAATAATTTAGTTTAGCATTTCCCCTTTTATAAGTTATTATGTCACCCTCTCTGTGCCACAGTTGTACAACCTTAAGAGCCTACCCCTAAAAGATATAGTAAAAGTGAGAACCGCCAGTAACGGCAGTTCTCACTTTTAATTTGCTAATAACGCTCTCAATGTGCAAAAAATGTTGTATGGACTCATCCCCCTCCCAAACAATGGCTGCAGGGCAATGTAACTTCCCGCTATACGGTCTTGAGTCATAGTCCCTTTGGTTTAGGGAACCGGACTGAAAAGGTCGTTCCATCTGGACCAGTCTTCACTTCTATTAGAGCATTATGCCTATCGGCAATACTATAGCACATCGCCAAACCCATACCAGTGCCCCCTTCTTTAGTCGTAAAGAAGGGAGTCCCAAGTTTTGTTATATCCTCTGTACTAATACCCGTGCCTTCATCATGAACACTGAGAATGACGTTTTTACCCTCCATAAATGTCTTAAGGGTAAGGCAACCATCTGGGCCCATGGCTTCGAGACCGTTACGGACAAAGTTTAACACTAGCTGAGTGATTTCATGGGTGTCAATATCCAGATGGACTAAAGGCCCAGGTTCTAAGATACACTTCTTACCTTGGGAATAGGCATCTCCCAGTAGTAAGGGAAATAAGTTAGTTAACAACTTGTTTAAGCATTGTCTCTTCAACTCTGTCGGTTTATCCTTGGCTATAGATAAAAAATCTGAAATGATTTCATTGGTTCTATCGAGTTCCTCTATCATCAGATCAAAATAGCTCTTGTAAGTAAGCAACTCAGGTTTTTTCTGTAGCAGTTGCAAAAATCCTTTGATGGTAGACATGGGATTACGAACTTCGTGTGCAAGACCCGCTGCTAATTGACCGATAACGTGAAGTCGTTCTAGTTTAGCGACTTCACGTTCAATACGTTCCCTTTTCGCAACCTCATGCTTTAGTTGCTTAGTTCTATCATCGAGCATTCCTTGAAGGTAAAGTCGTTGGTGTTCTAACTCCATTAATTCTCCTACTCCATTCCTACACAAGACAATTCCCTTGTACTCTGGGGGGGTTAACCTTTTTCGCGAGTATAAGTTTTAACTTGTGAAATAGTTATATCCTGAAATGTCCTAAATAGGCTTTATCTAATACAAAAGCAGCCTTTAAGGCATTATTCTTCGTTATAAACGGTAATTCTACATAGACAATACGGTAACCTCTAAAAAATAATTCAAAATATTAGATATTATACAAAATGCTAGCAGAACATTCACCCCACAGGCCTTGAATGTTCTGCTAGCAAACGCCGAGTGACCGTCAGATAAATACAAACCCATTAAAAGGAACGTTAGTTCCAACTAATGGGCTTGTAGTCATCAATATACCCTAAAGCGATCTAGCTCACGTGACTCATCATTCTAAATTTATCGGCTAGGACTGCTATGAATTCGGAATTTGTAGGTTTTTGACGCTCAATATTCATAGAATATCCGAAAATGCGTTGTAGCGTGTCTTTTTGTCCACGTTCCCAGGCAAGTTCTATCGCATGACGGATTCCACGTTCTACCCGACTGGCTAATGTATCATACTTTCTCGCAATGCCAGGATAAAGTTCCTTCGTAATCGCCCCTAATAACGATACATCCGCTACCACCATCAAAATAGCTTCTCGAATATATTGGTACCCTTTAACATGGGCAGGTATCCCTATTTGGTGCATCACCTTGGTCACTTCGGTGGCTAGATTGTTCTCGCTTCTTACAGTGGTTACGCCAGGAGAAGAAAGAGAAAGAGAAAGAGAAGGAGAAACCGGAGCAGAGTCAACTATTGGGATATCCTGAGTTAAGGAGCGAATACGTTTACCGAGAAGTTCAAGGTCGAATGGTTTTAATATGAAATAATCAACACCGAGCTTCATCGCTTGATGTGTAAGAGATTCCTGCCCAAAAGCACTGAGCATAATGATTTTGGGTCGCTTCATCGTTCGCGCATTAATGCGTTCCAATACGCCTAATCCGTCTAGATGTGGCATCACTAAGTCCAGAATGATGAGATCGGGTTCCTCTGTTTGAAGGAGATCTACAGCTTCTAATCCGTTATAAGCGACTCCAATTATGTTGAAATCTTCTTGTCCTTGGATATAGCTCTGTAACATTTGACAAATATTACGATTATCATCTACAATAATAATTTTTATTTGATTACCCATTCGCCAACATACCACCTTAACAGTATTCACAAGCGTTTGCTTCGCCAGTGTCACAATTATACGTTAATTGCCATGTCGAAATCGCAATAAATATGTCTAATTATAAAAAAAATGTCTAATTATAAAAAGGGTTATTCATTTATAATTTAAAGGCACCCAATTTGAGGGTGCCTTTAAATTGGATTTTGCTATTAAAATAGTGGCCTGTAATACCGTTAACGACCACTCATTTTCATCAGCCTGAGACTTACGCATTTTGCAGGGGACATAAGCGGGTCCATAGGTCTCCTTAATTTTCTATGGAACAGCCCAAGAAGAGACTTGGCAAAATTTGAAACAACCTCAGTATTGACTGATTTCCTCATCATTTAAACCCTCCCTCCACAAGTAATTATTCATGGTTCATCCCCAACTCTTTCACTAAAAACAGCGATAGCCTTAACTCATACCTACCCCTCTTTCATCTTTATAAGTCACAGCCACAATGCTTGTTCCAGAAACATTTATTGGGGACTTCCCGCCGCTTTTATAAGACACCTTATCAGAAGATCTCCCAGTGCTAGGAACCCATTTTTCTTGCTTAGGATTACCTAACTCTTTAAATAGAATGATTATAGTGATGGTCAACACCCCTAGAGCCATGACCCACCACTGCAGAGTAATAAGACTTGCAAATAAAAGAAGCATAATAAGGGAAACCCATACTATACGTTTCCTTGTTCCACTCGTTAGATTTCTGCTCATTCTAACCCACCTTTTCTTCCTTCAGCTCTAGCCGAATTAGCTAACCATACCCATCACTCTAAATTTATCAGCAAGAAGTGCTATGAACTCAGAGTTCGTAGGTTTTTGCCGAGTAACATTCATAGAATACCCGAAAATTTGTTTGAGCGTATCTGTGTGACCACGCTCCCAGGCTAGTTCTATAGCATGCCGAATGCCCCGTTCAACCCGACTGGAAGCCGTATCGAACTTTTTCGCAATATCAGGGTAAAGCTCCTTGGTGACTGCCCCTAACAACGACACATCCTCCACCACCATTAAAATGGCTTCTCTAATATATTGGTACCCTTTAACATGGGCAGGAATCCCAATTTTGTGCATCACATTGGTCACTTCTGAAACCAGATTAAGCTTACTTCCCCCTGTTGTCATGACAGGCGAAGAGGGTGAATACTGAGTGGGTGCAGCTGCTGGTAGATTCTGCGTTAAGGATCTGATCCGTTTGCCCAGAATGTCCAAATCAAACGGTTTTAGAATAAAATAGTCCACACCGAGCGTCATCGCTTGATGCGTGAGAGATTCCTGCCCAAAAGCCGTTAGCATAATAATTTTAGGTCGCGTCGCGGACGTCCCAGCATTCAGTCGTTCCAGTACGCCTAATCCATCCAAACTAGGCATCACTAAGTCAAGAATGATCAAATCCGGTTCCCGAGATTGAATCAGTTCCATAGCGTCTATACCGTTATGAGCCACACCAACAATGCGTAGATCTTCTTGATCTTCAATGTATTTCTCTAACATCTGACATAAATTTTGGTTATCATCCACGACAATAATTTTTACTTCCTGACTCATTCCAACATCCCGCCTTTATATTTAGTGGTTCATGGTTTCCTCTAGCAATATTGAGATTCTATCTCCACTGAAACTTCGAAGAGTCTTTCGGTCTCTCTTTCAACGTGACGCCTTCCCTAGCAAATATATAAACATGATCTGCTAATTTCATAACCCCTCCATCTAAGGCATAAACCGTCCCACATACAAAATCAAAGATGCGATTTCTAAGCGCCACATCCACCAATGCAAGGTTAAGCGTCACAATATTGTTATCCTGGAGACTTTTACTAATCTCCTTCACTTCATCAAACTCCACAGGAGCCATATGTACTATAGTTGGTTGTGATGCTTTAGGGATCAATGAAACAATTTTATGCTGGTTCTTTCTAGGCGCAGTGTCTACTTCAGAACCGTCCTCCTCGTCTTCCTCCTCTTCATCCCATAGAAAACCCATTAAATTAAGTGCTGAGTTTAACATATTTGACATTGTTTGAACACTCCTTAATAATTTAGCGAATCACCAACCTCATTTAAGAGGTGAGCGACGTATTCGAATGAGGTTGCACTTTCTACGGAACAAAATCTTGCAAAATATGGAGCATCATTGCTTGTGCGTGATCGATTCCTAGCATACGACATGAATCATGGTCATCATCTGCGACAATAATCTTTATTCACATACCCATTCGCCAACATCCCACCTTAACAGGTGTATTCCTGCTCACAGTTTCTCTTTTCAAAGCGATTGATGACGGCATGGTCATTATACGTTATATGCCTTGTCGAAATCTTAAATAATTAAGGGTACTTCTAAAAGTTGTAAACTTTTATGAGGGAGCCTGTCATCAAAGGGTTTAAGGGTATTATGAGCAATAATATCTGTCGCAAGTTCCAACCCTTGTTGTTCATATGAAGTGAAAAACTGAGAATTTCAGTGAATTATACACTATTGAACTGCCTTTCTATTCGAATAGACACAAGTAGTGAAATTTCTCATTATTTGACTTTTGAAACCTACACCATAGACTTGAGGGTTGAGTACTTTTCTTTTCCTCTTTACAATCCGTTGATGTTTAAGACATGGCATCGACGGGTTTTTCTGCGTGTGTTCACAATAACGATGACGGCGGGTCACTGAAATTGAAATCATAGAAACACAAAAAGGTCTATGAACAACGAAACCTTCCCAAGCCCTTAAGCCTGGGAAGGTTTCTGAAGCGATACCATTGAAGTTACATAGTTTTACCTTCAAATATGGCTCTTTTCCTTAAATCAGCCATGAGTTCTTCAAACTGTTCTAAATCCAAAGACTGGGCGCCGTCGCACAACGCCTTGGAGGGATCATTATGGGCTTCAATCATTAGGCCATCTGCCCCCACAGCCATGGCGGCTTTGGCAAGTGGCGCAACAAGGCTGCGTATTCCTGCCGCATGACTGGGATCTACGATCACCGGAAGATGTGACTTCTGCTTGAGCAGAGGAATTGCAGATAAATCCAAGGTGTTTCTCGTCATCGTCTCAAACGTGCGGATACCCCGCTCACATAAAATGACTTGCTCATTGCCCTCGGACATAATATACTCTGCACTCATCAACAGCTCTTCAATCGTGTTGGCTAGGCCTCGTTTCAAGAGGACTGGCTTTTTACATTTGCCGACTTCTTTAAGCAAATCAAAATTCTGCATATTCCGTGCCCCTATTTGGATAATATCCACTTCTTCCAGCAAAGGAATCTGAGTTTGATTCATTATTTCTGTGATAATGGGAAGCCCAGTGGCCTTTTTTGCTGCTAAAAGCATTTTTAAGCCTTTTTCTTGTAATCCCTGAAAAGCGTAGGGCGAGGTGCGCGGTTTGAAGACGCCACCACGCATAATGGTTGCGCCGCTGAGTTGCACCGATTTGGCTATTTCAAGGATTTGGGCCTCACTCTCCACAGAGCAGGGACCAGCGATGACCGTAAAGTACCCTTCTCCAATGTTAACATTCCCCACCTTTACCGTGGTGTTTTCAGGGTGAACGATTCTGTTAACGGCCTTATAGGGCTCTGTTACGCGTTTGCCATATTCAACAATGTCGTTAGTATGGACAATAAGATCTACATCCACCGTTGCAGTGTTGCCGATAAGGCAGACCACGGTGTGCTCTGTCCCGGTGCTAAGGATTGTGGAAAAGCCGTCTGACTCAAACTTATGAATGAAGGCATCAATTCGATCCTTCGTTACGTTTGGTTTTAGTACAAATACCATGAGCCTTCACTCCTTCTAACTGTTTAGTTACTGATAGCGTCTTTCATGCTTCTGACATAGTCATAGATATAAGAACCAGCACTTTCACCGTGCTTCTCGATAATCTTAACGATGGCGCTCCCGACAATCACGCCGTCCGTAATTTTCGCGATCTCTCCAGCCTGCTTAGGTGTGTTAATGCCAAAGCCAACCGCGGTAGGCATAGAACTCGCGCCTTTGACAACCTCTAAGATCGCCGCCAGGTCAGTTTTAATCTCGCTTCTCATCCCTGTAACGCCCATGGAGGAGACCACGTAGATGAAGCCGGTTGCTTCCTTGGCAATCTGTTGAATGCGCTGCTCAGAAGTGGGCGCAATCAAGGAAATAACGTCGACGCCAAAGCTTGCGGCCACTTCAGCCAGTTCACCCTTTTCTTCATAGGGCAGATCTGGGATGATAATGCCATCAACATTCAGCTCCGCACAACGGGCGAAGAAACGGGGATATCCATAATTAAAGACAGGATTCAAATAGGTAAGAAAAACCAGTGGCACATCGGTCTTTTTGCGCACAGAGGCGACCAACTCAAAGATTTTGTCGACAGTTGCTCCCGCAGAAAGCGCGCGAATATTCGCCTCTTGAATGACGAGACCCTCCGCTAGAGGATCGGAAAACGGAATACCGATTTCCACCAAATCAGCGCCACCCCGGATCATTTCTAAAATAAACTCTTCGCTCTTTTCCATAGAAGGATCTCCACCCGTGACAAATCCAATAAAAGCCTTGCCATTTTTAAAGGCCTGTGCAATGTTACTCATGAATATTTACCCCCTTGTAGCGCGCGATGGCCGCAACGTCCTTATCCCCGCGTCCCGATAGACACACGATAATGATTTGGTCCTTGCTCATTGCCCCTGCAATTTTCTGCACATGGGCTACGGCATGGGCGCTCTCGATGGCGCAGATAATACCTTCTGTTCGCGCTAAATATTCGAAAGCATCGACGGACTCGTCGTCCGTTACAGGCACATACTCTGCCCTGCCGATATCGTGCAGGTTGGCATGTTCCGGTCCGATCCCCGGATAGTCAAGACCTGCTGAGATTGAATACACCGGTGCAATTTGCCCATGGTCGTCCTGACAGAAATACGATTTCATGCCATGGAAGACGCCAGGTTTTCCTTTAGAAATCGTGGCGGCATGTTTTTCGGTATTAAGACCGTGTCCGGCTGCCTCACAACCAATTAACTTCACGGATTCATCACCGATAAAGTGATAGAACATACCGATCGCATTACTGCCACCGCCGACACAGGCAACCACGACATCCGGGAGTTTGCCTTCAAGTTTCAAGATCTGCTCTCTCGCCTCTAAGCTAATCACACTCTGAAAATCGCGGACCATCATCGGAAATGGGTGAGGACCCATGACAGAACCCAAAACATAATGAGTGTCATGAACGCGGGCTGTCCATTCACGCATCGTTTCGTTCACCGCATCCTTCAGCGTCATCGTACCGCTGGTGACGGGGTGAACTTTGGCACCTAATAGTTCCATACGGTAGACGTTTAAGGCCTGTCTGTCCGTATCTTCCTGGCCCATAAATATCTCGCATTCCAGACCGAGCAGCGCCGCCGCCGTAGCCGTAGCAACACCGTGTTGACCGGCGCCCGTTTCAGCAATAACACGTGTTTTCCCCATCTTCTTAGCCATCAGAACCTGTCCCAACACGTTATTGATTTTGTGTGAGCCAGTATGGTTGAGGTCCTCACGCTTCAAGTAGATTTTAGCGCCCCCCAAATCCTTGGTCATTTTCTCTGCATAGTAGAGAAGAGACGGTCTGCCCGCATACTCAACCAACAGCTTATTGAGCTCTGCGTTAAACTCAGGGTCTTTTTTGTAGTGCTCATAGGCTTTCTCTATATTAATGATTTCATTCATCAAACTCTCTGGAATGTATTGGCCTCCGTGAACGCCATATCTGCCTTTAGCCATGGTGCATTCTCCTAACTATTTCTAAAATTTTAGTCCGGTCTTTCATACCGTCCGTTTCCACCCCACTGCTTAAATCAACCGCATAAGGACTTGTTATAGCCATGGCCTGTTCAATATTATCGGCCTTCAAGCCACCTGCCAGGAAGAAAGGGCGCTTCACCTGACCCACTAGACTCCAATTGAAACTCTCCCCCGTTCCGCCAGGTCCGTTGTCGAGCAATAGAAAGTCAGCAAAGGTGTCTTGAGCTACCTCTATATCCTCCATGGATGAAACGCGTACGGCCTTGATGATGGGCTTATTGGTCAGTGATTTTAAGGTCTGGATATAATGCTCATTCTCATCGCCATGAAGTTGCGCCAAATCGATGATGTTCTCATTTAAGAGCTGGGCCACGTTGGCTAACGACTCATTAACAAAGACCCCCACCGGCGTGATCTCTGACCTGAGCCTAGGCCGCATGGTCGCAGCCCGCTCCACGCTCACTTGACGACGGCTTTTCGCAAAAACAAAGCCGATATAATCGGGCATGGCCTCGTTCACGTAGTCAATGTCGAGGTCCCGGAAAAGTCCACAAATTTTTATCTTCATTGAACTGCTTCCCCTCGCAGGAGGGCAAGTTGCTCTTTCTTATGATCGCTGCGCATTAAGCTTTCCCCGATCAGAACAGCATCCGTCTGGTTCTCTTTCAGCATTGCCACATCCTCGGGGGTTTTAATGCCGCTTTCCGAGACGAATAGAATATCCAGCGGCACTAAACCGCGCAGCTTTATGCTGGTGGCCAGGTCAACCTCAAAGGTCTTTAGGTTGCGGTTATTGACTCCAATCACTCTGGCCCCCGCGGCCAAAGCTGATCTGACCTCCTCCTCCGAATGCGCTTCCACAAGGACGGACAAGCCCAAGCTATGGGCGATCTCCAAATAGTCTTTCAGGGTATCGGTATTCAGCAAGGCACAAATGAGGAGAACCGCCGAGGCACCGATGATCTTTGCTTCATAAATTTGATAGGTGTCCACGATAAAATCCTTACGCAGCAGCGGAAGATCAACCGCTTTGCTGATCTCCGTGAGATATTGATCTTTACCCTGAAACCAATAGGGCTCCGTGAGCACTGAAATAGCCGCAGCGCCAGCCGCCTCATAGTCATTGGCAATCTGCAGATAGGGGAAATCCGTGGCAATAATCCCCTGCGAAGGGGAAGCCTTTTTTATCTCGCAAATGAAGGATAAACCCTCTCCTCTGAGAGCCTTTTCGAAAGGAAAGCCGGTATTTGGGTCTAAGGCTTGAGCCTCTGAGATGACTTGGACTAGTGGTTTGCATTGTTTCAGTTCAGCCACCCGCTCAACGGTTCGCTTGGCTATTTTTTCTAGAATCATTGCAAGGCCTTATTAGAAAGTCTAACGAATTCTTCAAGTTTTTTGTTTGCCGCGCCGCTATCGATGAGCGCCTTAGCAAGGGGAATGGCACTCTTGATCGTCTCTGCCTTACCGGCCAGATACAGACACACGGCTGCATTAAGAACGACAATATCTCGTTTAGCTCCCTTGTCAGAGCCATCTAAGATGCTGCGGGTAATCTTGGCGTTTACCTCAGCGTCGCCCCCAACGAGCTCAGCCAAGGTACAATATTTCAGACCCAACTCCTCAGGATCGAGATAATAACTTCTTAAGACGCCCTTTTCTATTTCGCAGACCTTCGTCTTAGTCGTGAGAGTGGCCTCGTCCAAACCATCGCAGCCATGGACCACCATGCCCCGCATGACCCCCAGATTCGAGAGCACCTTGGCCAAAGGCTCCACCAGGTTTTCGTCATAGACGCCCATCAACTGCATATTGGCCCCGGCGGGGTTCGCAAGAGGTCCCAAGATATTAAAGATTGTGCGGATGCCCATTTCCTTTCGTACGGGAGCACAGTGTTTCATCGAGCTGTGATAGGCTTGAGCAAACATAAAACAAAGGTTGATTTCATCCAATATTTTTTGGCTATGCTCAGCGGAAATGGCTATATTAATACCCAGTTTTTCCAAGACATCCGCTGCGCCGCTTTTACTGGAGACACTGCGGTTACCATGCTTTGCGACAGGAACTCCGCCAGCCGCCACGACAAAGGCCGTCGTGGTGGAGATATTAAAGGTTCCTACCTCGTCACCACCCGTGCCAACAATATCCATGACATCAAGCACAGGATTAAGGTGTATGGCTTTCTCGCGCATTGCCAAAGCACTGCCAGTGATTTCATCAATACTCTCACCTTTCATCCGCATTGCCGCGAGAAAAGCACCCATTTGGGCATGCGTGGCGGTTCCGTCCATCATTTCCCCCATAACCGCCTTGGCAGTATCAAAATCTAAGTCCTCTCCTTTAATGACCTTGTAAATTGCTTCTGCTATCATGCTTAATCCCTCCTAAAAAATTTTCCATAATGATTCTACCCTGAGGTGTGAGGATTGACTCCGGATGAAATTGAACGCCATACACTTCATAATCTTTGTGTTTCACTGCCATGATCTCTCCGTCGTCCGTGCGAGCGATCACCTTAAGTTCAGTGGGCATGGTGTCTTCGAGAGCCGCCAGAGAATGGTACCGGGCACCTTGGATTGTTTCGGGTAATCCGGCAAAAAGGGGACAATCGGTATCAATTTCTATCGTAGACTGCTTACCGTGCATGAGCGCCTTGGCATAGGATACCGTGGCCCCAAAGGCCTCGCAGATGGACTGATGCCCAAGACAAACCCCAAACACGGGCACAACCCCTGCGAAATGTCTTGAACTCTCCACGCAGACCCCCGCATCGCCCGGTCTGCCAGGGCCAGGTGAGAGGATAATTGCCTCAGGCGCCAAAGCTTCTATTTCTGCTATACTCAGCTCATCATTACGGATGACCTTAATATCAGGATTAATGGAGCCGATGAGTTGATACAGGTTATATGAAAAACTGTCGTAATTGTCAATTAAGAGAATCATCAGTCGATCACCTCCTCAGACAGTTTCAGGGCGTTCATAACCGCTTGGGCTTTGTTGATACATTCCTGATACTCGTTTTCGGGCACGCTGTCGGCAACAATACCAGCACCGGAACGAACATAAACCTTATCCTTCTTCTTAAAAGCAATACGGATGGCAATACAGGTATCAAGGTTACCAGTAAAATCAATATACCCGATCGCACCACCGTAAATGCCCCTCTTGTTGTTTTCCAGTTCGTTGATGATCTCACAGGCTCTGATTTTTGGTGCGCCGGAAAGCGTTCCTGCAGGTAACACGGCATCGACAGCGTCTAAGGCATTTTTATCGTCCCGTATCTCTCCCTGAACTGTGGATCCGATATGCATGACATGAGAGAAACGCTCAATGGACAAATACTTTTCTACCTTGACCGTTCCGAACTTGCTGATCCTGCCCAGGTCGTTTCGACCCAAATCCACTAACATATTGTGTTCGGCCAATTCTTTAGGGTCGGAGAGTAGATCCTTCTCATTCTGGCGATCCTCCTCCTCCGTCTTCCCTCTTGGTCTTGTACCCGCCAAGGGGAAAGTGTGAAGCTCGCCATCTTGAAGTTTCACCAGCGTTTCAGGGGAAGCACCGGCAATTTCAAGATCATCACTGGAGATATAAAACATGTAGGGCGATGGGTTTAAGGTTCTCAACACACGGTAGGCATTGAGCAGGCTTCCTTCAAAGTCTGCTTCAAAACGGTTGGAGAGCACCACTTGGAATATATCCCCTTCATGAATATAATGCTTCGCCTTGTTAACCATGTCGCAATACTCCTGCTCCTTAAACAAAGGACGGAATTCAGAGGTGATCTTAGCGGGTTGTGACTCTTGATAAACACCGTGTTTAATCAGATTGACCATGCTTTCAATCTCCATGATGGCCTTGTTATAGCCGGTATCCAGTTCTTCGGTTTTTACATTCGCAATGAGAATAATTTTCTGTTTCAGATTGTCAAAGGCGATCACTTTGTCAAAGAGTCCCAAGTCTACATCCTTGAAGCCTTCCTGGTCCTCAGCGTCTAGTTTCAGTGACGGCTCAGTGTACTTGATGTAATCATACGAGAAGTAGCCTACAAGACCGCCGGTGAAAGGTGGCAAGTAATCAAACTTGGGGCTTTTGTTCTCGTCTAGGATTTGCTGGATAAACTCACGCGGGTGTTGGGTCGTTTCAATAATTTTCATGCCCGAATTCATGTTGAGCACTCCGTTTGTACAAGTCAGTTCCAGTTTCGGGTCAAAACCCAAAAATGTGTAGCGTCCCCATTGTTCGGCGCTCTCCAGACTTTCCAGCAAAAAGCAATGACTGCTAACATTTTTGAGGATCTTCAGCACCTCAATCGGTGTCCTGATATCAGAATAAATCTCACGGCTGACTGGAATCATCTTATAATCTGCTGCAATTTCCTTAGCTTCTTTTAGACTAGGTCTGTACATAATTATCCTCCTTTGGACGCAAAAAGCCCGTCCTTAACTATATAGTCAAGGACGGGCGTAAAATCTTTACCCGCGGTGCCACCTCGCTTTGCGGAAAATCCGCACGCTTAATTAGAATACTAACATATTCCTGGCAACTGACGTATGCCTTCTCGTCGCGAAATACTCGGCTAA
>Ga0075525_10000121_pt1 | contig 29985 bp, 31 predicted proteins | sample NGEPertwo_FD_74795 | JGI IMG/M metagenome (GOLD analysis project Ga0075525, IMG submission 74795) | Arctic peat soil microbial communities from the Barrow Environmental Observatory site, Barrow, Alaska, USA - NGEE Permafrost154B-two | ecosystem: Environmental > Terrestrial > Soil > Wetlands >...
GACTGGGTGGCATGGGGCATGGCGGGGGGGATGGCGCTGAGGGCGGCCTGTCCGGTGCGGCCGCGGTCTGGGGAGCGCTCTACGCGGACGTACTGGAGAGCGCCTACCGCGATTCGCTCGTCCTGCTGGATGCCGCCGGTTGGGCGCGTGACTGCGAGGAGGGGGACGGGTCGCTGAACGATGCGGACGCGGTGATCGAGGCCTTCGCTGGGTTCGGCCGCGGGGTGCGCCGGACCGCGACCCAAGGCGGTCTGCACGACCTGCTGGAGTTGCCTACGCTCTCGGAACTCCGCGAGCGGGCGATGGACGCCGTGCCCCGCGTCGCGGACGTGGAGGACCGCTTCTCGCTGTGTCTGTTCCTGCTTCGCGGGGAGGTGGGCGGCCCCCTCGAGCAGGAGCTTACCGCCGCTCTCGTGGCCTGCGTGCGCGAGATGATGGACCCCGAGCGGGGCTTGGACTACAGGCGGGTGATCGACCGGTTGAGCGATTTCTTCCGGGCGGAAGGAGCCAACCGGCCCGCCATGCGCTTTCGCTGTTACGAGGTGGTGGGGGTGGCCATCGGCGAGGTGGGCGCGCGGCGCGCGGCGGATCACCTGATCGACGACCTGCTCACCTGGCCTTTTGAACATCCCGAGGCCAATGCGGCGACGGACGATTGGCGGACGGTGGTCAACCCCCATCACCTGGCCAACATCCGTTGCTGGCTGAGCCTCATTCGCTCCAACCCCACGCTCTTTGAACGCCTGGCGGCCGCGCTCACCGTGCAGCTGCGTCTGGGCGGGGTGTTTCTGGCCGACACCGATCTTTTTCAGCGGGATATCAGCCGCCTCCTGGCGACGGACCTCAAGCCGGTGTGGTTCACGATCAAGCAGCTCCTGCGTTCCTTCCCGGTGTATTTCAATGAGCTCGGGGCCGAAGGGGAGCTTCGTTCGGTGTCCACCGAGATCGACGAGCTCACCGCCCGCCGGGACACGCTGATGCACTTCCTGCGCAAACAGGTGCACGCGGAATCCTCGAGCCGCCTGTTGGGCTTCTGTCGGGCGGTCAGGGAGTACTGGCGCACTCTCGACACCGCGCCGCTCGAGGACTATCTCTCGCCGGCGGCCTTCGCCGCGGTCGCGGCCGAACCCGAATTCGCGCTCGGGCCCCACCGGGTGTTGGGCGAGGTCGCCTCGGGCGGCGCCGCTGAGTCCGGCGAGGAGGCCCAGGACCTCGGCCGGCGGCGCGTCGCCCTGCTTGCCCGGCTGCAGGAACTGCTCGAGCTGAAGTACGCCTCGTCTTCTGCGGGCCTGGCCGAGGCGGTGTCGGCGAACGGCCGTCTGTCGACCGCCGCCCGCGAGGAGTTTCATGCGGCGCTCGCCGCCTGGGAGGGCGGCGGCGCGCCGCCGCCCACCGGCGAAGCGCAGGCCGCACCCAGGGCCCGCCTGCTGGACGCCTGCTTAGATCTGCTCATCGAACTCAAACTGCTCATCCTGGACCCGACGCCCACCGACGCCCAGGAGAACATCTACCACAAGCGCCACATCGCCGCGGGCATTCCCAGCATGTACGGCAGCTATCGGGAGCCGAAGTTCGACGCGCTTAGCCTTTCCCTGCGTCTCGAGGGCCTGTTGGGCCGACTGCTCGAGACGGCTCTGGACCAGAGCCTGGGCGGCGCCCCCACCCGGGCCGGGCTCTCCCGTCTGGTGGACATGCTGCGCCGCTTCCAGCGCGCGCTGCAGGTGGACGGCCTGGGGTCACAGGCTTTCGAGGACGCCCTGTCGGTGCTCGAGGCCGGGCTCGTCACCCGCACCTTCACCCACCGGCAGTATCGCGACGCCCTGGGCTTCCTGGCCCAGAGCGTGTCCGACCTGACCCGGCGCTGCGTGTTGATGTATGACGAGGTGCTCAAGGACATCCTGCGCGTCGATGCCCGCCCCTACCAAAACCGGCAGCTGACCCTCGAGGGCACCGCGGAGGCGGTGCTGCGGGAGCTATTGGTGTCGGTCTCCGGGCTGCAGGTGCTCGACCGCTACCTGTCCGCGGCCTTGCGGGAACTCTCCTCGCAGACGCTCAATCTGGGAGAGGAGGCGTTGACCAGCATGTCGGCGTATGACCCCGAGAGGCTGGTCGCTCCGATACACGAACCCTCACCCGAACTGGACGATCAGGTGACCCTGGGGGCCAAGGCGCTCGGCCTCAAGCAGTTGGCCGCCCTGGGGTACCGCGTCCCCCAGGGATTCATTCTGACCACCGAGCTCTTTCACGTGCTGCCCGCCCTCGACTATCCACCTCTGCGCCGGGACACCGAAGCGCGCATACGCCGGGCGCTGGAGGCGCTGGAAGAGGGCACCGGCCGGCGGCTCGGCGACCCCGAGCGGCTGCTCACCCTCTCGGTGCGCTCGGGCGCCGCGATCTCCATGCCCGGACTGATGACGACCTTCGTCAACGTGGGGCTTAACCGCGGGCTGACCGAAGCCGTGGCCCAAGATGAAGACTGGACGGCGTGGAGCGCCTGGGACTCCTACCGGCGCTTTCTGCAGTCCTGGGCGATGGCCGGAGGAGTCGACCGCGACGAGTTCGACCAGTTGATCGCCGGCTTCAAGACCAGCTTCGAGGTGGATCGCAAAATCGACCTGACCGCCGAGCAGATGCGGGAGATCGCGCTGTCCTACGAGGAGCTCTCGCGAAGCCGCGGCGTGATCTTTCTCGAGGATCCCTTCGAGCAGCTGGTGGCCTGCGTGCATCAGGTACTCGCTTCCTGGCAGCAGCCCCAAGCGCGCTTCTTCCGCAACCTCCTAGGCATGTCCGACGACTGGGGGACCGCGGTCATCGTGCAGCGCATGGTGCTCGGCAATCTGGGCCCGGAGTCGGGAGCGGGCGTGGTGCTCACCCGAGACCCGAACGACGCCACCGGGCACCAGATCCGCCTTTTCGGCGATTACGGGGTGGCCACCCAGGGCGAGGACCTGGTTCTCCGGCCTGGTCAATCCGTGGCCCATCTCGCGGGCGCAGCGTCTATCTAACCCGGGCTCCCGCATGCGAGAGCAATCGCTAGAGCGGGACTTTCCCCAGGTGTACGAAGCGCTCGTCGAGCTGGCGCACGATCTGATCCTCGAGCAGGAGTACGATCCGCAGGAGATTGAGTTCACCTTCGAGGGCCCCAGCCGCGGTGACCTATACCTCCTGCAGCGGCGGACGATGGTGGAATCCACGCCCGAGGCCTATCCCGTATTCGACCTGTCTTCGCGTCCGGTGTGTCCCTTGCCGGTGGCGGTGGGCATGGGAGCGGTGGGCGGGGCCTTCGCCGGGAGAGTGGCCATGACCCTCGAGCAGATCGAGAAGCTGAGGGCCGAGGATTCCAGTTCCCCCATCTTGCTGCTGCGTCCCGACATGGTTCCGGAGGACATCGAACTGGTGGTTCGGGTTGGGGGAGTGCTCACCGGCCGGGGCGGGTGCACTGCTCACGCGGCCGTCACCGCCCGGCGGCTGGGCAAGACCGCGGTGGTCGACTGCCGCGGTCTGCAGGTGAACGATGCTTTGGGTGAGGCCCGGCTGGGCGGGCGCACCATCGAGATGGGCGAGTGGGTGAGCATCGACGGGCGCACCGGACGGGTGTTCCTGGGCCGACTGGACGTCGACTCGGTCTCGGGCGCGGCCGACAAGCATGATTTCTTGCAGTCAGCCAACAGAGAGGTGAAACGGTGAACGGTGCGGGCAACGGGCGGGCGACGCTGGGCATCAACGGCCTGGGCCGGATCGGCAAGCTCAGTCTCTGGTACCACCTGGACCGGGACAATTTCGCCGGGTTCGTGGTCAACCTGGGCCGCCCGGTAGGCCGTTCGTTGGGAGACGTGGCGCAGTATCTGGAAAAGGACAGCACCTATGGCAGCCTCTGCCGCTACCTCTACGGCCATCGGGCAAAGCCGGGGATACGGGTGGTTGACGAGGCGCGGGGTCTGCTGGACGTCTACGGCAAGGAAGTCCTAGTGCTGCGGGAAGAGCGCGATCCCGCGCGGCTTCCCTGGCGTGAGCACGGGGTGCGGGTGGTGGTGGACGCCACCGGGCGCTTCGTCGACCCCGGGGCGGAGTCGGACGGGGCCCCGTCGCTACGCGGCCACGTGGATGCCGGCGCCAAGGTGGTCGTGCAGAGTTCTCCCTTCAAGGCCGCCCGCAAAGAAGCCCCTCTGCCCGACGACGCCATCATGCTGATCAACGGCATAAACCAGCAGGAATACGATCCCGACCGTCACCACTTGGTCTCCGCTGCCTCCTGCACCACCACCGCGCTGGCCCACATGCTGCGGCCCCTGCTCGACCGCAGATTGACCGCAAACATGATCACGGCCGGCATGAGCACCATTCACGCGGTCACCAACAGCCAACCCGTGCTGGACGCCGTACCCGGAGCCGGAGCCAAGGATCTGCGTAAGAGCCGCGGCGCTCTGGACAACATCGTCATCACCTCGACCAACGCCGCCCGCGCCCTCGAACCGGTGATGCCGGAAATCGCCCGGGTGGGCTTCATGGCCGACTCGGTGCGCATCCCCACCTCGACCACCAGCCTGATCATCCTCAACCTTACGCTGCAGGGGGAGATGACCGCGGACGGCACCTCCCTGATCAACCGCGAGTCGATCAACCGCATCTACCAGGAGGCGGCCGAAGGCGAGGCCCGCGGGCTCGTGGCCTACAGCGAGGAGCAGAACGTCAGCTCCGATCTGCGCGGCTACGACGCGGCGGTGGTGATCGAAGCGGTGGAAACTCACACGCGCACCGGCTTTGTCAACGTGCGCCTGCCCGAGGGCTGCACGCTTCCCGACCCCCACGTGGAGCACGCGGACGGGGTGCGCATCCCCGTCACCCACGTCAAGATCTTCGGCTGGTACGACAACGAGATGGGGAGCTATACCCACCGGCTGGGAGAACTGACCGAGCACGTGATCAGCCGCCTATAGGCCTACTCGCCTCGCGGTCGTGAGCTGCGGCTGGACAGCATAGGGATCGCCTTGCGGCCGGACTAGACCACCGGTTCTGCCGGACCCGGTTAGCGCCTGCCCCAGAAGAGGTGCCGGAAGCTGACCCAGAGGACCAACCTTCGGGAGCTGCTGAGTCAGCTCTCCGGAGCTATCTCCTCCCCCAGGGAGGGGTAAAGGGCGAGAGCCTCCTCGAGGGTGGCCCCGGCCCGTATGCGGGTGAAGATTTCGAGCAGATCGGCCTCGACCTCCACGGCGAGCCGGTCGTGGTCGTCCGCCGGCGCCCCGAACTTCGCTTCGCTTCGGCCCTCCGGGCTCATGAGGGTTTCTACCTGCGCGCCGGCCTGGCTTTCCCAGTCGATGACTTCGCGGAGCGCCTGCACGGCGTAGTAGGCGCCGGTCAGATAGATGGTGCTGCGGCAGCGGATGCTGGCCTCTTCGAACAGGCTAAGAGCCTCTTCCAGCCAAGGGACTGTCGGGGTACGGTCGATGTGCGTCGCGGCTTCCAAGCTGCGGTCCGAGAGTTCGGGCAGGCCTTGAGCGAGGTTGCGGAGCAGCCCGACGATGTTCTGGCGGTAGTAGAAGTTCATGGGCCATTTTTCCCCTGACTTCACCAGGAGAAACCGAAGCGCCGCTCAATTGACATGATTTTGATGTCGCCGAAATTGGACAGGAATTTGAAGTGGTTTGGCGGGGGGTAACTACCGGATTATGGATGTTCCAGGAGATCGCACGCTCTGTTCGCTCCTCTCCGGCGCGACCGCGCAGGACCGGGCGGCCGCCATTCGAGAGGTGCGCCGGGTGGCGCTTGCTGCAGGCCTGGAACCGGCCTTGCTGCAGCGACTTGATTCGGCTTTGCGCTGCGGTCTCAACGATCTGCTCCCGGATCGCCTGTCCAAATGCAAGATCGACGTCACCTGCGACGCCGACAACCTTTCTGTGGCACTTGCCCAGGAGACGTCGCTGATCCCGCGACCCGCGAAAACCGAGGGTCACGAGTCCGAAATCGCGGGAGCGATTGCCATGGCCGACGAGGTCTTGAGCAACGAGGAACTGGGCGAAATCGTGCTCCGCTTCAAACTCCGCCGGGAGGGGTTCATTCCGGAAGACGACGAGTTCGTTCCGGAAGACGAAGCCTAGGGCTGCCGCCCTTCTCGAGCCTCCTTATTGCGGCAGTGGCGCCCGGCGCCGGCGGATCAGGTCGACCGCGGAGGCGGCGAGGTAGGCCGCGCCCATCAGCACGAAGAACATCAACTGGTAGGCGTAGCGCGTCGTCGGGATGAAGATCAGATAGAGGACCAGGAAGAGGGCGGCGTAGACGGCCACGAAGCGCAGGATCCGGGACCGGAAGACGCCCACCACCAGTCCCCCCAGGCCCAGCCAGGCCAGGAAGTCGTGCAGGCGCAGGGCGAACTCCATCAGCCGCGGCCGTTCCGCCAGTTGCTGGTAGAGCCAGGGCGACTCGAACATGAACTGGATCTTGCCGATCGTGTACCAGCGCAGGTAGCGCAGCGGCTCTTCGGTGAAGCCGCGGATGATGCGTTCCCGGGCGAAGCTGCCCTGGTCCTCGCTGGATAGCCCCGCGGCGGCGAAATCCTCGAGCACGCCCTCCATGTTGGGATAGGTGCCCGCGAGCAGGGGGTTGGCCGAGCCGGTCGCGGTGAGGATCAGGGCGTCCAGGGTCACGGCGTTCCTCACCCACCAGACGAGCATCAGCGGGAAGAAGCCGGCCAAAGTGAAGCCGATCAGCCGGGCGACGGTCGGCCAGCTGGACCAGCCTTTGCGGAAGAGCAGGTAGAGAAAGGGCAGCGGCGCGAGGGGCAGGAGCACCGGCCGGATCAGAGCCTGGGCGGCGAGGGCCAGGCCGGCGCCGGCGTTGACCCAGGGGTTGCGTGACTCGAGCCCCCAAACCGTCAACCAAAAGTAGAGCAGCATGGTCGCGAGCGACCACACCTCGGTCAGGAGCTGCACGGGGGACTGCACGAAGGTGGGATAGATCGCCATGAGAAAGGCGGTGGCCAGGGCCACGTCCGTCCGCTTGAGCAGCCTCCTGACGAAGAGAAAGCCCAGCCCCACCGAAGCCGTGCCCACGGCCACCTGGATGAGCCGCGCCACGGTGACCTGCAGATATGGGTCGCGGACGAAGTAATAGATGGCGCTGAGGAAGGCGGGGTAGCCCGGAGTCACGTAGGCGTTGGGCTCGCCCGACCAGCGCTTGAGCGCGTAGCCGTAGACCCCATCCTCCACCCACTGGTGAGACATCAACTGGTAGTTGAGGGCGTCCCCGGTTATGCGGAAGTCCTGCCAGTGCCAAAGGTGAAATCCTAGTCTGAGCGCGAGAGCCAGCGCGAGAATCCCGAGGAGCACGAGCCACGGCAGGTGTTTACCTTGCGGGCGCCTCAAGGGGGACTAAGGCAGATCGGAGAGCGGCGAGTTTCCGGTCAGAGCGATGATGGACACCCCCAGCACGATCACCAGAGCCCCAATGATCTTGCCCGGAGTGAGCGCTTCGTTGAAGAGATAGTGCGCCGCCACCACAGCAAATACGTAGGCCATGCTCTGCATGGGATAGGCCAGGCTGAGCTGCACCCGACTGATGATGTAGAGCCAGAGGACCGTGGCGAAGCCGTAGATCACCAGCCCGGAAAGAATGTACGGCGAAAGCAGCACCCGGGCGACCCCCATCAACTGGCTGAAGTCGGCCTGCTGGTTCTGCATGCCCGCCTTCCAGAGGAACTGCCCGCCGACGAGAAGGACGGCGTTCAGCAGGACGAGCACGACGTTGCCCGGGTTCATCATGAGTGGGAGGCCTCCGCCGGTTGGGCCGCGGTGGGGTCGGTGGCCGCGGAGGGCTGTCTGGCCGCGCGGGGCCCGCCGGACTCGTCGGGAGTCACCGCCTCGAGCTCTTTCTGATTTAATTCCACCACCCGCCGCAGGTAGGCGATCTCCTGAGCCATGGTGCGAATGCCGTCCTGGTGGGAGGAGAGCACCATGGTCTGGTACATCAGCAGCGTCAGGATGAGGTAGATGGCGCCGAGGAACACCAGGCTGGGCATGTAGGCGACGCCGATGGCGTCCGAGAGGGCGTTGAGGGCGGGCAGGCCGAGCGCCGCCGCGAAGGCCGCTGCCCCGATCATCACCCAGATGAAGGCGTGGCGGTCGCGCAGCCGGTGTCTCGCGGTGAGCAGCAAGATCTGGCCCAGGAAGATCCCGGCTACCAGAAGTGAGATTGCGTGTACGACTCCCATGGGTTCTCCGACTCCTTGACTATGAGAGCGAGAGAGCGTCGACCCGAAACTCTACCGCATTGGGGAGAATCTGTCGGAGCCCGGGAGGTCCCCGTCTAGAACAAGCGGCGGATCACCAAGAAAAGCGTGACCTTGGCCATGTAGTAGAGCGAGCGCACCGCCGTGATCGACGACACGCCTCCGGCCCGGTCTCTCATGTCTACCGGCACCTCGGCCAGGCGATAGTCCCGGCGGGCCAGGCTGACCACGACCTCGACTTCGGGATAGTCGACCGGATAATGCTCCACGAACTCCTCGATCACCCGGCGGTTTACCAGACGAAAGCCGGAGGTGGGATCGGTGACCCTTAGCCCGGTGAGGAACCGGATCAGGTGCTGGAAGTAGTAGATTCCCGAGCGGCGCGCGCGGCCGCCCCGGTAGCCCCGCTCCTCGACGAAGCGCGAGCCGATCACCATGTCGTGGCCGCCGCTCTCCAGGGCATGGGCCAGCCGGGGCAGGTCCTTGGGGTCGTGTTGACCGTCGCCGTCCAGCTGCGCCGCATACTGATAGCCCTCGCGGTAGGCGTAGCGGTAGCCGGTTTGCATGGCCCCCCCAATGCCCAGGTTGATGGGCAGATCGAGGTGGGGGATGCCTTCCCGGTCCAGGATGCGCGCCGTGTCGTCGCTGGAACCGTCGTTGACGACGATGAAGTCGTAATCGACCGCGGCCCTGACCTCGGCCACAGTGGCGGCGATGCTATCGGCCTCGTTGAAGGCAGGGATGATAATGAGGAGGTCTTGCACGCGCCGCAATATAGAGGAGCGGACCATGCGGAGCAAGCCGGCCGCCGCTCCGGGCTCGCTCAGCCCGGGAAAGCGGTAGGATCAAGAGCCGCCAAAGTGCAACGAGGAGTGCCCCATCGGACGCCCTGAGCCCGCATCTGTATTCGGCCCGATTCTTCTCGCGGTACTTCCTCTCGCCGTGCTCCTGCTTCTCACCCAGTTGGGGGGCGGTCTTGCGTGCGCCGACGAGCAACGCCCGGTATCCTCGACGAACCGCGCCTTCGATGCCACGGAGGGCCCTCCCCGGCTCTCGGTAGACGTGGTGCGGGTGATTGATGGCGACACCATCCTGGTTCGCCTGCCGAACGGAGCCACCGAGCGGGTGCGCTACATCGGGATCGACACTCCCGAATCCGTGCGTCCCGAACAGCCCGTGGAGCCCTACGGACGCGAGGCGGCGAACCGCAACCGCGAACTCCTGTCAGGCGCGCAGGTGGAGCTCGAGTTCGACATCCAGGAACGAGATCGCTACGGCAGGCTGCTGGCTTACGTGTTCGCCGACGGCACCTTGGTCAACCGCCGGCTGGTGGAAGAGGGCCTGGCATTGGCCATCACCTACGCTCCCAACGTGCGCAATCAGCAGGAACTGTTGGATGCCCAGCGGCAGGCGAGGCGGGAGGGGGTGGGGATATGGTCGACAGGCTGAGCTTTGGCTTCCAAATCCGTTTCGTAGTAATGTTGGATTTTCTGCCCAATCTAGGAGCATCTTTTGACCGAGCGCGAGATGATCACCGCCGAGGTGATCCAGGAGTTCTCCGAGAAAGCAGCCCGTTCTTTGGGCAAAGACATCCTTACTCCGGAAGACTTTGTGGGACTGGCCCAAGAGGCGGAGAAGGACGAGCGCTTCTACGCTGCCGCGGTCTATTACACTCTCGCCGGCATCAAATCGCTTCCCCAGGAAAGCGCGAGCACGTACCAGGACCAGGCCCAGGAAATGCTGTGGCGGGTTCGCTCGGCGCACCAGAGGCCACCCGGGGAGTAGAAGCGTGGCTGAGGGCGCGTTCACGCCTGGAGACATCGGCGACTACGGCTTCCCCTCGGACTGCCAATCAGCCGCTCTGGTCTCGCGGCAGGGTTCGTTGGACTGGCTCTGTTTTCCCCGGTTCGATTCTGCCCCGGTTTTCGCCCGCCTGCTGGGGCGTGAAGGCGATCACCGCGAATCCCAGAGGGGAAGAGCAGAAGGCGGACTTCCCTCTCAGGCAGGCTCGACGGTTCGCATGAAACGGTTATTACCCGGGAACGCGTGAAGGACGCATGCGCACTCTGTTACTCAAAGGTCCTTTTCGCTCGATTCTCCAGAGCCCCTACTTCTATCCCTCGCTCGCGGTCCCTGTAGGCGTGCTTCTGGCGGTGTCGCTGCGGGCGGTGGACGTGCTGGCTCCGGCGGGAAGCCTGCCCGCGCTGGAGTTCCCAGCGGCCAACGTCCGCACCCTTTTTGGCGGCGTGGCCGGAGCGATGATTACCGCCACCGCCGTCTTGTTTTGGGTGAGGAGCGCTCTGGTACAGCTCGCCGCCAGCCAGCTTTCGCCAAGAGTGCTCTCGCTGTATATGCACGACCGTTTCCAGCAGGCCTCGACCGGCTTTCTCTTGGGAGTCTTCACCTATCTGGTGATCGCCCTGCTCGAACTGCCGGCCGAACCCAACGCGGTCGCCCCGCTGCTCTCCACGCTGCTGGGCGCCGCTCTGGCGATAGTCGCGCTGCTGTCGATCATCGTGGCGATCACGACGGGCGTCTACGCCACCCGGCTTTCCCATGTACTCGCCCGGCTCGCGGACGAGACCGTGGCCCAAGTCGAAGAGGTCTTTTCGGAGCGGGAGGCGGAGCAGGGAACCTCAGAGGACATACCGCCTGCGCCGCCAGAGGCGGTTCCGGTCTATTCCCGAGCGCATGGTTGGTTGCAGCACGCCCATAGCCAGGATCTGCTGGACGCGCTGCCCCGAGGCGCGGAATTTTGGCTGGAGGCGCGGGTGGGTCTTTACTTGACCGAAGGCGCCGTGGTGGGGCGGCTTCTTCTGCCGGCGGACGCCGCCTCCGGGGAGAGCGCCCCTGGGGGCGCGGAGGACGTCGTCAGGCAGGGCGGACCCGACGGGAGTGGGGCGGATCCGCTGTCTCGGCTGCAGGACACCCTGCGGATCGAGACCACGCGGTCATTGCGGCGGGATCTGACCTTTGGCATCCGCGAACTGGTGGACATAGGCCTGAGCGCACTCGCCCCCGGCACCAAGGACACCACGGCCGCCTTCGAAGTCATTCTGCAGTTGGGAACCGTCCTGCGCCAAATCATGCTGCGAAAGCTGCCTCCGGTGGTCATACGGGGTGAGGAGGGCAGGACGATATACCGCATGGCGGAACTGGGGCACGGGGAATACGTGGACCTCTGCTTCCAGCAGATCCGGCTCTATGGCTCGCAGTATCCGTCGACCGCCAACGTCTTGCTCAACACCTTTGGCATGCTGCAGGATCAGTTGCGCTCGACGGGTTTGCCCGAGCGCGCCGCTCCTCTCCGCCGGCAGGCGGCGCTGGTGCTCGAGGGCGTGAAGCAGGCACCCCTACCCGAAGCGGATCGTGAGCGCGTGTATCGGGTAGCAAGGTGGTACGGGTTCGACGCCTCCGACGCAGATCCCCGAAGGCAGCCCGAGGGCGATCCGCCGCAAGGCGCCGAGGAGATTGCGGCCCTTAGCATGGGGCCGGACGGTTCGTAGGATTTGATCCCCGAAACGACACGAGAAGTAGAGGTCGGTCTCGGGATCCCGAGAAGCCGGTGCCTGGCGCTACATCTGGCCCCGGACGTCGTCGAGCCATCCAGCGGAGCCCAGCTTCTCGTTCTTGTGCGCGATGAACTTGGCGTATTCGGCCATGAAGACCTTGCCCGGGTCACGCAAATCGAACTTGGACGGCTGCTCCCGGAAGAACTCGCGGTGTACCCGCGTCCAGACCAGACGGCCGTCGGTGTCGATGTTGACCTTGGTCACACCCAGGGGCACCGCTTTCCTGAAGTCGTCCTCGTCGACGCCTTTGGCGCCTTTGAGCTCGCCCCCGGCCGCGTTGATGCGCTGGACCTCTTCCTGGGGGACGCTCGACGAGCCGTGCATCACCAGCGGGAAGCCGGGCAGGCGCTTCTGGATCTCGGCCAACACGTCCAGGCGAAGACCCTGCTCCCCGGTGAACTTGTAGGCGCCATGGCTGGTGCCGATGGCGACGGCCAGGCTGTCGCAGCCGCTCTTCTCGACGAACTCCTCGGCCTCGTCCGGGTCGGTCAGGTTGGCGTGCTTCTCCTCGACCTTGATGTGCTCTTCCACTCCGCCCAGCCGGCCGAGTTCCGCCTCGACGACGATCCCCTTCGCGTGGCCGGCGTCGACCACCCGCCTGGTGATCTCGATGTTCTTCTGCAGCGGCTCGTGCGAGGCGTCGATCATTACCGAGGAGTAGAAACCGCTGGCGATGGAGTCGATGGCGGCCTCTTCGTCCCCGTGATCGAGATGAACCGCGAACACAGCTTCGGGAAAGAGTGCGTCGGAAGCGCGGATGATCGCCTCGAGCATGCTCTTGTCGGTATAGGAGCGCGCTCCTTTGGAAATCTGGATGATGAAGGGGGCCTTGGAGTCCAGATTTCCCCGGAAGAGACCCATGGCCTGTTCCAAGTTGTTGATGTTGTAGGCGCCGATGGCGAATTTGCCGTAGGCCACTTTGAACAGCTTCTTGGTATTTACGATCATCTGGCCGACCCCTCCATCCCTCAGATTCGACAGTTCTCTTGACCACTGGGTCCGCGCCCGGACGGGCTCGAAGCGCACCAGTCGCCGATATTGATACCCGGCTCAGAGACTTGGAACCACTCCGACGAATAGGCGGGGTGCCGCGGGGGGAGGATCCTTGACAGACCGGTTGATGATTTTTCCCCTGACGTTTGCCGGAAGGGACGGAACGATGGCCGGATATGACACCCACCTGCAACTGGAGCGCGTGCTTCAACGCCTGACGACGATTGACTTCAAAGACCTGGACGACGCACCTGGGCCGGTCTATGACCTGGCCGACGACCTGGAGTCGCTGGTCGATCCCGACACGGCAGGCGAGTTGGCGGATTACCTGAATCGCCGCATCGACGAATGGCAGGAGTCGCGCTAGATCCTGCGGCCCGCGTAGTCGACGCCTCGGTTGGCCGCCTTGCGCGCGGATTCCACGATCTCCCGCGCCTGCTCGTAGGCTTCCGCCCGATCGATCTTGGGTTGCCACCAGAGGTAGCCGGCGATCAGGGCGGCGACGTTCAGGGAAAGCAACAGCCCGCTCAGCACCCAGAAGCGCCGGTTGAGTTTCTTCATGTTGCGGCTGATGCGTCGCTGCATCTCGGCTTCGCTCAAGTGGCGCACCTCGGGCTCCTCGGCGCCGATGCCCTCCGCCACCTCCTGGTCGCTCAGATCCCCGAGCTGCTCCAGAGTCACTCGGCGGTGACCGTTGTGCTTCTTCTTCTCAGGCATGATGGGACCCCCGCGTGATGCGTTAACACCTGGTTTGTAACCGCAGCTCCGGTGCCCAAAACGCCCGGTGAGCCCTACTTAGCGGCGGCGCCCGGCGAAGGAGAGGATGAACAGGCCGATGGAAACCAGCACGATTGTGGGTCCGGAGGGGGTGTTCAGGTAGTAGCTGACGATGAGCCCGGACAGGGCACTGACCACCCCGACGAGAATCGAGAGCAGCATCAGCACGCGGAAGTTGGGGGCCACGTTGCGGGCGGCGGCCGCGGGGACGATGATCAATGCGCTGACCAGGATGATGCCGACGGTCTTCAAGCTGACGGCCACGGTCAGCGCCAACAGGGTCATGAAGATGTAGTCCCAGGTCACCACCCGTACGCCCTCCACCGCAGCCAGGTCACGGTTGAAGGCGATCTTCACCAGCACGCCCGAACGCATGAAAAGCACCGTCATCACCAGAGCGGCCAGACCCAGCGCGAGGAGCACGTCGAGCCGGGTCACGGCGAGGATGTCGCCGAAGAGGTAGCTCAGCAGGTCGGTCTGGTAGCCCTCCTGCATGCCGATCAAAAGCACCCCGAGCGCCAGCGACCCCGAGAAGAAGACCCCGATCACCGTGTCGGAACTGAGTTCGGTGTGGAAGGTGAGGTAGGTGATGCCGACGGCGATCACCAGGGTGAAGAGCACGGCGGCGGGCACCGGGGCGATGCCGAAGATGACTCCCAGCGCGATTCCCGCAAGGGCGGCGTGCGCGATGGCGTCGGAGAAGAAGGCCATGGAGCGCAGAGTGACGTAGACGCCGATCGTGGCGCAGAGAAAGCCGATGGCCAGACCGACGAGCAGCGCCCGCTGCATGAAGGGATACTCCAGGAAGGGCAGCAGTTGTACGACGCTGTCGGGCACGTGCCTGCCCGCCCTAGTGGTGGTTGTGGTGGTAGGCGCCGGCAAAGGAGCCGTAAGTCTGCTCCAGGGTGTCCTCGCGCAGTACCTGACGCGGAGCGCCACGGCACAAGAGGCGACGGTTGAGGCAGAGCACCTGGTCGGCGTAGCGGTAGACCACGTCGAGGTCGTGCGACACCATGAGCACCGTCAGCTGCTCGTTCTTCTGCAGGTTGTGGATGAGCTCGTAGAAGGTCTCCTCGCCGGTCACGTCGACCCCGGCCACGGGTTCGTCCAACACCAGGAGTTCGGGCTCGGTGAGCAGAGCGTAGGCCAGCAGGATGCGCTGCAGCTCTCCGCCGGAGAGCTGACCTACGCGGCGGTCGATTAGACTTTCTCCGCGGACCTTCGCCAGGGCACTCAAGACCTTCTCCCGGGGACCGGCGCTGCGCAGCCAGAAACCGGCGTCTTTGAGCTTGAGCAACAGCACCTCGTAGACCGTGATGGGGAACGTGCGATCGAAGTCCAGGCGCTGGGGCATGTAGCCGATGCGGTCGTGGAAGTCGCCCAACTGCCGGTGGTCGCGCCCGAAGATGGTGACGCTGCCGGCGGCGGGCTGGCGAAGGTTCAGGATGGTCTTTATCAGCATGGTCTTTCCCGCGCCGTTGGGACCGATGATGATGGCGATCTCGCCTTCGTCGACGACAAAGGAGACTTCCTCGAACAGGGTCTGACCGCCGAGGACCAGGGAGAGGTCCTCCACCAGTAAGACCGCGTTGGGATAGAGACTTTCGGAATCTTTCACTGTCATCTAATCTCCGCTCAGCGCGCGCACGAAGACGTCGGTGTTCTCGCGCATCAAATCCTCGTAGCCGGAGGCCGAGAGTTCCGCGCCCTCCGGATCGACCTCGTATGTCTCCACTCCGGCCTCCTGCGCAAGCACCTCCGCCGGGCGGGACGAGAACTGCGGTTCGGTGAAGATGGCGCGGACATCGAGCGACTTCACCAGGTCCACCAGGTCGCCGAGATACTGGGGCGAAGGCTCCTGCCCGGGGAAGCGGGCGATGACCCCGACCTGCTCGAGGCCGTAGGCCCGGGCGTAATACTGGAAGGCGCTGTGAAAGGCCACGAAACGTCGGTTCTCGAGCGTCGAGGTGCGCCTGAGGATGTCCTGGTGCAGGGCTTCGAGCCGGGCCGCATAGGCGTCAACCCGGGTACGGTAGGCGCCGGCATGGCCGGGGTCAGCCTCGATCAGGGCTTCGGCGATATTGGCGGCCATGCGTTGTGCATTGCGGGCGTCCAGCCAGACGTGGGGGTCCACGTCTTCGCCGGCGTGTCCGGCGTCGCTTTCGTCCGCGGGCAAGTCGGACGTTAGCGCGGGCTCATCGGGCTTCAGCATTTGCAGTCCTTGGGATGCCTCCACCACCACCAGGTCCCCGGTTCCAGCGGCTTCGATCAGGTCATCCGCCCAGAAGTCCAGGCCCGCCCCGTTCTTGACCACGACGTCGGCCTCCGCCACCAGTTTGGCCTGAGCCGGAGTGAAGTTGACCTGATGGGGCGAGGAGCCGGGGGGGAGCAGGTTCTCGAGCCGCGCGTCTTCGCCGGTGACGTTGGCGACCAGCGAGTAGATGACGGGCACCGTGCTGACCACCAGCAACCGCCCGTCACCCCCAGCCGGGCTTCCTTGGCCCCCGCATGCCGCCGCCGCCACGAGTAGCCCTCCGAGTGCGGCGAACAGCAAGACCTGTTTGAGGGTTCGGAGCCGGAGAGCGCTCATGCCTCGGCCGCCTCTCCTTCGACCTGACGGCAAGCGGCGCAGATCCCTCGGAGCAGGACCTGGTGGTCTTCGATCAAGAAACCGCTCCGGCTTGCGTGTTGCTGAGCGCTTTCCCTGAGCGCGCAGCCGGGCATCTCTTGCAGGGACGCGCAGCGGGTACAAAGCAGATAGTCGTGGTGCCGCCCGAACTGTTCGTGCAGGGCGTAGCGCCGCGGTCCGTCGGTCACGGATACTTGAGTGAGAACGCCCGCTTCCTCGAGTCCGGATAGGCAGCGGTAGAGCGGGGAGAGGTCGCCCAGGTCGTCGATTCGGCTGCCGATCTGCTCCACCGAGAGCACTTCGGCGGCGGCGAAGGCTTCGAGCACCGCCTGCTTCAGGCGGGTCATCCGCTGCCCGTTCTGGTGCAGTCGGCGCTTCACCGCGGTCTGCAGTCTGCCTTCGCTGTACGCGGGCGAGTCGGGGCGCACGTGGTCGCTGGAGGCGGGCGCGTCGGGGCGCGAGTTATGGTCATTGATTGACGTCACGGTCGCCGACTACCCATCGGACTGGGGCCTCAATCGCTTGTCTGATGTTAGAGTGAAGCCGCCCGGGCGCCGCTCGGGTTGGTGGGTCCCGGGGTTTCCCGGTTTTCACTGCCAGTTTGCGGGAAGAGGATCGCATGGCCGCTGATTGTCAGAGGGCGAGGACCGGGTGAGAATTGCCCTGGTATCCCCATATGCCTGGTCGGTTCCGGGCGGGGTCAACGACCATATTTCGAATCTCTCGCGGGAACTGGATGAGCGGGGGCACGAAACCTGGATAGTGGCGCCCACCGGGCCTCCGGGACGCCAGCGGGACGGCGTCCCCTTCCCCGGCAGGTTCATCCCGGTGGGGACGGCCATACCGGTGCCCTCGAATGGATCGAGCGCCTACGTGAACATCTGGCCGTGGACGGCCTGGAATCTGAATCGGCGGCTTCGCGGCTATGGCTTTGACCTGATCCACCTGCACGAGCCCTGCGTGTTTCCCACTTCGTTCCTGACCGCCTTCCTGGCCGACGTGCCTATGGTGGGCACTTTTCATGCTGCGGGAGAGGCCTCCCGCTCCTACGTGCTCTTCTGGCCCGCAGTGCGGCAACTCATGAAGAAACTGTCGGTCCGCATCGCCGTCTCCGGTTCGGCTCGAGACTACGTAGCCGTGAGGCATCCCGGTGACTACCGCATCATCCCGAATGGGGTGTCCCCGGGCGCCTACGCCGATGCTTGGCTGGGGGGGAAGCAACCCGGGCGGGTGTTGTTCATCGGCCGGCCGGAACCGCGCAAAGGCCTGCACGTGCTGCTTCGAGCCTTCCAGGGCGTGCGTGAGAATCACCCGAACGCTTCGCTGCACGTGGTGGGAACGGCGCCCCACGATCTTCAACGAGTGGCCAACGAGATCTGGCCCGGGCTGAGGGGACCCTTGCCCGGCGTCAAGGCGCTTGGCCGGGTGAGCCACGACGACAAGGTTCGCGAGATGAGGGCCGCCGAAGTGGTGGCCGTACCCTCCCTGCAGAGCGAGAGTTTTGGCGTGGTGCTTATCGAGGCAATGGCGGCCGGTCTGCCGGTGGTGGCCTCGGACCTGGCCGGCTATCGTGCGGTACTCGACGAGGGGCGCTTGGGCAGACTGGTGGCCCCGGGAGACCAACGGGCGTTGGCCGAATCGATCCTGGGTTTGCTGGCTGACGAACGGCTTCGTCAGCGCATGTCGGTCAAGGGCCGCACGGCGGTGCATCAGTTCGCCTGGGACCGCGTCGCCGGCGACGTGCTCACGATCTACGAGGAGGCTACTGGATCGGTGCGCCTTCCCACGGAGACAGAGTCCGAATCCACCTCCGTTCTCGTGGGCGATGCGGTGGGCGCTTCGGTACGACGCCGCTGAATCCGTCTAGACTTATCCTTAGGACCGCTGAGACAAGAGGAGCTTGAACATGCGAAAGCTAATCGTACATCTGGCGGGCGGCACGGAGGTCACCATGGAGACGCCCGCGGATCCCGGCGCAATCTATGAAGCGTTGACGGGGAAAGATGATTGGTTGATCGTGGAAGACAAGCATGACGAACGCCACTACCTCTCGATCCGCCAGATCGCCTACCTCACCTTCGTGTCTAGGCAGGATATCGGCTTCTCTTAGGGCACCCTCGGCCGCGGGCCGTCAGTCCAGGAGCATTCGATCGACCACTAGGCTCTCGCCTGCCACCTCGTGGAACTTCGCCACCAGATCCGCCACCTCGAGGCCGGACTTGTCTTTCTGGCCGACGTCGAGCACGATCCGGCCCTGGTGCATCATCACCAGCCGGTTCCCCCAGCGAAGCGCCAGCTCCATGTTGTGCGTCACCATTAGGGTAGTGAGCCGCTTCTCCATGACGATCTTGCCGGTCAGGTCCATGATGGTCTGAGCGACTTTGGGATCCAGGGCGGCGGTGTGTTCGTCCAGCAGCAGGAGACGCGGTTCGGCGATGGTTGCCATCAGGAGTGACACGGCCTGACGTTGCCCCCCGGACAATTTGGCGACCTCGGCGGTCACCCGGTCCTCGAGACTCATCCCGAGCAGACCGAGCTGATCCTGGATCTCCCTGCGGCGGCTGCCGTTCACCCCGCGGCGCAATCCCCGCCGCCGTCCGCGGAGCATGGCCATGCTCAGGTTCTCTTCGATCGACATCGAGGGCGCCGTTCCGGCGCGGGGATCCTGGAATACCCGCCCCACAAGACGAGCGCGGGTGTGCTCGGCCTCACGAGTCACGTTCCTGCCGGCGATGACGATACTGCCCCGATCCACCGGGAAGGTCCCGGCGATGGCATTGAGGAGCGTGGACTTGCCGGCCCCGTTCGAACCGATGATGGTGACGAAGTCCCCGGGGTTCACCAGCAGGTCGACGCGGTCGAGGGCTACGACCTCGTTGGGAGTGCCGGGGAAGAAGGCCTTGCGCATGTTGGTTACCAGCAGGCCGTCGTCGTCGGGCCTCTGCCGGGGTTGCTCAGCAGCTTGAGCGTTCACATCCTCACCACCTTGCGGCGGACGGTGGGGGTGGCCAGCGCGATCACCACGAGGATCGCCGTCAACAGCCGAAGGTCGGTGGGGTCGATCTGTTCGACGCGGAGCGCCCCCGCAATGAGCAGCCGGTAGACTACCGAACCGCCAATCACCGAAAAGAGCACCCAGGTCACGCTGCGGCTCCCGAAGAGGACCTCGCCGATGATCACTCCGGCCAGGCCGGCGACAATGGTGCCGATCCCCATGCCGATGTCGGCAAAGCCTTGAGTCTGCGCCACCAGTGCCCCTGACAGGGCAACCAGGGCGTTCGCCAGACCGAGGCCGGCAATTCGCACAATGGTGGTGTTGACCCCGAGAGCCTTGATCATCTGCTCGTTGTCGCCGGTGGCCTGCATCGCCAGGCCTACCTCGGTGTGTAAGAACCAGTCGAGCACCAGTTTCACCATCAGCGCCAGGATCGCCAGAGCGGCGATGAGCCGCCAGGTGGTGAGTTCGATCGACAGCAGATTCTCGATGGATTCGATCAGCGTGGGCTCCCCCAGGAGCGGCACGTTGCTGCGGGCGGTGGCACTCGTGCCCAACCCCATGATGCGCAGGTTGAGGCTGTAGAGTGCGGTCATGGTGAGGATGCCGGCCAGCAGCTTGGGACCGTAATTGGTGGCGTCGGACCCCGACTTGAGCAGCACGTGCAGAACCCCGGTCACCGTCCCCGCCGCGAAACCGGCCAGGGTGCCCGTCGCCGTGGCGAGCGCGGGCGACCAGCCGTTCGTGAGCAGCATGGCGGTCACGGCCGCGCCGGTGACGATGCTCCCGTCAACGGTCAAGTCGGGGAAGTCCAGGACCCGGAAGGTGACGAAAACCCCGAGGACCATGAAGCTGAAGACGAGGCCTTGTTCCAGCCCACTCGTCAGAATGCCGGTCATACGGGAAGCTCTTCCTCCAAAATGGGGAACCGGGGCGGGCCCCGGTTCCCTCGTGGTCTCGTTTGAGGGCGGCGCCACGCGGCGCCGCCCGGCATTGTACTAGACCCGCGCCGTCGCCGGGTCCGGAATCGACCCTAGAAGACCTCGCCGGCCTCCTGCTGCATGGCGTCAGGGATGGTTATGCCCATCTGCTCGGCGGAGGCGGGATTCACGGCGAGCACCAGGTCTTGCGCGAATTCCACCGGAAGCTGGTCGATCGGGGTACCGGTCAGCCAGCGCGCCGCCATGCGGCCGGCCTGGCGTCCGTGCTCGTAGTAGTCGAAGGCGTAGGCCGCTGCCGCGCCGCGCTCGACGCTGTCGATGTCACCGGCGATTACCGGGATGCCGTTCTCTTGGCCCACCTTGACCACGCTCTCGAAGGCCGAAACCACAGTGTTGTCGGTGAGCACCGAGATGGCGTCGACCCGGCCGATGAGAGATTGAGCGGCGGAGAGGACTTCGGCGGAAGAAGCCACCGTGGCCTCCTGTACCTCCCAGCCCATTTCCTCGGCCAGTTGACGCTCTTCTTCCACGAGGGCGACGGAGTTTGCTTCGCCCGCGTTGTAGATCACGCCCAAGGTCTGGATGTCGGGCACCAATTCCTGCACGAGGTCCAGATGGGGCTGCATGGGAAGCTTGTCGCTGACCCCGGTGACGTTGGCCGTGGGATTCTCCGGATCGTCCACTAGGCCGGCGGCCACGGGATCGGTAACGGCGGCAAACAGCACGGGGATTTCGTCGGTTGCCTGGACCGCGGCCTGGCTGGTCGGCGTCGCGATGGCGAGAATCAGATCCACGTTGTCCGCGACGAATTTCTCGGCAATGGTGGAGGCCACGGGCAACTCGCCCTGCGCGTTCTGCTCGTCGAAGTTGGCCTGGATGCCCTCTTCTTCCAGGGCATCCTTGAAGCCCTGGGCGACGGCGTCGAGCGCCGGGTGGCTCACGATCTGGGTGATGCCGATGTTGTAGGTCTCGCCGCTCGCGGCGGCGGCGTCGGCCTCGCTGGTCTCGGTCGTCTCCTCGGTGGCGTCGGAGGTGTCGGTGGTCTCGGCGGCCTCGGTGGTGTCGGTGGTGGTCTCGTCGTCCCCACAGCCGGCCAGCACCGGCAGGGCCGCGAGAAGGAGTACCAGCAGCAGGCCCGTGAGCAGGGCGATTCTTCGGTTCATCGTGCTCCTCTACAATGATGGGGGAAAGGGCAACTTATCCTAGCGATGCACCGGGTTCGGTGCAAGTTTATGCACCACGGCCAAAAGTCTCTCGGCGGTCATGAAGCGGGAGGTCTGATAGCATGCGGCGGCCTGCGTTCGAGTTCGGTAGGAGAGTTTTTGAGATGAAATACAGAGTGACCTGCATACCCGGGGACGGCATCGGCCCGGAAATCATGGCCGCCACCAAAGAAGCCGTCGGCGCAACCGGAGTCGACATCGAATGGGTCGACGTCGAGGCCGGGGCCGATGTGATCGAAAAGTACGGCACCCCGCTGCCGCAGGGAACGTTGGACGCCGTCCGCGAAACCAAGGTGGCGATCAAGGGCCCGTTGACCACCCCGGTGGGCTCCGGCTTCCGCAGCGTAAACGTCGCTTTGCGCAAGGAATTGGACCTCTACGCCAACCTGCGTCCTGCCATCAGCATCCCCGGGGTGAAGAGCCGCTATGAGGACATCGACTTGGTGGTGGTGCGGGAGAACACCGAGGATCTCTACGCGGGGATCGAGCACTCCGTGGGCAAGGACGCCGCGGAGTCGATCAAGATCATCACCCGCTACGCTTCCGAGCGGATCGCCCGCTTCGCCTTCGAGTACGCCCGGCGGGAAGGTCGGCGCAAGGTCACGGCCGTGCATAAAGCCAACATCATGAAGTATACGGACGGGCTTTTTCTCGAGGTGGCGCGCGGGGTGGCCGCGGAATACGGTGACATCGAGTTCGAGGACCGCATCGTCGACAACATGGCCATGCAGCTCGTGCAGAAGCCCGAACTCTACGACGTGATCCTCTGTCCCAACCTCTACGGCGACATCCTCTCTGACCTCTGCGCCGGCCTGGTGGGCGGCCTGGGCATGGCGCCCGGGGCCAACCTGGGCGACGAGCTGGCCCTCTTCGAGCCGGTCCATGGCTCTGCCCCCAAGTACGCCGGGCTGAACAAGGTGAATCCCGGCGCCCTCATCCTGAGCGCGGTCCTCATGCTGCGCCACCTGGGCGAGCGCGAGGCGGCGGACCAGCTGTTCCACGCGGTCAGGGATGTGGTCGGCGCCGGTCAGGACGTGACCTACGACCTGGGCGGGACCGCGGGAACGCGGGAGATGGGTCAGGCGATTGCCCGGCGGATCGGGGAGCTGCAAAGCTAGAGGTGACTCGGTGATGGCGACGGGGCCGCTGACCGTTGAGGAGTTGACCGGAGCGGAGGAGCTCGGCCTGCGTCTCGTCGCCGGCCTCGGTGGCCGCGCCCGCGAGATTCGCGGAGTGCACATCTCCGAAATGCCTGATCCCACCCCCTGGCTCGGGGAGGGTGACGTCCTGCTGATGACCGGACTCGCCATCTACGACAAGCCCGGCGATAGGGTTCGCGTGGTCAGGCGGCTCGCGGAGAGTGGAGCCGCCGCGCTGGGTTTGGGCGTCGGCCTCTACTTTGACGAGGCACCGACGGACATGTGCGCGGCGGCGGACCGCACCGGCCTGCCCCTGTTCGAGGTTCCTGTCGAGGTGCCTTTCAAGGGCATCACCGGCTTCATCCTGGATCGGCTGAAGCGCCCTTCTCTCTATCAACTCAAGCGCGGGCTCACCGCTCAGGATCACCTGCTGGCGCTGCTTCTCGAGGAACGCGGGCTGGACCACCTGGTCTCTGCTGCGGCCATGCTGCTCTCGGCCTCGGTGCTGGTCTTCGACGGACGCGGAGAGGTCCTCTCGCAGGCCGATGCCCGCACCAAGCTAACCGTGGAGCTCCGGGAAGCGATCTGGGAGCTCTACCGCGCTGCCGGTCCCATCACTGAGCGCGACCCCGGGCGGGTCGACGAGCACCGGGTGGTGCTTCGCGACGTGCGGCTGGGGGGCAGGGTGGAGCAGGTGCTGGGCCTGGTCTACTCCGATGACGATCCGCCCGGCGAGACTGCCCAGGTGCTTGCCGAGTACGTGCGCAAACTGCTGACGCTGGAGCTTCACCGCTACCGCGAGGAGGCACTGGTTCGCGTCCGCATGCGCGAGGGACTGCTGGACGAACTGCTTTCCGGCAGCAGTCGCCCGGAAGAGCTCGAGGAAAGATTGCGCAATCTGGGGTTCCGCACGGACGTTCCCCGGGGCAGGTTGCTGGTCTGCGACGTGGACAACTTCTCCGGTACGGTTTCGGCGCGCCTCGGGAGCGTCAAAGAAGAGGCCATCCAGGAGCTCAAGAGCGAGTTCAAGGAACGGGTGGACGATTTCTTCTCGGACCTGCGGGTCCCCTTCATTTCCGTGGGAAAGAGTGATTCGGTGATCGTGCTCGTCCAATCCGGGGAGGAGGATCCCGGCTCGGACGACAAGCTGCTGGAGTTGGGCGAGGGGCTGCGGCAGAGGCTCGTGGAGGGGCCGCCCCGCCTGTCGGTCACCATTGGTATCAGCAACCCGGTCGAGAGTGCGGATAGTGCTCCCGACGCGCTGCTTCAAGCTCGCGAGGCGGTACGGGCCGCCGGCAGTCGCCGATCCTCGCACGTGCGCCTGTTCTCCCGGCTGGGCCCGAGCGTGCGCGCGCTGGACACCTCCGATGCGTTGAAGCTGGAGTCGGTGGCCCGGCAGTATCTCGACCCCTTGCTGAGACACGACCGGGAGCGCGGGGAGAAGCTGGTGGAGAGCCTTCGGGCCTATCTGGACGAGAACCGAAACGTGACCCGCGCCGCCGGGATCCTCTACGTTCACCCCAACACCCTGCGCAACCGGCTGCACAAGATCGAAGGTCTGCTGGGGCGCTCCCTGGAGGAGACCGAGGTGCTGGTCGACCTGGCGCTCGCCCTGATCTGCCTGCGCTTCGGCCGGAAGGCCTAGACCGAGCGCGCCTCCCAGACCGCTCCCATCACGTCGAGCAGCAGGCGGGCGGCGAGAATCGCGGTGATCTCCCCGTGATCGTAGGCCGGATTCACCTCCACCAGATCCACTCCCAATATGGGTCCCCGCCGGGCCAACAACCGCACCAACTCAACCACCTCGGGGTACCCAAGGCCCCCGGGTTCGGGCGTTCCCGTTCCGGGAGCGATGGAGGGATCGAAGACGTCGATGTCGATGGAGAGGTAGAGCGCCTCCTCTTCGGGGACCTGTTCGAGCGCGTGAGCGTGTCCCCGGGTCCTGAATTCTCGCGCGGTTACTACGCGCACCCCGCGGCGGCCCGCCTCCAGCCAGTCTTCGTATCCGCTGTTTAGCCCGCGGATCCCGATCTGCGTGACCCCCGAGACCAGTCCTTCGTCCACGGCGTGGCGGATCGGGGTGCCGTGGGTGTGCGGCGGCAGGTAGGAGTCGAAGTCCATGTGGGTATCGAGGTGCACCAGGTGAGGAGTCGCCGAGGAGTCCGACACGGCCCGCAGGACCGGGGCGCTTACGGAGTGATCGCCGCCCAGACAGACGGGGATCGCGCCCGAGGCGATGATCCGGCGTACGGCGTCCGAGACGGCCTCGCGGTTCTGCGCGCCGCCCCCCGGCACGATCGGGACGTCTCCGGCGTCCGCGATTCGCGCGCCCGCCAGGATCTTGCGGCCGAGCTCCACGTCGAATAGCTCGGCGTTTCCTTCATAGGAGTAGAGGGTGGACGCATTCCTGATGGCGCGGGGCCCAAAGCGGGCTCCCGGCCGGTTGGAAGCTCCCTCGTCGTAGGGCAGGCCGAGTATCAGGAAATGCCAACCGGAAGCGTCGGGAGTCACTACGGGCAGCTTCAGGAACGAAGGGATGCCGACGAAGGGCATCGAACCCAACTGGCCCGCTTCGGCTCCGTCTTCGCCCGCCCTGCTCGACTCCGGCACCATTGGTTCCCCTCTCCATAGCTCGATTCGGCGTCCGGCCACTCCTCAGCCGGCACTGGACGGCCGGCTGCCTGCCGCCCGCCGATTCCGGCGCCAAAGGTATCAGAAGCGCCTCGCTCGGCCCATCGGCCTTCGTCCGGCCGTCGGCCCTATGCCGGTCGGCCCTATGTTGACGTCTGGTCGCGCAATTCGGCAGATGGAGACCATGATCGGTGCTGTACCTGCAATTTTGTCGAGAAGATAATGCCGAATATCGACTGCGGCTTGCCTTTTGGTACCTGATGGTAATACCGTTCAACTATCCGCTGGGGAGCAGGGGTTTCCCTAGGCAGCTTGGGGATCACGTCTATCGTCATTGGGGGCACGCTGGAGGCGCATCAGTCATTCCGGCAGGTCGATCTGGACCGAGCCGATGAGCAGATCATCGCGGCGCTTAAGGAAGACGCGCGAATGCCGTTCTCCGAGATCGCCCGTCGTCTCGACGTTTCTCCGGGGATGATCCGCCAACGCTTCCAGCGTCTGGTTCGGGAGAAGGCCCTGCAGGTCACCGTCGTCACCAATCGCCTGGCCCTGGGCGACTCCATGATGGCGCTGGTCGGGATCAAGGCGGACAGCAGCCGGCTGGACGAAATCGCGGAGGAGATCGCCCGCCAGGACGAGGTCATCTACCTGGTCGCCCTGGCCGGCAACTACAATCTGTTGGCCGAGGTCGGCTGTCACGATCATCAGCACGTGCTGCGGTTTCTCACCCGGTTGGGATCAATCAGCGGCGTCAGAGACTTCGAGACCTTCGTCCATCTCAAGATCATCAAGGAGATCTACAGCTGATGAGCGGAGAAGACTACGCGATCCGTCTGGAAGGGGTCACAAAGCTCTTCGGTGATCTGCGCGCCGTCGACGACCTGAGCCTCGGCATCCGCAAGGGTGAGTTTTTCTCCCTGCTCGGCCCGAGCGGTTGCGGCAAGACCACCTGCCTGCGCATGATCGCCGGCTTCGAGGAGCCTAGCGAGGGGGCCATCTACCTGGAAGGCACCGACGTCGCCCGCCTCCCGCCTTATCGGCGCAACGTCAATACAGTTTTTCAGAACTACGCCCTCTTCCCTCATCTGAACGTGGAGAAGAACGTCGCCTTCGGGCTCAAGCGCAAGAAGCTGCCCAAGGCCGAGATCGACCAGCGCGTGCACGATGCCCTGCGCATGGTGGAGCTCGAGGATCGCGGCAAGAACAAGCCCACTCAGCTCTCTGGAGGGATGCAGCAACGCGTGGCCTTGGCCCGTGCCCTGGTCAACCTCCCCGCGGTTCTGCTGCTCGATGAACCCCTCGGCGCCCTGGACCTCAAGCTGCGCCGGCAGATGCAGTTAGAGCTCAAGCATATCCACGAAAGCGTGGGCATTACCTTTATCTACGTGACCCACGATCAGGAGGAAGCCCTGACCATGTCGGACCGCATCGCCGTCATGAAGCAGGGGCGGGTCGAGCAGGTGGGAGAACCGGAAGAGCTTTACGAAGCTCCCGCCACGCGCTTTGTCGCGGGCTTCATCGGGGTCTCCAACTTCATCGAAGGCCGAGTGGAGAGCAGCAATGGGATGGGCGCACTGTCTTACGGCGAGAATCAGCGGGTGATATTCGGCAAGCCCCAAGACTCCCCGGTGGGGGATACCGTTTCGCTGTCGGTTAGACCTGAGAAGATCCGCCTGCTGGAACTCCACGAAGAGCCGCCGGAGGAGAACTGCGTGCTCAAAGGAATTGTCCGCGATGTGGTCTACCTCGGGATGACCACGCAGTACAAGATCGACGTGCCGGCGTTGCAGTCGCAGTTCACCGTACTCGAGCAGAACGTGCAGGTCGCGTCCGACAAGACGCTTTGGGTGCCGGGGGAAGAGACCGTCCTCACCTGGCACCCGTACCACAACCGGGTGCTCCCGGAGCAGGCGACGGTAGGGTCGACGGAGGAGGTTGCGTGATGGGGAAGCGTGAAGACGAACTGAAGGTTCTGTTCATCAAGGGGATGAACGAGCCCATGTCCCGGCGGGGTTTCCTGCGCCGGGCGGGCACAACGGGGCTCGTCTTGGCCGGGGCCGGCTGGCTGGCCGGTTGCGGCGGCGACGAGGGCGGCAGCGGCGACACCGAAATGTCGGATCAGCTGAACATCTACAACTGGTCGGATTACATCGCCGAGGACACCATCCCGAACTTCGAAGAGGAGTTCGGCGTCTCGGTCACGTATGACAATTATTCCAGCAACGACACGCTGCTCGCCAAGCTGCAGAGCGGGGCCGCCGGGTACGACATCATCGTGCCCAGCGACTACATGGTCACCACCATGCTCCAGCTCGACCTGCTTCAGCCCATCAACCTGGACAACGTGCCGAACATCGAGAACCTGTATCCCCGCTTCCGCGAGACCCCCTTCGATCCGGGCAACGAGTACTCCATCCCCTGGCAGTGGGGCACCACCGGCATCGGTTACAACATGGAGCGGGTTCCCGACTTCCGGCCGAGCTGGGAAATGATGTGGGACGAGCAGTACAGCGGCAACATCACCATGCTGACCGAGATCCGCGACGTCTTCGCCGTTGCCCTCTTCCGGCTGGGCTACGACATCAACACCACGGACGAGGCCCAGATCAACGAAGCCAAGGAATTGTTGCTCGAGCAGAAACCGCTGCTCAAGCACTACACCTCGGACACCTACATCGATGAACTGGCCTCCAACGACACCTGGCTGGCCCATGGGTACTCGGGCGACGTCTTCCAGGCGGTCGCCGAGAACGAATCTGTGGGCTACGCGATCCCCGAAGAAGGGGCGGTCATCTGGGTCGACTCCATGTGCATCCCGAAGGACGCGCCGCACAAGTACACGGCCGAGGCCTTCATGAACTACGTGCTCCAGCCCGAGGTGGGCGCGGCGATCAGCAACTACGTCTGGTACGCCAGCCCCAATCAGGCCGCCGAGGAATTCATCGATCCCGAGATCCTCGACGATCCGGCGATCTATCCGCCCGCAGAGGTGGAGGCCCGTCTGCAGTTCATCGAGGATCTGGGCGAAGCCACCACGCTCTACAACGACGCCTTCGCGGAGTTGAGAGCCACCTAGATGTCGATGGACGCGAGTACGGCTACTCCGTCCCCGCCGGGCGAAGAGGCGGTCATCAGGAAGCCGGGGCTTTGGAGCCGGTTTGTCGACCGGTTCCGGGGCCGCAGCTTCCTGGTGGCCAACGTGCTTCTGGCTCCGACCATGCTGTGGCTGACGCTTTTTCTGGTGCTGCCGCTGCTCGTCATCTTCGTCTACAGCTTCGGCGGACGCGGCGCCTACGGCGACGTGGAACTGGGCTTCTCGCTCAGCAACTACACCAAAGCGTTCAGTCCCCTGTGGCTGCCGGTCATCCTGCGCTCCTTTGCCTTCGCGGGGATCGCCACGGTGCTCACCCTGGCGCTGGGCTACCCCCTGGCCTACTTCATCGCGATCTACGGCGGCGAGAAGAAGAACATCTTCCTGATCTTGATCATGCTGCCCTTCTGGACCAGCTACCTGATCCGCACCTACTCCTGGATCGTGATCCTGCGGACCGAGGGGGTGGTCAATACCTCGCTCAGCTGGCTCGGGGTCATCAGCGAGCCGCTCAATCTGCTCAATACGCCGTTTTCGGTGGTTCTCGGGCTGACCTACGGCTTCTTGCCCTTCATGACCCTGCCCCTCTACGCCAGCCTGGAGAAGCTGGACAAGAGCCTGCTGGAGGCCGCGCAGGACCTGGGCGCCAACCGACTGTGGACGCTCCTCAGGGTCACCCTGCCGCTTTCGCTCCCGGGGGTCGTCGCAGGCACGCTCTTGACCTTCATCCCGGCGGTGGGCGACTTCGTCACCCCGGACCTCCTGGGCGGTCCGAACACCCTCATGATCGGCAACGTCATCCAGCAGCAGTTCCTGTCGGCGCGTGACTGGGCCTACGGCTCCGCGCTGTCGTTCAGTCTGATGGCCATCCTGCTCGTCGGGATCTTCTTCTATGTGCGGAAGATGGGCTCCGAGGACCTGATGTGAAAAGGAAACCGAAGGACCAGCGCACCAAAGCCAAGGGCCTGCGGGCATACGTGGCCCTGGTGTACGCGTTCCTGTTCGCGCCGATCGTGGTGCTCGTCCTGTTCAGCTTCAACGATTCCCGGCGGAACGCGACTTGGCAAGGGTTCACCATGCGTTGGTACGGCGAGTTGATCAACGACGGCCCGGTGCTGGACGCTCTGGCCAACACCATGAAGATTGCGCTGGTGGCCACCGTCCTGGCCACGGTGATGGGGGCGCTCGCGGCCTACGCGCTCACGCGGTACCGGTTCCGCGGCTCCGGCCTCTACAATGGCGCGATCTACGTTCCGCTGGTGATTCCCGAGATCGTCTTCGGCGTGGCGTTGCTCAGCGGCTTCAACGCAGCCGGTGTCTCGCTCAGCCTGCAAACCCTGATCGTGGCCCACGTGGCCTTCATGATCTCGTTTGTCATCGTCATCGTGCGGGCGCGCATGTCCGGCTTCGACCGCACCCTGGAAGAAGCGGCCATGGACCTGGGAGCGAACGAGTTTCAGACCTTCCTGCTGGTGACTCTGCCCTTTATGGCGCCGGGGATCATAGCCGGAGGTCTGCTCGCCTTCGTGCTCAGCTTCGACGACTTCGTCATCACCTTCTTCAACTCGGGCGTGGGCAACACCACCCTGCCTCTCAAGGTTTACTCCATGGTGAAGTTCGGGGTCACGCCGGAGATCAACGCCATCTCGGTATTCATGCTGGCCTTCTCCTCGCTGCTCCTGTTGCTCAGCTGGCGGATTCAGCGCCAGTCGGGAAAGCCGGTCGTCACCGACGAGGAGTAGAGGCCCGCGGTCCCGCGGAGCCGAGCCTAGC
>Ga0075525_10000122_pt1 | contig 29912 bp, 29 predicted proteins | sample NGEPertwo_FD_74795 | JGI IMG/M metagenome (GOLD analysis project Ga0075525, IMG submission 74795) | Arctic peat soil microbial communities from the Barrow Environmental Observatory site, Barrow, Alaska, USA - NGEE Permafrost154B-two | ecosystem: Environmental > Terrestrial > Soil > Wetlands >...
TGCCGGAGGGGTTCCACCCGTTCCCATCTCGAACACGGAAGTTAAGACCTCCAGGGCCGATGATACTTGGGGCGCAAGCCCCTGGGAAAGTAGGTCATCGCCAGGTAAACAAACAAAAAGACTACCTCCTATGAGGTAGTCTTTTTGCTTGTGCTGAATAGTTGATTTTATATTACTAACCTGGCAGATCGTGAGAAGAAGTTGGCTTTCCATGAACGTTTTTAGAAGCCCGGTTCTTAGCTCAAATCATTTTACAAGGATTCTTTTGTTGAGGTATTTATGCCAAGCATAGATAAGAATGAAAACTAGCAAGTATACTATAGGTGAATAAGGTGTAGGCTTCATAAATTCCAATTTTGAACGGCGGTAAATGCTAATTAAACATAATTTGTAAATGGTCAAACGTTCCAAAAACATACATATTTAACCGTCACCTCTTGTATTCGTTTTCTAAAAATCATATTGAGTTTTTGCCTTCATAATTCATTTTTAAGAAGTTAGTTTGTTCCCAATCAAATAATATATTATTTGATACCGTTTTTTCATAAGCCTCGTAAATAGACTATAGATAAATACTTGGGATATTTAAGAACCATTATGGATTAATAATAGCTTAGCGTATTTAAACTGACCCAATAAACTAAAATGTAAAGCGGGAAGTAGTTTGGACTGCTCGCCAACCGCTATAAAGCGGATAATAATCAACAAGGCTAGGGATCCGTTGAATCAGAACCTGTCCTAAGCCTGGCATCAATGCTGACCACATGGCAGCATGGATGCTAGGGCGTTCTCTTATCTAAATAATTTATCTCAATTGGGATCACGTTAAACGTTTTAACTTCTGCATCTTCTCTTGCGGCTAATATATATTGGCGATTGAGGTCAACTGTCGTTCGATAGGCATCCAAAACGGCAAAAATGTAAGTGAGAATGTAAAATAATACCCAATTTTATTTCAAAACCGTCTTTTGACATCTGGAATCTGCCAGTAAAAGATTATAAATTTGCGAGGTTAATATTATGGTTATGTGTTGCTATTTTCCTTTGTTTTCTTGAAAAGATGGCTAGATTACAATAAGAAAATATATTTTTTTAAATTAAAACAAGGATTTTGGGTATTCGTGGCGAAAGCATATATAGTAATACTAGAATAGTTGAGGGGTTAATGAATGAAGAGGATACGTTTTTTCTACAAGACTAGCTTGGTCACGATCATTGGAGTCACACTTCTGGTCGCTTCAGCGCTGCCGGTACGAGCAAATTTACAGGATCAGTTGAATCAAAATCAGCAACAAGCCGATCAATTAAATGGAGTTTTGAACGCCCAAAAAGACAAAGTGGCGGAGGCAACGACACAAGTGGTGTCCTTAAAGCAATCCGTTTTGGCGTTAAATAATAGTATGGCGCGAGAACAAGTTATTCTAACACAGGAACAAAATAACCTTACGGCTTTGGAAGCTAAGCAAAAAGAGCTTGAGGTTCAACGTCAGGAACATATTGTAGCGTTAGGTAGTGTCTTAAAGAGTAATTACGAAGATGGCGCTACAAACTACCTACAGATGTTGTTTAAAGCCACCAGTGTCCCTGATTTTATTGAACGAGCCGACAAGATTAAGATGGTCATTGGTACTTATAGCAAGCTTCAAAAGGATATTGTTGAGTTAGACGAAACCATGAACGGTCAAAAAGAACTCATAGTACAAAAGCAGACTACGATTCAAGCCTCAATCGACGGTAAAGTACAAACTCAGCAAGCCATGCAATTAACGCTTGATAAGCAACAAACCGTTCTTGCTCTATTAAGTGCCGATGAAAGATCAATGCTTAATTCATCTGTGTCCGCCTCAGCTAAGGTTAGCCGAGTTGAACAATTGATGCAACAGGAAGCCTTTGAAGCAAGAGAAAGGGCGAATCCAACAGTTTCACGTTCAACGTCTGATAGTGCATCTGAAAGTCCGGTAGTCCAAGGAAATGTCACAGTTTCAGGAGGTGCCCAGCACTTACTTAGTTATGGCGCTCGGTTTCTAGGCGTTCGCTATCTCTGGGGGGGGCAAACACCTTCTGGATTTGATTGTTCTGGATTTACCGGATACGTTTTCAAGCATGCTGCGGGTATAACGTTAAGTCGAACATCACAGCAACAGATTTACAATGGAGCTCGCGTCGGGCGGTCTGAATTACGTCCAGGAGATTTAGTATTCTTTCACACAAACTCGAGTAGCCCTTCAAGCATTTCCCATGTTGGGATCTATGTCGGTAATAATATGATGATTAATTCCTCCAATGGTGGTGTTTCATACGATAACATGTCAGACTCTTATTGGGGAAAACGTTTTGCCGGTGCTTGTCGTGTCATAGCGTCTTAAACAAGAACTTAAATTATCCTCCAAGCTTAAAAGAAGGCGTTCTCTTATTTAGAGAAACGCCTTCTTTTCAAATCTATGGTATTATACTTTTGCTTGCTTTTTATACAGTGAGAGGCATGCAGAGGATCTTCAAGAAATGGGATTATATTCACTAAATTATTAAGGTTTGCGGGGCTTGATTCAAGTAGAGGACGAGCTAAATGGATATAATATACTACCTATAAGGTTCTCATATGGTCGCTTACATCAAATGATGTTATGATAAGGGGAATGAATTTGAAAATACTCGCCATTAATCCAGGGTCAACGTCGACGAAAGTAGCTGCCTATGAGAATGAAACTTGCCTTTGGAAGCAAGGGATTGAACACATGGCATGTGAGATCAAAGGTTTTTCCAGTGTGAGCGATCAAAATAAGTATCGAATTGGCACCATTTTAAAAATTCTAGAAGAAAACGGGACGCAATTAAATGAGTTTGATGGGATTGTTGGTCGGGGAGGATTACTCAACCCCTTAGTGGGCGGGACCTACTTAGTTGACGACGATCTTGTCCGTTCCTTGCATAATGCCCCTGGTGGTGAGCATGCTTCCAACTTAGGTGGAATCATAGCGTATGACTTGGGACGGAGGATTGATGTTCCTGTTTACATCGTAGATCCAATCTCTGTAGACGAAATGGGGCCGCTGGCACGACTTTCAGGGCTTCCGGAACTACCGCGTTTAAGCCTGTCTCATGCTTTGAACATGAAGGCAGTTGCCCGAAAAGTGGCCCGTGAACTGGGTAAAACCTATCAGGATCTCAACTTAATTATTGCTCACTTGGGCGGGGGGATCTCTGTTGCCCCGCATTTCAAAGGGAAAATGGTTGATGTGAACAACGCCAATAGTGAGGGCCCTTTTTCTTCAGAACGTTGTGGCACGTTGCCTGCGTATCAACTCGTTAAACTTTGCTATTCGGGAAAGTATTCCGAGAAAGAAGTACTTACTAATATCCATAAAGAAGGGGGGCTATTCGCTTATCTTGGGACAAATGATGCCCGTGTTGCTGAAGCCCGGATGAACGCGGGAGATTTACACGCTAAGCTTGTGTTAGAATGTCTCTGCTATCAGGTCGCCAAGGAAATTGGGGCTATGGCAACGGTGCTAGAGGGAGACATAGATCACATCGTTTTAACCGGGGGGCTTGCACATTCAGAGTTTATTACCCGAGAAATCAATCGACGCGTTTCTTTCATTTCCCCAGTTCTTGTGGTCCCAGGTGAGGAAGAAATGGAAGCCTTAGCACTGGGCGCACTAAGAGTTCTCAAGGGGGAAGAAAAAGCGTTGACCTACGAGGCTTGGGGCAGTTAGTAACACATATAAATGGGGTGTACAGGCATGCGATTTAGTGGATTTGAAGCTTTACTCGACCAGGCGAAGAGCCTGGGTAGGGCTAAGGTTGCGGTGGCTGGTGCAGCAGATAAAGAAGTATTGGAAGCCATCAAGTTAGCAAAAAAGGAAGGCTTTATTACCCCAATTCTCGTAGGTGATGTTTCAGAGATTAAGCAATTAGCACTTGAAATAGCGTTTAGTATAAAGGGAGTTGAGCTGATTCATGAACCTAACCCAGAGTTAGTTGGGCATAAAGCAGTAGACGCTGTTGTCGAGGGACAAGCACATTTTCTAATGAAAGGCCAGATGAACAGTTCGGCTTTTTTACGGGCGGTATTGCGACCTGAGAGAGGATTGCGAACGGAACGCTTACTTAGTCACTTATCTGCCTTTGAGGTTCCGGGGTTTTCCCGTATACTGTTTGTGACTGACGGGGGTGTGAATATTGCTCCTAGCTTAGTGCAAAAGAAGGAAATTCTGCAGAACAGTTTACAGTTTTTAAAAGGCATTGGGATGGATTTAGTCAAGGTGGTTGTGTTGACTGCGAACGAAGTGGCTAATCCTAAAATGCCTGCGACAATGGATGCCCAAGCTTTGACGGAGTTGAGTTTAGTAGGAGCGTTTCCGGGCGCGATCGTTGAAGGCCCGCTGGCGCTTGATGGTGCAGTGAGCGCTGCAGCCTTGAAACACAAGGGAATTTCCAGCCAGATCAATGGCGATGTTGATCTGTTTTTAGTCCCCAGTATCGAAGTCGGAAATGTTTTAGGAAAATCTATGATTTACTTTGCTGGGGCAACAATGGCAGGAATCTTGCTTGGGGCGAAAGTTCCCATTGTCTTGGCGTCAAGAAATGATACGCCTAGGAGTAAGTTTATGGCTTTGGCAATGGCCGCTCTAAGCAGAGAGTCATGACGAGGGGGGATATATTTGCTGGATCGCCGTGTATGTGTTCTGGTTGGGGGGTATGGCGCTGGTAAGACTCAACTCGCTATCAGTGTGGCCATAAAAAAGGCGAGGGAAGGAAAACGCGTAGCTTTGGTGGATCTCGACCTCATTAATCCTTATTTTCGTTTGCGGGAAATAACTGAGACTTTGGAATGCGAAGGGATAGAAGTCATTCGCCCACAAGGTGATCTGGCCTTCGCCGAGAACCCGTCCCTGCCTCCGCAAATTGAGGGTGCTTTAAGGGATACAACTAAGCATGTGGTACTGGATGTAGGCGGCAATGAGACTGGCGCAACAATTTTGGGAAGATACCATGCGTTACTTGAAGCTGATGACGTAGCGGTTCTCCAAGTGGTGAACGTTTATCGTCCCTTCAGCAGCACCATTGAAGAGATAGAGAGACTCAGACACGATATGGAGTGGAAATCTCATCTGAAAGTCCAGGGTTGGATCAATAATTCAAATCTAATCGAATGGACGACACTTGAGGATTGGAACAAGTCAGAAGTACTTATGCAAGCTCTCGTTCGGCAGAGCGAAATACCATGGGTAACCAATGGAGTGATCCCTGAATGGGCTGAAAAAGTAGGACTCCAGTGGCAACCAGAGTTTATCCCAGTTAAGCGGTATCTCAATCTTGGCTGGAAAAGTGCTGCTAAGCGTTCGTAGAACTTAGAGGAGGCGAAAGCGATGAACAATCTCGTTAAGATTAACTCGGAGCGCTGTAAAAGTTGCGGGCTCTGTGTCCACGTTTGTCCCAAAGAACTATTAGCCATTGGTGAGGTTGCCAATAGCAAGGGCTATTATACGGTTGAAATGAACGATCAAACTCAGTGTACCGCTTGTGCATTTTGTGCTCTGATATGCCCCGATTTAGCTTTGGAAGTTTACCGTGGAAAGAAAGGAACGTGAAACTATGGCCTTATTAATGAAGGGAAATGAAGCGATCGCTGAAGCTGCAATTCAAGCAGGTTGTCGTTTATTCTATGGGTACCCAATCACTCCGTCAACTGAAATCCCAGAGTATATGGCCAAGAAGATGAAAGCAGTCGGTGGAACGTATCTTCAAGCAGAAAGTGAAGTTGCTGCAATATATATGGTTTACGGAGCGGGCGCCGTGGGGGAAAGAGTCATGACCGGAACGTCTAGTCCGGGGTTTAGTTTGATGCAAGAAGGCTTGTCGTTTCTTTTCGCTGCAGAGATCCCTTGCGTTATCGTGGACGTTATGCGTGGAGGACCAGGCCTTGGAGGGTTAGGACCCACTCAAGCGGATTATTTCCAATTAACCAAAGGGGGTGGACATGGGGATTACCACGCTATCGTTCTCGCGCCATCCTCGGTCCAAGAAATGGTCGATTTGACGAAAGAGTCCTTTGATTTAGCGGATTGCTATCGTAATTTGGTGATTATTGCAGTGGATGGAATTTTAGGACAAATGATGGAACCAGTTGATTTTCCACCGTTTGAAGGACGTCAACTAGAACCGAAAGACTGGGCAGCTAGTGGCGCAGAGGGACGTCCTAAAAATAACGTGATCAGCTATTACCTTACTCCAGAGTTAGGGGAATCAGAAAACGTTCGGTGGGGCGATAAGATGTCAAAGATTAAGGAAACCGAACAGCGTTTTGTGGAGTATGAAATGGAGGACGCAGACTACGCTTTTGTAGCCTTTGGTACCAGCGCTCGGATCACGGAAACTGCGGTGGACATGCTGAGAGAAGAAGGTATTAAGGTCGGGCTTTATCGACCCGTCACACTTTGGCCTTTTCCCGAAAAAGGGCTGACAGCACGCTTAGCTCAAATCAAAGGTTGGATGAGTGTAGAACTGAGTGCTGGACAAATGGTAGAGGATGTAAGGCTCGTTGTGAATGGTAAAGTTTCAGTTGGCTTTCATGGCCGCATGGGCGGTATGACGCCAGAACCCGAGGATGTGGTTGCTGCGTTTAAAGCGCAGTTGTTAGGAGGCGTGCAAGCATGAAACCGATTTTTACGAAAACAACGGGATTAACTGATCGCCCCTTTCATTATTGTCCTGGTTGTACACATGGGATCATACACCGTTTGATTGGTGAGCTTTTGCAAGAAATGAACTTGATTGAAAAAACAATCGGGGTAGCCCCAGTTGGGTGTTCTGGGTTCTGTGAGAACTACTTCGCATGTGATATGATCGGTGCCGCCCATGGTCGAGCTGTAGCGGTCGCAACGGGCGCGAAACGAGCTCGTCCAGACCGTTTCGTGTTTACTTATCAAGGCGACGGAGATGGAGCTTCTATTGGGCTTGCTGAAACGATATCGGCTGCCGCGCGGGGCGAAAGAATTACCTCTATATTCGTCAATAATGCTATTTATGGAATGACTGGTGGACAAATGGCACCCACGTCTCTTATTGGGCAACGAACCTCAACCTCGCCGTATGGTCGCGATGCGGAGACCATGGGCTTCCCTCTGGACCTTCCTAAAATATTGACTCAGGTAGAAGGAGCAGCCTATGTAGCCTCTGTTTCTGTCGATAGCCCTCAGGGTATCAAAGAAGCTAAAAAAGCCCTTAGAAGAGCGTTTCAAGTTCAAATTGATGGCTTGGGATACTCCTTTGTTAGTATTCTCTCTACCTGCCCCACGAACTGGGGGGTCAACCCGGTTGAAGCCTTAGAATGGTTACAAACTAAGATGAAGCCTCACTTTGCCCTGGGAGAATTGAAAGTTCCTGCAAGCAAAGGGGGAGATGCGGTATGAGTTTAACAAAAACGATGACTAAATATAAGTTTGCTGGCTTCGGTGGCCAAGGTGTTTTGTTTATCGGAAAAGTATTGGCTCAAGCTGGGATGATTGCGAAGTACCAAGTCACCTGGATCCCTGCCTATGGTCCGGAAATGCGTGGCGGGACAGCAAACTGCTCTATCATCATTTCAAATAAAAAAATTGGTTCTCCTACGGTGGGGAAACCGGATATTGCCATTGTTATGAATGAGGCTTCTTATCTAAAGTTTGTTGATACTGTGGTTCCAGGAGGGACGCTGTATGTCAATTCTTCGTTGATACCGGAACTACCGGGAAGAGCGGATATACGGATTGTGCGTGTGCCAGTCAATGAAATTGCTCATGAAATGGGGGATGAAAAAGTGGCTAATATTGTCATGCTGGGAGTTATGCAGGCAATGATACCTTTTGTACCTGATGATATTTTAGAAAAAGTTCTTATGGAATTTGCCGGGAAAAAGCCAGCACTTGCTCAGCTCAATATGAGAGCCCTTAAGGCCGGCCATGAATATGGTGAGAAATTATGATGAAGAAATATGATTTCCTATGGCTACTCGGTATCATCGCGGTGTTTATGGTCCTGATTCTACCGACAACACATGCCGTATTTATGTCGGTGACAGCAGCGCATCCTTATCTAATGGGATTTGTGAAATTTGCCTTTCTAGCAACTATGGGAGAATTATTGGCGTTGCGATTGGTACAAGGAGACTGGAAAAAGCCAAAGGGGCTGTTATACAAGGCCTTCATTTGGGGTTTCTTGGGGATGGCCATTGTGCTGGTATTTGATCTCTACGCCGGAGGGGTGGCAGGGAGCATAAAGAAAGGGCTTTTGCCATCTCTTGGAGGAAAGCTTGGATCTGCCTTCTTTATAAGTGCACTGATGAACTTATTTTTCGCCCCAACATTCATGGCGTTTCATCGTATTACGGATACCTATATTGAGCTGGGGAAAGGAAAACTCAGCCTAATCTTAAAAGTTAAACTAGCGCAGGTTACAAAACACATTGACTGGGATGGTTATGTTCGTTTTGTAGTCCTAAAAACAATTCCTTTTTTCTGGATTCCTGCTCACACTTTGGTGTTCTTGCTCCCGTCGGCATATCGTGTTTTGGCGGCAGCTTTCCTCTCAATTGCTTTAGGTGGCATTTTGGCTTTCGCAAAAAAACGTTAAGACTAATTTGAATTAAACAAAATAGAGAAGCCCGTGAACTTCATGGTTTGAAGAAGTTCACGGGCTTTAAAATAACTCTCTTTATTCAATAGTCTCATCTGAGTCCGTAGGACCGACTTGGTCTTTTAATCGTCCTGCATGTCGCGTTGCTTCCCGAAGCAAAAACTCCATGTGGGCATTAACACTGCGAAATTCATCGGCAGCCCAACGTTCTAGGGAAACGTATAGTTTAGGATCAAGTCTTAAGGGGTATTGCTTTTTCACCATAATCATACACATCCATTGTAACTTTAATAAACAGTTCCTGTATTGATAACAGGTTGCACAGCACGTTCAGAAACGATGGCTACTAAGAGATTATTAACCATGGCGGCTTTGCGTTCTGCATCCAAATGAAGCACTCCGTCTTTTTCGAGCCGATCTATCGCCATTTCGACCATGCCAACTGCACCTTCCACTATTATTTGTCGGGCAGAAAGGATGGCGGACGCCTGTTGACGTTGAAGCATAGCACCAGCAATTTCGGTTGCATAGGCCAAATGGGTCAGACGAGCCTCGGACACTTTGACACCCGCCAGGATGAGCCGTTGCTGGAGTTCGTTCATCAACTCAGCAGATACCTCTTCAGGATTACCACGCAGGGACAAACTCTTTGCTTCAAAGTTGTCGTAAGCGTAGCGTGTTGCCACGTGCCGTAAAGCTGTTTCACTTTGTATTTCTACGAATTGTTCATATTTCTCGACATCAAAAATTGCCTTAGCGGTATCAACGACACGAAAGACGACAACCGCAGCAATCTCGACGGGGTTGCCTTCAATGTCATTGACTTTGAGGGTTTTAGTATTGAAATTTCGTACCCGTAACGAAACCCCTTTACGTACCGCAAATGGGACACTTAACCATAAACCAGGTTCGCGGATTGTACCGAGATAACTCCCAAAAAATACCATGGCATATGACTTGTTTGGTTGAACCACTAAAATGCCAGTTCCTAAAATAATAGCAACAATAATGAGAGGAATTCCCACTAAGGATTGTTGCACTATTAAAGCAGTTCCACCAATCAAGAGGGCAAACACAAGGACCAGAGCAAGATATCCGTTTACTGCCCACGCTTTCTTTTCAATCATTTCGAAGCCTCCCTAAATTTTCTCTCATAGAAACCTTATTGATATTAATATGATATCAATATAATACCAAAATGTGAAGAGAGTTGCCAAAGAAAATAATGAAAATAATGAGTACAAAATAGCTAAATTGGTCATTTTAATAGTGAAAGGTGTGAAGAAAATGACCCAAGCTCAAGAGTCTCAAAATACTTTTCCAGCGCAACACCAAGAACAACAACCGGGTCTTGAAGTTTTAATGAATCCAAAACCAGTTGCCGAAGATGATGGGTATGTAGGAAGTTCAAAGTTAAAAGGAAAAGTTGCAATCATTACTGGTGGAGATAGTGGGATTGGTAGGGCAGTGGCTATCGCTTATGCTAAAGAAGGTGCAGATGTTGTCATAGCTCATTTGAATGAAGTTGACGATGCGAATGCAACAAGAGCACGGATAGAACAATTGGGGCAGCGCTGCCTAGTGGTTGTTGGAGACATAGGTGATGAGGTCTTTTGTCAGGACATCATTAATAAGACCCTTCAGACTTTTGGAAAATTAGATATTGTCGTCAATAATGCTGCAGAACAACACCCGCAAAATAGTTTACTCGATGTAACGACTGCACAACTGGAAAGAACGTTCCGTACTAACATATTTAGTTATTTCTTTCTAACTAAAGCCGCATTACCCCATCTGAAAACGGGGAGTGTGATTATCAACACTACCTCGATTACTGCCTATGAGGGGCATGATCAACTCATCGATTATTCTGCGACAAAAGGGGCTGTCGTTTCCTTTACCCGTTCAATGTCCGAATCACTTTGTAAATTAGGCATTCGCGTCAATGGCGTCGCACCGGGTCCTATTTGGACGCCATTAATTCCCGCTCCTTTACGGCTGAACATGTGGCAACCTTTGGAGCTTCTACACCTATGAAAAGAGCAGGGCAACCGAAAGAGTTAGCACCAGCGTATGTATTTTTGGCGTCTGAGGATTCCTCATATATGTCGGGGCAGATTCTGCACATCAACGGAGGAACGATAGTAGGCGGCTAAATTAATCACTAGGACAAAAAAATTAGGAGGTGAGAACTTGATCAGTTGCACCTCCTATCAAGATTGATTCATATCATTAGTTGCATAAATTTATAATTGTTATATAATTAAATATGGCTTGTGATTTAAGTCACATTTACTATCTAGGGCTGTGAACAATCTGAGTTTTAGAAATTGGTTGTAAAGAGGAATGTTATGTTTTCTGAATTTAATAAGCGTGGACTTATAAGACATATGGTTCAGATGTTGTTTGCTGTTATTGTTGTATACATTGGCGTAACATTTATTGTATTTGTAGGTCAGCTCGAGAATGGAGTACTGTCAGAAGTAAGGCGGCCTGCTGGTGTTGAAGCTTTTTTGCCGATCAGTGCGTTAGTTGGGCTAAAAGCTTGGCTTTCGACAGGTAATTTTGACCCTATCCATCCTGCAGGATTAGTCATTCTCTTAGCAGCAATCACAGTATCCATGTTATTTAAGAGAAGTTTCTGCTCCTGGATCTGCCCGATTGGGACACTGTCTGAAGGTCTCGCTAAAGTTGGGAAACGGGTATTGGGACGGAATTTCTTGATAACCAAGTGGCTCGATTATCTACTTCGGTCTGTGAAATACATCATTCTACTCTTCTTCGTCTGGGTTATCTTTTTTGGGATGAGCGGAGAGAGTGCGTCGGAGTTCGTGCAAACACCTTATAATATGGTGTCAGATATTAAAATGCTTCAATTCATGCAACATCTAGCCGTTGTTGGGATGACCGTTATTGGGATGATCATACTGTTTTCGATTCTCTTTGAAAATTTTTGGTGTCGATATTTATGTCCATACGGCGCGCTATTGGGGCTGGTCAGTATAATAAGTCCCTATAAGGTTAGACGGAATTATACATCTTGCATTCAATGTGGGCAATGTGGTGAAAGTTGTCCTAACCACATTGCTGTTGAACAGGCCAGTAGTGTGTGGTCTCCAGAGTGCACGGGTTGCTTAAACTGCGTACAGCAATGTCCTGTGAACGATACGTTATCATTCAAGGGTTGCATGGGACTCCCATCTCTTTCCCTTAAGACCCTCGCTTATACTGTGATAGGGCTATGGATCTTGTTTATATTTCTTGCGAAATTTTCGGGTCATTGGGAGACTAACATCACGGTGGAAATGTATCGACGAATACTACCTCTAGCCCATTAAGTTGGACGTTGAATTTCATTAAAAGTTAGCGTAGGTGGAACAGGAAACTAGAAATTGCTTGTTCCACTTTTCTGATGTATATATAACTGAACAAAAGCGAATGAGTTAATCTCAATAATAAGTTCATAGTGACTTGAAATTAATCATAGAATGTAAGGATGACAGGCGCTGTTTCTCCACTCAAGGATCTCAAACTAGGGAGCATAATACTATTGAATTACAGGGCGGGATTTAAGTTTTCCGGTGCATTTCAGCATAAAGAAGAAAGGTTATTAACTAAATTTTATGAAAATATAAGGGTATGTGAAAAGGTTCATTATCTTTTTACACCATTATCTCTTGCAATCGGTTATAATGGGGGTACTAGGGATGCATTATGAGTAAAAAAGGAGAGTAATTATTGAATGGAAAACAAATTTAAAGACTCATTGCTTAATAAAAACACTCTATCCGTAACATGGGAGCTCGTACCTGGGAGAGGTGCAACCGAGAAAGCCCAACTAACTGCGCTTGCGTCTGCAGAACAAGCCGCTAAGGGTGGCAGAGTCCATGCGCTAACCATCACTGATAACCCTGGAGGTAATCCAGCAATTCTGGCTGATTATTTGGGAATGGAAATTCTCAAGATGGGTATTGAACCTTTGGTACATTTCACTTGTAAAGATAAGAACCGTAATCAAATGGAAAGTCAATTGTATGCTTTAGATCGTGCAAAAGTTCGCAACCTCTTAGTAATGACGGGAGACTATACGGTTTCTGGGTTTCAAGGACGTCCAAAACCAGTGTTTGACCTCGATCCTTCTAATACATTACAGCTCATAGAAGCAATGAATAAGGGCTTAGAAATTCCTGGCTTTAAGGCTTCAACTTTCAACACGCCAAGTGAATTTTTCGCAGGATGTGCGGTGTCACCTTTCAAGTCCACAGAGGCTGAGCTGATGGTTCAGTACTATAAATTGAAAAAGAAAATTCAAGGCGGCGCGAAATTCGTTGTTACACAATTAGGCTATGATGTAAGAAAATGTCACGAGGTCTTACAATTCCTTAAAGTTAATAAACTGGATATTCCGGTAGTAGGAAATATTTATGTTCTCCCTTATGGAGCGGCAAATGTCATGAATCAAAACAAGTTACCCGGTTGCGTCGTAACGGATAAACTTTTAGCAGAACTTAATTTGGAAAAAGCCGCCCCGGATAAAGGGGTCGGTGAGCGTCTGTTGAGAGCGGCTAAATTGTACGCAATTTTAAAAGGTATAGGTATGGCCGGCGTTCATATTGGTGGTCATAATCTTAAATATGAGCAATTAGAATACATTCTTGACAAAGGGGAGGAACTTTTTCCTACATGGAAAGATTTGGTCAAGGAATTCGATTATCCTCAAACCAATGGTTTCTACTACTTTGAAAAAGATGAGAGAACGGGCTTGAATTCAGATCGACCCACAAACACAAAAAATCTCCCTTTAGATGCTCCTGCTGGTGCGATGAACTCGCTGATGAGGGGAATGCATGGTCTCTTATTTACACCGAACAAGAAACTATTCCCCATGATGCGTGGGATGTACCGTTCGACAGAGGGTAAGAAAAAAACTGGCAAGGCACTGCATGCAGTAGAACATCTTGCTAAAGTGATCATGCTTGATTGTAAGGATTGTGGCGATTGTGCTATGTTAGATTTAGCATACCTTTGCCCAATGTCACAATGTCCCAAAGGTCAGCGTAATGGGGCTTGTGGGGGGAGCTTAGACGGCTGGTGTGAGGTTTATCCTAAAGAGAAGAAATGTGTCTGGGTCAGGGCTTATGCAAGACTCAAAAAATATGGCGAAGAAGCAGCATTAGATGTCCCTCCAGTACCACCCGCTAATTGGGATTTCTATCAGACGTCCTCTTGGTCAAATTTCTTCTTAGGAAAAGATCATTCGGCTCCCATATTAGGTATTAAACGTCCGGAGAGTAAGATTAAGAAGTCTTAGTGAACTCGACTACCCTACTTATAGAATTTGGGGTTTTAAAAATAAAATAATAGGTTAAAGTGAAAGAGACTCATTGATCATCAATGGGTCTCTTTCTATTCGCTAATCATACAACCAAATACACAAACACCCCCCGGTCGATAGACCGGGGGGTGTGGCCCAAGGAATTATAGATCTAACTATTACTACAGCAGAAATAACATTTGTGCATAGGTGGGAAGGGGCCAGAGATCCGCGTCAATAATTGTTTCTAATTTATCTCCATCAGTTCGGAGGGAACCCATTGCCTTGAAAACTACATCTCGATAGTAGACACCATGTTCATAGGCATCATTTGTCATAGCATTGGCTTCCTGAGTGTCTTTCTCAAGAGCATTTAGATTCGCTTTGAAAGAAACTAGAGTCGAGCAGAGATCTTTCAGCAGGTATTCTTGAACTGATGTATCTGCAATGCTAGAAGCAGATTTAACGGCATTAATAGAATTTGCTAGCTGGGTAGAATATTTGACAGCTGCCGGTATAATCAGATGTTGGCCCATGTCAATCATGGTTAGAGCCTCAATGTTGATCTGCTTGGCATATTGTTCTAAGTTGATTTCGTAACGAGATTCTAGTTCGGTACGATTCAATACTTTATGTTTTTCATACAATTCCACTGTGGACTCACGCAGGAGAACAAGTGATGCGTCAACGGTTGAGGTGATATTAGGGAGTCCTCGTTTAGTCGCCTCTTCAATCCACTCTGCGGAATACCCATTGCCGTCAAATAGGACCCGTTGATGTTTGCTGGCGGTTTCCTTAAGGAGTTCTTGAAGGGCTTGATCAAAGTCAGTTGCTTGCTCTAGACGATCTGCAAATTGAGAGAGAACTTCACCAATAATCAGATTGAGAACTACGTTGGGTCCAGAGATGGATTGAGAGGAAGCAACCATCCTGAATTCGAATTTATTCCCGGTAAAAGCGAAGGGTGAAGTGCGATTGCGATCCGTTGAATCTTTACGGAAAGCGGGCAGTGTAAGGACGCCACTGGCCATTCTTTCTCCTTGGAGGGAACGATTGAGTCCTCCGTTTTGCAGTTGTGAAAAAATGTCAGTGAGCTGATCCCCTAGGAAAATAGAGATGATAGCGGGTGGTGCTTCGTTGGCACCTAGACGGTGATCATTACCAGGGTTAGCAGCTGAAACCCGTAATAATTCTGCATAATCATCCACCGCTTTGACCACCGCACAGATGATCGTCAGGAATTGGTAATTTTCATGAGGAGCAGTGCCCGGGTCTAGGAGGTTTAGCCCATCGTCTGTTGACATTGACCAGTTGTTATGTTTTCCTGAACCGTTCACACCCGCAAATGGCTTTTCATGAAGCAAGCAAACCATATCATGACGGAGGGCCACTTTTTTCATAGTGTCCATGACAAGTTGATTATGGTCAGTGGCAATATTTGTTGTTCCAAATATTGGTGCTAGCTCAAACTGTCCAGGGGCTACTTCGTTATGTTGGGTCTTGGCCATAACACCAAGTTTCCATAACTCTATATTTAATTCATGCATAAAGCCGGCTACCCGTGCCTTAAGGCTTCCAAAGTAATGATCGTCTAGTTCTTGACCTTTAGGAGGCATGGCTCCATACAGCGTTCGACCCGTTAACATGAGGTCAATTCGTTTCTCAAAGAAATTCTTGTCCACTAGAAAATACTCTTGTTCAGCACCAACGGTACTAGTGACATGAGTCGTTGACGTATTTCCGAAGAGTCGTAAGATACGTAAGGCTTGTTTGGAGAGCGTCTGCATAGAGCGAAGAAGAGGCGTTTTTTTATCTAGCGCTTCTCCATTGTAAGAGCAAAAAGCCGTGGGAATACATAACGTTAAGACGCCGCCATCTTCTTTAAGAAAGGCAGGAGAGGTGCAGTCCCAGGAGGTATACCCTCTTGCCTCGAACGTATTGCGTATTCCACCACTGGGAAACGAGGAGGCATCTGGTTCGCCTTGAATGAGTTCCTTTCCAGAAAAATGCATAAATACAAGGCCATGTTTCGAAGGCGAGATAAAGGAATCATGCTTCTCAGCCGTGATTCCCGTCAACGGCTGGAACCAGTGGGTAAAATGTGTGGCCCCTTTTTCAATCGCCCAATCCTTCATGGCGTTGGCTACGATCTCAGCAACACTGGGTTCGAGAGAAAGGCCTTCTTCGATGGTCTTACGCAAAGATTTGTAGGTTGCTTTCGGTAAACGTTGTCTCATTACAGCATCATTAAATACATTCTCTCCAAAAGATTTCATTAGGTTTTTACCCCTTTCATATAACAGCAAAAGTTATCGTCACATAAATAAAGAAAAAGAACCCCCCCAAAGATTATTCAAATCTTCAAGAAGCTCCATTGCTCCATTAATAATATACTACTAATCTATCACTTTAAAACGTAACTGACAAGGGGAATCATTGAAGTATACAGTATTAAACGAATTCAAATATATATTAAACTTTTAGCAGCATTAGATGATCAAGACTCAAGGCTGTACTTGCCTTGGGTAGACTCACCGTTATAATATAATAATAGATTAGGTATGAACTGATCTATAGGTGTAACCCTATAATAAGTGATCATTCAAGAAAAGGAGAACGAAACATGATTGAGATCGGAAAACTTCAAACACTCAAGATCGCAAATTTTACATCCTTTGGTGCTTATTTGGATGCAGGCACGGGTGTTCGGCACGATAATATCCTTCTTCCTATAAAACAGGTACCGGAAGATTCGAAAGAGGGAGACGAGTTAGAGGTATTTATTTATCGGGATTCAGAGGAACGGTTAATCGCCACGAGGAAAAAAGTATTGGCACAATTAGGTGAATTAAACTATTTAAGAGTCACGGCAAAGACTCAGATCGGCGCTTTTCTGGACATAGGTTTAGAGCGAGATTTGTTTTTACCGTTTCATGAACAGAAATTTCCAATCACGGTGGGTAAATCTTATTTGGTAAAGGTCTATTTAGATAAGAGTCAGAGACTGAGCGCGACGACAGAAATATATCAGTATCTATCGGCTGAGTCAACTTATCAGAAGAACGACAAAGTAGTGGGGACGGTCTATTCGCTGAACCCTGAAATGGGCGCTTTTATCGCTGTTGATAATAAGTATATGGGACTTATTCCTGTCAATGAATATTTTAGAATGTTGCAAGAAGGTGATCAAGTTGAAGCACGGGTGATCAGGATAAGAGAAGATGGCAAGCTTGATTTATCACTAAGAGAGCTTTCCTATATACAGATGGATAAAGATACGCTGAAGATTCTCCAAGCGATCAAGGACTATGCAGGATTTTTGGCACTGAATGATAAAAGTAGCCCCCTCGAAATTCAAAGTCGCTTACAAATGAGTAAAGCGGCCTTTAAAAGAGCAGTTGGAAAACTTCTTAAGGAAAATAAAGTAGTGCAGACAGAGGGTGGCTTAAAAGAAATTTGAAAATTATTGTGGATGCTGACGCTTGTCCCAGGGCTGTATTGTTAATTTGCCAAAGGGTTGCTCGTGACTATTTTTTAGAAGTTTGGACAGTAGCAAGTTTTAATCATAATATTGAGTCCGACCATCACGTAGTAGTAGGAAATGCCTCGCAAGAGGCTGATATCCGAGTCATGAATCTTGCGCAATTGGGCGATCTGGCGGTGACACAGGACTGGGGTCTGGCAGCGATGCTGCTGGGAAAAGGGGTGAAATGTACCACTCCAAGTGGACGAGAGTTTGACACTAATAGTATTGAATTTTTACTTGAGGAACGAGAGGCCAAAGCAAAGTTTCGACGGGGTGGGGGAAGAACTAAAGGACCTAAAAAGAGAAAGTTAGAAGATGATCAGCAGTTCGAGGCGTGTCTTCTGGAGATGCTTAACAAAGTATGAACTGACTGAACTTGCTGAGCTAAAGTTATACAACTATTGTTAAAGACTTTGCACTTTTGGCAGAATATGATTAAACTAAGGATTGTAAGATAAAACGATGGAGGTTAATAATGAGTACAGTAGTAGAAACTAAGGAATTCCAAACAGAAATTCGTCAATTGCTGGATATTGTTATCCACTCGCTCTACACTGAGCGTGAGATTTTTTTAAGGGAGCTCATTTCAAATGCGGCAGATGCTATGGAGAAACTACGTTATACGCAACTTACAGGTGAGGTCAAAGATCAGGATTTGCCCTTACAGATTTCTATCGATACAGATGATACAGCCCATACTTTGACGATCACGGATACGGGAATAGGGATGACGAAAGAAGAGTTAGTTGAGAATATTGGGACCATTGCTCATTCGGGCTCCAAAGAATTCATCAAACATCTAAGCACTAAAGGGGATCAGAAGGATCTTAACCTGATTGGGCAATTTGGGGTTGGGTTTTATTCTGCCTTTATGGTCGCGGATAAAGTGACGTTATATACTCGTACCTATCAAACAGAGGGTAAAAGCTTTATCTGGGAATCAGATGGCGTAGGGAGTTATACGATTACTGAAGGTGAGGATCTAAGTAGGGGCACAAAGATGGTTCTCCATTTAAAAGAGGATGCTTACGATTTCGCCAAAGAAGAAAGCGTCCAAAGGATCATTAAGCAGTATTCGAGTTTTGTCCCTTTTCCTATCATCGTAAATGGGCAAAAAGTCAATACAGTGGATGCCCTCTGGATAAAAAATAAAAATGAAATTTCGGATGAAGAGTATAATGAATTTTATAAGTTCATCGCGAATGCGCAAGATGAACCGCTCTTACGCCTGCATTTTTCATCAGATGCCCCGATAAATATTAACACTTTATTATATGTTCCCAAGGAGAACCTTGAGCAATTTGGGTTTGGACGAACAGAGCCAGGGGTAAATCTTTATTGCAAAAAAGTATTAATTCAAGAAAAATCCCCCATCGTACTACCGGAGTGGTTACGCTTTTTAAAAGGGGTTATGGATAGTGAGGAACTACCCCTTAATATTTCTAGGGAGACCATGCAGGATAGTGCTTTAGTTAGTAAGCTGAGCAAAGTAGTCACAAGCCGTTTTCTTAAATTTCTAGATGGTCAAGCCACCTCAGATCCCGAGAAGTATAAAGAATTCTGGGAAAAATTTAACTTCTTCATTAAAGAGGGCGCAGCCAATGACTTTACACATCGTAATGAACTTGTCAAACTGTTACAGTTTGAATCGTCGAGTACCGTGTCTGGAGACTTGATTTCTTTAGCAGACTACGTAGGCCGCATGAAAGAAGATCAAACTTCCATCTATTACGTCAACGGCCCAACGCGAGAGGGAATAGAGTCTGGTCCTTATCTAGAAGTATTCCGGGATAAGGGCTATGAAGTAATTTATACGTATGCTGCCATTGATGACTACATCTTCGGTTCCATCGGAGAGTATGAAGGAAAGAAACTCATTTCTGCCGATCAAGCAGATTTAGAGTTAGCGAATGAAGAAAAAGATAGAAATGAACTTGCCTTACCTGAAGAGGAAGTTAAGGTTTTAACGGAATGGTTGAAAGAGGTCTTAGGAGCTAAGGTGACAGAAGTACGGGAGTCTAAGCGCTTGGTAGACAGTCCTGCTGTTGTTTTCAGCCCATTTGGGACAAACAGTATGCAACGGATGATGCAACTTATGAATAAAGAATCCAGTGAAGTAGGGCCCAGTGTTTTGGAGATTAACGCCTCACATCAGATGATTAAACGTCTGGACGAAGCAAGGAAAAAGGAGGACACCTTTGCTAAGATTGCAGCAGAACAAATTTTCGAGAACGCCCAAATTGCAGCTGGGCTTATTATTGATCCAAGAGGTATGGTAAAACGCTTGAATGAAATCTTAGAGCGTGCGTTGGGATAACCGACTTTTTTAGGTGAAAAAGAGGATGGATTGCCATCCTCTTTTCTATATATTCTGGGCAATTTACAGAATGACTGATTGACTAATTCTCCCTCAAGGTGATATTTTGTAAGGTGGGAACTTAACTTAGACTATTTAAAAAATTCTTAAATTAAGCATAACCATATGCTCCGTAACTCACAAGCAAAGGCATCGTGATCTTCAAATTCAGAATGAATTCAAGGTTACTATGAGATTATCTAATTGTGGCTATAAGGAATATGATCTTTACAAGCCAGTCAAAACTCCTTAAACTGATAAGTGATAATAAGAACAAACAATATTCTGTTAGTACCACATGTATAGAGACATACTACTTCTTGACAATAGCCTAAATGACGCCCAGTAATCTAATGACGTTATGAATGAGAGGCGGGTGTTGGAGACTTTCAACATCGCCTTAATTTGCTTAACGAATAGATTGCAGTTCAACACAAGGCTTTTGCATATTAACTACAAAGGGGTGATCGAAAATGGACATAAAACTGAAGAGCCTCCTAGAAGAAAAGAAATCCAGTATTTTGTCAAGTTGGTTCGATGCGATCATGGAGTCGTATCCCACGGATAACACGGGGCTTTTCAAAAAGCAGGAAGATAGGTTTGCTAATCCGGTGGGTCATACGTTCAATCAGGGCATGGAAAGTATACTGGAAGCACTCGTTGCAGAGAAAGAACTTGCTGAGAGTTTACCGTTTCTCGATGATATTATTAGAGTGAGGACGGTTCAGGATTTCACTCCCGCTAAAGCGGTAGACTTTATTTTTAAGCTTAAAAAGGTGGTCAGAGAAGCACTGAAGAAGGAAGTCAGACAAGATCGTTTGGACGAGGCGTTATTGAACTTTGAATCCAAAATAGATGATCTGGCACTTCTTGCCTTTAATATATATGTGACATGTCGAGATCAGCTAAATCAACTGAAGGTTGATGAACTGAAAAGAATGACGTTTACCCTGTTGAAAAAAGCAAATCTAATGAGTGAAATCCCAATGGAAGAGTTCGAACGCAGAGATCAAGAAGAACCCGGTATTTAAAGGAAGGAGGTCGTAGAGTGAAAGCGCTGTTTTCTTTCCTCGCCGTATGTCTACTTATCGCAATTGCCACCCTGGGAGCGTACACAACGAGTTTACATTACACGTTTGGCATCATTATACCTTATGTAGCCCTTATTTTGTTTGTAGGGGGATTCATTTACCGAGTCATTCAATGGGGTCGTTCTCCTGTGCCATTCCGTATTCCTACAACTGTTGGACAGCAAAAATCACTCCCGTGGATCAAACAGAATAAGATCGAAAACCCTACAAATGTTCTCGGTGTCATTGTCAGAATGGCTATGGAAGTCCTTTTCTTCCGCTCGTTGTTTCGCAATACTAAGACTGAAGTAACAATGGGGGCAAAGGGCCCAATTATATCTCACGGCTCAGCTAAATGGCTTTGGTTAGGCAGTTTGTTTTTTCACTGGTCGTTCCTAATCATAATATTTAGACATTTGAGGTTTTTCTTAGAGCCAATACCGTATTTTGTTCAAATACTAGAAAGTGTTGATGGTATTTTACAAATCGGGATACCAACAATATACTTGACAGATGCATTCTTTTTAATAGCGGTGACCTACCTCTTCCTCAGGAGATTAGTCATTCCACAACTGAAGTATATCTCACTAGCCGCTGATTACTTTCCACTATTTTTGATTTTGAGTATAGCAACGACAGGCGTGCTGATGCGGTACTTCTATAAGGTAGACCTTATTGCTGTTAAGCAGTTGGCCATTGGACTAACTATTTTCCAGCCCATTCTTCCTGCTGGAATTGGAGTTATGTTCTTTATCCATATATTCCTTGTCAGTGTTCTATTTGCATATTTTCCGTTGAGTAAGTTAATGCATGCGGGGGGTATTTTCCTCAGCCCAACTCGAAACATGCTTAGCAACAATCGAATGGTTAGACACATTAATCCTTGGAATCCTGAAGTAGAGGTTCATACCTATCCGGAGTATGAAGATGAATATAGGGAAAAAATGAAAAAATTTGGTATCCCGGTAGAAAAGGAGTGATCGTGGATGGCGAAAGTAGAGAAGGTTAAACTTCCAAAGCCACAAGAACTATCTGAGATAGATTTCAAACTACCTACAACGGACTGGATGGATACACCAACTGTGTTGAAACCAGGTAACTATTGTTGGGGCGCTAAGGAAAAGGATCTTAAAACGCTGGGTTTACCTAACCCCAGACAGTGGTCGCCTGCCGATGACGATTGGAAATTGCCAGAGGGCTGGCAAACAACCATTCTAGAGGGAATGGCAGAAAGACTTGCTAAGTATCGCTCTTTTAAGATCTTTATGGATATTTGTGTGAGATGTGGTGCCTGTGCTGATAAATGCCACTTTTATATTGCCTCTGGTGACCCCAAAAATATGCCTGTTCTAAGAGCTGAATTAATTAGATCGGTCTACAAAAAATATTTCACGACCTCTGGAAAATTTCTAGGGCGTTTAGCTGGGGCAAGAGAACTTGATGAAAATGTATTAAAGGAATGGTGGTCTTACTTCTTTCAGTGTACAGAATGCCGTCGCTGTTCTGTTTTCTGTCCCTATGGTATCGACCAAGCAGAAGTGACAATCATTGGACGTGAACTTTTGAATTTAGTGGGCTTAAACATCGATTGGATCGCAGGACCTGTCGCGAATTGCTACATGAAGGGAAATCACCTTGGTATTGAACCTCATGCCTTCAAGGGTAATATTGAGTCGATGTGCGATGACATTGAGGATATGACAGGCATTAGAGTCAACCCAACCTTCAACAGAAAAGGTGCTGAGATACTCTTTGTAACACCCTCTGGCGATTATCTTGGAGAGCCAGGCATTTACACTTGTATGGGTTATCTCATGCTCTTTCATGAGCTGGGACTCGATTATACGTGGAGCACCTATGCTTCTGAAGGCGGAAACTTTGGTTTCTTCACCTCAAACGACATGGCCAAGCGGCTCAATTACAAGATTTACGCGGAGGCTAAACGATTAGGCGTAAAATGGATCATTGGTGGGGAATGCGGACACATGTGGCGGGTTATGAATCAATATATGGATACTTGGAATGGCCCTGCTGACTTCATGGAAGTGCCGAAATCACCCATTACAGGAACAGTCTTTGAAAATGCCAAATCTACCAAGATGGTTCATATTACCGAGTTTACCGCCGATCTGATTAAACACAATAAAATAAAACTGGACCCAAGCCGAAACGATCACCTGAAGGTCACCTATCATGACTCATGTAATCCCTCAAGAGGCATGGGACTTCTTGAAGAGCCAAGGTACGTCCTTAAAGCTGCTTGCAATAATTTCTACGAAATGCCAGAAAACACAATCCGAGAGAAAACATTCTGCTGTGGTAGTGGCTCAGGTCTTAATGCGTCGGAAAATATGGAACAGCGAATGAGAGGCGGATTCCCACGTGCGAATGCAGTTAAGTATGTTCAAGAAAAACATGGAGTGAACATGCTTGCCAATATATGTGCCGTTGATCGTGCTGCATTTCCTGCCCTCATGGACTATTGGTGTCCTGGAGTCGGTGTGGCTGGAACCCATGAGTTGTTAGGAAATGCCTTGGTAATGACGGGTGAGACAGAGAGAACTATCGACTTGCGCGGTGAAGATCTACCAGGAAAGGAGGGTGATGAGTAATGTATAAAGGCGGAAAAATAATTGCTTCGCTCATTATATTTGTTGCTTTCCTATCCATTCCTTTCTTCTATAATATGGGGAAAGCCAATGCTGGTCCGGATGTCAATTTAAGTACTCCGGCCATCGAGGCACTTGCCCCGGCTGATCAGCAGTGTATTGAGCCTGTAGAATTCATGAGAGCGAATCATATGCAATTGCTCAATGATTGGAGAACAGAAGTCGTTCGTAATGGTAAGACAGAATATATCAATAGCCAAGGGAAGGCCTTTAACATGAGTCTTCAAGATACTTGCTTGAGCTGTCATTCAACCGATGCTGAGAAAGTAGCAAATACAGGTATAAGTAATCCAGCTGCAAACAATGGTATGAGTAACCCCACTGCAAATGCATCTCCTGAATTCTGTGCCTCCTGCCATACCTATACAGCTGTTAAACCGAACTGTTGGAGCTGCCACTTTGAGCCAAAGGGGGCATTGAAATGAGCATTAATCGAAGACAATTTTTGAGAAGAGCAGGTATGCTTACTGCGTTAGGTCTTGGGGGAACCATTGCTTTTACAGGGTTCCGAAAAAAAGCAGTTGTGGAAGCAGCGGGATATGGCGTCAAAAGCAACGCTTTAAAAGCAACCCGATGGGCTATGGCTGTTGACATGAGTAAATTTAAAACAGAAGATGATTTTAAACGGATTAAAGAAGCTTGCCATAGTATCCATAATGTTCCCGATTTCGGCAATCCTAAGGACGAGATAAAATGGATCTGGAAAGACGATTATGAGCATACGTTTACGAGTCAGCATAATAAGTATTTGGAAGAACAACTAGTCGATGCACCTTTCATGGTTTTGTGTAACCACTGTGAAAATCCTCCTTGTGTTAAGGCTTGCCCCACGGAGGCCACGTTTCAGAGGCCAAGTGGTATTGTCGCAATGGACTTTCACCGCTGTATTGGGTGTAGATTCTGCATGGCTGCCTGCCCTTTTGGCGCGAGAAGCTTCAATTTTAGAGATCCTCGATCATTTATCAAGGACGTAAACCCGGAATTCCCTACACGTACAAAGGGTGTCGTAGAAAAATGTAATTTCTGCGAGGAAAGATTGGCAGAAGGATTAATGCCTGCATGTGTAGAAGCATCTAAAGGTGGCTTGATTTTTGGAGATTTAGATGACCCCCAGTCAGAGGTCAGAAAAATTATTAGTTCCAAAATCACTATTCGGCGTAAACCCCAGCTGGGAACTCAGCCGAGTATTTACTACCTAGTAGGGGGTGGGGACCATGCTTGAGAAAGCACTGACCGGTAGTAAAAAGTATTGGGCATGGGTCATTCTGTTATTGGCAGTTATTGCAGTAGGCTTCTATGCTTATATGAATCAGTATAATAATGGTCTTGGAGTAACGGGTATGAGCAGGGATGTTTCCTGGGGCTTGTACATTGCTCAATTTACGTTTCTAGTCGGTGTTGCTGCTTCAGCGGTTATGCTTGTCTTACCTTATTATCTTCACGATTTTAAGAAGTTTGGTAAAATGGTCATTCTTGGCGAATTTTTAGCGATACCTTCCGTGATCATGTGTATGTTGTTCATTGTAGTAGACTTAGGACAACCCATGAGAATCTTAAATGTTATGTTGTATCCAAGCCTACATTCAGTCATGTTTTATGATATGTGCGTCTTAATTGGATACCTCTTAATAAACTTAGTCGTTGCATGGACGACGCTTGGTGCAGAGCGCAAAGGAACTCCACCGCCATCTTGGGTGAGACCCATCATCTTACTTTCGATCCCTTGGGCCGTTAGTATTCATACTGTTACAGCCTTTTTATACGCGGGTCTTCCTGGTAGGCATCTTTGGTTATCAGCTATTATGGCAGCACGTTTTCTGGCATCTGCCTTTGCCGCTGGTCCAGCTATTCTTATTATTTTGTGCTTTATCGTACGAAGGGTAAGTAAATTCGACCCAGATCCAGGGTTAGGGGCTATTCAATCACTTGTTAAAATTGTCAGGTATGCTATGATTGCTAATGTATTCTTTTATGTACTAGAGTTGTTTACAGCTTTCTATAGTGGCGTACCTGAATACAGTGCTCCCCTCAGGTATATCTTTGTGGGTCTTGAGGGTCATACAGACCTAGTTCCCTTTATGTGGACAGCCGTTGTTCTCGCCTTTGTAGGGATTGCCTTATTAATTTTCCCTACGCGAAATAATGGAAAGCTCTTGACCGTTGCACTTTTGTCAATTATCATTGCTAATTGGATTGATAAAGGCATGGTACTGATAGTTGCAGGATTCGTTCCCAACTCTTTTGAAAGAGTTGTAGTGTATACGCCAACACTGAATGAGATTTCTGTGACTTTGGCAGTCTACGCTATTGGATTACTGCTCGTTACTATTCTTTATAAAGTCGCGATCTCTGTTAGGGAAGAGAAGGATCAGTAGGTATATGCTATCTTTTGATACTTGTTTGAGAAATCAAACAATATCAATATTTATAAAAACTCAATATAAGGAGGAAAATACAAATGGCTCAACTTACAGTTGGAGATCTAGTTGTGGAATTGGATGAAGATGGTTTTTTAGAGGATCATACAGTTTGGAATGAAGCCGTGGCAAAGGCCCTCGGTTTAACTGAGGAAGTAGACGAACTTACCGAGGAACATTGGAAAATGATCAACTACCTAAGAGACTATTATGAGCAATTCGGTGTTGCTCCAATGGTTCGTAAAATGTGTAAAGACACTGGCTTCAATCAAAAGAAAATTTATGAATTATTTCCTGCAGGTCCAGGAAAAGGCGCTTGTAAAATTGCTGGTCTTCCTAAACCTACTGGTTGCGTCTAATTATCAAGGAGGGCTAACACCTTTTTCTTTAGGCTCATAAGAATTATACGACTCTCAAAAACCTAGGCTAAATTTAGCCTGGGTTTTTGAAAATTATATAGAATAACTGAGGCAGTTGCATATTCAGCAAAATATGAATATGATGGTAGCTGGATATAAAGGTAGGTGGATTTAATGAATCGACTTATGGAAGCACGTAAAAAGGTGGTCGAGACGGGAATTAAAATGCTTTCTACAAACCTTACGGTTGGAACTTGGGGGAATATCAGTTGCCGGGTACCTGGAGAAGATTATATTGCCATCACTCCTACTGGAATGAGCTACGATTTGTTGGTGCCTGAAGATATCGTTGTTCTAGATTTAGAAGGAAATACGATCAGTGGAACTCGTAAACCGTCTGTTGAAGTGCCGCTACATTTAGCAATCTACAAGGCGCGCAAGGAGCTTCAGGGCATCGTGCATACTCATAGTCCTTATGCGACCGCTATGGCCGTCGCGAGGAGAGAAATTCCGGGTGCGGTAGAAGATTTGGTGCAGATTGTAGGCGGAAATGTACGGGTCAATGACTATGCGCTACCTGGTACTGAGCTGCTAGGCATCAACACGGTTAAGGCAATGGAAGGTAGAAATGCTGTCTTATTAGCCAACCATGGTGTGTTAGGTGCTGGTCGGAACTTAGAAGAGGCGTTTAGAGTTTGCCAAGTTGTTGAAAAGTCTGCTCAGGTCACAATTCTGGCACAACTGATCGGTGGGGTGGTTGAATTAGCTCAAGAAGATATTGACGGAATGCGAAGTTATTATCTTCAGGGATATGGTCAGGATAAAGATATAGAATAAGAAGTAGTGTTAGTGTTATAAATATAATGCTTATCAGTAGAGAAAGAAGGTATAACTATGGTGAAATCAACCATACGAGACATAGGTTTAGCTTCCCTTGGGCAGCGCAAAATTGATTGGGTGGCACCACGAATGCAAGTGCTCAATAAGGTGCTTGAAGAATTCGAACAACAACAACCCTTTGCAGGTAAAAAAGTAGTGATTTGTTTACATCTTGAAGCTAAAACAGCTTATCTTGCCCAGGTCATTCGAGCCGGAGGAGCAGAAGTGACCGTCGTTGCTAGTAATCCCCTTTCAACCCAAGATGATGTAGTCGCTGCTCTAGTTCAACAAGGTATTGCTGCACATGCTTGGTACAATGCGACGGAGGAAGAATTCAACCATCATCTGCAATTGGCCTTGGACACAGAACCGGATTTTATCATTGATGATGGAGGAGATCTCGTTTCTACAATGCATACGACCCGTCCTGAGCTACTAGAGAAAGTTAAGGGAGGCGCGGAAGAGACGACAACGGGCGTTCTTCGTTTACATTCTATGGTTCGTGACGGGGTTCTGAAGTTCCCAATGATTGCGGTGAATGATGCACAATGCAAGTACCTGTTTGATAATAGATATGGTACTGGGCAATCTGTTTGGACTGGAATTATGCAGACCACTAATTTGGTGGTAGCGGGTAAAACGGCCGTTATTGCAGGGTATGGTTGGTGTGGTAAAGGTGTGGCACTGCGTGCGAAAGGATTAGGAGCGCGGGTCATCATTTGTGAAGTGAACCCTATCAAAGCGAACGAGGCATTGATGGATGGATTTGAAGTTATGCCTATGAGTGAGGCTGCTAAGCTTGGTGATTTCTTTATAACGGTGACTGGCAACACTGATATCATCAATAAGAAACACTTTGTCCTAATGAAATCAGGGGCTATAATGTGTAATGCTGGACACTTCGACGTGGAGGTCAACGTAACCGAACTCAAAGAAATTGCAGTCTCTGAAAGAATTGCTCGAACTAACATTAATGAATACACGCTTCCTGGAGGGCAACTTTTGTACCTCTTAGCTGAGGGGCGTTTAGTAAACCTAGCTGCCGGTGATGGTCACCCTGCAGAAGTTATGGACATGACATTTGCACTACAAGCCTTGTCGCTTCAGTATGTGGCTCTAAATTATGAAAAACTATCTAATGAAGTTTATCAAGTGAGCACTGAAATTGATGAAAAAGTAGCTATGATTAAACTTCAATCCTTGGGTTTATCGATTGATGAGTTAACCGAGGCACAAGTGGAATATCTCGCAGCCTGGAGTCCTGAAGAAGCGTAATTGTGTTGTGAGATAAAGAATTCATAAAGGTAATTATTGAGCAAACTCGATAATTACCTTTGTTGTTTTAATATCGAATCCTAACGTATCATCAACAAGATGCACTACAAAGGTTAGAGGGAGCTTATTTTGGATGATCTGAACTTTTTTGAACGTCTTTCCAGCGAAACCGGAGTGGTCATGAGTGAAAGGCAAAAAGAAGCGATTACCCATCCTATGGGTCCTCTGCTACTTTTAGCCACTCCTGGTGCTGGAAAGACCACTGTCTTGAATGCCCGAATTGTGTACTTAATCCTTCGTCAGGGCGTAAATCCTGAGAATATCTTAGCCTTAACGTTTAGTAAGGCGGCGGCTAAAGAAATGGACGTGCGTTTTCAACAATTATATGGCCTGCTTATAAAACAGCGAATCCGATTTTCTACGATTCATAGTTTTTGCTACAATATAGTGAAAGTCTATTATCGAGAGCAACGGATTGCTTTTACCCTGATTGAAAACGAGCATGGGTTATTGAGCAAAAGCGCAGTCCTCAAACGACTCTATGAAGAGATAAATCAAACGATTTTAACAGAGGATAAGTTGGAAGAGCTGGCAAATGCACTCTGTTTTATCAAAAATAGCATGATTCCAATAGAAGAAGTACAAAACCTTGATACCAAGGTTAAAGACCTTAGGTCGATTTATGAAGCTTATGAACGATACAAGAAAAATGCTCCTACAGGTAACAGATTGATTGATTTTGACGATATGCTTACCCTAGCTAACGAAATACTTGAAGAAAATCCAACCGTTCTGTTAAGGTACCAAACGCAGTTTCCCTACGTGTTAACAGACGAAAGTCAAGATACATCTATGATTCAAAATAAAATCATAGAAAAGGTTACTAACCTTAGTCATAACCTTTTTGTAGTAGGGGATGATGACCAGAGTATTTTTGGGTTTCGTGCTGCAAATCCAAAATATCTTCTGGACTTTAAGACGGTACATCCTGGAGCCCGTACTCTAATCCTGGAACAGAATTACCGTTCATCTCCAGAGATTGTTAGGGTTTCAAATCTCTTCATCAGGGGTAATACGCTACGTTATAAAAAGTCTATGTTTACGGAGAACCCTTCTGATCAAGCCATTAGTATTCATTCCTTTGAATATGGCTATCAACAGCTTATCTATATCATCAAGGAGTTAAAGAAAAAGGAACTACTGGGACAGACCGCGATCTTATATCGAAATATAATCATTAAAGATATGAGCATAATTAATATGTGCATAATTATATATAAAGAAGAAGCGTTAAAGCCTTTATATAAAATGGACCCTATAATGATCTATACCCACAAAAGTGGACAAATAAAAGAAATGTAACCGAGAAGAGTGATAGATTTATCTATCACTCTTTTTCGTTTTTAATCCTTACAAGCTCGTGTTCTTTGA
>Ga0075525_10000128_pt1 | contig 28919 bp, 15 predicted proteins | sample NGEPertwo_FD_74795 | JGI IMG/M metagenome (GOLD analysis project Ga0075525, IMG submission 74795) | Arctic peat soil microbial communities from the Barrow Environmental Observatory site, Barrow, Alaska, USA - NGEE Permafrost154B-two | ecosystem: Environmental > Terrestrial > Soil > Wetlands >...
GACTGTCATCTGCAGAGGCAAGTATTGACGGTAGAATTCTATTGCCATTGGCGTGTTGTCAGTACACCGCTTCCGCCATTGGCAGTGAATACTCGCCGTCATTTTAGGTGAGAAGCGACAATATATCTGGTACTGAAGATATTGTCATCAGAGCACTGTAATATAAGCGAATTGAGCAAAAATACTGGTTTGTCTTTATTGCGACTATATGAAGCTTTAGCTAGGTTGTATGTTACTGGAGATATAAAAGGTAATTTTGAACAAATACCTTTAGGAGTAGCTACGGAGGTTTGGATAGATGGCAAATAAAAGAATTGGCGAAAGTGACTCGATTCCGAAAGAATACTTAGATGTGACTAAATGGATTTCGGTTAATACTGAGGGACTGACAGCCGAAAAGAGAGAAGTTTTTTTAAGACGCAAACAAGCTATAGACATGTACATTACAACAGATATAGGTCTTAAAGAAATATCTAATGAAACAGGTATAGCTATAACTGACATATATAGACTAACAAAACGATGTATAAGCCTTGACGAAGCTGGAGAGTTATGGGGTTATCGCGCGCTCATACCTTATTTACGTACTCGTCGATACGAGAGACAAAAGGAGACAGGAGGCAAGGTTAAATTGACCGGAGCCTTTGAGCGCCTGCTTGAAACCTATCCATTAATTAAAACAATGATTGATGACTCCATATTTGGGAGGAATATAGACCAAATAACTGACCCTAAGATGCGAACTAAATTTATACATAAAAAATTTATTCAAGCCTGTCGTAAAGAAGGGCTTAAACCATCAGATTATCCTTTTAATTCGGAAAATGCAGGGAAACGGACTTTGTATCGTTATGTATTTCAAACTAAAAATAAACATTTTATCCAGGCTGCTGCGCTTTACGGAGATGATGCCGCTCAAAAAGCTCGTTCTACTGGATCGAGCACTCCAGCAGAACGGATCCGCCGTCCTTTCCAGCGTGTGGAGTTTGACGGACATAGAATTGATATGTTAGCTACAATAGTATTTCACACTTTAGATGGAGACGAAGTTGTCAAGATTATCGACAGATTTTGGCTCTTAGCTATTATTGATGTAGCTTCTCGAGTTACTTTAGGCTACAGCATTTCGTTTCAAAAACAGTATTCTGCAAATGATGTATTGCAGTGTATACGAAATGCCGTTGAACCTTGGACACCTAAAGAATTCACAATAAGCGGTTTAAAATATCCAAATGTTGGAGGATTTCATTCTCAGGTAATACCAAGTTTGGAATGGGCAGTATGGGACGAGTTAAAATTTGATAATGCCCAGGGAAATTTAGCCCCAATTGTTATGGAGAAATTAAAGAGTATTATTGGATGTTCTGTAAATCCAGGCCTCGTAAACACACCAATAGGTAGGCCATTCATAGAACGTTTATTTCAGACTTTAGAAGAGTACGGATATCATCGATGTCCAAGCACTACCGGTAGTGGACCAAAGGATCCTCGTCGTGAGGGTGCGGAAGAGAATGCCATCAAGTACCGTATTTCTGCCGATCACATCTTGGAACTAACGGAAGTACTTATTGCCCAATATAATGGTACTCCTCATTCTTCTCTAATGGGTTTGACACCACTTGAAGTAATGGAGCAACGCATAGATAAGAAGATGCCAATACGCATTCTCTCCGAGGAAAAAAGGAATGCCATTTTGTATTTATCAAAACAAGTAGAACGTACAGTACGTGGTAGTGTGAAAACTGGTCGTCATCCATATGTTGAGTATGAAGGTGCCACATATTCCAATGAAGTTTTGGCAAGAAGCCCTAATTTGATAGGCGTAAAGTTAACCTTATTTGTAAATATCGAAGACGCTCGTAACTTACGTGCTTTCCTTCCAGATGGTAGTGGATTTGGATACCTTACGGCTAAAGGACAATGGGGTATTTTGCCGCATACCCTACAGCTTCGTAAAGAACTGATTACGCTTCGATATAGGAAGATTATTCAATTTAATGATCAAGACGATTTTATTGATGTATATAACAATTACCTGCTGACAAAATCTAAGGCGAGCAAAACTGCTAGAAGCAAACTAGAGCAATTAAGACAAGAACAGAAAAGGAATCAAGCTCGAACAAACAATTTTCAGCAAGTGGAAAATAAATCAGAAATAAAGGAAGTAGTAAATACTGCTAATGAAGTTGCCACAACTAGTACTTCAAAATTTGATAATAATAAGGTAGTTCCGTTAAAACGTTCCCCTAAGAAATTTACTGCTTACGTCGAATAAATCTCAAAATGAGGTGAGTTATATGGATTCTGAGCCACGGATAAATAAAGAATCTGTTTTAAAACCAATGATTTCTAATAGAAGCCATCCAGTTTTTGTAGGAAAATATCTTGTAGGGACAAACCAAATCGAACAAATGGGTGACAAGGTTAAGAATTGGTTGGAGAATCGTACTCCAGGTGGAATCATATATGGGCGACCTCGACTTGGAAAAACTTCTGCTATTAAATATCTGAAACTAGAATTAACCGCAACCTATGGCGCAGGATTGCCTGTGTTTATGAATATATGTCATAAACACAAGACCCCAAATGAAGGAACCTTCTTTGAGGAACTGCTAAAATCCGTAGGACATGGATTTGTTTTTAATGGGCACGCAAACATAAAGCGTGAGCGTTTAATTAAATTCTTGATCGAAAGAACAGATGCCTCTAAAGGCAATCGTCTTGTTCTTTTTATGGATGAAGCCCAGTTCATGTATGAAATTGAATATCAATGGTTAATCGATATTAACAATGAGCTTGATAGATATAATATCTTTACTACGGTTATTTTAGTTGGTCAAGAAGAATTAACGCATCAACGTTCTGCGTTCCTAGCTGCAAAAAAAGATCAGATAATTGGAAGGTTCATGGTACATGTATATAATTTTGAGGGAGTTAAGAATGCGAATGACATCCGGACGTGCTTAATTGGTTATGATGATCAAGCTAAGTACCCAGCAGGCACCGATTGGACCTTTACTCGATTTTTCTTTCCGGATCTTTTTGAAGAAGGTTTTAGATTGCAGAATCATGCTGAAGAGCTTCTTGATATATTTAAAGAAATACGGCGGGAGCACGGTATTAATAGTGCACTGGAAATTCCTATGCAATACCTGATTAGAACAATAGAATATTGTCTAGAAAACTTCGGTATTGAGGGTGAAGATTTAAAGGTGATTAGCAGAGCAAATTGGAAAGAAGCCATAAGGCGTTCAGGTTATATAGACGCAGAAATCTATAAAAATATGTTGTAGGCTCGATTCATTGGAGGAATATAAAGATGGCTAACATTGTCATTAATAGTGAATTAAAAGGTAAACAATTTACATGGAGGAGTGAATGGGTTCATGAATTTGAATCCCCTTGGGGAATTATAGAACGCTTTAAGTATGCGAATAATGTTACAAGTGGCGAAGTACTAAAGATTCTCGGTACTAAAAAAACTCAAGAGCAACCATTTCAAAAGGCAAGCCGGGACCTCATCAATTTTAGGGGATTAGACCCAGAAAAAACAATGTCTATTCTAGGTGTTTCCTTTGAAAAACAAATTGCACTATTTATGAAGCGGTTTATTAGCCCACTTAACAGGTCAGAATATATATCTTTAGAGAACTCTACCGTTTTCTGTAAAGAGTGCCTTGAAGTTGGATATCACAGCTTATTTCATCAATTTGCGTTATTACAAAAGTGCCCTTACCATCTAACCCCTTTGGTTTATGGTTGCCCGCACTGTGGTTTAAGTATACCCTATGAGATTAATACAAGAATATTTAATTACCCATTCACTTGTAAATGCGGAGCGAATCTGTTTAAAGAGGAAAATAATATACCCTTCTTTCATAAGTGGGAATTAACTAACAATCTTAGCATTCAAATGACAGAAATAAGACGCTGGATCGAATGTAACGATAAACGGTTGGAACAATTCAAAAGATTTTATATAATACCAGGAAAATTATCATTAAAAGAACAATTTACACCACAAGCTATTATAAGTTTACTTTTGCAAGATTTAATTGTTAAGTCAGACAAAATTAATCCTGAATTTTCGTTTAGCTCTTGTAAAGTACTTATAACAGAACCTGAGTTACCACCAACCAAAGTTATTATAGATTTAATGACAGATGCATACAAAAATCTTCCACTTATTGAGCAAAGGAAGATAAATGCAATAGTTATAAATGATTACTTTGATTTTGATACTTTTCGTTATATTTGTTTACTTCAAACATATAAAGCAATCGCTCGGAATCTAAAAAGGACAGTGCTTTATAAGCATATACGGTGCATACGCTCTTATAATAAAGACCCAGTAAATAATTGTGCTTATGCTGTTGCTTACATTCGTTGGAGACAAGAAATGGAGTCCCTTGACGATCCATGTAGGGTAGAGAGAAGGGGAACAATAGTCCGGTTGCCAATTTCAAAGATTCCACAACATTTTGTTAATAACAAAATGTTGAATTGTATTTCATATACCTCGCTAGAAAGTCTTTTTGGCTGTGGTGCAGAAATCGTCAAACCCCAAAAATTATGGCCAACAGCGATTTGGCTATATGGCAAATTATTTGCTCATTTCGCGTTGGCTAGATTTTATGAGTGGCTGGATTTCGCAAAGTCACAAGATTCATTAACTTCAATTACATCTACGCTAGCCATTCCTAATCTGATAAATAAATTACCCCTCGCTGTATTAGAGAGGGGTAATGACTCTGGCAGTAACACACTACGTTTATTTTTATGGAATAAGCACAAGTCATTTGAAAATTAAATTAATATATAGGATTGTAATGGGTAAACTCGGATACTCTAAATAAATTTATTCCAAAATAAGCAATTATAGAGGTAAAAGTATATGTATACATGGAGAAAAGAATGGTTACATTTATTTGAGTCCCCTTGGGGTATAATTGAACGCTTTAAATATGCTAACACGGTAACAGGGAGAGACGTAATACATATTTTAGGAGAAGAAGACTCTGTACTACATCCTTTGAGGAAAATATCACGAAACCTCGTAACTTTGAAGGGATTAAACGAAGAAAGAATGAAATCTATATTGGGTGTTTCTCTTTCTGAACATACAGATCAATTTTACAAGAAATTTCTAGAGCCCCTTAATGACACAAATGGATCATATTTACGTAAAAATCTTTCTTTTTGTGAAGATTGTATAGAAATTGGTTACCACAGCTTGTTTCATCAATATATATTATTGGAAGATTGTCCTTTTCATAGACGGAGATTATTTACTAAATGTCCTGAATGTGGGGATTCTATTCCATATGAAATAGACATTGGTTTAGTCAGACACCCCTTTTCATGTAGATGTGGCAAGTCTATCTGTAAAATAAACAAACCTTACTTTTTTTTCGAGATTTGGACAAAAACTGATTCACTTCAGGTTCAATCTCAAGAACTATCCTTTTGGTGGGATTGGGATAGCAATACACAAAAGAAATTTAAAGATATATTTTTGGTCCCAGAAATATCCTCGTTTAGAGGAGGAAAAACAATTAACTATCTGTTGTCAATTGTTCATGGATCTAACCCGGAAACCAAAAACGTTTCCGATAATATGATAATTAAATGTTCAGTCAGGTCTAGTACCTTAGGATCTGTCTTGCCGGAGTTACCACCCAGTAAACTAGTTATAAATTATAGAACTCATGTGGAAGCATATCCAATGTTAAAACTAAAATGGCCAACCTCCACTAGTATGGTAAATGAATTATCTTTTTGGTCGTATTTGAATATATGTATGCTTCAGATATTCAAGTCTATTGCGAGACATATTAAAAAAAATGTACTGGCTAAACATAGAAAATGTATCAGGATTTATAGAAAGAATACTCTTAATACGTGTCCAGATACTCTTGCCTATTTCCTATGGCGCCAAGAAATAGAGTTTAAAAGAGCAAAAGATTTAAATGTTTGGGCGTCTTCTTGTGCCTTTCAAAACGTTCTAACCTTTGAGCTTCTCAAACTCAAGAATTGGCTATATATTGAAGATGATATTGATATATTTAATAACCGTAAACTTTGGCCAATTGTTATTTGGATATACAGTCGATTATTTAGTCACTATTTAGTGGAACGTTTTAATGGTTATATAAAATTTTGTAAAAATACTTTCTCTAACAAAGCTAAATACGATAAAATCACCCTTTTTGGCACAGATAAAGAGTTTGTTTCTTCCGAGTACCCTGTTTTTATTATTGAACGACATTTTTTCACTTTAGACAAACAAGAAATTAGTATTCATTGGTTTATTGATTATCATAAGGTTTAACATTTCTTATGTTATAAAGTAAATTTTATAAGAATTTAGTTCAGTCTATTTTGATAATTATTATTACGCAAAATCATTTTTCCTCTTTTTATGCCCTTTTCCCATAAATCGATATCTCGATTTAACAGAGAGTTTAACTCTTCTTCGGTTAAAACTAAAGTGTATTTCCGTAATTTCAAGGTAATATAGCTCATTAAGCACCTCCCGTTTCCTTTTTGTATTGTTCAAGCTATATAAATTATGCCAATTTAAACCATTTTTATTAAAGAAATATTTAGGTAATCAATTTTGGTTATTTTATTGAATGATCGCAATATAAGGTAGCCTCTTCAGGGGCTTCTTCATCAATTGTCAATATGGAGTAAAAGTCTCTTCAGTTAACATGCGCTTGGGCCGTGAATCTTGAAGTGACCATAGATGAATTAGTAGGGATGCGATAGGTCTTACATTACGGAAGGGTTATGTTTTGCCAGACATATTTCCCCTTGTTTTCCAAGAAAATTGTGAGATAATTAGGTCATTAATGTATAAATTGAAGAGTCTTGAGATGAAGGTTTAGTGGAGTGACCCAAGCTTGTTATATGCAAAGCCATTGGTCACTATACTTGGGTTTCTAAAATGCTTGTGTACTTCTACATAATTGAAATTAAGGTCTAAGTATTAGATTGAGAGGGTTATAATATGGTGCAATATGCTCCGGGAATGCGAGTGCTTATTCGTGACGAAGAATGGTTGATCAAAAAAGTTGATTTTAACAGTTATGGCAACAAAGTACTTAACGTTGTAGGGATTTCTAGTTTGGTAAAAGATAAGGAAGCTATATTTCTTGATGATTTAGAAACGATAACGGCAATGAAACCAGAAGACACTAAATTGATAGCAGACCAGTCACCATTTTTTGCACAGTCTCGTCTTTATATTGAGAGCTTATGGAGGCAATTAACTCCTACCGATGATAAATTACATATTGGTCACAGAGCCGCAATGAATTTAGTGCCTTATCAATTAGATCCAGCATTAATAGCCCTTGAGAGGCCTCGGCAAAGGATACTGATTGCAGATTCAGTGGGTTTAGGCAAAACGCTAGAGGCAGGTATTTTAATCAGTGAATTGATTGCTCGTGGTCGTGGGCGCCGAATTCTGGTTGTTACTGTAAAAAGCATGATGACACAGTTCCAGAAGGAGCTTTGGAATCGTTTTTCGATACCGTTGGTTCGGTTGGATTCCGCAGTTATTCAAAAGATCCGCGCTCATATACCAACCAACCATAACCCTTTTCACCATTACGATAAGACCATTGTTTCCGTTGATACCTTGAAGCGGGATAGTGAATATCGCAATTACCTTGAAAATGCTACTTGGGATATTATCGTTATCGATGAAGCCCACAATGTGGCAGAACGTGGCAAAATGCGTGCACAACGCTCGCGACTTGCTGGGCTTCTTTCAGAGCGTTCGGATTCATTAATTATGCTGTCAGCTACTCCTCATGATGGTAAAGCGGAGAGCTTTGCTTCATTGATGAATATGCTGGATCCAACGGCTATAGCCAATCCCAGTAATTATACGAAGAATGATATTAAGGGATTATGCATCCGGCGTTTCAAGAAAGACATTCAGGAACAGGTCGGGGGAGCATTCCGCGAGCGTACCATCGCGGTGGAACCGTGCAAGGCTTCAGCGGCAGAAGAAACGGCATTTGAGAATTTTGTCCACATGAAGCTGAAAAGTACCCATGGGATGGGTGGATCGGATCAATTATTTAAGACCATTCTTGAAAAGTCTCTATTTTCTAGCCCGGCAGCGTGTATAAAGAGTATTGAAGAACGTATTAAAAAGCTGAGGAAAGACCCTTCCAATGACGAACTACACGATATACAACAGTTGGAGAATCTAGAACACGATTTACAACGTATTGTTCGAGGTGATTTTTCTCGTTATAGAAGGCTTATTGAACTTTTACGTGACCCGGTATATGCGTGGAACCCAAAAAATACCAAGGACCGTGTAGTGGTTTTCACGGAGCGCATAGAAAGTATGCGATTCTTGTTACAACATTTGGCTGAGGATTTGCACATACCTGCAAATGCAGTGCAGGAACTATATGGCGGTATGAGCGATGTTGAACAACAGCGGATTGTTGAGGACTTTGGTCGAGACGAATCCACTATAAGAATTCTTGTAGCATCCGATGTAGCCTCCGAAGGGATAAATCTTCATTACCTATGCCACCGCTTGATTCACTTTGATATTCCCTGGTCGCTTATGGTATTCCAGCAGAGAAATGGGCGCATAGACCGCTATGGTCAAAGTGAGATCCCCGATATTCGATACTTAATGACCGTGAGCAGTAATGAAAAGATCCATGGAGATATGCGCATACTTGAAATTCTAATCTTCAAAGAAGAACAAGCAGTAAAGAATATTGGTGACCCAGCAGCCTTGATGAAGGTATACGATATAGCAGAGGAGGAAGCCAAAACTGCACAGGCGATACAATCAGGAATGGATGCTGAAGTTTTTGACAAACAGTATAGTGTGGAGGACGCGGAGTTTGATCCTCTAGCCCTGCTTTTGGCTGGTATGGAAGCACCGAGAAAACAAAGCACTATTACAGAAACGGTGGATGACCAAACTATTTTTTCTGATCTTGATTATATAGGGACAGCTCTTCGATGGTTTACCCAAAAGGAGCGTACACGAGTGGAATCGCTACAAAGTGTACCTGGACTGGAGATCGAACTGACGCACGACCTTCTAAGGCGCATGGAAAAAAGGATTCCCCGGGAGGCGATGCCTAATAATAACTTCTTGCGTGTCAGTACGGATAAAGAATTCTGCATGAAAGAGATGCAACGTAGTTTACAGGTTTCCATGTCTGATCAAGCATGGCCCAAAACGCAATATTTGTGGCCCTTGCATCCGTTATTTGAATGGGCTAATGATAAGGCGGGCACATTATATGGGCGTCAAGAAGCTCCAGTCCTAGGTCTGACGTCCGGAATTAGGTCAAAAGAGACCATATTTATTGTATCGGGCTTGATACCAAACCGTAAGGGCAACCCCATGGTGCATGAATGGTTTGGTCTGCGTTTTAACGAGGGCCAGTTTAGTGACGTGATGGACATGCGTGAAGTTCTGACACTTAGTGAAATTGACAAGCAGCAACTACCCAATACCAACCGCTTGACCGAAAACGATTGTCAGGTTTTGGCGGCACTGTTGCCAACTGTGGTTAAGGAAGCCAATAAGTTGATGAGAATTTATTGGCAGGTCTTTAAGAAGAGAACCGACCCTAAACTTAATGAGGAATTGGACAAGTTGAGTGGGCTCCAAAAAGAACACTATGAGCAGATCTCCCTTTTTGAGACTGAGCGTAAGCGTAGCCGGGAATCAAGGCGGGTTGACGACATATTTGATCGCTTTGTCCAATGGGTAAAAGACACGCTGGAATTGGACAAGAGCGCATTTATTCAGGTTATCGCAGTCTTGACAGGAGTGAGCAAATGAGTATGGATCTAACGGGTATTCGTAATATAAATGAATACTACACTAATCATTATCTGGCTAGCATCTTTGCAGAAAACGTCAAGGAAACGCTTTCCGGCTGGCGTGAAAAATCCCAAGAGACGGGCGAGAGTACACCATGGGCTCGCTTGCGCGAAGTGGGGCGACGCTATTACGTGCTCAAAGATCGATACGCCCGTGAGCGAAGCCCAATCGGGCGAGGGCAGATCATGATGGAAATGGCCGTCCTGTTGTTGGAGGGATTGAGTTATCAATTGGCCGATTCCACTCTAAAGATACACGTGCGCGAAAGCGTAACGATCCCAATCCTGATGGAAGTAAAAAAAGCCAACGGAGCGCCTCTTTTATGGGCAATGCTCAGTAGTGAACTCAATGAAGAGCAGAATTTATTGCAGGGCGGTTTGCTGAATACCAGTTGGAGAAAAGAAACGGATGAATGGCTCGGCGAACCAATAGAAGATTTGGGGAAAGCAGAAGAGAATATTGCTGACATGGATTGCGAAACCATGTTGACCAAGATTCTTTTTGCACAGGATGAACCGCCACGCTGGGTGATACTAATAGGTATGGATCAGGTGGCATTAATCGACCGCACCAAATGGAATGAAAAGCGCCTGCTGGAGTTCGACCTTGACGAAATCTTTGGCCGACACGAGGAAACCACCTTGCAGGCAATGGCGGTGCTATTGCACAAGGATACCGTATGCCCTTCTGATGGCGTTAGCTTGTTGGACACATTGAGCGATAATTCTCATAAACATGCCTCTGGCGTATCTGAAGACTTGAAATATGCACTCAGAGAGTGCATTGAGTTACTTGGCAATGAAGCGGTATTTGATATGAAGGAACGCCAGCATGTCGGAGTCTATGATAAGGACTTAGCGGATCAACTTACCCGAGAGTGTCTGCGATTTATGTACCGAATATTATTTTTGCTGTTCATCGAGGCACGACCGGAGCTGGACTATGCACCTATGAATTCGGCTGAATATTTGAAGGGATACAGCCTGGAAAGCCTGCGTGATATAAGCGATGGCATGCGCGAGGATTCCGACGAAGTCAACAATGGTACTTATTTGTACCAGACGTTGAATAAACTCTTCGACCTTATTCATAATGGTTATCCAAATATTGATGTTGAGCAGACACCTGGACAGTTTAGACTTGAAGATGGTCCGCAGCAGGGTACATTTACTATCCAACCGTTGAAAGCCCATATTTTTGATCTTGAGCGTACACCTTTGTTAAATAAGGTGCGCTTACGCAATATAACTTTGCTTAAAATAATTGATCTTATGTCTATTTCAAGGCCTCGAGGGGGAAGGCAGCGACGAGGTCGCATTTCTTATTCTGCGCTGGGTATCAACCAGTTGGGAGCGGTGTACGAAGCTTTGCTTAGTTATCGCGGCTTTTTTGCTGAAGATAAGCTATATGAGGTCAAGCGTGCCGGAACCGACCCCAGCGAGCTTGAAGTGGGTTATTTCGTCAACGAAGCACAGCTTTCAGAATATGACGAAGATGAGCGCGTGCGTGAATCCGAAGGTAGTTTAAAAACCTATGAAAAGGGTACCTTCATCTACCGTCTTGCTGGGCGAGAACGGCAGAAATCCGCTTCCTACTATACGCCAGAACCGTTAACTAATTGTCTGGTTAAATATGCTTTGAAGGAGCTATTAAATGATAAGACCGCCGATGAAATTCTTGATTTAACTATTTGCGAGCCAGCCATGGGTAGTGCGGCTTTCTTGAACGAGGCCGTCAGCCAGCTGGCTGAGGCCTATTTACAATTAAAGCAAAAAGAAACCGGTGAAAGTATAGCCCATGATCGTTACGCCGAGGAGCGGCAAAAGGTTAAGATGTATATTGCTGACCACAACGTATACGGTATCGACCTGAACCCAGTGGCGGTGGAACTCGCCGAGGTGTCGCTGTGGCTAAATACAATTTATGCCGGCTCCTATGTACCTTGGTTTGGTACGCAACTCAAGTGCGGCAACTCCCTTATCGGTGCGCGCAGGCAAGTTTATTCCTTAGATCAGATAACAGCTGCCAAAGCACCGAAAATCTGGTATGCTAATGCACCGGAACGGCTAATGCCTGGGAAGATGCGTAATGAAAATAATCAGGTCTATCACTTCCTATTAGGTGACCCTGGTATGGCTGATTATACAGACAAGGTAATTAAGGAACTAGCGGGTGAACAGCTAAAGCAGATCAAGGACTGGCGGAAAGACTTTGTTAGCTCATTAAACAGCGATGAAACCAAGACCCTACTTCGCCTGTCACAGGTGATCGATGATCTGTGGATACGTCATACTGACATGCGTAGACAGATAAACGAGATGACGACAGACGATCTGCCAGTATTCGGCAGGGTAGACAATAGTAAGCATACTCCTAGCACTACAAGGGAAAAGGATGATATCTATCAACGCCTGTATCTAACGGAGGGCATGCAAAACGCCGGGCCTTATGCAAGGCTTAAATTTGCCATGGACTATTGGTGTACGCTTTGGTTTTGGCCGATTGAGAAGGCCGAATTGTTACCTACACGACAGGAATATCTGCTAGATATGTCTCTGATTCTGGAAGGTGGCATTATGAGTGTACATGCCAGCCCGAAAAGCGACTTATTTGAGGATGATGCGGTGCAACTTGCGCTAAATATGTTTAAAAACATACCTGAGGTCAATCTCAATATGTTGTGTGATAATTTCCCCCGCCTGCAAATGGTGAGAGGAATTGCTAAGCGCTACAAATTTCTGCACTGGGAGCTGGAATTTTCCGATATCTTCGTTGACCGAGGTGGGTTTGACTTGGTGGTTGGGAATCCACCGTGGGTTAAAGTCACCTGGCACGAATACGGTGTATTATCTGACTTTGAACCGAAAGTAGAAATTAAGAAACTGACTGCACCAGAGGCTTTAAAATTGAGAGGAACGCTGTTTCAAAAACCTGAAGTCAAGTCCTTGTATGTTAATCAATATGAAGAAGTGGCAGCGTCTCAGAGATACTATTGTGCCATTCAGAATTATCCAGATCTGGTAGGTGTACAAACAGATTTGTATAAGTGCTTTTTACCTCAGGCTTGGATGATAGCAAATTGTGAAGCTGTATCGGCATTCATACATCCAGAAGGAGTGTATGACGAAGCTAGTTGTGGAATTTTACGTGCAGCAATATATCCAAGATTAAAATATCATTTTCAATTTCAAAACGAAACACTTTTGTTTCCAATTGCTCATAGCAAAGTGTATTCACTGAATGTCTATTCAAACAAAATCTCAAATAGTTTTTATACTATGTCTAATCTGTTTTACGTATCTACAATTGATGAATCATTTGGTGAAGGAGATTTTGGTGAACTTCCCGGGTTCAAAGATGAAAATGGCAAATGGAATGCTAAAGGTCATTCGGACCGAAAAGTGCATATCAGATTGCCAGAACTCGAATTATTTTCAACAATATTTGAAGATGGCGAGGTTGCCGGGCTAAATTCCCGAATGCCCATTATACATGGAAATCAATTTTTGAATGTATATAAATCCTTTGCTTCTCATAAAAGAAAAATTGGTACGCTTGAAGATATTTATCCTACAGAAATGTGGCATGAAAGTAATGCGCAAAACGATGGAACAATAATAAGAGAAACGAGGTTTCCACAGGAAAATTTTGAAGCAATACTTTCTGGACCTAATATTGGAATAGCAAATCCTTTTTTCCAAAGCCCAAGAAATAACTGCCAAAGTAAAGGCGACAACGATGTAATTGATCTAGTCTCTATAAGTCAGGTTAAAAATTATTTACCTCGTACAAACTATGTGCCAAATGTTAATAAAGAAGAGTATCTAAAAAGAGCACCAAAAACAGATTGGGGCATCAAGTATATTGATAACTATCGCTTAGTAGTTCGAAAAATGCTGAGTAAAAGTAGTGAACTAAAACTTAAGTCGGCAATCATACCTCCTGGAGTTGGTCATATAAACGGTCTTTTGGGGTTTGCGTTTAGGGACACGAGGATGATGGTATATTCAGCAGGACTATTTGCATCGCTTCCTTATGTTTTTCTGATAAATGCTACTGGCAAAACAAATATATATCGGAATCTGGCAAATATCTTACCTCTTCCAGTAGCTAAACAAGAAAATGCAATTACATTGAGAGCGTTACTACTGAACTGCCTTTCTGAAGATTATGATGAACTGTGGAGAAAAATGTGGGTGGATACTTTTGTCGCTGATGAATGGACTAAAAAAGATTGTAGGCTAAGCAGTTCTAAATTCACTAAGGCAAGCCCTATTTTCTCTATTCATACTCCTTTAAGAACTGATTATGAACGAAGGCAAGCCCTCGTTGAAATTGATGTCCTTACAGCAATGGCATTGGGAATGAAATTTAACGATTTAATTACCATATACCGCATACAATACCCTTATTTTCAGGAGACGGAAAAAAACACTTGGTATGATCAGAACGGACGGGTAGTTTTTACTGTAAATAAAAGTCTTTCTGGTGTTGGTCTAACACGTCCTGATTGGGAGCAAATCAAAGATTTAAAGTCCGGTATTGTTATGCGCATTATTATGAATGATACTATGCCTGGTGGGCCAGTAGAACGCACCATTGAATATATGGCCCCCTTCGACCGCTGTAACCGCGAGAAGGATTATGAAACTGCCTGGCGACATTTCGAGCAACGATTCGGTAAACGTGGAGAGGGGGAAGAGGTATGATTCCTTCAGTATTGGCCACACAACTTAAGCAAGGACTTAAGGATTATATTGGTACTACCTTCCCCATCTCCTCCCCTGGTTTTCAAGGCTCCATTCAGAGGTTTTTAGATACACCAGAGATGGTGTTCCGCGCGCCTTATGTCTCCTTAAAATTGCCATTCAGGGTATCTGTAGAAGGGAAGGATCGATTCCCAACCATCCATCAGTCCTTGATGCCCTATGTGCATCAGCAGCAGTCTTTTGAGCGTTTGTCTGGCGAGGATAGTGTTTCTACGCTGGTGGCCACTGGCACCGGTTCGGGTAAGACTGAGTGTTTCCTGTACCCAATTCTTGATTACTGCTGGAGACATAGGGGAGAGCCAGGCATCAAAGCTCTCATCATCTATCCAATGAATGCATTGGCTACAGATCAGGCTCACCGCATCGCTAAACTCATCCACGAAAACCCTGATCTGCGCGGCAATATAACCGCTGGGATGTATGTGGGTGGACATGAGGCTGAAGCAAGCAAAGTGATGGGGATGGACAGTATCATTACTGACAGGGATATGCTGCGTCAGTCACCTCCAGATATTCTTTTAACTAACTATAAAATGTTAGATTATCTGCTCATTCGTCCGCAGGATGCGCTGCTATGGCAGAATAATCGGCCGGAAAGCTTAAAATATATCGTGGTGGATGAATTGCACACCTTCGACGGCGCCCAAGGAACTGATCTTGCTTGCTTATTACGACGCTTGAAATCCCGCCTTTATACACCCAAAGGGTATGTATGTTGCGTGGGTACCTCGGCAACTATGGGTGCGGGAGATAATGCAGGTGTATTGCTGGGTTACGCATCAAAGGTATTCGGAGAGCTCTTCGAGACCAATGCCATAGTTACCGAAGACCGTCTGACCGCTCAGGAGTTCTTGCAGGGCAGTCATACGGAGTACATACAATTCCCTGACCAGGATCAGGTCGATCGTTTGCTTCAACTAATCAATGACGGCGAAGAAAGGGAATATCTATGCACAGCTTATGTAAGTTGGTTGGGGGAAGACATTTCGATTGATGAACTTGATAGCAATGAAGGCCGCATTGAGCTAGCCAATAAGCTTTCCCAACATGCTTTTTTTCGTGACCTGCTGATAAGCATTGAAGAGGGCAATGCTCAGTATGAATTCATGGTGGAACAATTGGGTAGTCGTTATCCTACACTGTTAAAAAACGGCGGAGATTATGTAGCTGCCGTACTGGATGGCTTGTTGGCCCTGGTATCTCATGCCCGTTCCGAAGGTCCAGATGCCAAACATCCTACCCGTCCTTTCTTGCAGGTACAGGTGCAGGTATGGATGCGGGAGTTACGTCGCATGTTGGCCAAGGTGGAGCGCGAGGAAGTGACACTGGCACTGGCTGATGATCTCAACGATGAGCAGAAAAAGCAATACCTTCCTGTTATCAACTGCCGAGATTGTGGCGTTACCGGTTGGGTATCGTTACTTAATGAAAATACGACGCTGACACTACCTGACCTGCGAGCTTTCTATAATGCATTTTTTCGTCAGGATAAAAAGGTAGCTATGTTGTTTCCTTGCCGTGAAAAGGAGAGCAATCCTAATCTGCATACTGGTGTTATGCTTTGTACTAAGTGTCTGCATGTCAATATAGGCCACAATGTCACACAATGTCGTGCCTGCGGTAATGCCGACCTCATTCGAGCCTGGCATCCCATACTGGATAGCGAGAAAAATTCTGGTTATAGTTGCCCCTTTTGCGCAAGCAGTGGCGGGCTTTCGTTGATTGGTTCTCGAAGCGCCACATTAATCAGCGCTGGAATATCCCAGATCTATGCCTCGCAGTTTAACGACGATAAGAAGCTGTTGACCTTTTCAGATAATGTACAGGACGCCTCACACCGGGCAGGTTTTTTTAATGCACGAACCTGGCGGTTTAACTTGCGTAGTGCCATGCAAAAGTTCATGCAGGATGGTGGTAATGGCCTTCCACTGGGAGAATTTGCAGCGGAATTCGTTAATTACTGGCGACATCGTATGACACCAGAAGAGTTTATGGCTGCCTTCATTGCCCCCAACCTTACTTGGCGCAAGGCTTATGAGGAAATGTTAAAAAATGGTATTCTGGCCGAGGATACCTATGCTCGCAGTTTATTAATAGATATTCGCAATCGCCTGGAGTTTGAAGTTTTTTTAGAGTATGGCATGTATGCTCGTATTGGTCGATCCCTAGAGAAATGTGGTGCGTCTGTCATAGCGCTGGATAGCTTTTTGTTCCCTAAAGTAGTTGACCGTGCCCATATACGTATTATCAATGAGATTGGTGAACTGCGTGATATCAAAAAGAAAGCCATTGCATGTATAACAGCGGGGCTATTGCTCAGGCTTAAAAACAATGGTGGGTTTTATAGAAAGGTATATGAACACTTCATCAAAGAAAACGGAGATCCCTTTTTGCTTACCAATAAGAATATCCGCTGGATGCCAGGAATGAACCGTGGGCGAAATGTCCCACGCTTTTTGGCTAGGGATCACATGAAAGGTAAAGGGCGCGATCCGTTTGATGTTCCTGATAGCCGTTCATGGTATGGTCGTTGGACAAAAATAGTCCTAGACTTGCCCTTGCTACGGGAGGATATCTCTACCGAAGTCATTAGTATCTTAATTACTGAACTTCTCAACGCTGGTCTTCTTACTCAGAGTCAAACCGGGCGCGGAGTTCCAGTATGGAGCATTTCACCCGATGCTTATTTTGTTACTGATGCAGTGGCACAATTAGTATGTGACCGATGTGGAAATACGTTAAGCATAGCACAAGTAGATATCGATAATTTAGTAGATGCTCCTTGTCAGCGCTATGACTGCAATGGGCATTATCTACCAAGTGCCGAAAAAGGATTGAACTTTTACGGAAAGCTCTATTCGATGGGCGATCTGGTACGCATCAATGCCGAAGAGCATACCGGCTTGTTAGACCGGGAACAGCGGGAACACATAGAAAATCAGTTCAAGCACGTAAAGGCTGAGCATAAGCCATGGGATCCAAATCTTCTGTCTTGTACACCAACGTTGGAAATGGGCATTGATATCGGTGACTTATCGACAGTTGTGCTATGCAACATTCCACCCACTCAATCCCAGTATCTTCAACGCATTGGTCGAGCCGGAAGGCAGGATGGAAATGCCATGACTGTCGCCATTGTGAATGCACGCCCCCACGACCTATATTTCTATGAGGATCCTTCAGAAATGTTAAACGGACAGATTCAACCGCCTGATGTATTTCTTAACGCTTCGGCAGTGCTAGAACGACAATTTGTGGCTTACTGCTTCGATTGCTGGATAAAGGGAGGTATTGTGCCTGGGGCAATCCCCCGTACGCTGGGTCAGAGCCTCTCAGCCCTTAAAACCAAACCGATTGATCGGTTTCCCTTTAATTTCTTGCATTATATTCGCAACAATCTTTCTTGGCTCAATCGCAGCTTCGTTGTGCTTTTTGACGATCAACTAACGAAAGATTCCAAGGAACAATTACAAATATTCTCCAATGGCCGCGGAGTTTTTAACAGCCCTCTCGATTGCCGTATTGTGGATGCCTTTGAAGGCATCTCAAAGCATCGAGAGGCTCTACGTAAGGATATTGTCCGCCTAGGAAAAAGAATCCGCGAATTGGAACGTAAACCAAAGGATGCATCCTTTGAAAAAGAGATGATGGGGTTACGTCAAGAACGCGGGGCTTTGTCGGGCGTGGTTTCAAGCATAGATAATAAAGATATATTTAACTTTTTCTCTGATGAAGGCTTGTTGCCAAACTATGCTTTTCCCGAGGCGGGCATCATTCTCAAAGCAATCATCTACCGCAAATTAAGCAATGAGGACGAGAAAGGAACCGAAGAGAAGAACGCTGGTCAGTATGAGCATTATATCTATGAATACAATCGACCATCTTCTTCTGCAATCAGGGAATTTGCACCGCAAAATGCGTTTTATGCTGGTGGTAGAAAGATATCCATTGATCAGGTAGATTTAAAAACTGCCAACGTTGAACCCTGGCGATTGTGTCCGTCTTGTTCTCATGCGCAGATCGAGGTGGCAGGCAAAGATGTGGCGTCTTGCCCACGCTGTGGTCGTTCTGCCTGGGCAGATCAAGGACAAGTAAGACAAATGCTCAAAGTGAAAATGGTCTACTCAAACATTGAATATTCCAAGAGCAAAAGCGGTGACGAAAGTGATGATAGAGATGTTGTGTTCTATTGCAACAAAATGTTTGTAGATATTGATGATAGCAAGGATATTGTCAGTGCCTACAAAATTGATGATGACGCATTTCCCTTTGGATTTGAATTCGTTCGCAAAGCCACGATGCGAGAGATTAATTTTGGTGAGATAGATACCATTGGCACAAAGGTCACAGTGGCCGGTCAAGAGGATGTTCGCAAGGGTTTCCGTATTTGTAGTACCTGCGGTAAAGTACAGAAGAATGACCCAAATGCACCACCACAACACACCTATGTATGTTCTGCTAAAGACAAAAATAAGGATAGTAACTTTGAAGAGTACCTGTATTTGTATCGTGAGTTTACGTCTGAAGCTATACGTATATTGATACCGGCAACTACCTTTGATACTTCATCTACTAGGTTGGAGACTTTCATTGCGTCAATTATGCTAGGCTTAAAAGGTTATTTCGGCAGTGTTGATCACTTAAGAGTATGTATTTCTCAGGAGCCTGTGGCGGATGCAGATTACCAGAAGAATTACCTAGTGTTGTACGATTCAGTCCCAGGTGGGACAGGATATCTGAAGCAGCTTATGACCTCTGAAAAGCCCATGATGGAGATATTCGAAAAGGCGTTAGAGTCTATCCAAGCATGCTCGTGTGGATCCAATCCTGAGCGTGAACGAGACGGATGTTACAAGTGCTTATTTGCTTATAAGCAGAGTCAAAAAATTGGTGAGATTTCGCGTAGAGTTGCCATAGAAATGCTCACTAGTATTTTGAAAGGCAAGGATTCTTTAGTTAAGATAGCATCTATAAATACCATTCCGGTCAATTCGCTGTTTGATAGTGAGTTGGAAAGGCATTTTCTTGAAGCACTTGCGCAGAGCAGTAGTGTAAAATGTCCTGTAGAAATACGTAAACAACTGGTCAACATGAAGGAAGGATATTATCTTCGTATTGGTGATATGAGTTGGGAGATTGAGCCCCAAGTGGAATTAGGACCAAACGAGGGCATAGTTGTCATGTCTAAACCCGACTTTGTCTTCTGGCCTTCCCGAGGGGTTGAAGGGGTCAAGCCAGTTGCCATATTTACTGATGGATTTGCTTATCACAAAGATATTGCTGGGATAGATACTCTCAAACGTATGGGAATTGCCAGAAACGGAAAGTTCCGTATTTGGTCACTAAGCTGGAAGGATGTTCACCAGGTTTTTCAAACACAGGGGGATTACTTTAGAAAAACGCTTTCGACGGAAGGTATGCCCTATGGTTCTGCTTATGCTCCAACCGTAAGAGCCTATGGTGTTGATGATTTCAACCCGGGAGCCATGAATAGTTTTAGTTTGCTGTTGGAATACCTGGCTAATGGAAAATCGGAAGAACGCTTTCTAAAGCAAGCATTTGCCTATAGCATCTGTCTGTGTGATCCAACAAAGTCAAATAACCATGAGGCACACAAAGAATGGACGGATTCAGTACAACCGCTGGCTCAGGAACTCAGAATGGATATTACTCACTATGATGAAACTGGTTTTTTTGGCAAATGGCAACCCCGAGGGGATGCTTGTAATATTACGTTCTACTCTGCGCTGACCTTAGAAGATTTGAAAGCAAAAAAGCTTGATAGTGCGTTTGTGCTGGTAGCTTTAGAAGATCGACAAGATGTTCGATCTTCTGCCTATGAGAGCGACTGGAATGGATTTTTCTATGCTTATAATCTCCTTCAATCGATACCTGGCAGTGCGTTTATCACCCATGCCGGTATAGAAGGAGGTGGTTATGCGGCTCTAGAGACATTAACAGATTGTACTTTCGAAAGCACCGAGCAGACAGATTGGGCAGAAACACTTACGTTGCTTTTTGATGAGGCGATACGCATCCTGGCACAAACTATGGCCGACATGGAAATACCAGCTCCCTCTGTTGTCGGATTTGAATTAAGCGATGAAGACGCGGGAGTACTAGGAGAGGCCGAATTGGTTTGGAAATCACTAAAAATTGCAATATTATCCAATGACCAAGCAAGATTTCTCGAGGTATTTAAGGACGATGGTTGGCAAGTGGCTCTATGTACTGACGTAGATGCAGTGTATGCAATGTTTAATGGCCAAGGAGGAAATGAATAATGGTTAACTGTATGGTGGCAATTTCTTCGGACTTTTTAACTGCATTTGCAGCTATACCACGACAGAAACAAGGTAAGGTCATCGATTTTATGACAAAGTTCAGGCAAAATCCCAGTTCTGCCAGTATTAATTACGAAAAAATCCACAATGCTTTTGATTCAAATATGCATTCTGTGCGTATAGACGATTCTTACCGTGGTATTGTCCTAAAACCAGAGATAGGAAATGTATATTTGCTCCTCTGGGTGGATAATCACGACGAAGCTTACGCGTGGGCGAAAAAGAAACGCTGTATTGTAAATCCTACGACGGGAAGCTTGCAGGTCTTTGATGTAATGGATGCTCCCGAAGAGCCTACAAAATTTCTAGTTGAAGCTGATGACGAAGTTCCAACTAGACAGTTTCTGTTTGCGCATATAGAGGCTGGCGATCTCATGAGAATAGGCGTTCCATTTGAAATAATTAATAGTGTAAAGAGTATTAGAAGTGTATCCGAGTTGAATGATAAGGTCAATCTTCTGCCCCTCGAAGCCTATGAAGCATTGCTGTTTATCGCAGATGGGTTTGAAGTGGAGGAGATTATACGTGAATTATTTGGTACAGAGATAACAAGAGAAGAGACGATCGACGTCAACAATTTTGCTGTGGCTTTAAATAAACCAGTATCAAAGCAGAAATTCCAAGTGATAGAAGGAGAGAAGGAGCTAAGCGAAATGCTGGCAGCTCCATTGGAAAAATGGCGTGTCTTTCTTCATCCATCACAGCGCCGTATTGTCGAAAAAAATTATAACGGTGCTGCTCGAGTGTTGGGCGGAGCAGGAACGGGAAAAACAATCGTAGCGATGCATCGCGCTAAATGGCTGGCAAAAAATGTCTACCATAATTCAAAGCACAAGATATTGTTCACTACATTCACATCTAATCTGGCAAGTGATATCCGTGAAAACTTAAAAAAGATATGTGACATCGAAGTATTACGACAAATTGAGGTCACTAATTTAGATGCATGGGTGAGCAACTTTCTCCGTTCCCAGGGATACGAATACAGAATAATCTATGGAGCTGAACTGGATAATCTATGGGATCAGGCATTTACCATTGCTCCGGGAGAGCTGGGTCTAGGTAAAGAATTCTATAAAGATGAGTGGAATAAGGTCATAAAACCTCAGGAAATTGATAGCCTAGAGGCCTATGTAAAAGCGTCTCGTTTGGGTAGAGGCGTGCGAATGGATCGAAAAGCTCGCATAGCGGTTTGGGACATTTTTAAAGAGATGAAACAGCTGATGAATGAGAAGCACCTTCGTGATACTGAAACCGCTATGTCGGAGGCCAGATATTTGTTTATTCAGCTGAAGAGTAAGTTACCCTATGACGCAGTAATCGTTGATGAAGCGCAAGATTTCAGTGTGCAGGCATTAAAACTAATAAGAGCTATTTCAGGAGAAGCACATAATAACGATCTCTTCATTACGGGAGATGCACACCAGAGAATATATCGCAACAAAGTTACACTCAAGCAATGTGGCATTAATGTTCGAGGTCGCAGTAGCATACTCAAAATAAACTATAGAACAACTGAAGAAACCCGGCTGTGGGCAACGAGACTACTCAATGGTATTCTCATCGACGATCTAGATGATGGTATTGAGGAAGGGAAAGGGTACAAATCCTTGATGCACGGGCCAAAGCCTGAGGTTTGCCATTTTGAATCATTTATTGAAGAAACAAATTACATCATTGATTGTGTTCACGAACTGGAAACAAATGGAGTAGACGTTAAAGATATCTGCATCGCCGCAAGGACCAACAAACAATTAGAATTGTATACTGCTCAGCTTTCACAAGCCGGCATTCGTGTGTATGAGGTTAAACGAAGCAAAGCTGAGGATCGCAACATGGTAGGTGTTCGCGTTGCTACTATGCATCGAGTGAAAGGGTTGGAGTTTAACTATGTATTTATTGTGGGTGTAAATGACGGACAAGTTCCATTAGCCGCTGCGATTCAGTCGGCAGGGGATAAGGTAGGGCAGACAGAAATGCTTACCTCGGAACGTTCTTTGATGTATGTTGCTGTAACCAGAGCAAAGAAAGCTGCGGTTGTTACTTGTCATGGGAAAAGGTCTGTTTTTGTTTCTTGAAATTTAAATTGTAAATTTAAATTTTGAGATTGACTTAGCTTCCTTTTTCAATAAACTTGTTTTGTCTTTATGGAAACTCGTAGGTTATTAGATCCACATAACTAGTTAATATAAAAGTAGTATTGTGCAATTTTGTGTTTTAATTGGAGATGTTGTTTAAGATTTTTTTATATTATTATTGCTAAATTTAAGTAATTTTGTAAAATTTGTGAAGGATTTCAGTTAACCATGCAGAATCTTATGATGAAAGAGAATTGTGGAGGTTAACAATGCAGTATAATTTACGCGGATCTAGCTGGCTAAAATGGGATATGCATGTCCATTCAAAATACTCAAAAGAGAGTAGAGCGCGTTTAGGGGTAAAGGACATTTTTGACAAGGCTATCGAGCATGGCATTTCTGTAATTTCAATTACAGATCATAGTAATGTTGATGCTTTAGATGAAATTTGGGACGTTTATGAACAGGAACTTATTAAAGACGGTGAGAAGTGTAAGTACAAGGATTTTATTGAATTTATCCCAGGGATTGAGCTTAAAAGTAATAGGGGGAACAAACCGATACATATGATTGTCATATTTCCTAAAAATATTGGCATGCGTGGTTACACAGAGAAGGCAGATACCGCCTTTCTTAAAAGAGAGTTCTTAGGTAAAATCAATTGTTCCGAATCAGATATTAAAGACGCTGGCAAAGGAGATTGCGAAAAGGGTCTGTTCGAGGTATCTGTAGACTTTATAAAGGCCTCTGAGCAAGCTAGAAAATTAGGTGGAATAATTATTATACATAATGGAACAAAGCAGAATGGCTTTGATAAAGGTATGACACATGCAACCGATGAAGCAAATGAAGAAGAGTTACTTAATTCATTAGGAACTGAAAAGACACTTCTAATGGAAGAATACGTAGATATTTGCGAGTTTCCCAATTGGAATCCAGCAAATCTGAAAAACATCGACTTTTACTTAACTAAATTTAAGAAACCATGTATAGTAAGTTCCGATTCCCACGACGAGTATAACGGACAGAAGTTCACATGGATAAAAGCTGAACCTACTACAGAGGGCTTAAGACAAGTTATATACGAACCTGAAAATCGCATACATATCGGTCAAACGATACCAAACGAGCCTCTTTATCAAATTTCCAAAGTAAATCTTGATTTTCCAGATGAGACTAAGATCGGGGAAGACAGTTTCTGTCTAAGGGGGAAAAATGAATTATATTTCAGTCCCTATTTGACCTGTTTCATGGGTGGTAGGGGGACTGGAAAAAGTTCAATCTTAAATCTCATTCACGAAAAATTGAAGGGGAATAATCTTTTCTTCGGTACAAATAGTTTATTTATACCCGAGAAAAGGGCTATTGCTGATTGTATTAAAGTGGATGATGATAATGACAAGAAGTATGTTGAGTTTCTTGGGCAAAATGAGATAGAACAGTTTGCAACTGATCACAATAGATTTACGGAAGCAATTTTCACTCGTTTACTGAAGCTCGATTCAGATGAAAGAATTAAAAATGCCTCCGAAAGCTTACAAAGGCATCTAGAAGATATAGAGCTTCAGATAGATAGGGTTATGCGGCAAGGAAATGCATCTGTAAACTTGGCCGATATAAAGAAAGAGTATAACACACAGAAAAATATAATTCAGTCTGTCTGTGATCCACAGTACACAGAATTGACAGAAGTGCTTCAAATCAGGGGTGCAGAATATCAAGACCTAAAATCATCTAAGAAGAGACTAGTCACTTTATCTCAAAAAATAGAAGTAATTTTAAAGCAACAAGAAGGCCCTATAGTAAATGAACATAATGCTTTTGATAAGTATTACAATGAAATACTTAGCTCGCTATCTAATAGTATTTCTGTATCTAAGGATCCACAAAATTTTATTAATGAGATTAATATTGAAGAATCCTTACAACACGACATTACTAAAGCCAGGATTCAGTTAAAGGATTTCCTAAATAAAAAGGGATTATCGGATGAGAATTTAAAAGATGTATCACAAGCAACTGAGAAAGTTACCGAATTGTCAGAGGAAATAAAGAGCAAGGAACAAGAATTACACCTCCTCATCTTGGAGACTAGGGAATTCAATACAAATGAAGAAACAAAAGTAACATACGAAAATGAAATAAAGCAGAAATTGACTGAACTTAACAAGAAGTTATGTGATGTTAGTAGTCAAGTTAAAAGAATAGAACTTAAATATCAGTTTAGTTTAGAAAAGGCAAAAAAAGTGTTAGCGGAAAAAGTTCTTAAAATGATTGAGGTAAGCCTGAACCAAAAAATTCGAATAGACAACCTGGGACGTTACCTTTTCCTTACAGAACCATTAGAAGTTGATAACCACGAAGTATTTTTAGATAAACTCCACCAAAACACTAACAAAACTGTGCAGGCTTTACTCGATTACTTTAGTAATGCCAACAACTTTCTCCAATACAAATTACTCATATGCCGTCTTTTCTTTGATGTAGACCAATTTAAATACATCCAAGTTTCTTACGATGGTAAGCCCCTCGAAAATACTTCCTTTGGGCAGCGGTGTACTGCAGCAATCGTGGTACTCCTTTTACTAGGTAACAATCCGATTATTATTGATGAGCCAGAAGCCCATCTTGATAGCTCTCTCATAGCCGAATATTTAGTAGAACTTATTAAGAAACAAAAACAGCACAGACAAATTATTTTTGCGACGCATAACGCCAATTTCATAGTAAATGGTGATTCAGAGCTTATACAGATTCTTTCTACGGATGATAATAACAAAACTCTTGTTACACCGTCTACGATTGAAAATCTAGAATATCGAGATAAACTACTTACGTTGGAGGGCGGGTCAGAGGCCTTTAAGAAACGTGAAAACAGATATAATTGTTAGCATCGTAACCGTTCAATAATATAGAGCATCTCGTTACCGATTTGTGTTGGTGTTTGCTGGCTTATTAACCCAAAAGCATCTAAACTATTGTAAGTATCAGTTGTATCTACATAAAGGTCAACCATAGTTTTTAATATTAAATATAATGACAAGTTCTGGCTATCCATAAAATTCGCTCCTTTCCAAATACAGATAATATAAAGTATGGTAAAGATTATTCGGCTGACATTTATATAATAACCAAGGTTGATATCTTTGAGTATTGTCGCTGGCTTTGGGGAGTTTGGTTCGCAAGACATGGAAATTACCCCATCCAGTTCATGCCATCCATGGCGAGATTCTTGCTTCGTGGGGAAGGCATAATAGGTGTTAAACCTTGCCACTTCCTAAAACCGCCAGTGGCAAGGTTTATATGGTCAGTAGTAATTGCACGTAAATATAAGAGAGTATAGATGTAGTCCAGAAGAATTTGGTTTGCTTAATTATGCATTAGAAGGAATAGGGAGGGCGAACTCTATGGCAGATACAACGAAAGAAAAGAAGCAAGTTAGAGAAGTGACCAATATCCTATCCAAACAATTCAATACACTCTTGATCGAAAAGAATGTCGTGGATAAGGGTGAAAAAATTCTAAAGTATCACGGCGTTTCTTTAGACGAAAAAATCGCCTTATTCGTATTAAATAATAAATTGGTAGATGGCAGAATAAAGGCTGGTCAAAATAGTTCTATATTCAAAAAATGCTACTTATTAACTTTATCAGACTGTGAAAAGAAGATACTTGTTTTTACTGACGCAGTTTTCCGCCAGAAGTTCGTTGAAGTTTACTCGGAATACTTAAATGGTATAGAGACCATGTTCTGCCCTGTATCGGAATAGACCTACTTTGTAAGACTTGCTCTAAATATGTTAATCTTTTTACTCATTATCAAACCATTGAGGACGAATAGCTCTAAGGACATTTAAAATCTTTTATTTTTACTGAATTCACCATATAACTGGAGACTTTAAACATTAAGTGCTGATGTTATGGACGATGAAAGATATCGTCATTCAGGCAGTTCATGGCAACCCACCCGCCGGGTGGGAGTCGTGATAAGCTGTGGCTTGGGATACCAATATGGTTATAAGCAGCATCTTATAGGTAAATAGTAGTAAGGGGAATGAAATGGAGAGTATTTTAGAAGATCTTTTTAGATCACACAGAACATTCTATGGAGATTATTTTAAGGACGAATTTGAACTTGATAAATTTATTTTAGGTAAACTTAATTATCAAGCAAGCCCGGTTCCCAGAAGAATGATAAACACGGTCCCAAGGCTTATTTCTTTGGCTAATGAAATGGATATTATTAAACCAGGCAGAAGAGATTTAAGTATATTTTTTATTATTACGTGTATCGAAGCTCTACACAGTTTACAGCTTATTAGAATGCAGAAACAAGAAATGGTCATTATCTTTTTTGAGAAATTTCTCTCCTTAGAGGATCAAAAAAAGATAATTGATAATGTGAAAATACTAAGTGTTAACAGAGAATATAAGTGGTTTGATTCTATTACCATGGAACAATTTGCTTTATTGCTTTGTGCAATACGAAACAATGTTGCTCATGAAGGAATTTATTGGTCCTTTACCTTTAAAGGCGAATCTGAAGATGCTTTTAAAGTTGTAAATTCGTTAAAGTCGAAGATTATCAAGAATCAACCATATAACGAAATTTCCTATGAAGTTGGACTTAGCTATTCAGAATTTCTTCTAATATGTATGAGAGGTTTTATAAACTACATAAATCATTATTTTAATAACTTGTAAAAGAATGTATGAAAAGTGAAATTGTTTTACGTCGGAACGTTGGAGCGATTCATGCGAATTTGTTGAAAAAATTAAATCTTAATTCAGTTACCAAATAGTAATAAATATAAATATTAACTAATATAATAAGTTAATATTTATATAAAGACCTGTATCCTTAGGTGCGTAAGGGTTACAGGTCTTTATTGGTAACTTATTGTAACTTGTAGTTGTTTTTAATAATAACTTTGTATATAATAATCTCATAAGTTAATATTTAAATTATAGGGGTGATAATTATGGAAATTACGAAAACAAGTAGAGGAATTACTAAAGCACAAGAAGTCGACCCAATCAAAAATATTAAAGATATATCTAAAATCAAACAATATCTTATTGGTAAGCCGAATAAAAGAGATTACATGCTTTTTGTGCTAGGAATAAATGTTGGTCTTAGAGCTGGAGACTTATTAAGTATTAAAATAAAGGATGTAATGCATAGTGGAAGAACCGCGGATACAGTTCGGATTAAAGAAGAGAAAACAGGAAAACTCCGCGAATTCACTCTTAACAAAAGTGCGAAAGATGTTATTAACTTATATCTGGTCAGTTTGCCAAGTTATAACGATGAGGACGCTTTATTCAGAAGTAATAAAGGCGGAGGATCGATTACGGTGGAGTATGCCCATAGTATAATCAAGAAAACTTTAAGGGAATTAAATATTAAAGGTAACTACGGTACTCACAGCCTTAGAAAGACTTTTGCATATCACACTTACATAAACAATATTAAAACAAATCCGGCTATAGTAGAAACCCTGCAGAAAATACTCAATCATTCTAGCAGTGCTGTTACACTTAGGTATATCGGTATTACTAAAGAAGTCATTAGCGATGTTTATCAAAGCCTAAATCTATAACAAAACCGCTTCTTTACCTGTCCTATAAATACAAGAAGGAATACGACGATTATTCCAACGAAAAGTGAAAGACCACATATCGATGTTACGTACTTTTGTGTCACAAATATACTTCGTAATTACTTCTTAAGTTTCGCACCCTCTAAATCGCTGCTTCTGTGATTTCCAGGTAGCCTAATGTGATTGTTGCCCTTTGATTATTAATGATTAACTAGCTTTTTCAAGGGTTTTTAGCTGATTAG
>Ga0075525_10000130_pt1 | contig 28836 bp, 25 predicted proteins | sample NGEPertwo_FD_74795 | JGI IMG/M metagenome (GOLD analysis project Ga0075525, IMG submission 74795) | Arctic peat soil microbial communities from the Barrow Environmental Observatory site, Barrow, Alaska, USA - NGEE Permafrost154B-two | ecosystem: Environmental > Terrestrial > Soil > Wetlands >...
TGGACATTTGCCAATGCCAATCATTCCATTGCTCGTCATTTATGTCAGGATATAATTTTCTTTGATGTTCGTTCATTGATTTTCACTCCTTAAAATACTAACAACCTACCCTATAATGATAAGTTGTTAGATGATGAATGTCAACTTAACTTAATTTAGTGGGCCTGTCATAATACAGAAAAGGTTTGTAGATGCGTTCAGACTGGAGGTGCTTTTCATTGAATCTTGACTTTAGTATTATCATTAAATACTTGTCTTATTTGGTGACACATGAAATGAGCTTTGCCAGGGATGTCGCGGACAGAGTCATCTAACGAACTAAGGCTTGCCTTAGTCGGTTAAGTTAATAAAAGCACTGTAGATCTGTGCCTTTACAATCATATAATTGAGTAGAAACCAGCGAAGGGACTGCCTGTCATTATAGGTAGTCTCTTGATTTGAGTTGAGGGGGAGGAACTGGCTCCATATGAGGAATAAAGAAGGAAATTGCTGAATAACATCGAATATATTAAATATAAAACCATTCGACTTGAATAATTTGTTATAATGAAGATATAACGATGTACGCATCGATTGGAGAATAGAATGGAGAGGTATGATGAAAGAGAATAAGCCCCTTAATAAAGACTTTCCAATCGTTGGCATAGGCGCTTCCGCTGGAGGCCTGGAGGCTCTGACAGCTTTCTTGGGTGGTGTGCCTAAAAAGAGCGGTATGGCTTTTGTTATCGTTCAGCACATGGAGCCGAAGCGTGAGGGCGTTTTGGTGGAGTTACTTCAGAGCGCCACGACTATGAAGGTTTCAGAGGTCGAGGAGAACACTGCTGTTCAGCCGGAGTGTGTCTACGTTATTCCACCCAACAAGGATATGTCTATTCAACACAATGTGTTGCATCTTTTTGATCATATAGGATCACACACCTTGCGGCTTCCTATAGATTTCTTTTTTCGCTCCCTGGCGGAGGACCAGCAGGAGCGTAGTATTGGCGTCATCCTGTCAGGCATGGCTACCGACGGTACGTCGGGACTCAGCGCGATTAAGGAAAGAGGTGGCGTTGTCTTCATTCAGGATCCGTCCACAGCTAAATTTGAGGGTATGCCTCGTAGCGCCATTGAGGAGGGTTTAGCAGACGTTATAGCTCCGTCGGAGACTTTACCGTCAAAGATTGTTGCCTATCTTGAGAAAAGGATTCATATCGATATGTCTGACCAAGGCCAGTCAAACGATGCCCAAAGCTCGTTCGACAATATTATGATTCTGCTACGATCACAGACAGGCCATGATTTTTCTTCCTATAAGAAAAACACTGTATATCGTCGGATTATGGGGATCCATCAAATGGACAAGGTTCCAGATTACGTCCATTTTTTGCAGGAGAATCCTCAGGAACTGGAATTGTTATTTAAGGAACTTTTAATCGGGGTTACTAGTTTCTTTAGAGAACCTGCGGAGTGGGAATTGTTAAAGAACAAAGTTATACCGACACTCTTGGCTGAACGCTCGCCCAGTAATACGCTTCGGGTATGGGTATCCGGCTGTTCCACCGGCGAGGAGGCGTATTCTTTAGCGATTGTTTTCAAAGAGGTGCTAGATCAATTAAATTCTTCCCAGGAATTTTCTATGCAGATTTTTGCCACTGATCTGGACCGTGGAGCGATTGATAAAGCGCGGGAGGGGGTTTTCTCGACTAACATTGCGGAGGATATGTCACCTGAGCGTCTAGATCGGTATTTCGTTAAGGTGAATCGTGGTTATCAGATTGTCAAGAGTATTCGGGATATGGTGATCTTTGCTCAGCAGAGCATGATTAAGGATCCACCCTTTACCAAAATTGATATATTAACCTGCCGCAACCTGCTGATCTACCTGACACCAGAACTACAGAAGAAACTCATGCCACTTTTTCACTACAGTCTCAATCCTGACGGCTTTTTGTTTTTAGGGAGTGCGGAGGCAGTGGGGAACTCCACGGACCTTTTCAAACCACTGGATCGTAAATCAAGAATTTACCAGAGACTCCAACCCTTACTGCATAAAGAACTTGTAGAATTTCCCACCGCCTTTTCCCCTGCTCAGTCTGCGACGTACCAGCCATCGGGAGCGGTTCAGAACATTCAGTCCATGGCGGATGCGTTGATTTTGCAATATTATTCACCGTCCACTGTGTTAGTTAATGGGAAAGGGGATATCCTCTACATTACCGGGCGAACGGGTAAGTACCTAGAACCAGCTGCTGGCAAGGTCAACTGGAATATTTTCGCCATGGCCCGTGAAGGGTTAAATTATAAGCTGAGTAATACCTTCTACAAAGCGCTTCGGCAAAAAGAGCCTGTCACTTTCAAAAACGCCGTTGTGAAAAACGAAAGTGGTTTGCAGATGGTAGACTTCACTGTCAATCCGCTCAATGAGCCGGAGGCGCTGAGGGGGATGGTCATGATTGTCTTTACGGACGTAGTGACCACAAATGTCATCGAAGCAACCAGCACAACCGGACAAGTTCCTTCCAGCCAGCGAGAGGCGGAGCTGGAGCGAGAACTGATGCAAGCTCGCCAGGTGTGGCAAGTGGCCAGTACGGAAATGCAAATATCCCAAGAAGAATTTAAATCCAGTAATGAAGAATTGCAGTCCAGCAACGAAGAACTCCAATCAACGAACGAGGAACTAACCACAACGAAGGAAGAAGTACAGACCTTAAATGAACAGCTTAAGACGGTCAATTACGAACTGCAGTCCAAGTTAGATGACCTGTCACTAGTCACCAACGATATGAAGAATCTATTGGATAGTACGAAGATTGCCACCTTATTCTTGGATAACGCGTTGTGCGTGAAAAGCTTCACCAATCAAATGTCTGCGGTTTCTAGGCTGAAGTCGACTGACGCGGGTCGACCCATCACCGATATCGCATCTGATCTTATTTATCCTGAACTGATAGAGGATGTTAAGGAAGTACTGAGCACACTGAATACTGTCGAAAAGCAGGTCGTGTCTAATAATGGATCTTGGTTTAATGCACGCATTTTGCCATACCGAACGTTAGACGACAAAATCGATGGTGTGGTTATTACTTATGTAAATATTACTGAATCCAAACTGTTGGAGTCGGAGCTGCTCAAAGCGAAATCAGCCTTGGAACAACGCGTTGTAGATCAAGGCGAAGCGCTCATGCAGGTCAATGACAGGCTACTGGATGAAGTTAAACAAGGTCAAAAGGAAGTGGCTGCTAGTAAAGATCCGAAGCGTCGTTAGTCATATATATTGCTTCACCTCTCAAGGTATAAGTGGAAGTTTTTATACTCATACTAAAGAGAGTATTGACCATTGAGGGGTGAAGTAAGTGGATTTAATCTCCATATTTAAAAAAGTGACCAATATTGAAGAACGTCTTGATATCCAGGAGGCCTTCAATATATATAACCTTCTGAGAGCAAGATATGTTAGCACTCAAACCGTTCAATTATTTAAAAACTTTGTACATGACACCGGTTGGGAAATAATTTTAGATGGATTTCAGAAGCATTTTGACAAACAAATTGCAATTCTGGAGGAATTAGGACAAAGGTATCATATTATTATGCCCAACAGATCTCCGCTGGACGTCAAATTCGCAACCAGTATCAACGATATTGCGGATGATTATATCTATAAAAAGATATACCATGACCTTATAGCCCAGCTGATGTCTCTGATTCATGCAGTTCGGACAAGCAGTACAAATGATAAATTAAGACATGTCATCATTCAAGATTTAACCATTCATTTTAAGGATTTTGATACCCTTTATAAGTTCGGTAAATTAAAGGGCTGGGAAGAGACGTATCCGGTTTACAAGACTTCTGCGCCCCATCAAGAAGAAGCGCTTTCCACTTCCGAAGCGTTTCATATCTGGGATCATATTAATTTGAGATATGAACAAATCGAGCTCATTGGTATTTTTATGAATTTCGCGCATGATACTGAGTTTAGGGTCATCCTTGAACATGGATTATATATATTTAATAAGCAGGTTAACAATCTTGAACAGTTAGCGCTAAAGCTGAATATACCGCTCCCAAACAGACCGACACTACCGGTTATGTCTCCGATTGATCCTCAAACAATCAAAGATAAGTTTATGTACCGTAATATTTTAAGCTGGGAATTAACTTCCTTAGATACTCATGTTAGAGCAATCATTGAGACGATCAGGAACGACACACTCCGTAAGCTATGGAACGAGCACCTTAATGGAGAGTTAGAGTATTACGATAAATATCTCAAGTATGGAAAAATGAAAGGTTGGACAAGAGTCGTACCAATTTATGGAGAGCCAGTGACATGATATTAAATTAAGTATATAAAATAAACACCTCTCTTTGGAGGCGTTTATTTTATATACTTAATTTGGTCATTTGAATCTAAAATTGGGGGAGGATTATGGTAGTATGTATAGAATATAGTATAATAGCTAGCCATGATTAAAATTTGTGAAGTTTTCTAGTAATATTTGTCGAGGAGGTGACGAGCATTGACCATGGATTTATCTGTTCAAGTGCAAAAAGCCATCAGACGTCTAGATAAGTTGTCTCAATCTGATTTACCGTCCAAAGAACTGACGTATAAACTGATATCGGAGCTGAACACTGCTCTTTACGAATTACAAACAACGGCGGTTGAATTGCAGGAGCAAAATGAGCAAATGGTAGCTAGCCGTCAGACACTCGATGAAGAGCGACGTCGTTATCAAGAACTGTTCGATTTTGCACCAGATGGCTATCTGGTTACTGATACGGCAGGCATAATACTGGATGCAAATATGGCGGCTACCAAGCTTTTCAACTTAAGCAGAACTTTGCTTATAGGAAAGCCGTTAGCAATATTTGTCCGCAACGAAGAACACGTGACCTTCCGTACACGGCTTTCAGAGATGAAGAGAGGAACCGTTGTACAAAACGATCACTGGGAGTTTACTATGTTATCAGGAAAGCGAACAACGTTTCCTGTTTCTATAACGGTCGGGAAGGTCAATACCTCCAGTGGGGGGGCCGCAGAATTACGCTGGTTATTGCGTGATATCACCAAGAGCAGGCAGTTAGAAGAAGAATTACAAAAAGCTGATAAATTGGAATCCGTCGGTGTTCTGGCGGGTGGGATGGCCCATGACCTGAACAATTTTCTGACCGTAATCCTTGGAAATCTCTCGCTAGTGAAGAATTGCACCAAGGAAGACGACAAAGCTACGAGGTATCTTCAGCATATGGAAGAGGCGGTTAGACAGACGGAAAACTTGACTCGGCAAATGCTCACCTTTTCTAAGGGCGGTAAGCCGTTGACCCAAGCTGTCTCCATTGGTAGATTAATCGAGGAAGATAGCGCTTTTGCCCTAAGTGGATCTAAATCACGGTGTGAAATATCGCAGACAGAAGACCTGCCGTTGGTTGAGATAGACCAGGGGCAAATAACCCAAGTTATCACGAACTTATTAATTAACGCCGACCAAGCTATGAACAAGGGCGGAATAATCTAGATCCGCACAGAAAAACTGGAAGTTATCGCTAAAAACGGAACTTTGCCACTTCAACCCGGTCATTATGTCTCCCTAACTGTAGCAGATGAAGGCGCCGGCATTTCTAGTGAGTGCCTGCCAAAAATATTTGACCCTTATTTTTCGACTAAAGCACATGGCAGTGGGCTCGGCCTGGCAATTTGTTATTCCATTATGAATAAACATGGCGGGCATATTTCAGTACAATCTGTGGAAGGGAAAGGGACAAGCTTTACTATATATATGCCTGTTTCCAACTTTCAAGCTAAGAATGAAGTACGCGAAGATTGTCTTATCTTTGGAGAGGGGAAAGTTCTCTTAATGGAAGATGGGGAGAGTGTGCGACAAACAGTTCAAGAGATGTTGACATTTCTCGGTTATGACGTGGAGTTAGCCCGAGATGGTGCTGAAGCAGTCACACTATATAAAAAGGCGTTTCTTTCAGATCATCCGTTCGATGTTGTGATTACCGACCTGACAGTTCGAGGCGGGATGGGCGGTAAAATGGCAGTGAGTGAGCTCATCAAAGTTGACCCGGATGTTAAAGCGATTGTTTCCAGCGGCTACTCCTCTGACGCGCTAGCTGACTATAAAAAGTATGGCTTTTGCGAGGTGATTGCAAAACCTTACAGGTTGCAAGAATTAGGAAAGGTCCTGTCCAGTGTCATCCACCCAGACGAGACATGTAATATAGAAAACGGCACCGCCTAGCTCCAGCTAGAAGCCTTGGAGTGGTAATCTTGGTACGATTGCCACTCTATTTTTATGCTCTTATCCTAATGTTGGGTACATCAGATGTGTAAATGCGCACATCACCCGTGGTTTTTTGTATTGTTATTTAGTAACAAATATGTTGTGTGATAAAGTATGGTTGTTGTTGTAAGACTGAATGATTGTAACATAAGGAGATCCTCTATGGTTATTACGGTCCTGTTAGGTATCTTAATCTTTTTAGCTTGGGTAATATGGCTGGTAGTTCATAAGATTATGAAAATATTTGTAAAAACATTCAGTAAAAAAAATGTTAGCCAGATGAATAAATATCTTGCTAACATGAAATATTTTAAAATGAGTAACGTTCAATTTTCCATGGGACGTGGTTTACTGACGGATCACTGCTTAGCGATTGACGATGATCATAAGCTAATATGTATATTGGAATTAAGAGATAAATTGATCAAAGAAAATGTCTATAAATATGAAGTCTTGAAATCCTGTGAAATTGTAGAAAATGGTATTAATGTCACTAACGAAATATGTCTCATTGTTATCTTTAATGTTACCGCTAATTCAGTTTATAAATTCAATTTCATGCCATATGGTAGGCATGAAATCAGCTATAGAAAATATATGGAGATAACAAGGAATTGGCATGACATATTAAGTATAATCATCGAACGCAACCAGGAAGAAAGACTCAAGGCAAAGGGTAACTATATAGCTCGACAAACTGGCACCTAAAGATTGGAAACGGACATAAACTATGATTTGATGAATTGACCGTTCCCTTAGGACAAAGTGTTTGTTGCGGAGACTATTTTTTAACGCCTGTGAGATCTCTATGTTTGATCACCGTGGGTGGTTGCTCGAGCCACTCATGATCAATCATTATTGTTGCACCTTTTTGGGCGTATTTCATAATTTGAGCGGTATATTTAAGATACATGGCATATAAATCAACTCTTAAACTTTCTGATACGGCCATACCGAGACTAGCTATTCCTGAGGAAGATAATACTAACATATGTGTAAGCATCAACTTTTCTGAAAAAGGTGGAATGTTAGAATCAGTTACGAAAGAATCTGAAGAGGAAGGGATTGGTATATCATCTTCTGAAAAGACGTCGGTTAATTCGGTAATTATTTTGGAGGAAAGATCCATGCCTTCAAAGAAATAATCGGATATTTTTTCATTCTTAGAAACTTGACCGAATCCAGTGGCGATAGCTCTTCCCACTATATTTGAATACGTAATTCCAAACAACTGAGTCACTTCATTTAAGAGCAGTGGGCGTTTTTTACCCAAAAGACCAATCATAAAACTCTGACTTTTAATATATTCAACTTTTTTGGGTGCTTCGACAAAAGGTGCCCGTATAAAAATTCCCTTCGACAATCGTAAATCGACTGATTTGTTATATAGATCTATGGCATCATAGATGCGTTTTGTGAAGTAATCCCTCATATCAGAGCGTGCTATTTGATTTAATATGAGCGTATAATTATGCATGGCGACCCTTGCCATGTAGGATAAATAGGCTAAGTAGAAAGAGTCTGTAAATAAACGTGGAGCGTTAATATTAACATCGTTATCACTGAATCCCTCGGGTATAGGTAACCCCGCCTGAGTTAAAAAATTAGTAATTTCTGTGACATTTTGCTTTGCTAATCAACGGTTTGCTGTAAAAGAGCACGAGTTTCTTCACATTCCACTCTATTTGCATAATAACTGATGACTCTTACTATTAAGCTCTCACTCATATAGGCATTCCATAACCCTGCTATTTCAGATGAAATTAAGGGTATTTTCGTAATATCACCGCTCATTAACAAAACCCTATAGTAAATCATTCACAACTTATAGTCTCCCTTTTTATCAGTTAATATGCCTTGATAATTGCTAGGCTGATTAACGATCTAGTTAATGAAAAATATAGTTATCTTACGAGACAAGGATAGGGAAGGGGTGAGATGAATGGATATTAGATTTGTCCCTTTGTCGGATTTTGATAAGGGTTTTCTCAATCTGCGATCAGACTGCGAAAACTGTTTCGGCTTGTGCTGTGTTGCACTATATTTCTCAGCTTCGGAAGGCTTTCCAAGCGACAAAAATGCTGGTCAGCCATGCCTCAATCTACAACCAGAATTTCGCTGTTGTGTTCATGAAAACCTTATGGAGAGGGGCCTTAAAGGGTGCCTTGCTTTTGACTGCTTTGGCGCTGGCCAAAAGATTTCCCAAGCGAGCTATGGAGGACATGACTGGCTGAAGGCCCCAGAATCTGCCAAGCAAATGTTTGAAGTGTTCCTCACTATGCGACAACTTCATGAGTTACTCTGGTATCTAACAGAAGCGCTGACCAGACAACCAGCTCGTTCGATTCATGCTGCACTCAGCACCATGCTCGACGAGACAGAACGTCTCACGCAGCTCAGCCCCGATTTTCTGATTGAATTGGACGTGGCAGTACACCGTGCAAAGGTTAATACTCTGCTGATAAAGACGAGTGATTTCGTTCGAGCTGAAGCTCGTCGCAGTCAGAAGGTACATTCTAGGCGACAGAAGACCTTCAGTCGAGGCTCGGATCTTATTGGTGCTGACCTCAGAAAAATTGACCTTAGAGGAGAAAACTTGAGAGGGGCATACCTTATTGCAGCTGACCTTAGAGGGACGGACTTGAGTGGGGCTGATTTAATCGGCGCTGATTTCCGAGATACTGACCTCTGTGGAACGAATCTTTGCAACAGTCTCTTTCTCACCCAGGGCCAACTGAACGCCGCTAAGGGGAATGCTAGCACAAAGTTACCTACATCACTCACGCGTCCAACGCATTGGGACAGGGATTAATAACACTAAAGCAAGCAAAGAGACTGTTTTTTGGAAATAACGGGTTTTTCTGAATTTTATTCAATAGCGTGGGAAAAGTGGGAAAACCTTTGCTAATATATTCGCATATAAAACAACCACGACCAAGAAAGCCTTGGTCGTGGTTGTTTTATATTGCTCTTGTGATGTTTTGGTGTATCTAATGTTGATATTATACACAAAATAGTTTTCAAATAAAACTTTATCACTAACGGAAATCAATAATGTCGTAAGTCATATACTTTATCTGCAATTCCAATTCGTTGCGCAGCAGTTCCAGGTGCAGATTGCGGTGAAGGCTGAGGAGATGGACGCATGAACAAGCAAAAACTGAACAAGATTGTCACGATCACACTGAATCCAGCCATTGATCAAACCGTATATTTCACACAATTTCACGTTGGGCAAGTCAATAGGGTTGGCAAAGAATACTTAGACCCCGCAGGAAAGGGCATCAATGTTGCCAAGGTTCTTAGAAGTTTAGGCAAAGACGTGGTGGTGAGTGGTTTCTTAGGACGAGACAATGAAAGTATCTTTAATCGCTATTTTCTAGCACAAGAAATTTCTAACTATTTTATTAAAGTTGATGGGGCAACGAGAGTGAACACTAAGATAGTCGATGAGACCAGTGGGCAAGTCAGCGAACTAAATTTTCCAGGCATTCACTGCACCCTTTCAAACTTAATGGAGCTTGAAGACGTCATTAAGAGGTTGGCCGTAGAAGCTAAGTTATTTGTTCTGTCGGGGAGTTTGCCGCAGGAAGCACCTTCAGATATATACCGGAAGTATATTGAAATCCTGAAGCGTTATGACTGCAAGGTCTTTTTAGATACCAGTGGAGACGCCTTGGCAGAGGGAATCAAAGCCAAACCCTATGCCATAAAACCGAATCTGGATGAATTAAAGCAGTTAATGGGTCATTCTGGAGAGCAAGAGGTGGATGTGTTTGAGGCGATTGATACGTTAATTGCTAGTGGCATTACTAAAGTTCTGATATCTCTCGGTGGAAAAGGAGCGCTGGTCTCAGACGGGACACAACGCCTGTTAGTTCGTCCTCTCGAGGTTAAGGTTAGCAGTACTGTTGGGGGAGGGGACGCTTTGCTAGCAGGGCTGGTGTATGGTGAAGCTCAAGGAATGTCGTTGGAAGAACAGACGCGGTGGGCGACAGCGGTTGCCGCAGCCTCGCTTGCCCAACCAGGAACCCAGGCTGGAAAACTTAAGGATGTGGAACGACTTCTACCCTGCGTGATGATTGAGGAAGTGAAGTAAACAACTATAGGCCATATTTTTTCAGGCGATAAAGTAATGTTGGACGAGAGATTCCCAGATATTTAGCGACTTTTGTCTGGTTGTTATTATTCTTTTCCAACGCCTTGATGATTAGGTGCTTCTCCAAATCTTCTAAAGAGAATCCACCTTCTGTAAGGTTTATGAGCGGCGATGAAGTTTCCTCTATACCACTCAGTAATTCCATGGGGAAATGTACGGGCAGAATTTCAGTGCCTTGGCAAACAATCAGCGCTCTCTCAATGGCGTTCTGAAGCTCTCTTATGTTGCCTGGCCAGTTGTAGCTGGTTAGAATTTTCATCGCTTTTGAAGATATCTTCTTATTGTGAGAAGGATCAAATGTATCCAAGAAATGATTCACCAGAAGGGGTATGTCGTCTTTCCGTGCTTTTAGTGGGGGGATATTGATACGCATAACATTTAACCGGTAATACAGATCCTCCCTGAACGTTCCGTTAGTCATCGCCGTGGCAAGATCTATGTTCGTGGTGGCAATCACACGCACATCCACACGGATCGTTTCAGTTCCCCCTACTCTTTCAAAACAACGTTCCTGTAACACGCGCAGTAACTTTGCCTGCATACTGATAGGCATTTCGCCGATCTCATCGAGAAGAATGGTCCCTTTATCTGCAATTTCAAAACGACCCTTCTTTTTACTGGTTGCCCCAGTGAAGGCACCTCGTTCATGACCAAACAGCTCGCTTTCTAACAGCTGTTCTGGAAGGGCGGCACAGTTCACTGCTATGAAAGGCCTATCACCACGGTTGCTAGCCTTATGTATTTCCACAGCAGCGACTTCTTTACCGGTTCCACTTTCGCCGGTGATTAGAACCGTAGCGCCAGTTTTGGCAACTTGTCGAATCAAGAGGTTAACCACTTTTATAGCAGCGCACTGGCCAACAATTTTACCATATTTATTATCTAATTCTTGACGAGCTTCATTAAGCTGGTTTTCAGAATTAGAGAGATGTAAGGCTTTTGCGATCTGAAGCTTGATCTCTTCTAACTTAAAAGGTTTGGTAATATAATCTGTGGCGCCAATCTTCATGGCTTCGATGGCCGTGTCAATGGATCCATGGGCGGTAATCATAATGACAGGAATACTAGCGTTGATTTCTTTTAGTTGCTTTAAAACCTCTAACCCACCGATGTCCGGCATCTTCAAATCCAATATTACCAGCGAGGAATTGTGTTTTTTGGCAAGCTCAATACCGTGTAGACCTCTGGTCGCGGTCACGACCTGATAGCCTTCTTGACTCAGCGCCCTCTCAAGGGCCCAACACATTTTCTCCTCATCGTCAATGACCAGAATTTTATGCGTCATAGAAGATCACTCCTATCGAAAAGTTGTGGTGTCACAGGAAGCGTTATCATAAAGGTTGATCCAATGTTCAGTTCGCTATCCACTTCAATTGTTCCACCATGTAATTTGACATTTTGATAGGAAATTGATAGCCCTAGACCAGTTCCGGTCGTTTTAGTGGTATAAAAGGGATCAAAGATCCTCGACTTTTCCTCAGGCGGAATGCCCTCACCGGTATCTGAGAAACTGATCATAATTATATGGTCAGTTTCCTTTGTGATTATTTTCAAGTTGCCTCCAGAAGGCATCGCTTGGGCCGCATTAACGATGATGTTCACAAAGACTTGTTTTAGCTTTTCAGTGTCGGCTAAGATCTTAGAAAGTTTGTCATCAAGTTGTAATTCAAGGTTGACCTGCTGTTCTCGGAACATCGCAGCTGAAAAAGAGAGGACTCCGTTAATCAAGTCATTGACAGAACACTCCTTAATCGAAACTTTATCAGGACGACCAAAGTCTAGAAGTTCTTGAATTTGAAAGTTCTGACGGTCCACTTGTTCGTCGATAGCTCTTGTGAATTCCTCTATGCCGCTCATTTGGGCGTATTCTTGCTTCATTAGTTCGGCGATGGTCTTGATAATTCCGATGGGGTTACGCAATTCATGCGCCACACCAGTGGCTAAACGTCCCAGGGCGATAAGGTGTTCAGATTGATGTAGTTGCTCTTCTAGTCGTTCCTTTTCGGTGAGTCCTACTGCCATTCGGTTGACGGCTTGGGCTACTTGACCCAGTTCACCGGACATATCAGGCAATAAATGGTGAATATCCTTCTCCATGAGCTGTAATCCCTGCTTTAAGCGGTCGACTCCCTTGGTGATATTTCTAATGATTAGCACAGTTCCAATCATAGCTAAGGCTAGTACGGCAAGGGTGAAATAACGTAGCAATTTCCGAAAGTAATTACTTTGGTAAAAGAAGGGGTTAAGTCGCTCCCCGGCTGATATTACTGCAACGACTTTTCCATTGAGTACAACAGGAGAAATGTACTCAACGATCTGATCATCCCAGCTGCCAGAAATTCGAAAGAGAGGCTCTTTACCAACCTCAGCTGCTACAAGGCCTAGTTTAGTATTGGCAAAGATTTCTTTCTCCCTCTGAGCTTCTTGCTTTGGGGAGAGGTTGCGATAGGCATGCAGAAAACCTATTAATGTAATTTTCTCTGTACGGGGGACATATAGACTGAAGCGAATGTCTCGATTGGTTGGAACAAGGGGTTCCACGACCTTGCTGAACTCATTATTAAGTATGGGAGATGAGATCTCGTCTGGTAAGGTCTCTAGAGACTCTAGATCTTTTGTAAAGTGACTATTGGTACTTTTCATCAAGGTCTCTAGCCGTTGTTCTTTGTCTAAAAATACAATTTCATCTGTCCGTGAAGCGAAAAAGATGTCATACATTAATGCTAATAAAGGGACGAGCATGATGGCAATGATAATAATAACAATCTGCTTGGTTAGACTTTTAGTTTTAATATCGGGATAGGAAAATTTATGTTTATTCTTCAGCGATATCCACCCCTTATCAGAGTAAAATCCGAAAAGTGAATTATATAATACAATTATTATTAGAAAGATACACTTTTTTGTAGCATTTGCTACACATTTTTTAATAGTTATCCGCGCAAGCTTATATTTTGGGGGGCTTTGAACTGGCATGCTTTTTGCAATATATAGAATTATATCACACAAGTAGTGACGGGAAGATATCTTTTTTAAGCATCTTGCCCATGAGTATAGGATGTAAAGGTCTTAGGAAGAATTAAGAATTAAGAATTAAAGGGGGTTACTAAAATGACCAATTCCAATTCATTAAAATCCCTTACATACTCTGAGGTAGAATATAACCCTTTAGTTGACAGTGTGATGACTGAAACTGGAGATAGCTCTTTTCCAATTTGGCTCTTAGTCAATCCAAAATATCCCGCTGATCGGCGCGATATTTGGGCTCCTATAGTCTATGAGATTCAGGATCAGGTCTATCGTAAACTTCGTAAAAGAATTGATACTAAACGCATTTTCATAAAAAACGCTGTTAGCGATATCGGAATGGTATCTAATACCACAAATTGTTGGGCCACAGAAGCAACTAAAGAAAGTGTTGAGTTGAGGGAAAGTGTCCTCAAACATCAACCCAAAATGCTCATTACTTTCGGTGCTATTACCTATGAGTATGTAAAGCGTGTCTTCGATTCAACACCTGACAAAAAGTCTGAGTATTGGAGCGCTACTAACTTAGGGGATGAATTTGAACGCTCCATTGCGAGCTTCGATATAAACCAAACTAATAACATCCCCTTGCCTCGTCGATTCATGAAACGTGGTAAGCATACCGAGGAGCGTAATCATTGGAGTAGGGAAGACGGCGAAAATTATTTTCGTGATCTTGGGTCAAAAATTGCTGATAGGATTATTGAAAATGAAGACAGCCTTAACATATGGATTGAATAACACAATGGGAAACTGTTATGACTATTACTAGCCCCTGGAAGGCCATCATTGGCATTCTAGGGGCTATCTTTGTAAGTAACGTTCAATTCTTAAGTTCGTTTTGCCATGAGATTAAAAAAGTTAGATGACCCATTAATGGCTAAAGGACAAGTGTGACAAGGTTCAGGTAATGTAAATAATTTTAACTTACCATACGCATCACTCTAAATTTATCAGCAAGAATTTCTATAAATTCAGAATTCGTGGGTTTTTGGCAATCAATATTCATAGAGTTTCCAAATATCTGTTCTAACGTATCTTCATTACCACGCTGCCAAGCGATCTCTACAGCATGTCTTATTCCACGTTCTACCCTATTGGAGGCAGTGCCATATTTTTTCGCAATGCCAAAGTAGAGTTCCTTGGTTACCGCATCCAACAAGGCCCCATTCTCCACCACCATTAAAATGGCTTCTCGAATGTATTGGTATCCTTTAACATGGGCGGGAATGCCAATCTCGTGCATTACGTTGGTTATTTCGTAGGCTAGATTGTGATGGGTGCTTGTTGTCACACTGGGAGAAGGTGGGAATGGAAACTTAGGAGGCTCGGACAGCACATCCTGTGTTAAAGAACGGATATGTTTGGTGAGACTATCTAGACCAAACGGTTTTAGAAGAAAGTAGTCAACGCCCAGCGTCATGGCTTGATGCGTAAGAGATTCTTGCCCGAAAGCCGTTAGCATAATAATTTTTGGTCGTGCCATGCCAGTTTGAGCATTAAGGCGTTCCAATACTTCTAATCCATCCAAATTTGGCATCACTAAGTCAAGGATGATCAAATCTGGTTCTTGAGTTTGTATGAGCTTCACGGCTTCTAAACCATCATTAGCCACGCCCACTATGCTAAGATCTGCTTGATCTTGAAGATAATTCTGTAACATTTGACAAAGATTACGGTTATCATCCGCTATAATAATTTTAATTCCTATACCCATTCGCTAACACCTACCCTAACAGTGTATTCCAAAGCGATTGCCTAGGTATTCTAAGTATATGCCGAATACTATGTCGAAGTCGTGAGAAAAAGGGGGGTTATCGAGAAAAGCGGTTGGCGAAAGTGAAAGGACTGCATCTATCATCAAAATTTGGGCATGTTAGATTCAATTAATTATATTCATTTATATCATGAATGGAAGTGGAGATACGTGTATATTCTCTCAACTTTTGATCAAACGGATTATGTGGAGTTAGCGATTCAGGCAGTTCGATAACAATTAGAAGGTGGTTCTAAGTTTGTTGTAGGAAATAGGATATGATAATCTTAGCTTAACAAATATCTTAAGGAGGATGATTTTTATGTCGGAAGAAAAAGTATTCACGAGTGAACAAGCCAAGGAAATTGGTGAAAAATTGGGAATAAACTGGAGCAAATTTGATATAGAACAATTTAGAATGGGAATGGACGTTGAGTTGGAACATGGCACAAGTGATCTACTCACAAATGTTACAGATAATGATTCCTTAGTGACAGGCAAGATTGCCCTGGCGCATTTGACAGAATATGCGGATTACTATACTAGACTTGAAAAGATGGAACATGAAGCGGAAAAATATTGGGAAGGTAAATAACTTAATATCAATAACATAAAATAATTATGGGAGAAGGACCTCGTCATCAGTACGAAGTCCTTCTCCCGTTGCAGTGTTAGGCCAATGTTCGAACCGTCTTTTCTCGTTCCCATTGGCGTAGCTTTGCCGCAGTAATAAATGCGTCTATGTCGTTAGCATCCACGATGCCCGCGTCTTGTCCTACATTGGCACTATTCAAAAGTGCTCGACCGCCTTTATCGACAGCAATCGCTTTAAGATGACCGAATGCGTCGCGCACAAAATCGATTGCGGCGCCTTCCATAGACAGAGTCTTTGCGCTCTCGTCAGAGAGGATGACGGCTACTGCGTCAAATAGTACAGAGGGTGTACCTGCCAGTTGTCCGCAAGCCGCTAGTTTCGTGCCATCGGCAAGTTTAGCTCCCCCTTTTTTGGGGGCAATAATTTTAACGGTAGCGCCTGCATCGGTCGCCGCCTTTTTAATTTTATCAATCAAAGCCCCGTCTGAACCATCTGCGATCAGGATACCAACGGCGCGCCCCATGAGCGTGTCTTGCATCTTGCCGATGATTTGCAAGGCGGGAGAAGGGGGCATGTCCTTAACGGGCACTGCAGCCATAGGTGCGTCGGGAAGCTTATCGAGGCCAAGGCCTGCGGCAACCCGCTTAGCTAAGTCTTCTTCGATATGGCGCAGGTGACCAACGATTGCTGAACTCACGTGCAGATGTTCGACCTTGGAAAGCTCAAACACCAGCGCCGAGGCAATGTGCGCCTGCTCATACATGGATTGACTGAGATAGAACTGTCGCGCCTGGCTGTAGTGGTCGGCGAAGCTTTCGGCACGGATGCGACCTTTCTCGCCAGTTTCAGTGACGGCAGCGCTACGAAAGCCGTTGGCGGGTGTTTCTCGTGGCGAGTTTCCAGACAGAGAGTTGGGTTCATAGGCAACACGGCCCGCTTGTTGCGCCATTTGCATGTGCCCGTCGCGTTGTTGGTTGGTGAACGGGCACTTAGGCGCGTTGATGGGGATTTGGTGAAAATTGACTGAGCCCAGTCGAGAAAGCTGCGTGTCTTGATAGGAGAATAAACGGCCTTGCAACAGGGGATCATTGGAGAAGTCGATGCCTGGCACGATTGAAGAAGCACAGTAAGCAACCTGTTCGGTTTCAGCGAAGAAATTATTGGGCCAGCGATCCAACACCATGCGACCAATCACTTGTAAGGGTACCAGTTCTTCGGGAATTAGCTTGGTCGCGTCTAGGTGATCGAAGGGGAATTTGTCGGCTTCCTCCTGTGTGAAAAGCTGAACCGCGAATTCCCACTCGGGGAAATTCCCCTTGCTGATGGACTCGAACATATCGCGGCGGTGGTAGTCTTGATCAGCTCCAGAGATCTTCACGGTCTCATCCCAAATGGTGGACTGCAAGCCGAGTTTGGGACGCCAGTGGAATTTCACAAAGGTTGATTCGCCGGCCTCGTTAATTAGTCGGAAACTATGGACGCCAAAACCTTCAATCATTCGTAGCGAACGTGGTAATGTGCGATCAGACATGATCCACATGACCATATGCATCGATTCAGGGGTGAGAGAAATGAAATCCCAGAAGGTGTCATGCGCGGTGGCCGATTGCGGAAAACCGCGATCTGGTTCCATTTTGACAGCATGGATGAGGTCGGGGAATTTGATGGCGTCTTGGATGAAGAAAACCGGAATGTTATTGCCGACCAGGTCCCAGTTGCCTTGCTTAGTGTAAAACTTGACGGCAAACCCGCGGACGTCACGGGGGGTATCTACCGAACCTGCGCCCCCTGCGACGGTCGAGAAACGAGTAAATACGGGTGTCTTCTCACCGACTTCGGTCATTACCTTAGCGGTGGTGTATTGTTTCAATGAGGTGAACAGCTCGAAGAAGCCATGCACGCCCGTCCCGCGTGCGTGAACTACACGCTCTGGAATACGTTCGTGATCGAAATGCGTAATTTTTTCACGAAGAATGAAATCCTCTAGAAGTACAGGGCCACGTGGATTAGCCTTGAGAGAGTTTTGATTATCGGAAAGCGCAACCCCCTGGTTGGTGGTGAGCTCGGGGTGCTCTCCTCCGGCGTTCTGGTGGAGCTCACCGCCCGCAACCTGTTGCGAATCCCCGTTATTAGTCCTAGTTGTATTACTCATGATCAATCTCCTCCTTTGTAGGTAATGGTAGGGTACAGGCTAGTGTCATTCCTCTAGTTCCATATATTTGTTTGTGAGGTAATATCCCCAGAAGTCGTAAAGGTATACCCTGAATTAAGAGACAAGCCACCACAAATAATATAAAGTGAAAGAGTATGGAAGACGAAAAGAGGATAACTCATGACGAAAGAATCAATTTATGGATTAACATTGGATCAACTATCAGCCTGGCTTATGGACTTTGGGCATAAAAAATCCCGGGCCTTACAAGTCTGGAATTGGCTTTATAGAAAGCGAGTGACATGCTTCTCAGAGATGATGGATGTCAATAAAGAGTGTCTTCAATTATTAGAGGATCATTTTGTCCTCCAATCCTTCAACTTACATCTTAAGCAAGAATCAGAGGATGGAACGATTAAGTTTTTGTTCAGGTTAAAGGATGACAATCTCATTGAAACGGTCTTGATGAAACCGAAGTTCGGCTTATCGGCATGTGTCACTACCCAAGTAGGCTGTAATATTGGTTGTAGTTTTTGTGCGAGTGGGCTATTACCTAAGAAACGTGATTTATCCAGTGGCGAAATTGTGGAACAAATTATGAATGTTCAACATTATTTGGATCAAGCGGAACAAGCAGAAAGCGTCAGTCACGTTGTGGTGATGGGAATTGGGGAGCCCTTTGATAACTTTGAAAACGTCGTAAATTGTCTGCGGATTATTAAAGATCACAAAGGATTGGCCATTGCGGCAAAACATATTACTGTATCCACCAGCGGGCTGCCTGACAAAATTTATGAATTCGTCGATAACCAGGTTCAGGTAAACTTAGCGATTAGTTTACATGCACCAACCAACGAACTTCGAACACAGATCATGAAAATAAACCGCTCATTTCCAATCGAAAAGATCATGAAGGCGGTTGATTACTATCTGGAAAAAACTAATCGTAGGATCACTTTGGAATATATTCTTCTCAAAGATGTGAATGACCGTACGGAACATGCCCTTCAACTAGCAGAACTCATTGGTCATCGACGACATCTCACCAATGTGAACTTAATTCCCTATAATCCAGTGGATGAGCATACCCAATATCATAGAAGCGAACACGAGGCAATGTTGGCGTTTTATGATGCTTTGAAAAAGAAGGGTATTAATTGCAGTATACGTCTTGAACAGGGGACCGATATTGATGCTGCGTGTGGACAGCTTAGATGCAAACAAATCCAAGGACCACAGAACGTGGAATATAGGTTAAAGTAGATTAACAAAAAAAGAGCCCGCGGGCTCTTTTTTGTTCTCATACTTTAAATCGGCTACACTTCGGCCATGATTTCCCCCATACTGGTCACATCATAGCCCCCGATGCCTAGGACCTCATTTCTAAAAGCAACGGATTTCAGGATGGCCATCAAGCCCTGAAAATAGGGTTTATGTACGTCTTCCTTACGTATCACTAAATCATAACGCTCTATTTGTAAGGGCACAAAATCAATATTATTAACTTGTTGTGCGGCTTTTTCAATTCCTAGGCCTACATCTGCCTCACCTCTGGCAATTTTACTGGCAACGGCAGTATGGCTCATTTCCTCGTTCCTATAACCATTAACGGATTGATGAGTAATTTCTTCTACTCGTAATTTTTCGTCCAATAAAACTCTGGCACCTGAACCACGTTCCCGGTTGACGAAACGTAGTTCTGGGCGAGCTAGATCCGCCCAAGTGAAGATTTTCTTCGGATTGCCCTTGGCAACGTAGAACCCTTCCGTTCGATAAACCATGTTTATGATCAATACCCTGTGTCCAGGCAACATTCTCCGCACGAATGGCGTGTTATAATCGTTGGTGTCACTATCCCATAAGTGTGCGGTAACAACGTTGGCCATACCTCTATACAAGGCCATCAGTCCATCAATGCTGCCAATATACTGGCGGAGGAACTGAACATTAGGGAATTTCCTTTCTAAATGCCGCGTTAGAATGTCTAAAGTTATATCCTGCCCACATATAATTAAGCCCTCGTCCACTGCAGAACATGATTTAGGGGAGGTCAGTGGCGCTTCTGCTACAGTGAAAGAAGTTATATTTTTTGAATTGCGCTTGTAGGCTTCAATGTCTGCACCGTCTACACGTACTTTGCGACCAATGTGGTAGGCGGCTAGTTCATCGCGCTTAATCAGTTCATAAACCGTATATTTGGAGATCTTAAGGATTTTAGCCACTTCTTCAGGAGTGTAAGAAACATCTTCGGCCATCTTAGTTCACCTGTCTCCCAACTATTTTTAGTTAAGTTATTATGGTCTCATTCTCAATTCCAATAATCTATTATAGCATAATGTTCATCAAACTTAGACACCCTGAAGGAAAGATGTCATTACTCTAATTCAGAGATGAATTGTGTATTGTAAACATGATTGAATTATATTGCTAATCTATAATAACCTATTGTATAATTAGTTGTTGTTAAGTTAAGTTAGTTTATGTTAGTTAGTTTATTTATTTTACTAGAATAAATTTCATACTTCGAACATGAGCTAACTTAACTTAACTCAAATTAGCATTATTTTTAGGGGGGGTATTAGTGAAAAAAGTTTCATGGCTATTAGTAATTAGTTTCGTATTAGTCTTATCGTTGGTGGGTTGTAGTGTAGGCAAGACTACCGAACCAGTAGGAAACGTTGAACCCACTGAAATTATGGTATCTGCCGCAGCCAGTTTGCAAAATTCAATGGATGAGGTCCAAAAAGAGTATGCTCTAGTAAAACCCGAAATAAAGCTTATCATTAATTTTGCAGGTTCAGGTACGCTTCAACAACAAATAGAACAGGGTGCCCCAGCAGATCTATTTGTTTCTGCAGGAAAGAAACAGATGGATGCCCTCGAAACAAAGAATTTACTGGTTAAAGAAAGCAGAATTGATTTACTAGGCAATGATTTAGTGCTTGTTACAGGCAAAGATAACAGCAAGATTACGTCTCTAGAAGATCTGACAAAGGCTGATAAGATCAGTATTGGTACACCAGAGTCCGTACCTGCTGGAAAATATGCCAAAGAAACCTTAACAAGTCTTAAACTTTGGGATGCTGTACAGCCTAAGCTTGTGTTAGCTAAGGATGTTACCCAAGTTCTGAATTATGTAGAAACAGGTAATGTGGAGGCAGGCCTTGTCTACCAATCCGATGCTAAAAGCTCAACAAAAGTGAAGGTCGTATCAGCGGCCCCCGAAAGTAGTCATACCTCTATTGTCTATCCAGCAGCTGTTATTTCAGCTACTAAAAACAAGCAAGAGGCAGAAGATTTCCTTAAGTATTTACAGAGTTCAGACGCTATGAAGATCTTTGAAACTTACGGGTTTAAAACATTAGTAAAATAAATTAGTAGCCGGGGGATTGCAATGGAATTTAGCTTTATTCCGATTATTTTATCTCTAAAAGTTGCTGCTGCGGCCGTTATTATTGTAGCTTGTACTTCAATACCAATAGCTGGTTTGATGGCCAAGCGTGAGTTCCTGGGTAAAGATGTTGTCGAGTCTGTCATTACTTTGCCCCTGGTACTCCCACCCTCGGTTGTCGGCTTTATGTTGCTTGTGTTTTTTGGGAAAAACGGGCCTTTAGGTAAGTTATTAGAGCAGTGGTTTCATACTAGAATTGTCTTTACCTTAACAGGAGCCGTCATAGCGGCCGCTGTCGTTTCTTTCCCACTGATGTATCAATCTGTCAAGGCAGCCATTGAGAGTGTCGATCCAAATCTTGAGAAGGCAGCCCGTACCCTAGGGGCTAGAGAGTTAAGAGTGTTCTTCACGATAACCCTTCCTTTAGCGTTGAATGGCGTTGTTGCGGGCTTAGTCTTAGCCTTTGCTCGATCTCTCGGTGAATTTGGGGCAACGCTTATGATTGCTGGAAATATTCCTGGCAAGACTCAAACAATGCCTATTGCCATTTACTTTGCTAATGAAGCAGGCGATACACGGCAGGCAACCATCTTGGTGATCATTATGACGGTGTTTAGTTTTTTAGTGATTTATGGCCTCAACCGATGGAGCAAAGGATCACGACGAAGCCCTCGAGGAGGTGGAGCATGATGTTAAAGGCTAATTTTACAAAGAAGCTACCTACCTTTGAACTTGAAGTGGATATCTGTCTAACGGATGGAATTCTTGTCCTGGTGGGTCCTTCTGGGGCTGGTAAGACCACGATCTTGCAGTGCGTAGCGGGTCTCCAGACACCGTCTTGGGGGGAAATAAATATTCATGGCAAGACCGTTTTCTCGTCTGAACATAAGGCGAACATTCCTATTAGAAACCGCCGCATTGGATATGTTTTTCAAGACTACGCTCTCTTTCCGCACATGACTGTTGAAAAGAATGTGCTGTATGGTAAGCCCAAAAAAGGAAGTACCCCTGCCAAAGCTCTTACCGATTCCAATGTACTAGCGCTTCTAAAGATTGAACATCTTCGAAACCGCTATCCCAATCAGATTTCAGGAGGAGAAAAACAAAGAGTTGCTCTCGCCCGTGCCTTAATGACTGAGCCCGAACTTTTGCTGCTGGATGAACCTCTTTCAGCTCTTGATCAGGATACGCGAAGTACCCTCCAACAAGAGTTGCTAAAGCTTCAAGCCCAATGGCAAATTCCTTTTATCTTAGTAACACATGATGTTAGGGAAGCAGAGATGCTAGGGGATCAGATTATTAAGTTGGATCATGGGGAACAAGAAATCGTTAGGAAATAGATAGTTATCTTAAACTGAGTTAGTTATGATCTCATAAAAAAAGCCAGCAAAGAAACGCTCCTTGGGAGCGTTTCTTTGTCCAGGGGGTTCCTATCTTGGAATACCTTTTCGAATAAAATGCAACAATCGTGCTGGCATTGAGAAGAAAGAAGCATGCTTAGTACAGCACACCTTCTTGCAGCAATGACACCGCAGTTTCGGCATGTGACAAGGATCATCCTTACAGCAAGGTTTTGGAATAGGACAAGGTGGATGAGGAGGACAAGGTGGACAAGGTGGTTCTGGAGGGCAAGGTGGATGTGGTGGATTAATTTCGGTGGGAAAGGTCAGCCGAAGTTGGATTAATATAACCATCTTTTCTTGCAGCATTTTGAAAACACCTTCATCAGCAGGCCCACCTGGCAAGACTACACGGTCAAGTGCCTCATCCATTTCATTGATCTGACTGAAGATAAGCTCGCACTTCGGTGATGAGTTCAGAAATTGCTGGCTTACTAAGTTAAATTCAGTGGGGTGATCCGAATATTCATACTCTTGCTGATGATTAAAGAGAACCGGTGACATTGCGTGGCAATTGCCGAGGTCAATGACACACGTAAAGGGTATTTTAACTAGAAAATCTTTAATGACACCTTCTACTGTCGTTGCAGTTTGTCCAATGGCTTCACAATATTGAATGTCTTTGCGTATATAACCTTCAACAAACAACTTAGACGTATCATTTGGAATACCAGGTGCTGTTGGAAAGCCGCTAAAATAACGGCATTGGGTTGTTTTGAGTTGTTTTTTGATCATCTTAATTTCCAAAGCCTTTGTGGGCATCGTGAAAATTGATTCAGCAGGGATGGATACTGTCACTAATATTGTACACGGGCCAGTTTTCTTTAATTCCAGAGGGGTATATATTGGTAGGGTTGCAGAGCTAGGCAAAATAGGGTTCGGTGTAATGGTATGATTTGGTGGAGGGCACACCACGATAGTTGGTGGTATTGATAGTGCCCAAGCAGGTGTAAAAGGTGCAGTTTGAGACCATTGATGAGGACAAGGGTTGCAATTAGTCACAGCTCATCTTCCATCCTTTCTTATATATTTTTATTTATTTATTTATTTATAGAGGGCGCTTGTCTTACTATAATCTACGTTCAAGTAGAACTATTTGTGCAAGCCCTTTGTACTTTTAAATAGAAATTTTGACAAGATAATTTGCTCATCTGTTTTGCCTTTTTTTAGGCAATAGTATATCATGAATGCTAATGAATTAAATTATTCACGAGGAGGAACTATGATAAATAAGAAAATTCTGGTTGTAGGAACCATTATGGTATTGATGGTCTCACTGGCTGGTTGCGCGAAGAAACCTGTAGCTCCAGTGACACCCCCAGCAAGTACGGCAGTACTGCCAGAAGATCATCCCGCTGAAACTCCGGCTGCAGCAGAAGACAAAGTAGGCCAAGCTGCTGCGGAAACGAAAATAAACGACGTACTTAATAAGAATTACCCTGGAGACTGGAAGGTTTCGGGTACCAATTTGAGTAAGGGCACTTATACTGAAAATGGCAAGTATAAAATGGTGGATGATGTTTTAAATCTATTTCCTAATACTATGGGGGTATCCATTTTCGTTGGTGAAGAAAGAATATCCTCTACGGTCAAACAAGGTACTGAAAGAGTGTTAGCAGGCTATCCCACCCCAGCCACCGTGGGTGAAGTCATGAAAAGTGGGACGACCACTAGTAATCTTAGCAGTGGGTATTTGAAGGTCTATGTGCCGTTCAAGGATAGCACCGATCAGACCGTCGCAGTGATGACAGTCTCAATACCAAAGGAATAAAGGAAACTTATTTAAGGCTGAGTAGGGTTGCTGAGTAGTTACTGAACTCCAGCTTAAGGTATGATTGAAAGATTTAATAACCCCATCGGTAACGCTTTACCGATGGGGTTATTTTTAAATGCCCAGACGAAGGCCGTTTAACGTCATACCAATGAACCAGGATGTGTAAGAAATAGTTCATTACCGAATTTCTTTATTCTCACTGGGTTTGCCAATCTCAATTAATTTAACAATTCCCCAGGCTACGACTGCATAGACAATCATAGCGATCATGGTGGTGGGTTCCAAAACTGACTGGGTCTCAAATCCTTTATTGACTGCGGATTTGAAAATCCCTGAAAAGGGGGATAAGAACGCTTGTGATATTGAATAGATTATGGATACGAAGGGGCTTTGAGGATTAGCTCCGAGAAGCTTGAAGACCAGACGGAAGGCAAGTAATACTTCTAAAACGCCTAAGACAAAATAGACCATCTTCCTAGCTTTGAGATTGCCTTCACCAGTTGTCCTGATGGTTCGTTCATGGTCTGGATTTCTTTCTGATTGCAGTTTATCCATTGTTGTGCCTCCCTCTAAAGTTACTATCTATTATCTTTCCACAATTGATATCGAACTATAACATATCCAAGTTTGATGGCGAAATCAGTCATGAAATTGATCCTCCATTACATTTAAATGGAAATTATAGACATAGTATCTGCATAGTTACCAGGCCGCATGAGCAAACTTTAAATAGACTACAAATTTAGGAGGATTACATATGCAAGGTGAAATGTTTTGTTTTCAATGTGAACAAACTGCTGGTGGAAAAGGTTGTACAAAACTAGGGATTTGTGGAAAAACACCAGAAATTGCAGCAATGCAGGATTTGTTGATTTATCAGCTTAAGGGAATCAGTTGCTATGCCGTTAAACTTCTAGACAACGCTGAAAAGCTTGATGAGTCATGGATCGCATTTGTTGAGAATTCAATGTTTATGACCTTAACGAATGTTAACTTTGACCCTGAAGATCATCTGAAGATGCTCGAAAAATCTCAAGTCATTAAAGAAGCCGTTAGGAAAAAGGTTGGAGAAGGTGTTCAGACTGAAGAGGCTCTGTATAATTTGAGTGATACGAAAGAACAAATACTTGAAGATGCTAAAAAAGCTGGCGTTATGTATGATCATGACTTAGATGCTGATATTCGTTCTGTCAGAGAAACTATAAAGTACGGGCTCAAAGGCATGGCTGCTTATGGTCATCAAGCGAGATTTATTAAATATCACAGCGATGAAGTCGATGAATTCTATTTTAGAGCTTTAGCAGCTTTAACGGACGATCACTTAAATCTTCAGGATCTAATTAAGACCTTGGTTAAAACTGGAGAGATGTGTGTTAAGGTGATGGAGGTTTTAGATAAAGCTAATAACGAAAAATTCAGCGCACCTGCACCTCAAAAGGTTAATGTAAACCGTAAGAAAGGGCCCTTTATCATAGTTTCTGGTCATGATTTAAGGGACCTAGAAATGTTATTGCAGCAAACTGAAGGTAAAGGCATTAATATCTATACACATGGTGAAATGTTACCCTCTCATGGATATCCAGAGCTAAATAAATACCCTCATTTGGTTGGCAACTATGGAGGAGCATGGCAAGATCAACAAAAAGAATTTGATGGCATACCCGGTTGTATGTTAATGACCACAAACTGCTTAATGAAGCCAAGAGATTCTTATAAAGATAGGATTTTTTCAACCAATGTTGTTGGATGGGATGGCATAAAACATATATCTAATGATGGGGATGGCCATAAGGACTTCTCTGAAATTATCAATAAAGCGCTAGAATTAGGGGGCTTCGAAAAAGATGAAGACGTTAAAGAAATCCTCGTAGGATTTGGTCATAAGGCAACATTAAGTCATGCTGAAACCATTGTGAAGGCCGTTAAAGATGGGAAGATTAGACACTTCTTCTTAATAGGTGGATGTGACGGTGCAAGACCAGGCAGAAATTACTATACAGAATTCGCCGAGAAAGTTCCTAAAGATTGCATTATTCTCACGTTAGCTTGCGGGAAATACCGTTTTAATAAATTGGAGTTTGGTGAAGTTGCAGGACTTCCAAGATTACTGGATATAGGTCAATGTAACGATGCCTATTCTGCTGTTAAAATAGGCCTAGCGTTAGCTGATGCCTTTAAATGTGGCATTAATGACCTGCCCTTAGCCATGATTATAAGTTGGTATGAGCAAAAAGCTGTTGCTGATCTATTGGCCTTACTTTCCTTAGGTGTCAAAGGAATTTACCTCGGACCCACGTTGCCAGCTTTCTTAAGCCCTAACGTATTAGAATTCCTAGTTGCTACGTTTGACCTTAGAGCGATCAGTACACCCGACGACGATTTAAAACAAATACTAGGATAGAAGAGTATGGCTTGAATCAGATCATTACTAAGAAGGCAGTAAAAAGCGGGTGCTTCCCGCTTTTTACTGCCTTCAAGTATTGTTTTGACGTTATTATAACTTGGATGGGTGTGCGGAGATAAAAGAGAATATTGAACTCGTCGTTATGGGGACGCCGGGTGCGCAACGATGCTTGAACGTGTTCATAACTTCACATATAATGAAGTTAATCGGAAAATTAATTAGATCACAACAAAAACAATTCATTGTATGATGGAGGGATAACGTGTCAAACGAGCAATATGTTCGCGAAATTCTTGAACGAAAAATATTCTCAGATTCTATGCCACCTGAATTTATTGATTTTTGTATAGTGCATGGGCGATTTCGTCGGTGCGCGCCCAAACAATATCTTTATTTCCCAGAAGATGAGGGCAATACCGTTTATTTCCTCGTCTCGGGTAGAATCCATTTGTATTTAATGAGTGAGTTTTCCGAAAAAATTATTCGCGTTCTTAGTAAACCAACTTTTTTCCCCGAAATAATTTTAGATGGAAGACCCTATCCCCATGCGGCACTTTGTATGGAGGAGACAGAGGTATTAGCGCTTGATCGTAAATTGTTAATGGCATATATAGAAAGTAATCCTGCATTACTGTGGATGTTTTACCGCGAACTCGCGTTGGATTTACGCCGCTCGTACCGACAAGTTAGAAATCTTTCTCTTGGAAATGCTCGTTTACGCTTAGGGGCTAAGCTTTTTGCTTTAGCCCATGTACATGGACTGCCATCATCAAAAGGAGTTTTGATTTCTATTCCCCTATCGGCGACAGAACTAGCAGGCATGTGCAGCCTTGCACGGGAATCTGTGAGTCGAATTCTGGGAGAGTTAAAAAAAATTAAGCTACTCGAGATTGATAAAAAAAGCATTACAGTGCTCGATCGTGAAGCGTTGCGTCAATGGATTCATGAGCGTGCAGCAGGTTCGCGTGCAACCATACACTAAAGTAAGTCGTACATATTACATTTGTAAAGGCTGCCGATACCTTATTGTATCGACAGCCTTTCACAGTTCTAGTTTAAAGGTGCATCGTTAGTTAGCGGCCTCCAAGGTCATAGGGTGTTGCCTGGTAAACATAGTAATTGAGCCAGTTTTGAAACAGTAAGCTAGTATGGGAACGCCATTTATGGATGGGGGTTTTAGTAGGGTCATCCTTAGGGAAATATCCTTTGGGGAGGATGATAGAAAGCCCTTTAGCCATGTCCCGATCATATTCCTCTTTTAAGGTTAAGGTATCGTACTCTGAATGCCCTGTTACGAACACTTGACGACCGTCTTTAGAGACGACAATATATATGCCTGCTTCGTCTGACTCTGATAAAATCTCCAATTCAGGATGCTTTTCCAGGTCGGCGCGCTTGATTTCGGTATGACGCGAGTGGGGGACGTAGAACTCGTCATCAAAACCACGGAGAAGTTGCATGCCGTTTAAGCTACGCTTATTGACATCATGCTTGAAGATACCAAACATTTTCTCTGAGAGGGAATATTTAGGGATGCCGTAATGGTGATACAACGAGGCTTGGGCTCCCCAGCAAATGTGTAGGGTGGAAGTGACATGAGTTTTTGTCCAGTCCATGATGGCCTGAAGTTCCTCCCAGTAAGTGATTTCCTCAAATTCTAATTGTTCTACGGGTGCTCCTGTAATGATCATGCCGTCAAATTTTTGGTCTTTAATATCGCTAAAAGTTTTATAAAAAGAATCCATATGTTCCTGTGCTGTATTTTTAGAACGGTGGCTTTCAATCTGCAAGAGTACAATGTCGACTTGCAAGGGCGAGTTTCCTAGTAACCGTAAAAGCTGCGTCTCGGTGGTTTCTTTGCGCGGCATTAGGTTGAGAATCGCGATTTTCAACGGGCGAATAT
>Ga0075525_10000131_pt1 | contig 28760 bp, 28 predicted proteins | sample NGEPertwo_FD_74795 | JGI IMG/M metagenome (GOLD analysis project Ga0075525, IMG submission 74795) | Arctic peat soil microbial communities from the Barrow Environmental Observatory site, Barrow, Alaska, USA - NGEE Permafrost154B-two | ecosystem: Environmental > Terrestrial > Soil > Wetlands >...
TTCCGAAACACTAGATGGGGAAAAGCAAGAAGGCGCCGGGTTCATCCCGGCGCCTTCTTGCTTTTCCCCATCTAGTGTTTCGGAAGAAGAGAGGCTTTATGCGCAGCGAGATCTATCCTTCGACCGCGGCACAATCAGCCACCCAGTGCGTCTGGCGCGTTTGGGACAAGGGGAGGCTAGTGGCTCGGGGTCAGTCGATCAGCGCCGAAGAAGCGCAGCAGGCGGTTCGCGCCGTGATGGGCGAATGGTCCAAATCCGGGCGCTCCGGCAGACGCCCGGCCTAAGACGTCGCACCGAGCCCACCGGGCCCCCAGGGGCCAGGTGGGAGTTACGGATTGAGCTCGATCCAACGTCCCACGTAGAAGCCGATCATGCTGACCGCCCCTGTGAGCACGCCTCCCCAGATCATGTCGACCACCGACACCTCCCAGGACCATCCGCGCAGGGTGGCCAGGTTGGTCAGATCGTAGGTCCCGTAGGCCAGGAGGCCCAGTAGAGCTCCCCGCCAGAGCGCTGCCGTCACGGCGCCGCTCTCCAGGCCCGGAATGACCGCGAGGGCCACCACTCCCACCACGTAGAGCAGGTAGAAGGACGCGGCGATGCCCAAGCGGGGTTGCTCGGCCAGCAAATCGCCGAGCCGGGGGCGATAGAAGCGGCTGGTGGCCAGAGAAAGCCAGGCGAAATCGATCGCCAGGAAGGCCACCGTGGAGGCTCCGTAAACCAGGGCCAACTTGCCTATGCTCATGCTGCTCTCCCTTTCTCGATCACTTGTTCAGGGCGACCTGCATGACGTTTGTCCGCTCGGAGCGAAAGCCCGCCCGGCAGTAGGCAAAGTAGTAGCGCCACATCCGGATGAAGCGCTCGTCGAAGCCCAGTTCGCGCACTTGGGGGAGCGCAGCCTCGAAGTTGTCTGCCCACACCCCGAGAGTGCGATCGTAGTCCGGGCCGAAGAACCGCGGCTCACCGACCGCGAGACCTGCGGCCGCCGCGCTCTCGTTGAATCTTTCCACAGTGGGCAGCATCCCCCCGGGGAAGACGTACCGCTGGATGAAGTCGGGTGCACGCCGGTAGCTCTCGAAATGCTCCGCGGTTATCGTGATCACCTGCAGGGCGGCTCGACTCCGGCGGTCGAGCAGTCCCCCGAGCTTCCCGAAGAAGGTGGGCCACCAACGCTCTCCCACCGCTTCGAACATCTCGATCGATACGATCCCCTGATAGCTACCGGTTTCCTCGCGGTAGTCCTGCAGGCGGATCTCCACCTGATCCTGGACACCCTCGGCCGCCACCCGCGCCCGGGCCCATTCGGCCTGCTCGCTGGAGAGGGTCAGTCCGGTGACCCGGCAGCCCGTCTCCCGGGCAGCGTGAATGGCAAACCCGCCCCATCCGCATCCGATCTCCAGCAGGTGGTCACCCCGCCCGGGCTCGACCAGCTCCAGCATACGGTCCCATTTGCGCCGCTGCGCCGCCTCCAGGTCGAGGTCGGTCTCAGCCTCCTCTCCCGCGTCGAAGCAGGCCGCGGAGTAGGTCATCGTTCGGTCGAGCCACAGCCGGTAGAAATCGTTGCCCAGGTCGTAATGGTACTGGACGTTGCGCCGCGCTCCCTCCAGATCGTTGTCGCGCAAGGCATGCCAGATGCGCTGCGGGGGCCGGAGCAGCACGGGCGTACCCGCCGTCCACCCGGCCTGCAGATTGACGGCACCCAGTTCGAGCACCGCGTTCAGATCCGCCGTGTCCCACGCCCCTTCCATATAGCCTTCCGCAAGGCCAATGCCCCCGCCGGTGACGAGGCGGCGGCCGGCCGAAGGGTCACGCAGATCTACCTGAGCCGAGGGACCGGGAGCGCGGCCGCCGAAGCGATGCTTCTTCCCCGAGGGCATGGTCACGGTCAGCTCACCCAGCCGAAGTCCGCGCAGCACAACGGCGGTCATCAGCAGCCAGGGGTTGGGCAGCCGAGAGATTAGCCGCTTGGAGCCGCTCCTGGGAACGGCCGAGGCGCGTTCCCACCCCGAGCGCTCTCTGGAGCTCAAAAGGAGACCTCGTCTTCCGGCGCAGGTGTGCGGCCGAAGCGCGGGGCGCCCTTGAAGAACAACCGCAGCGCCTGCCAGTGAATCAACACCAGTGCGCGGGCGGACATGGGCCCCTGGCTGACCATGGCCCGGGCGAGGTTGGCATCGGTCAGTTCCTGCCCCGAGAGAATCAGGCTGGTTCTCATCAGAATCGATTCCCCGGACCGGTTGGTGACGGCCACGGACACGTCGTCGGCCGGCTCGGAGAAGGCGAAGACGTAACGGATGTCATCGATGGGGACGAAGGGTGAGACGTAGAAGGCCTTGTCCGCCCGGGGCCGGCTCGCCCAGTCGAAAGGCTCCTCCTCGCTGTGCAGCAAATAGCTGTGGTGGTCGCGGAAGGTATTCTGCACCTCGGCCAGCACCGCGCGCGGCGAGCCGTCGGCGTGATAGCAGTACCAAAAGGACACCGGATAGAAGCGGCCGCCCAGAACCCGGGGAATGGAGAGAATGCGTACCGCCCCGCCCTCCAGATCGATCCCCGCCCGGGCCAGGACTCCGTCGATCCAGGGCCGCAGGGCCGAGCCGTCACGCGGGCCGTGGTCGGCGTCGTGGAAGGAGACCGGAGCTTTCCCTCCCCTGTGCCCCAGCCCTTTGGCGCCGGGCACGTGAGAGAAGAGGCGCAGACGGTTCGAGACCTCCTCCAATTCGGCGAGATCCAAGTAGCAAAGATAGACCCGGTAGCTAAAGGCATTCCGTAGGGGAATGCTGCGGCTGTGGGTCACCCAGCCGGTGTAGAGCCGGCTGTTCACGTGGAGAGGTCGGTGTACGGGCCGGGCTTCCCGGCCTCGGGTACTGCTTCTTCGCTCGCCAGAGACGACGCCTCAGGAGGCATCTCCGAGGGCAGGAGCGGCCGGTTCTGGCCGAGCATGGGGACCTGGGCCTGCGGCCGCACCCGGGTGCGGCTGGCGTCCAGTTCGTGTGCCCAGGGCAGTGGGGCTCCCAGCGCCTCGGCAATCCGCACCCCCGAGAGCATCCCGTCTTCATGGAAACCGTAGCGCGTCCAGGCGCCCGCGAACCATATGTGCCCCGCGCCCTGCAGCCGGTCGAGCCGGGATTGGGCGGCGATCGCTTCGGCAGAATACATGGGATGGTCGAAGCTGGTCTCGGCGAGCACCGTCCCCGGCGCCGGATCGCGGTCGCGGTTCAAGGTAACCATCACCGTCGGGGCGTCCTCCGGCAGGGCTTGAAGCGTGTTCAGCCGGTAGGTCAGCATCAGCATGGTCTTGGTCATGTCCGTGCTCGAGGAGTACCAGTTCCAGGAGGCCCAGGCGCGGCGGCTCTTCGGCATGAAGGACTCGTCGGTGTGGATGACGGTGTCGTTCGGCCAGTAGCGGAAGGCCCCCAGCACTTCGCGCTCTTGCGCGGAGGCGGAGTCGGCCAGGATCTCCAGTGTTTGCGGGGGATGCGCCGCCATGACCACGGCGTCGTAGTCCTTGACCCGCCGGGGAGTATGAACCCTCGCCCCTGTGGCCGTGCGTTCCACCTTTTCGACCGGCTCTGCCTCGAAGACCTCCCCCGAGAAGGTACGCGCCGCCTTCTCCAGATACTGCCGCGAACCGCCCCGCACCGAGAGCCACTGCGGCTTGCCGGTGATGTGCAGCAGACCGTGGTTGTCGCAGAAGTGCAGGAAGGTCAGCGCCGGGTAATCCAGCATCTTGCCCGGAGGCGTGGACCAGATGGCGTCCCCCATGGGAATCAGATACCAATCCGAGAAGGACTCGCCGTACCCCTCGCGCTCCAGCAGTTCACCCAGGGTGAGGTCGGCGACGCTGGGATCGGCCAGAAGTCGATCGGCGTCCCGACTGAAGCGAAGCACGTCGGTCAGCATTCGCAAAAAACGGGGATTCGCCACGTTCCTTCGCTGAGCAAAAACCGAGTTCAGGTTGGTGCCCGACCACTCGATGTTCTCACTGGGCACCTGAACGGAGAACGACATCGAAGCGTCTACGGCCTCGATCCCCAGATGCTCGAAGAATCGCGTCAGATTGGGATACGTGCGCCGGTTGAAGACCATGAAACCGATGTCTATGGGGAAAGCCTCGGTGTCCGGCCGGACATCCAGGGTATAGGTATGCCCGCCCAGTCGTTCCGACGCTTCGAAAACGTCGACCTCGTGGACCGGGGAGAGCAGCCACGACGCCGAAATCCCGCCGATGCCGCTGCCGACCACTGCGATCCTCATGTCTGGCTCCTTTGCCCCGTAGGGAGTCTCGGGTAGCTAGAGAAATATTATTAGCGCGGAGGGGCATATGCCCGAAGGGGGCGCGGGCCACCATCAGCGGCGACTCCGCTCACTTTTTGGAGCCACCAGTCCCCGGGAGGGACCATGCCAAGCATATTGATCACCGGTGTCTCTTCGGGAATCGGCCGGGCTTCGGCCGCCCGCTTCCGCGATGCCGGCTGGGTGGTGATCGGCACCTCGCGCGATCCCGCGGAGGAACAGGATGCCGTGCCAGGAGTCACGCTGGAGCCCTTGGACCTGGCGGTAGAGGGCTCGGCAACCGCGCTCGGGGCCAGAGTCCTCGCCGAATACGGGTGTCCCGACGTGCTGCTCAACAATGCGGGCATGCTCACCTTCGGTGCACTCGAGGCCATCTCTCCCGCCGACCTGCAGCACCTCTATCAGGTGAACACCTTCGGCCAACTCGAGCTGATCCAGGCCCTGCTGCCGGCGATGCGGGCCCGGAGGAGCGGCGTGATCGCAAACGTGACCTCGCTCGGGGGGACCATGGTCTTTCCCTTCTTCGCCCCCTACAACTCGACCAAGTGGGCCATGGAAGCGCTCAGCGAGGGACTCTGGCACGAACTCAAGGCCTTCGGTATCCGGGTCAAGGCAATCCAACCCGGATTCGTCGAGACCGAAATCTGGGACAAGGCGCTTCCCGAGAATGACTCCGAACTCTCAGGGCCGCCCGCCTACCGGCCGTACCTTCGCCGCATGCTCGAATACGAGACCTCCATCAAGAAACGCTCCTCTCCGGAGCAGACCGCCGAGGAAGTCTTCGAAGCGGTCACCGATGACAGCGACCGTTTGCGCTACCCGGTGGCGGCTTACGCCTCCCGGCTCGTAAAAGCGCGCAGATGGCTGGGCGCTCAACGGATGATGGAATTCCTGCACGGCAGATGGCTGGGCTGACGGCCCAGGGGTCCGTCATTCGCCTCTGGTGTGCTCCAGGAGTTCCTCGAATTCGTAGACCGGCAGAATTCGGGAATCCACCCGCCCGATAAGGCCGCTCTCCCTGATGGCGTCGTCGACCGCGTGCGCGTTTGGGGCCTCGATCAACAGAAACATCATGTGCGAGGTGGGGCTGATCCACATGTCAACCAGTTCGGCGCCACGAGAAGCGGCGGCCTGCGGCATGCGCCGCAGAGCGTCGAAGAGCAGCCGGTTGTCCTCCTCGGAACGGAAGCCGCAGCTCTCCGGATTGTGCGTGCTTATCACCATGTGCTTCATCTATCCCCCCTCGGCGTGTGATCGCGTCCCCTCTTCCCAGAACGAACTGCACGAACACAGTCAGCCGTCGCGGGTCCCGAACGAAGCCGGCTCCGGTTTTCGCCCACTGCCGCCCGGGCAGACCCCGTGAGTAGCTGGGACAACGAAGCGGGAGGGGATTGGGCATGCAGATCGCGACGACTAACCCTGCCACCGGGCAGGTCGAGCGCACCTTCGACCCACTCACCGACGCCGAACTGGACGAGCGCGTCGCCCTCGCCTCCGAAGCCTTCGCTGAGTATCGCTACACCACTTTTGCCGAACGCGCCGCCTGGATGCTTGCTGCCGCCGAAATTCTTGAGGGCGAAGCCGACCAGATCGCGCTGACCATGACTACCGAGATGGGCAAGACGCTCCCCGCCGCCCGGGCCGAAGCCCAGAAGAGCGCGAAGGCCTGTCGCTTCTACGCCCGCCACGCGGAGGAATTCCTGGCAGACGTTCCGGCTGACGGCGAATCGGTGGGCGCCCAAAAGGCCTTCATCCGCTTCCAACCGCTTGGCCCGGTTTTGGCGGTGATGCCTTGGAACTTCCCGCTCTGGCAGGTGATCAGATTCGCAGCGCCCGCCCTGATGGCGGGGAACGTCGGCCTGCTCAAGCACTCCTCAAACGTGCCCCAAACCGCGCTGTTCCTCGAGGACCTCTTCCGGCGGGCGGGCTTTCCCCAGGGCGTCTTCCAGACCCTGCTGATCGGATCGGAGAAAGTGGAAAGGGTGCTGCGCAACCCCCGGGTGAAAGCGGCAACCCTCACCGGCAGCGAACCCGCCGGCCGCTCCGTCGCCGCCATCGCCGGCAGCGAGGTCAAGCCTACGGTACTCGAACTGGGCGGCAGCGACCCCTTCATCGTCATGCCCTCGGCCAACCTGGAACGCGCGGTCGAGGTTGGCGTTGCCTCCCGCTGCTTGAACAATGGCCAGAGTTGCATCGCGGCCAAGCGCTTCATCGTGCACGTCGCGGTGGCCGAAGAGTTCGAGCGGCGCTTCGTCGAACGGATGCGCACCCTAAAGGTGGGGGGTCCGCGGGGGAAGGGCACCGACGTGGGCCCGCTGGTCAGCGAGCGGGCGCGCGCGGACGTGGAGGCGCTGGTTACCGATGCGGTTTCCAAGGGGGCCGAGGTGCTCTGTGGGGGCGAGAGTCTGACCGGGCCCGGATGGTACTACCCACCCACGGTGATCCGCGGGGTCACGCCAACAATGCGCCTGTTTCACGAAGAGGTGTTTGGCCCGGTTGCCGCAATCTACAGAGTGAGCGGCCTGGATGAAGCCATCCGTCTGGCCAACGCGACGGGCTTCGGATTGGGCTCCAACGCATGGACTCAGGAGCCCGCGGAGCAGGAGCGCTTCATCCGGGATTTGGACGCAGGACAGGTATTCATCAACGGCATGACCACCTCGTTCCCGGAATTACCTTTCGGCGGGATCAAGAACTCCGGATTTGGACGCGAACTGGCCGGCGAGGGGATCCGTGCCTTCTGCAACCTGAAGACGGTTTGGGTTTGTGGGGTTCGGGGCGAGGGCGGCGAAATGGGGCGGTGTGAGTGAGCGACCGCCCGCCCAAGGGTTCCCCGTCCGTCGAACAGGACGCAGACCTCGCCTCCTATAACACCTATAGGCTACCCGGCCGCGCAGCCTTCCTGACGCGCGTCCACACCATCTCGGAGCTGCTCGAAGCCTGCGCATTCGTGCGGGACAGGGGATTGCGGAGCGCCGTCCTCGGCGCGGGCAGCAACGTGATGATCGACGAGTCCGGCTACGATGGCCTGCTGATTGTCAATCGCATCTACCAACTCGAGCGTCGCGATGAGAACCGCATCGAGGTAGGAGCCGGGGTGGACCTGGCGGAGCTCGTCGGGTTCGCCCAGCGCGAAGGGCTCTCCGGGCTCGAGCGCCTGGCCGGCATCCCCGGCTCCGTCGGCGGAGCCTTGTTCGGCAATGCCGGGGCCTTCGGGGTGCAGATCGGAGAACTCGTCGAAAAGGTCGAGTATGTCGATCCGGATTGCCGCGGGCGCATCGCGGCGTCGGCCGAACTCGCCTTTGGCTACCGGAGCAGCGCTTTCAAGCGAGGGGAGCTCAGCGGGGTGATAGCTACTGCGCTCCTGCGGCTGTCGCCCACTTCGCCCCAGGAGATCGCTGCCGCCATGGAAGAGACTTTGGCCGCCCGGGTGGGCAGGCATCCGGCCGGAGCCAGCTGCGGCTCCTACTTCAAGAACGTGGAAGCCGATCTGCTCGAACCGGAGGTCAGAGCGCGGCTTTCCGCCTGGATCACCTTCGACCGCATTCCCGCCGGTCGACTTATCGAAGAGGCCGGGGGCAAAGGCATGCGGGTCGGAGGAGCCGCGGTCTCGGCCCACCATTGCAACTTCCTGCTGAACGAGGGCAACGCCAGCGGCAGCGAGGTCAAGCAACTGGCGAAACAGATCAAGGAGTTGGTACGGGACCGCTTCGGCATAGAGCTCGAAGAGGAGGTCCGGTACATCTAGAACGGTTACTCGCGCTCGTCGCTCACGCGGCGGAAGGACATCGTCACCTTGGTGCCCCCTTCGGGAAAGCGGGTGAAGACGAAGCCGTCGCTCAGGGAAACGATAACCGGCAGACCAAGACCGGCCCGCTCCTCCTTGCGTTCTTTGCGCAGGGAAGCCGGGAAGTCACCGTCGTGCACCAGTTCCACGGTCAACTGGTCCACATAGCCGTAGACCTCGATGTGCATATCCCCCCCATCGGGCGAGTGCTCGATGGCGTTGGCGCAGGCTTCGGTCACGGCCACTTCCAGATCGAAGACCTTCGCCTCCGGCAGCCTGTATCTGCGGGCCTGGTCGGCTACCAATGCGCGGATCAAACCAAGCTGGTCGATGCGCGCAGGAAACTGCGCAACCGCCAGCTCTTCCTCCAGGTACTCTTCAGGCACCCGTGCCTCCCGCCTTCCTCGGCGCAATGAGCTCTGCTCGCCTGAGATCTTCCCCGGAAGGCGGGCCATATATCCTCCTTCGGGCCAATCTGCGAAAGCTGCTCCTGGCCGGAAACACTCTGGGTTCCTCTCGGCAGCGTGGTCCGGGGGGCACCCTTGCGCTGCGAGACCAGTGTCCCCGGTGTCTTTGCCGTGGGCGACGTCCGGGCCGGCTCGATCAAGCGGGCGGCGGCCGCCGCGGGAGAGGGCGCTATCGCCGTGCAGTTGATGCATCAGTACCTGTCGGACCAGCCGGTCCGCCGAAGCTCTGGCTGACGCATCCCCCGAGCCTCCGTCTAGGTTCGCCCCGGGCGAGAAGAGGGCATCACCCTGCTTGAGACCAAGGAGGTGCGCCCATGGCCACGCGCCAGGTCCCCCGAAGCCGGAGGCGGTCTCAGAATCCAAGTGATAGTGGGCGAGAAAGAGCAGCCCCAGGTCAAGCACACAACTCATTCGATAATCGATCCGCACGAAGCCAATCGCGGGAGTTTGCGGGGGCGGGACGAGCAACCATCGAAGGGACGAGAGGAAGGGCGACAATGGTAGAGCCGGGACGTAGCGAGGATGAAGTAAACCACAAAGCCGAGGAAGGCTACGACGTCGAGGACCACCGGCATCGCCGGATCGAAGAGGTCGAAAGCCAGATGGGCCGCAGAGGCACCCGGGGTTACCTGTTCTGGGTGATCCTCTGGGCCGTGATACTGGTCGGCGTGGCGCTACTCTACGTCTGGGCAGGGCGCTCCATCTAGCTCGGGGGCTGGGGGAGGCCCGAGGCAGACTGGGCATCCCCGAGGCTCTGGGCCCCGGAGTCCTCACCCCCGTTGCCGTCCACTCTAACCGAAAGGTCGGCGCGCCGCATATCCACGGTGCGGATGGGAAAGGGAATCTCGATGCCCTCCATGTCGTAACGCCGCTTGACCCTTTTGACGAACTCGTGCTTGACGAAGTAGCCGTCCACGAACTCACGCACCCGCAGGACCACATTGAAGTCGATGCTGGAATCCCCGAAGGTGTGGAAGCGGATCAGCGGCTCGAAAGAAGGCTCTCCCCCCTCCACCTCGCCGAGCAGCTCCCTGGCGACTTCCAGCGTGACTTCCTCGACGCGGTCGAGGTCACTCCCGTAGCCCACTCCCAGGGGAACGAGCAGGGAGGTTGCCTTCTCGGGCCGGTCGAAGTTGGTGAAATTGACGCTTGCCAGCCGCGAGTTGGGCACCACGATCATGTTGTTGGCGAGTTCCCGGATCGTCGTGTTTCTCCAGGTGATATCGACCACGTAGCCCTCTTCGCCCGATTCGAGCTTCACATAGTTCCCGGGGTTCACCTGACCCGAGGCGATGAGATGAAAGCCGGCGAACAGGTTGGAGAGGGTGTCCTGAAGGGCGAGCGCCACGGCGAGGCCCCCGACTCCCAGGGCGGTGAGCACGGGTGTGATGGCGATCCCCAAATACTGCAGCGCAATCAGCAGCCCCAGTACGAACACGAGCGCCGCAGCCAAATTGGTGAAAATCGACGTGGCGGGAACCAAGCCGGCCCGCATGGTGTAGGCGTTCACCAATCCCGCGGTCAGCCGCGCAAGCGCCCAGGTGACCGAGAGGATGGCCAGCACGACCACGACCCGCTCAACGCCGTTGTATACGCTGTCTTCCAAAGGCAGGGTCACGGCGGCGGCGTAGATGCCGATGAGCGTAGCCCAGAGGGCCGGCATCCCGCGCAGTGACCGCACGAGTACGTGGCACCACTCCCAGTCGACCCGGCAGGCCAGCCGGTCCAGTCGAGCGAGGAGGACGCGGCCGATCACCACGCCCACCAGGAAACCACCCACGACGAACGCGAGGGCTATCAGCGCGACGCGGACCTCGAGCGGCTCTTTTAGCATTCTTCTGGTCCCTTCTCTGGACGTACCGGGCAGCCCCGACTATACCGAAGCCGCCCGGGAGAAGGTACGGGACGAGCCGGGAGAGGGCACGGGACCGGCCGGGGGAGGTTCCGCGACTGGTATTCTGGGGGCGCGGGGAGGAATGGGTGGTGCAGCCGGCCGCCCGAAGAAAAGGAAAGAGACAGGCCAGTGAGCTCAATCACACTCAGACAGCGCCATACCAAGATCATCGCGACGCTGGGACCGGCCACCTCCGAGGATGCGGTCCTCGAGAAGCTGCTGTTGGCCGGCGTCGATGCGGTACGGCTCAACTTCAGCCACGGTACGCACGAAGACCATGCCCGCCACATAGAGTGCATCCGCCGGGTGGGCGACGGCCTGGGCCGTCCCGTGGCGGTGATCCAGGACCTACAGGGGCCCAAGATCCGGCTGGGCACCTTCAAAGACGGCCGCCTTGAGTTGCCGACCGGAGGGCGCACCGCCCTGGTGCCGGACGACGGCCAGGCGGGCGATGTCGAGCATCTCCCTTTCAGCTATCCGGAGCTCTCCCGTTTCGTCACGCCCGGGGACCTGTTGCTGCTCAAGGATGGTTCCGTGCGCCTGCGGATTCAGGACGTGGAGACCAACCATATCCGTGCCAACATCGAGGCGGGCGGCGTGGTGACCGACCGGGCCGGGGTCAACGTCCCCGGGGTCTCTCTGGACGTGGACTCCATGACTCCCAAAGACCTGGACGACCTAGCGTTCGGGGTCCAACTGGCCGTCGACTTCGTAGCCCTGTCCTTCGTCCGCACCGCATACGACGTTCGCCTGCTTCGCCTGGAACTGGAGAAACTGGGGGGCCGAGCCCGGATCATCTCGAAGATCGAGAAGCGAGAAGCACTGGAGCACATCGATGAGATCATCCAGGCCTCGGACGGCGTGATGATCGCCCGTGGGGACCTGGGCGTGGAGATCCCGCCCGAAGAGGTCCCCCACCACCAGAAGGAGATCATCCGCAAGAGCATCATCCAAGGGCGCACGGTGATCACGGCGACGCAGATGCTGGAAAGCATGACCATGAGCCCCACCCCTACGCGCGCCGAAGCCTCCGACGTGGCCAACGCGGTCTACGACGGCACCGCCGTGATCATGCTCTCGGGCGAGACCGCCGTAGGGCGCTACCCGGTCGACACGGTAAGGACAATGGACCGTATCGCCCGTCACGCCGAGGACCACCTCGGGGCCTATCGGGATTTCTATGTCGGCGAGCTGCTGAGCAAGGAACCGCCCGAGCGCCTGCCTTCAACCGGCGAGGGGATCACCGAAGCCATAAGCCACGCGGCTACGCACCTCGCCGAGAACCTGGGAGCCACGGCCATCGTCACCCCCACGACCTCGGGGGCGACGGCGCGACAAGTGTCGCGGTTTCGCCCCGATGCGCCGATTATCGCCACCACCCCGGACACCACGGTTCAGCGGCAGCTGACCTTGGAGTGGGGGGTCACCCCCCTGCTCCAGGCCCGGGCCCAGGACACCGACTCGACCACGCGCGGCGCAGTGCAGACCGCGGTGGACGCGCGGCTCCTACGCACCGGGGATCTGGTAATCGTCACCGGCGGCACCCGCCCGAACGTCCCCGGCCACACCGATTTCATCAACGTGGAGACAGCCTAGATGAGCGTTGGCCGCTCGGCAGCCCCTGTTGACGGCAGCGTACGCTGGCTCCTGGGCTCCATCGCGCTGTGGGAACTAGTCCAACTGCTCCGCGCGTTGGGGCCTGAGGTCGGGAGCTCCTGGCCGGTGGGGCTGTTCGATCTGCTGCTCCTCACCATCGTGCCGGCATTGACCGCGTTCGCCTTCATCCGGCTCTTCCTGGCGGTGGTGCAGTCGAATTACGGATCGCTCAACACCTATACCCTCACCTCGAGTCCCTGGGCCTGGATGTTCTGGCTGGGACTGGGCATTGCCCTTTTGGGCCAAGGCAGCCACGCAGCCGCCGACCTGCTGCAGACGCAGATGCCGGACGTGGTGGCGAACGGAGGGTTCGGCGACCTGGTCCGCTTCATGCACGAGGATCTGGGTCACTGGCTCCTCGGCGGGGGCTTCCTCCTGATGAGCGTCTTGATCATCTTCCTGGGCATGGGCTCTTCCTACCGGGTTTTCGGAGGGGAACGCACGTTCCTGGGACTCGGTTCGTTGATTACCTACGGAGTGGTGGTCCTCTTTCTCGGAGTCGAGGGTGGTCAACTCGTGCCCGCCATCATTGGCAGCGGGCTGCTCGCGGGCGTTGCCTTCTGGGTGCTCCCGGCGCGCGACCTGTTCCACGACCCGGTGGGATTGCTGGTGGTTCCCGGAACGGCGCTGGGCGGCTTGGCGCTCCTGATCTGGGGGCTCCTGGTAGGGGGACAGCCCACCCCACCCTGGTAGGGGAGATGTGGCGCCAACTGTTATAATCCTGCCTCGCGGGAGAGGTGTCCGAGTTGGCCGAAGGAGCACGACTGGAAATCGTGTAGGCGGGGGTAACCCGTCTCGAGGGTTCGAATCCCTCCCTCTCCGCCTAATACAACAGTAATCCCCGCGGGATCGCCGAGTCGAGTCCCCGTAAGGCCTCCCCAGGTGCTCCCCATCCTGAGCGGCAACGGTTTCGGTGCGGCGTGGCTGGTATAATGCTCGGGCCGTGCTAGGTGGGGAGGTAGCGGTGCCCTGCACCCGCAATCCGCTATAGCGGGACCGAATCCCCACCTGAGGAGCGAGGCTGTGAGGCTAGCCGCCGGCAAGCGATGCTGACGGCCAGGTCCTACGCAATGAAAATCCGCGAACCGGGTCAGGACCGGAAGGTAGCAGCTCTAAGCGGACCCTTTCATGTGCCGTGGGGTAGCCTGGCCCGAGTTGGCTACTGGTGGGCACTCGGAACCTTGTCTTCGATGGTGGGGGCGCACGGCCTTCTTGACCTTTAGGCCTGCGGGCCGTTCCCGGGAAAGCCGGGAAAGACGTCTTCGGAGGATCGCAGGCTATGCCGGTCTCCCTGTACCGCAAGTATCGCCCGCTCGGCTTCGACGATGTCGTCGGCCAGGGCCACGTCACCCGCACACTGACCAACGCCATACGGCAGGAACGGGTGAGCCACGCCTACCTCTTCGCGGGACCGCGGGGCACCGGTAAGACCTCAACCGCGAAGATTCTCGCCATGGCGCTCAATTGTGAGTCGGGTCACGGCAAGGCCACCCCTGACCCCGACGGCACCTGTCCCCACTGCGAGGCCATCCGCCGCGGCTCCTTCATGGACGTCCTCGAAATCGACGCCGCCTCCAATCGGGGGATCGACGAGATCCGCGACATCCGCGACCGGGTGCAGTTCGCTCCGGTCGAGGGACGGATGAAGGTCTACATCGTGGACGAGGTCCACATGCTGACGACCGAGGCCTTCAACGCCCTGCTAAAGATGCTGGAGGAGCCGCCTCCGCACGTGGTCTTCGTGCTGGCCACCACCGAGCCGCACAAGGTGCTTCCCACTATCCTCTCCCGTTGCCAACGCTTCGATTTTCGCCGGCCCGCTTTGGCCGAGATCACGTCGGTGCTTAAGGGAGTCGCGACGACCGAGAACATCGACGTGTCCGAGAGCACGCTTTCGGTGATATCCCGGGCTGCCGCCGGCAGCTTTCGCGACGCTCTCGGCATCCTCGACCAGCTAAGCTCCTACTGCGAGGGGAAGATCTCTCTTCAGGATGCGCTCGCCATGCTGGGTGTGGCCGAGCAGGATCTGCTGTTCGAGTTGGTCGATACCGTGGACGCCTTCGACACCAAGGGCGCTTTGCTCTTTGTCGAGCGCTTGGTTCAGAGCGGCTACGACCTCAACCAGTTCGTCAAAGACCTGCTGGGGCACCTGCGAGACCTCTACATCGTGCAGCACACTCAGGATCCGCCCGACAGCATCGGCACCAGCGATGAACACGTTGAAGGCCTGAAGAGCCAGGCCAACCGAATCTCGCCCTCGCGCCTGGTGGGATTCGTCGACCTGCTGAGCGACGCCCAGCGGTCCGTCCGCCAGGGTGGGGATCCCCGGCTGGAACTGGAGCTGGTTCTGATCAAGCTCACGCATCCCGAGGCGGAATCCTCGCTCCGAGCGCTGACCGCAAGACTGGAGCGTCTCGAACGCACTCAGCACCGGGGCGCTGCCGGCGGCAACGGTCCCGAAGAGTCCCGTCGGCCGGAAATCCGTCCCACCGAAGAGGACCGCGCCCCTTCGCCGGAAGATGCAGGCGATGTAGGTGGCGCCTCCGCTCCCTCCACGCACGAGCCCACGGAAGAGGCCGAGGAGACCCCCGAGCGGCCCGAGCCCGGCGCGGCGCCTGCCGAGGGCGCGGCGCCTGCCGAGGCGAGCCATCTGGCCCGCATGCCCGGCCTGGATCACGATCCTCATGTGGAAGCGAACCTCGAGAACCTCAGGCGGGCATGGCCCATCCTGCTCAGCAGCGTCAAGAAGCGCAGGGTGGCGCTCCACGCCATCCTGGCCGAGGGACGGCCGGAAACACTCGAGGGGGACCGCCTAGTGATCGGCTTCCCCGCGGGAATGGCCTTCCAGGCCAGCCAGCTGGAGCGCGCCGACAACCGGGCCTTCGTGGTGCAGCTGCTCCGGGAACTCACCGGCCGCGAGCTGGCACTGGGCACGCGGGTTAGCGGCGGTTCGGCCAAGCAGGAAGCCGGAGAAGAGGATGCTAGACTCTTGAGCCAGGAAGAGATCCTGAAGGCTCTGCAGCAGGAGTTCGACGCGCGGCCCATCGAAGAAGACCAGCAGTAGCAGACGTAAGTGCGTCCGGCGCTAGGAGAGAGCGACATGAAGCCCAACATGCAGAAGATGCTCAAGCAAGTACAGCAGATGCAGGCCGACATGGCGAAGGCGCAAGAGGAACTGGCCGGCGAGTCCGTTGAGTCTTCTGCCGGGGGCGGAATGGTCACCGTGGAGGTCACGGGCGCCCTCGAGATCAAGCGGATCACCATCGACCCGGACGCGGTGGATCCGGAGGATGTCGACATGCTCGAAGACATGGTGCTTGCAGCGGTCAACGAGGGCATGCGCATGGCCCAGGACCTCGCCAACAAGAAGATGGGCGGCATTACGCAGGGCATGGGCGGGATCCCCGGACTGGGCGACTTGGGCCAGGGCGGCCTCCCGTTCTAGCGCCCGAGCGCAACTCCATGGCGCTGGAATTCTTCGGTAGCGGCCGCTCGAGGAGCCGCCGCGGTCAGGCACGGTAGCACGCTGTTCAGCCCCCCCATACAGAGATTGATCGACGAGCTCTCGAAGCTGCCTGGGGTCGGCCCCAAGACCGCTCAACGCCTCACCTTCCACCTGCTGCGGCTACCGCCAGAAGAGGTACTGCCTCTCGCCCGGGCTCTGGAGGAGGCCAAGGAGCGGATCGGTTTCTGCCGGAAGTGCTTCAACCTCACCGAGGAAGAGGAATGCGAGCTCTGCCGCGATCCCCGGCGCGATCCCAGCCTGATCTGCGTGGTGGAGGAGCCTTCCGACATCATCTCCGTGGAGAGGACCCACGAGTACCGCGGCCGCTATCACGTCTTGGGCGGCGCCCTCTCTCCCATCGACGGAGTTGGTCCCGACCGGCTGCGCATGGAGGAGCTCTTCCGGCGCGTGCGGGAAGAAGAGGTGCGCGAGGTGATCGTGGCCACGAATCCCACCATGTCCGGGGAAGCCACTGCGCTCTACATCGCCGAGGAGCTTCGCCCCGAGGTGGAGGCCGGCAAACTGCGGGTGACCCGGCCCGCCGCCGGTCTGCCCATGGGCGGGGATCTGGAGTACGCTGACGAGGTGACCCTGAGCCGGGCCCTCGCCGGCCGCCGCGACGTCTAAGGGAGGAGCGCATGAACATGGGACGAGCCTTCGTTTACATGATCCAACAGCCGGGGGGCCTGGGCAAGATACTGATCGGCGGACTGCTGCTGTTCGTGCCGATCATCGGCTGGGCGCTCGTGGCCGGCTACTTCATCCGCACTCTGCGTGAAGTCTCGCTCGGCGGCGAAAAGCTGCCCGAGTGGACCGACTTCGGCGATCTATTGGTCAAGGGCCTGCTTGTCTGGGCGGGCTCGCTGCTCTATCAGCTTCCCGGCTTTCTCTTGGGCGGGGGCAACGACTTCAACGCTCTGGGATCGCTCTGGGGCTTGGTGGTCTTCGTGGTCCTACCCGCCGCCCTGATCCGCTTTGCCGTCACCGACAACTTCGGTGCGTTCTTCGACTTCTCCGACATCTTCAGCTTCATTCAGCGCAACCTCAACAACTACGTGATGGCGCTGGTGCTCTCGCTGGTCGCCTGGTTCCTGTCCCTCTTCGGCTTCATCCTGCTGGTTCTGGGGATCGTTTTCACCTTCTTCTGGGCGTCCCTGGTCATGGCTCATCTCTACGGCTCCGTCTACGCGACGCGCGAGGTCGAACAAGCGAATGCCTAGCCTCGGTGGGGGCGCACGAGGATGAGGGTCTGGCACTCGCTCAACTACATGATGGCCGACCCGGAGGGACTCAAACGGCATCTGGTCGGCGCGCTTCTAGTCTTCGTACCGGTGCTCGGGTGGGTACCGGCGGCAGGATACCCGCTGAGGGTCATGTGCCGGGTGGCCAATGGTAACGAGAGCCTTCCCCCCTGGGAGCGTTTTGGAGATCTGGCGGTCAAGGGATTGGCATTCTGGCTGGCCTGGTTTACGTACAACCTGCCCCTTGCCCTGCTAAACCGCATTGACGGTAGCGGCGGCCTGACCTCGCCCACCGTGCTGTGGAGCGTGCTGGTCTACCTTCTTCTGCCGGCCGGGTTGATTCTCTACCTGCAGACGGGCAGCCTGCTGGCCCTCTATCGCTTCGACCGGCACCTCGAGCTCATAAGGCGCACCTTCCGCGACTACATGGGCGCCTGGCTGGTCACCATGTTCGCCTGGACCTTCGGGGGGTTGGGGATGGCCGCAGCCCTCAATCTAACGCGTTCGAGCGGAAGTCTGGTCGGCCTCGGCGCCTTCCTGCTCGCATCCTTTGCGCTCTACTGGGCCGTGCTGACCACGGCCCACCTCTTCGGCCGAGTGGCCCAACGAAGCGCCGCCATCCTGCCCCACCTCGAGTAGTCCTCTTCCCCGAGCGGTGCCCGCCGACCCGGGGGTCTGCTCCTAGCCTCTTTCGCTCGTCGGCCCGCTCGTTCCCAAGAAAAAGGCCGGCCGGGCAGCAATGCGCCCGGCCGGCCGATGAGTCCTGAGAGTGGGTTCCGCGGTTTAGGCGGGAGCCAAATCCAGGACGTAGATCGCAATCAGACCTGCGATACCGATGACGATCAGGTAGTAGAACATGGGCCAGATGGTCTTCCGGATGAGGAGACCTTCCTTACCCACCAGACCGACGGTAGCGGAAGCGGCGACCACGTTGTGCACGCAGATCATGTTGCCGGCCGCGGCGCCGACGGCCTGAAGGCCGACGACCAGAGTCGGGCTGATGCCGACGTTCTCAGCCACACCAAACTGGAACAGCGAGAACATCATGTTGGACACCGTGTTGGAACCGGCGATGAAGGCGCCGAGCGCCCCGATCAGACCGGCGAACGCGGGCCAGGTGGAACCGGCGATGTCCGCCACGAATTTGGCGAGTTCGAGGGGCATGCTCTCCAGACCGGCGTCGTTCACGCCCGAGGCGATGAAGACCCGGACGGTGGGGACGGCGAAACCGAGGGCGATGCTCACGGTAAGCATGGTCTTGGCGGTTTCGCTCCAGGCGGCCACGTACTGGTTGGTCGACATGCGGTAGATGAAGAACGCGGCCAGCGAGGTTAGGAAGAACATGAATCCGGGCAGGTAGAGCCACTGGATGCTGGCGCTGATCCCTTCTTCGCCCAGGATGTTGGTGAAAGCGGTGGTCACGGCCGAATCTTTGATCCACCCGTTGAAGGGCAGCGCGGTTAGACGGCTACCCACCAGCAGCGCGGCCACGATGACGTACGGCGACCAGGCGGCAAGGGTGCCGATGTGCGCCTCGGTCTCTTCTTCTTCGAGGTCAGCCTGCTGGTAGACACCCAGCCACTCGGGATCCCAGGTGGAACGTGGCGGGAAGTCCCACACGTCCTCGCCTTTCGGTACCAGGAAGCCGGCACGGGCCGCGGGGACCACGATCGCCAAGCCGATGAGGCCGCCCAGCAGGGACGGGAACTCGGGACCGAGCAGGTAGGCCACGCCCAGGTAGGGCACGATGAAGGCAAGCGCCGCGAAGAGGGCGAACGGCCACACTTCCAGACCCTTCTTGAAGGATTTCTCCTCGCCGAAGAAGCGGGTGAGGAAGGCCGCGATGATCAGGGGGATGCCGAGACCGGCAATGGCGTGGAAGGACGCGGCGGTCTCGCCCATCAGTTTCAGGTAGCTCAGGGGCACGAGGCCGGCTTCGGCGACGTCGTGGCCGTGAGCGATAAGGAACTGGTCCACCAGGTCGTTACCACCCAGACCGGTCTTGATCCCCACCATGATGGGGGTACCAACGGCGCCGAAGGTAACCGGCGTGGACTGGATGATCAGGGTGACCATGACGGCGGCGAAGGCGGGGAAGCCCACGACCACGAGCAGCGGAGCGGCCACGGCGGCCGGAGTACCGAAGCCCGAGGCGCCTTCGATGAAGCTACCGAACAGCCAGGCGATGATGATTACCTGGATACGGCGGTCCAAGGTGATGCCGCGGAAGGTCTCCCGAATGGTGTTCACAGCGCCGCTGTGCCGAACGGTGTTCAGTACGAGGATGGCGCCAAACACAATGTACAACAGGGTAAAGGCAATGATTACTCCCTGGAGAGAAGCAGCCAGGAAGCGGTTGAAGGACATCTGCCAGTAGGTCAGGCCAACCGCACCGGTGATGATCCAGGACAGGGGCATCGCGCGAGTCGCCGGCCAGCGGAAGACCACCAGCAGGATAAAGATCGCCGCGATCGGAGTTAAAGCAAGAAGTGCTTCCATTGAACGTCCTCCTTAGGAATGAGACGTCGGAGGGCCTGCTACTTGAGCACGAGCACGTCGCATGGGGCCTTGCCCACGACGTGGCCGGCGGTACGGCCATGGCGGGTCATGATGATCAGATCGGCGCCGGTATCCTTGGCGGCGGAAACAATCCCATCGTCGATGTCCTGATCGTACCTTACGATGGAGTCGACCTTCACGCCCTGCATCGCACAGGCCTCACACGCGCGGGCCAGCTCCGCCTCCGCGAACTCCTGCGTGTGCTTCTCCAGCTTGTTGCTGTCGATCCAATCGGGCATGTAGACACCGAAGTTAGCCAGATACTGAACCACGTGCGCAACAACGATCTCGGCGCCGAACACGGCTGCGTACTCAGTCGCCCGGGCCAGGCCCTTGTCCGAATCCTTGTCCAGACCTGTGGGCACAAGAATCTTGAGTATTTCCATACACCTACCTTCCTTTCCTTAGCCTCCGCCCCAGGGGGTCAGCAAGGCTTAATGAAATGGTGCACCCCGCCCTTATGGCGCAGTTAGACCCCGGGGCTGATTTTCTCTGGCGAAGCCCTGAGCGACGCGAAAAGGCGGTCCGAAACGAGGGCTGCCCCCCACGGGAACCCCTCTTGGACGGATGACCTCAACCGATGGGCATCCCCCCCTTTCCCTCCTCGAATTCCCCAATTCTATGGTAAGACACTACCATGCTCAGTTGTCAGCACACAAGCAAGATTCCAGCTGTAGGACAAGTGGGTGCTGAGTCGAAAAATGATCCTCACCCGTAAAAAGACGACAGTGCCACAGCATTAATGGTGAGACCATTTCCCGTAGCCCCGGAGAAGGCAAAGGAATGCCCCGAGAGCACACTCCCGGGGCATTCCCACTTTAATCCACTGAGGCCACTTTGCAGCTCCAACTATGGTCCAGCTTCTAACCTCACAGGTTAGTTTTCCTGCAGATCTAACTATCGCCCTGACGATAAGATTCGTCCAGCAACTGCGACACATTCATGACCTTGGTGTTATCCATGCCCTGGCGCTTGGCACCAAGGGAGAGCTGCATGATGCAGGACGGACACTCGGTCACGACGATCTCGGCCTCGGTCTTCGCCACATTACCCATCTTGCGTTCGAGCACCTTCATGGAGACGTCGTTATGCATGATGTTGTAGGACCCCGCAGCGCCGCAGCACCAGTCCGATTCGGCCATCTCTCTGAACTCCACGCCGGGAACGTTCTTGATCAGTTCCCGAGGCTGAGTCACGACGCCCTGATAACGGGTCGTCATGTGACAGGGATCGTGGTAGGTCACGCTCGCCTGGATTTCACCATGGGGTTTCTCGGCGTCGATCTCCACCAGCAGTTCGCTGAAGGACCGCACCTTGGCCAGCAGACGCTCGGCCCGCACCGAGTACTCGGGATCGGCCGCCAGCAACTCGCCGTACTCCTTGAGATGACCCGAGCAGCTGCCGCACTCGGAGACGATGTAATCGTACTGGTCTAGATCGCCCAGGACGTCGATATTCTTCTTGGCCAAGTTACGCGCGCCCTCGATGTCACCATAGCCGTAGACCGGCAGACCGCAGCAGTTGTTGCCCAAGACCTCTACGTCGGCACCGTTATGACGCAGGACGTTGATGGTCGCCTCGCCCACCTCCGGCAGCATGTAGTTGTAGCCGCAGGACACCCAGTAGCCCACCTTGTACTTGGACTCGCCCTTGGCGGTGAGGTCGGTGTTCTTGGCGCGGTCGCGCAGGAAGCTCGCGGGCACCTCGTCCCGCAGTTCCATGGCCGTCTCGAGCTTGGGATTGATCATCCCCACGATGCCCATCTTCTTGGCCAGGTCGGCCATGCCCATCCGCTTGCTCAGCCAGGCCAAGCCGATGACGCGGGCCATTCGGTCAGGATAGGGCAGGAAGTTGCGGAAGATCCAACGCTGGATGGTCGAGCGCCCGAACCGCTGCGCATAGGACTCCCGAAAGGCCACCACCAACTGATCCGTCTTGACCGCGGGGAAGCAGTTTGCGGTGCAGGCACGGCAGAGCAGGCAGTTCTCGAAGGCTTCTTTGAGATCGGCCTCCATCACCGTCTCGCCTTCGATCAGGTTGCGGAACAGAGCGTTCTTGCCCCGCGCTACGTAGGACTCCTTGCCGGTAGCCCGGTAGACCGGGCAGGTGGGTTGACAGAATCCGCACTTGCCGCACTTGGCTACCTCGTCATAGAGGGGCAGGAACTCCTCTATCTTGGTTACTTCCGTACTCATGCATCGCCCCTTCTCATCGCAGAAAGCACACTCGACCCGGGCCTAGATCCGGCCCACATAGCGGCCGACGTTGAGAACACCGTTGGGATCGTACTTGGCCTTGGTGGCCTTGATCAGCGGTATGTGGGTCCCCTGCGGCTCGCCCCAGGCATCGAAGCTGCCGTTGAACAACGGGGTGGACTTGAGCACCAGGCTGCCCTCACGCTTCTGAGCCAGGGTGCGCAGGTCTTCGAGGACGGCGAGGACCTTTTCATTGTCGCCCTGCATATATAGGTTGAGCAGGCCGTTGCCCGCGCTGATCTTATAGGAGATCTGGACGCCGTTGGCAGCGGCGGATTTCTCCGCGGCCGCGGCCATCTCCCAGACCCGCGCCGGCGGGACCGCGACCTTGGCAGCCACCGCGTAGCCGGCCTCTTTGGCGGTCCGCTCGAGGTTGTAGATCTCGTCCCACAAGGAGTCCACGGTGGCTTGGTCGGTCACCGTTTCGCAGTTGCAGGCCTCCCCGTGGTCGTGGATCTGGCAGGTGACCTCGCGCTCAGAGGCCTCCTTGCCTTCGGCCACGTAGTCTCCGCCGACCACCAGGGCGGTGCGGTTGGGAGCCAGGTTGGCGCACATGCTGGTGAGGTCCTGTTCCTGCCTGACGACCGCGTCCGGGTGACCCTCCAAACCGACCAGCAGCAGGTATTCGCCCACGGCGAAGTCGGAGGCCACACCCTTGAGCAACTTGCGCGCGACCGGTGAGAGTAACTCGAGACTGGAGGGAACCAACACCGAATCCAACACTTCGCCGGCGAGCTTGGTCACTTCGCTCAGCTTGGGGAAGGCGTGCACCAGAATGTCCTCGCGCTGGGGCTCGGGCAGCAGGCGGAAGGTGGCTTCGACGATCACGCCCAGGATTCCCATGGAGCCGATCATCATCTTGGTCACGTCATAGCCGGACACGTTCTTGATGGTGCGCCCGCCGAACTTGACCAGTTCGCCATTGGGAAGCACGACCTTGACGCCCAGCACCACGTCACGCAGATTACCGTGCTGGAAGCGCTTGGGACCGTTGTCGCTGGTGGCGACCACGCCGCCAATGGTGGCTTCGCCGGGGAGGGCCGGATCCACCGGGAAGAACAGCTCGTCCTTGCCCACGAGCTCCACCAGGTCTTTGACCCGAACCCCCGCCTGCGCGGCAATGGTCAGATTCTCCGCGTCGTAATCGACGATCTGGTCGAGGCCGGTCAGGTCGAGCAGCAGATCGAACTTTTCCGGCGGATTACCCATCTCGAGCTTGGTGCCCGAACCGGTGGGGATGACCCCCAGTCCGTTCTCGTTGGCGAAGGCCAGGACCTTGCCCACTTCGTCGACGCTCTTGGGGCGCACCCGCAGGGAGGGGGACTTGCCCGCCACCGTTACCTGCGGCTTCTCTTCTACGGCGTCCTTGCCGACGATGCCGGTCAGGGCTGCCGTGTAACTCTCGGTCTTAGGAGACATGCGCTTCCTCCCGCTTGATCAGGCGCTGGGGCAGGATCTTGCCGGGGTTGGCCAGGTCCTGGGGATCCCAGGCGTCCTTGACCCACTCCTGGGCCAGGAGATCCTTCTCGTTGTAGACCATATACATGGCTTCGGCCTTCTCGATGCCCACACCGTGTTCGCCGGATACGGTCCCGCCCATGTCGGCGCAGACCTGGAGCATCTCCATGCCGGCTTTCAGCACCTTCTCCTTGTCCTCGGGATTCCGGCTATCGAACAGAATCAGAGGATGCAGGTTGCCGTCTCCCGCGTGGAACACGTTGGCCACGCGCAGGCCGAACTTGTCGCCGATCTCGCGGCACAGGCGCAGGGTCTCGGGAAGCTTGGTGCGGGGCACCGTGCCGTCGGCCACCAGGTAGTTCGGGCTAAGACGGGCGATGGCTCCAAAGGCGCCCTTGCGGCCTTTCCAAAGAGCCGCCCGCTCGGCCTCGCAGGTCGCCACCTTGATCTCGCGGACGTTGTTCTCTTTGCAGATCTCGACGATCTTGTCGGCCATCTCTTCCATGCCGTCCTTCAGACCGTCGAGTTCGATGAGCAGGACGGCGGCGGCGTCCAGCGGGAAGCCGGCGGCCATCGACTGCTCGATTGCCTGGATCACCAGGTTGTCCATCATCTCCAGGGTGGCCGGCACCATCTTGTGCGAGACGATGGCCGACACGGAGTTGGAAGCGTCGTCGATGCTGTCGTACACGGCGAGCATGGTTTTGACCGCCTCGGGCTTGTGCAGGATGCGCAGCACCAGCTTGGTGGCGATACCCAGGGTGCCCTCGCTGCCGACAAATACGCCGGTCAGGTCGAGGCCGGGGGTATCCAGGGCCTTGCCGCCCAGCCAGGTGATCTCCCCGTCCGGGAGCACCACTTCCATGCCCAGCACGTGGTTGGAGGTCACCCCGTACTTGAAGCAGTGGGGACCGCCCGCGTTCTCGCCCACGTTGCCGCCAATAGAGCAGGCCTTGCCGCTCGCGGGGTCGGGGGCGTAGTAGTAACCGAGGTTGTCGATGGCGCTGGTGACTTCGAGGTTGTAGATGGCGGGTTCGACGATCATGCGCTGATTCTCGATGTCGATGTCTAGTATCCGGTCCATCCGCGCGAGTTCGATGACGATTCCCTGCCTCATGGCCAGCACGCCGCCGCTCAGGTTGGTGGCGCGTCCGCGGGCCACAAACGGAACCTGTGCCCGGTTGGCGGCCTTGACGACGTCCGAGACTTCCTGGGCGGAGTTCACGAAGACCACCACGTCAGGAAGAGACTTCTCCAGGTAGGCGTCGTACTCGTAGGTCTGGAGATCAGCCTTGTTGTGGAGGACGTTGTCCTCTCCCACGATCCCTTTCAACTCTTGGATCACGGATTGATCGATCATCGAAGCTCCTCTCAGCGTTCCCCGCCGACCCAGCTATTTCTGCTACCCGACGAGGTCAATGGTGTGCTGCCGGACCCACTCGGGATCCTTCTCGTCGCGGGCAATGCCACTGTCGATGGCTGCCTTGGCGACGGCGGCCGCGACGGAGGGGGCCACCCGCGCGTCGAAGGCCTCGGGGATGACGAAGTCACGGGCGAGACGGTCGCCGACCAGTTCGGCCAGCGCGTGAGCGGATGCCAGCTTCATGGCCTCGTTGATGTCGGTCGCCTTGACGTCTAGAGCGCCACGGAGGATCCCCGGGAAGCCGAGAACGTTGTTCACCTGATTCTCGAAGTCGCTACGGCCGGTGCCGGCCACGGCAGCCCCCGCCTTCTTGGCGTCCTCGGGCAGGATCTCGGGATCGGGATTGGCCATCGCGAAGATGATCGGGTCCTTCTGCATGCTTTGAATCATCTGCGGAGTCACCGCGTCCTTGACGGACACCCCGAGGAAGAGGTTGGCGCCTTCCATGGCGTCGGCGAGGGAACCGCAGCGGTCGTCCTTGTTGGTCCGCTCGAGCATCTCGCGCTTCTCTTCGTTGAGATCGTCCCGCTCACTGCACACTATACCTTTTGAATCGCACAGAATCAGGTCCCGTACTCCGGCATCCAGCATCAGCTTCGCGCAGGCGATGCCCGCGGCGCCGGCTCCGTTCACCACCACGTGCAGATCTTCCAGGCCACGGTCGGTGATCTTGCAGGCGTTGATCACGCCGGAGAGCACCACGACGGCGGTGCCGTGCTGGTCGTCATGGAAGATGGGGATGTCCATCGTCTCCTTGAGCTTGCGCTCAATGTAGAAACACTGCGGAGCCTTGATGTCCTCCAGGTTGACCCCGCCGAAGGTGGGAGCCATGGCCTGAACGATGCGAACGATCTCATCGGGGTCCTGAGTGTCGAGGCAGATAGGGAAGGCGTCCACTCCCCCAAAGGCCTTGAAGAGCACGGATTTGCCCTCCATCACCGGAAGGGCCGCGCGGCCCCCGATGTTGCCCAGACCGAGGACGGCAGAGCCGTCCGAGACCACGGCCACCATGTTCCAGCGGCGGGTATAGACGTCTACGAGCTCAGGATTCTTGGCGATTTCCCGGCAGGGCTCAGCCACGCCCGGCGTGTAAGCCAGGGAAAGGTCCTCGGCGTCCTTGACGGCGACGCGGCTATTGACCTCGATTTTCCCGGCCCACTCCTCGTGCAGCTTGAGCGCTTTTTCCTGGGTGTTCATTTAACTCCTGTCCCTCCGGTAGTGCTTGCGGGATGAGGCGCCGGGATTGCAGGAGCGGGCCCGGCATAGAGACCGTGAACGGGGCCGGCCGCCCGGGGGAAGTAGCGGCCGGCCCCGAAGGGCAAATCAAGCTGAGGTGCTAAGCGCGTTCCTGCTCCTTCGCCTGGATTTCCCTGTGGCTGGAGAGGATGTCCTTGGCGTTCAGGTAGACAGGGGTGTCCACCATCTTGTTCTTGTAGCTGATGGCGGCCTTGCCTTCTTTCATCGCTTCCTCGAAGGCCTCGACCACACCCTCGGCCCACTCGACGTCCGCGGGCTCGGGAGCGTACATCTCGTTGCAGATCTCGACCTGGCTCGGGTGGATGATCATCCGGCCCTCGTAGCCCATCTGTCGGCCGTCCTGCACGTTTTTCTTGAACGCTTTCATGTCCTTGTAATCGACGAAGGGAGCGTCGATGGCCACCACACCGGCGGCCCGAGCGGCCACGCCCATGTGCGACCGACCGTACAACTGCTCAACGGCTTCAGAGGTCAACTTGACCCGCATGTCCTTGGTGTAGTCGACGGCGCCGAAGATGGCCGATACCACCCGGTCCGAAGCGGCGCAGGACTCATAAGCGTGGATGATGCCCATGGCCGTCTCGAGCAGCAGGCTGATCTTGATGCTGCCTACCTCGAGGCCGCGGGCGCGCTCCAGGCCTTCCAGCCGGTAGGCCAGGCGCCGGACGTGATCGGGATGGCCGGTCTTGGCCAGGGTCACGCCGTCCAGGCCCTCCCAGACGACCGCGTCCAGGTCGGCGTCGGTCATCTCGGTTTCCCAGTTGTTCAGGCGAACGTAGACCTCGGAGCCGTTCTTACCGACTTCCTTGAGGTTCTTCTTGGCGACCTCGCGGGCGTGCTCCTTCTCCGCGGGGGGAACCGAGTCCTCGATGTCGATGGTGATGATGTCGGCGGGGTTGCGCGGCGCTTTGCCCACCATGTCCTCGTTGTTGCCGGGCACGTAGAGTACGGACCTCATTACTGCCATGCTGCTCCTCTCCTTGTCCCTCAGTGGGGAGTCTTACGGACAAACCGAAACGCCCCGGACAGGTGCCGGGGCGCGTCGGGTACTTCTGCTGTTACTTGCCGTTGAGCACTTCGTCCAGCACTCGCGGGATGTCGTTGGGCGTCTCGGCCACGTAGCCGTTGGGCCCCGATTCGCGGATGGCCTTCATCTTGCTCTGGGCCGAACCGCGGCCCCGCTCGACGATGCTCGAAGCGTGACTGAAGCGCTGGCCCTCAGGAGCCCAGGCGCCGGCCACGTAGATCACGAAGGGCTTGGTGAACCTGCCCGCCGCGATCACCTCCGCGCACTCCTCTTCCTGGGAGCCGCCGATCTCGGAAAAAACCGCGACCGCTTTGGTCTCTTCGTCTTCTTCGAAGAGGGGCAGCAGGTCGGCCATGGAGGTGCCGATCACCGGCTCGGTCCCGGTGTGGACCACGGTGCTGACCCCATAGCCGCCTTCGTTGAGCACCCAGGGAATGGTTCCCGACTGCCCGCCGGACCGGGAGAAGACGCCGACAGACCCCTTCCTGAAGAAGCTGTTGGCCCACTCCACGTTGCCGCCCAACCAGCCGACCACCGCTTGGCCGGGGTTGATGATGCCGATGGAACCGGGGCCGATGATGCGGGTGCCCTTCTCCTCGGCGTACTCGATCATGTGCATGATGTCGTGAACCGGCACGCTCTCCACACACGGGAGCACGTTCTTGACTCCGGCGTCGATTGCTTCTTTTACCGCCGGAAGCAGAGCCCGGCCGGGGATGAACAGCACGCTGAAGTCGATGTCGCCCTGCTCGGCCACCAGTGCCTTCAAGGTGTTGTAGACGGGAATCCCGTCGACTTCTTGCCCGGCCTTACCGGGGCTGGTGCCTCCCACCAGATTGGTGCCGTATTCCTTCATGTAGCGGGCGCGAAGGGAGCCCTCACGGCCGGTGATCCCCTGGACCGCGACCTTGGTGCTCTTGTCTATGAGAATGCCCATGCCTGAACCAAGCCTCCCTATTCCAGTCCGCGATTTTCGAGGTACTCGGGCAGCCCGACGATCGGGACGTCGATAGAGAGCGCGTTCAGGCCCCGCATCCAGCACTCGTACTCACAGGCCAGGCACTCGGTTCCGCGGCGCTTGACCTCGTCTTCGGTCAGATGCTCGACGCTGGGCAGCCCTTCGTCATTCAGCTTGAGAATGCCGCGGTCGAACTGGGCGCAACCATCGACGCACGCCTTGGTCGGGCACTCCTTGCACTTCTCATGGTCGATCTTTAGATGAATGGTTCTCTCGGAGAACTCGTACACGGTTATCTATCCTCCCCTACTGCCCGGCGCCGGCTTGGCCTGCGGCGGCATTCTTCTCGGCACGGTACTCCTTGGCCAATTCCAGCAGGCGCTTGCCGATGAAATCGGTGTCGGTCACGTGCTCGCGGCCGTAGATCTCGACCCGGCTGTTGCCCTCGACGTCCGCCAGGCCTTCACGCAGAATCTTGAGCGACTCTTTCTCTTTGTTTCCGGCGAGCAGCAGCACGCAGGGCAGGCCGGGCTTTTTGGGAAGCTCTTCGCGCAGCGCCTTGACCACGGCGTGGGCGTGATGCCACTGTTCTTGGTTGGCCATCATGAATCCGCCCAGCAGGTAGCCGTCCAAGTTGGGCTGCGAGAGGACCACCTTGGCCACGCGGTAGACCTTAGAGGCCACCGGATTGCCGCTGGTGTCCGCGTAGTTGGCGGGTATGAGGCCCACGGTGTTGAGGGCGTCCATGCCCATCATGGCCGAACCGCCGCCGATCGGGTGGTAGCCGACGTAGCCCTCGGACTTCTCGTCGTAGCCCATGTTCATCACGAAGCCCGAGCCCCGCAGGTCGGTCTTCTCGATGTTCCAGCCGATCAGGTCGAGTTCGGTCGGCTCGCTGCCGAAGTCGCGGGCCACTTCGATGCCGAACTCGGGATGACGGAAGACGGCGGAGTTGTCGACCTCCATCTTGCAGTCGGCAGCGT
>Ga0075525_10000134_pt1 | contig 28380 bp, 28 predicted proteins | sample NGEPertwo_FD_74795 | JGI IMG/M metagenome (GOLD analysis project Ga0075525, IMG submission 74795) | Arctic peat soil microbial communities from the Barrow Environmental Observatory site, Barrow, Alaska, USA - NGEE Permafrost154B-two | ecosystem: Environmental > Terrestrial > Soil > Wetlands >...
GTCTCGAACAGATGCGCCAAGCAGGCGTCATCGTCCGGGAACGTCTCCATGAATTGATGAATAGTCCAGCTCTTGGCCACGGCAACCTCCCTATGTCTTACATATGGGGATTGTCTCAGCATACGTCAAGGGGATATATGCCGACCCTGATTAAATGAAACCCGGCCGCTTCATGAGCGCGGCCAGCGCGCCGCCATGCTGATCATCGACCTGGCGACCCCGGCGGACCTGCCCCGGCTTCTCGAGCCGTTCTTTCTCAAGTTCGATGCCGACTGCGAGCTGAAAGTCGTCATGGGCCCGGAAGACCTGGCCCATGCGGGGCTCGACGAACTCGGCAAGAAGTGGGGCTGAGCCGGTTTCGTCCTATTGGGTGAACACCAGCACCAGATAGGCGAAGAACAGCACGAGATGGACGAAGCCGAGCAGGATATTGGTCGGCGCACCTGAGAAGGTCATCTGGCAGACGAACAAGGTCACCGCGAGAAGCGCGATCTCCACATTGTAGAGACCAAGCTCGAGCGGCGTGCCGGTGAAGACGCTGATCGCGAGCACTACCGGCACGGTCAGGCCGATGGTCGAGAGCGCCGACCCGAGGCTGAGATTGACCGCCCTCTGGAGCTGATTGCGGGCAGCCGCTTGGCAGGCGGCGGCCCATTCCGGCGCGAGGATCAGGATCGCGATCAGGACACCCCCAAGGGCAATCGGCAAGCCCAACTTCTCGGTCCCAAAGTCGATCAGCTTCGCCAGAGGCTTCGACAGCAGGACGACCGGCATCAAGGTCGCAAGCAGCAGAACCGCGTGATAAGGCGCGGAGTGAACCGGGCCATGCGCATGTGGCTCGGGGCTCGCCGGCTGGGCCAGCTCGACATCTTTCGCCGCCTTCTTCGGCTGGATGAAGAAGTTGCGGTGGCGCGTCGTCTGGATGGTCAGGAAGGCGGCATAGAGCAGCGCGGTGAGCAGCCCAAAGATCACGGCCTGCTGGGTGGTGAAGGTCGGGCCCGTGGTCGCCTGGGTAAAGGTCGGGATCACCAGCGCGATGATGGCGAGCGGGGTAATCACCGCGAGATAGGCCATGGCGCCTTGCAAATTGTATTCTTGCTCGACATGGCGCAGCCCGCCAATGGCCAGCACCGTTCCTACCATGCCGTTCATGACGATCATCAGGATGGCGAACATCGTTTCGCGCGGCAATGTGGGGTTCGGGTCGCCACCGAGCATGACCGTGGCGAGGATGGCCACCTCCATGCTGATGACGGCGATGGTCAGGATCAGGGTGCCGTAAGGCTCGCCCAAGAGCTCGGCCAGAGCATCGGCATGACGCACGACGCCGAAGGCACACCAGATCATCACCCCGAACAGCCAGGCGAACAGTAGCGCGAGGCGGAGCGGATTGTCGAGATCGCCAAGCCATGCGTCGCCGACGGTGAAGAAAATGACGGTCGTGACGATGCCGGCGATCAACCCCAGTTCTGGGCGTATACGCTCGACAATGCCCCCCGTCTCGATGCCGGTCTTAGCACCGGTCTTAGCGGCTGCCGCCTTTCGCTGCGGAGACCGTCTCGCCGGCTTGTCGGTCTTGCTCATTGACGTTCCCCTGTCACCGGGGGAGCACAGGCCCGGGAAGCCCATGGCTTAGAGCAGGAGCAGCAAACCATGCAACTGCCAATCGGCGCCGAATCCGATCAGCATGGGCGGCCTTGCACCGGCCACGAGCAGATAGAGCGTCGCGCCGAGCAGGCTCAGATTTTTCAGCCCGGCGGTGTAGTTCCCGAGTTTGGCTGAGGCCGTGAGAGCAGCGAGCGCGTCCCTTGCCGCAGAATCGGATCGGACCGCAGGCATGATCTGCCGCTCAAGCTTGGTGGCCTGCATCTGTTTGGCGAAGTGGATCATCGCGGCCGGCACAAAGAAGACCGTCAGCGCCAGCGCGCCGAGGCGGGGAAAGATCCCCAGCAGGATCGATACAGCGCCGGCGGCCGCCAGGGCGAGGCCGGCGAAGGCCACAAGCTTTGGCTGCCATTTGAACAGGAGGGCGGCATCCGCCGCGACGCCGTGCCGCGAGACCACATCCCTGCAGGAGCCCCACACCCCGTCGAAAACGAGCAGCGCCAGCGCGATCCGGATCAACAACGATCCGATTTCCTCCGGTCCCATGACTTCCGGTCCCATGACTTCCCCTAGACACTTGCGGCCATACTAGGCAGCGGCCCCTAGACGTGGTGGCCGTGCTCGCCGGCGGCGATCTTCTTAAGGCAGACGCGGTCCACCTTGCCGGTCGGGTTCAGCGGCATCTTGTCGATGATGACGATCTCCTCCGGCGCCTTGTAGCCGACCCGCTGCTTGGCAAACTGGATCAGCTCGCCGGATTTCGGCGGTTTCACATCCGCCTTGATCTCGACATAGGCCCGTACGCTCTCGCCATGCGCTTCGTCGACGATACCAACGACGCCGGCAAGCTCGACCGCCGGATGCTCCAGCAGCGCATCCTCGACCTCCTGCGGCGAAATGTTCGAGCCGTCATGCACGATGATCTGCTTCTGGCGACCGCAGAACCAATTATAGCCGTCGCTGTCGACCTTCATCTCATCGCCGGTGTCGAACCAACCCTCGCGCAGGACCTCAGCGGTCGCCTTCTCGTCGTTCCAATAGCCGGCACATTGGGTCGGGGTCTTGACCCAGAGGCGCCCCTCCTGCTCCTTCGGCAGCTCGTGCCATTGGTCGTCGCGGATGGTGAACACGAAGCCGGGACTTGGCAGCCCGATCGAGCCAAGCTTGTCGACCCCCATGGGCGGATTGAGCGCGGCGAGACCGAACTCCGTCATGCCGTAGCCTTCGCTCACGGTTTTCCCGGTCAGCGCCATGAACTCCTTCTCGAGCTCGCCGGAGACCTTGTCGCCGCCCGAGCGGCAGAGCCTGAGCGAGGCGAAATCTTCCGCCGTCATGTCGAGCTCGCGGATGAGATGAAGAAGCGCGGTCGGCAGCATCGACAGCAGCGTCGGCCGCGTGGTGCGCATGAGCGGCCCGATCTCGTCGTGGTCGAAGGCCCGCGCAATGATAAGACGCGCGCCGGCCGAAAGTGCCGCCATGGCGAAGGTGAACCCGCCAATATGGGTGCAGGACGATCCCGGCAGCACCACGTCGTTGGGCGTGACCTCGAAGGCTTGGGCCGCGCTGGCGAACATCCAGCCCAGCGACTCGCGGGTATGAGTCACGCCCTTGGCCGGACCGGTGGAGCCCGAGGTGAAGAAGATGGCCGCCGGCGCCTTGGGGTCGAGGGCCGGCAAGTCGGTGCGCTGCGGCTCCGTCTTAATCAGGCTTTCGATGCTGGGCTTGGTGTCGCCTGCGGCGTCATACCAGACGACACCCAGCGGCAGGGTTGCCGCCTTGCTCGCGGCGAGGTCGGCGGCGCGCTCGGCATGGGCGAGAATGATCTTGGCGTCGCTCACGGTGAGGGCGTGATCGATCTCGGGCGGCATGTAGCGATAGTTGAGCGGCGTCAGCACAAGCCCCGCCTTGAAGCAGGCGACGTAATGGATCAGCAGGGCCGTGCGATTGGGCATCAGCGAGGCCACGCGGTCGCCGGGCTGCAAACCGAGGGCAAGATAGTTGGCGGCGAGCCGGCTGGAGGCACCGTCGAGCTCGGACCACGAGACGAGCGACTCCAAGGACGTCACGGCCGGATCGTTCGGCCGGTTGTGGAGCCCGACCTTCAGGAGATCGGACAACTGAAGCGGCGCTTCCAGTAAGGGGCCTGCATGCAACATGACGTTGTCTCTTTCGTTTCTAGCGTCGGCGGTGGGGCCGCAGCCTTAGCGGTCGTAGCGGTAAAGTCCGTAAAACCCGGTGGGATCGAGAAAAATCTGGCTTGCCTTGGAGAAGCCGGCCTCGCGGCCAAGCGCCAGCCAGGTGGCGGCGTGCTCGGGCAAGTCGCAGGTGGTGACGTGGTGGTCGATCTGGCTCCACTCCTCGTCCGTGAGGAAGGTCCAAGCGGGCCGGTTCACGCGCCGGAAGCGCGCCAGATAGGCCTCGCGATCCTCGCCCTCGGCCAGGGTCGGCTCGTAGATCATCGCCACGTCGCGCGTGGCGCCGCAGATCGCTCCGAGCAGCTTGCGCTTGCCGTCGGTGGAGAGATGGTGGATCGACAGACCACACCAGGTAACGTCAGCAGGCTTCGGCTGGTTGCTCAGCGCCTCGACGAAATCGCCGTCGTCGAGCTCGACCGCGAAGGGCGCACCCGCCAGGTTCTTGGCGGCAAGATCGAGCGCGGGTTCCGACAGATCGATGCCACGATAATGGCGGGCCTTGGTGCCTTCCAGCGCGCGCTTCATTTGGCCGGCGTCGCCGCAGGCAATGTCCAGAAAATCGAACGGCTTGGGGAGCGCGGCCAGGGCTAGGTGGAGGATCGCGCCCACTTCTTGATGGGACAGCGAATCGTGATCCACCATTTTCTGGTAGGTCGCCCATTGCGTCTGAAACTGTTCGAGCGCCGCGGCGTCGTCCACCGCCGCGCCCGGCTCGAGGTAATGGATATGGATGCTCATGCGCGCGCCGACCCTCTCGTTCCGTGCCCCAGCGGCCTTGTACCGCAGGGCAGGTTTGCCAAAGGTTAGCGGGCTAGCGGGCGCATCGGCTGCCGCGGCTCAGATGTCCCAGCCCGGATCGTGAATAATATCGTGAAAGGCTTTGTGGATCGCCCCGCCCCATCCTTCGCGGACGGCTTGCAGATAGGGATCATCGTCCTCGAGCCTGATCGTGAAGCCGGGCTTCAGAGAGTCGCGCCGATAGATCATGAGGTCGAGGGGCGGTCCCACCGAGACGTTGGAGCGCATGGTGGAATCGAACGAGATCAGCGCGCATTTGGCGGCGTCATTCAAGCTGGTGTCGTGCTGGATGATGCGGTCGAGTATCGGCTTGCCGTATTTCACCTCACCGATCTGGAAATAGATCGTATCGCCCATGGCCTCGATGAAATTGCCGGCATCGTAGATCATGAACAGGCGGAGCTGGCCGCCCTTGAGCTGGCCGGCGAGGATGAACGAGGCGGTGAAATCGACTTCCTGCTGCTGCAGATAGCCGGCGTCGACCTGGTGGACCTCGCGCAAAGCGTTGCCCACGACCCGGGCCGCCCCGAACATCGAGGTCACCGCATATAGATCCTGCTCGGGATTCTCGTTATTGAGCCATTCGGTCACCAGGCTGACGACCCCTTGGGTGAGCGAGAGGTTGCCGGCGGTCACGAGCGTGAAGAAGCGCTCGCCCGGCTTGTCGAACGAGAACATCTTGCGGAAGGTCGAGACGCGGTCGATGCCGGCATTGGTGCGCGAATCCGACGCAAGCACCACACCCTCATCGAGCAAAACGCCGATGCAGTACGTCACTTTTTCAACCCTCACTGGGTTTGTTGCTGGCTGGGAAAAATTACTTTGACAGACATCGTCTCAACGCCACCCCCTGCGCGAACCCCCCGTACCGGACTGGCCTCAGCATAATCGAGGCCGACGGCGGTACGAATATACGATTCGTTGGGGGAAACGCGATTGGTCGGATCGAAACCGACCCAGCCCAGAGAGTCAACGAAGGCTTCCGCCCAGGCATGGCTGGCCGCATGGGCCTCCCGGCCAAACCCGTGGCTCAAATAGCCGCTGACATAGCGGGCCGGCACGCCCAGGGCACGGCAGACGGCGCAAAAGACATGAGCTTGATCCTGGCAAACGCCGCTGCCCTGCTCCAGGGCCTCGGTACCCGTCGTCTGTACATCGGTATCGCCCGGGCAATACGCCACCTCGTCGGCGACGGCGAGCATGATCGCGTGCAGCGTCTCGATCAGGTCCTCTTTGGGCTCGGGCGAAAAGCGCCCGGCAAAGTCGCGGATCGGGTCCGAAACAACCGTGAAGGGCGTTTCGCGAAGATAGAGCATGGACGGCAGCTCGGACGACGCCGTGCCGACCACGCCGTTCGTGTCGCGGGTCCGCACCAGCCCACAGACTTTAATATCGAGATGCTCGACCGGCTTCGGCAGGGTCAGGGTGTGGCAGACATTGCCATACTGATCCTGCCACTGGGTCATGGAGGCGCCGGGACAGGTGAGCGCCCAACTCTCGACGGCTTGGGTGCCGCCGGAGAGCGGCGTCATCCGCAGATACTGCGTCGTGGCCAGCAGTGGCTCTGAATACTGGTAGGATGTCGTGTGCTCGACCCGGATCAACATGGTTTGCCTATACCGCCTCCGCCATGACCATGGGGACCATCAGGAAGTCTTCCTGGAGCTGAACGCCGAGGTCGTTGTTGCGGTCGATGAACTCGGTCAGGAACTCGTGCAGTCCCCCCGTGAAGACCCGGTCGATCCGGCCGTAGCGAAGCAGCGCATAGGTATGGCCGGCAATCCGCGTGCACTCGAGCTGCTTCTTGTCGGCGAGCTCGTCCAGCGTTGAGACCACGACCTGATAGCAATGATGCAGCGAGCGCGGCATGTCCTCGCGCAAGATGAGCAGCTCGGCGATGCGCCAGGGATAGACCATGTCGTGATAGACGCGGCGATAGGCGCGGAACGCGCCGACGGAACGCAGCAGCGCGCCCCATTGATAATAGTCGACATAGCCGCCGACCTGCTCTGAGTCGGGCAGCAGCACATGGTATTTCACATCGAGAATGCGCGCGGTGTTGTCGGCGCGCTCGATGAAGGTGCCGAGCCTGATGAAGCGGAAGCCGTCGTCGTGCAGCATGGTGCCGAACACCACGCCGCGGAACAGGTGAGAGCGCTCCTTCACCCAGTCGAAGAAGTCGCGATAGCCCCAACGCATCAGCCCCTCATAGTCGAGATTCTGTACTTGCAGCCAGGTACTATTCAGGCTCTCCCACGCCTCGCTCGAGATGGCCGAGCGCTGGGCCCGGGCATTCTCGCGCGCGTTCTTGATCAGCGAGCAGATAGAGCCCGCGTTCTCTGTATCGAGCGCCACGTAGCGAATGATGTTCTCGTGGCTCAGCGTGTCGTAGAGCTCGTCGAATCGCCCGTCGCCGGGCGCAATGGACAGGATCGGCTCGAACTGCGCCTGCTTATCGAGCGATGACGGCAGCAGAGACATGCGAAAGCTGACGTCGAGCATGCGCGCGGTGTTCTCGGCGCGCTCCATGCTGCGGGCCATCCAGAACAAATTGTCGGCGGTGCGGCTCAGCATCTCAGCGCTCCAGAACCCACGTGTCCTTGGTGCCGCCGCCTTGGCTCGAATTGACCACGAGCGAGCCTTCACGCAAGGCGACGCGCGTCAGGCCGCCGGCAATCACGCTCGTTTCCTTGCCGGAGAGCACGAAGGGCCGCAAATCCACGTGCCGCGGCACGATCCGGCCGTTGCACAGCGTCGGCGCCGTGGACAGCGACAGCGTGGGCTGGGCGATGAAGTTGGAGGGATTATGCAGGACGCGCGCCTTGTAGGCCTCGCGCTCGTCAGCGGTCGAGGCCGGCCCGATCAACATGCCGTAGCCGCCGGAGCCTTGAACTTCCTTGACCACGAGATTTTCGAGATTGTTGAGCACGTGCTGGCACTGTTTGGGCTCGCGCAGCATGTAGGTGTGCACATTGTTGAGAATTGCGTGCTCTCCGAGATAGAACTCGATCATGCGCGGCACGTAGACATACATGCACTTGTCGTCGGCGACGCCGGTGCCGAGCGCATTGGCCAGCGCCACGCGCCCCGAGCGGATCGCCGACAGGAGGCCGGGCACCGCCAGCATGGAGTCAGGCTGGAAGGCGAGCGGGTCCATGAATTCGTCGTCGACGCGGCGATAGATGACGTCGACCTTGACCGGGCCCTCGGTGGTCCGCATCCACACATCGCCGTCGCGCACGAACAGATCGCCGCCCTCGACGAGATCGATGCCCATTTGCTCGGCGAGGAACACATGCTCGAAATAGGCACTGTTGAAGCGGCCTGGGGTGAGCAGCACGACAACCGGATCGTCGGAACCGCTTGGCGCCACCGCGCGCAAGTTTTCGAGCAGCCGCTCGGGGTAATTACCGACCGGCGAGATGCTTTGCCCGTCGAAGGCGTCGGGAAACAGCCGCATCATGATCTCGCGATTCTCGAGCACATAGGACACGCCGGACGGCGTGCGCACATTGTCCTCGAGCACGAAGAAATCCCGCTCGCCGGTGCGGATCAGATCAATACCGGCGATATGGGCATAGACGTCGTTGGGCAGATCGACGCCGTGCATCTCGGGACGGTAGGCGGAATTGAGCAGCACCAGCTCAGGCGGGATGAGCCCCGCCTTCAAAATCTCCTGGTCGTGGTAGATGTCGTAGAGGAAGACGTTGATGGCCTTGACCCGCTGGAGGCAGCCGCGCTCCACGAGGTCCCACTCGGAGCGATCGAGGATGCGCGGGATCAGGTCGAACGGGATCAGCCGCTCGGTAGATCCCCCCTCGGCATAGACCGCGAAGGTGATGCCCAAGCGCCGGAACAACTCGTCGGCGGCGTTCTGCTTGGTGACCAGGGACTCGATGGAGAGATTGTCGAGGAGATGGGCGAGCGCCGCATAGGCCGGCCGCACCGTGCCATCCGCGCCTCGCATCTCGTTGAAAAATTTGCGGTAAAGGTCGGCGGGATCGTCTGCCTTCGCCTCGGCCGTCAATATATCAGTGGTCTCCGACAAGCAGACCCATCCCGGTTAAGCGCTCCTGAACGCCCTCTTCTTACTGCGTTTTCCGTCCCGGTGTCGTATTTTCAGGCATCATAGTCCGATGGCCCGCGCTTGGGCAACTCCCGCTCTCTGGGCAGCCGTTTCGCGGCCCCTAACCCCGAGCCCCGCCCATGATCGAAACCGCGCTCACCGCCTTCACCACCTTCTTCGCGGTGATCGGTCCAATCGATACGGCCGTCCTGCTCGCCTCGCTGACACCCAATATGTCGAGCGCCGAGCGCCGGGCAATCTCCATCAAGGCGGTGTTCATCGCTACCACCATCATCCTGCTGTTCGCACTGGTGGGCGAACCGGTCCTCCGGCAGCTTGGCGTGTCGCTCGCCGCGCTACAGACCGCGGGCGGCATCATCCTGTTCATAATCGCCCTCGATATGACGCTGTCCAAGCGGCCGAGCCCCGCCACCCTGACCATGAAGGAGAGCGCCGAGGCCGAGAACAAAGCCGAGGCTCACGCCGAGATCGCCGTGTTCCCGCTCGCCACGCCGTTGCTGGCCGGCCCCGGCGCAATGACCAGCGCCATCGTGCTGGCCGCCGGGACCAAGGGCGATTTCACGCTCCTTGCCGCCGTGATCGGCGCCATCATCGCCGTGATGCTCGTGACCCTCATCTGCCTCCTGCTGGCGCAAGAGGTGCATCAGCTGATCGGGGTCACGGCGCGCAAGGTGATCGTGCGGGTGTTCGGCGTGCTGCTGGCAGCCCTTGCGGTGCAAATGATCTTCGACGGCATCGCCGGCACGCATATTTTCGGCTGACGCGTTGAAACTTACTCGGCGGGGGTGCGGCGGATTTCCCCGTGTTCCACGGGCTTCCGCGCGTATTTGCGCACCACCACGTAGAACACAGGGGTGAAGATCAAGCCGAACAACGTCACCCCGATCATGCCAAAGAACACGGTGGTGCCGAGCGACTGACGCATCTCGGAGCCGGCGCCGGTGGCGATCACCAGCGGCAGCACGCCGAGGATGAAGGCGAAGGACGTCATGAGGATGGGACGCAGGCGGACGCGGGCCGCCTCGGTGGCGGCCTGGAACCGGTCCTCGCCGTTCTCCTCGTTCTGCTTGGCGAACTCCACGATGAGAATCGCGTTCTTCGCCGCTAGGCCGATCAGCACCACGAAGCCGATCTGCGCCAGAATGTTCACGTCCATGCCACGCAACATAAGACCGGTGAGCGCGGCGAGGAGACACATGGGCACGATGAGGATCACCGCCAGTGGCAGCGCCCAGCTTTCATACTGCGCCGCCAGCAGCAGAAATACGAAGACGACGCCGGCGAGGAAGACATAGACCGCCGTGTTGCCGGCGAGCTGCTCCTGAAAGGCCAGCTCTGTCCATTGATAGGAGTAGCCTTCGGGCAAATTCTCAAGCGCCAACTTCTGCATCGTCTCAAGTCCATAGCCGGACGAGTAGCCGGGCGCCGTGCCGCCTTGCACCGCCGCGGACGGGTAGACGTTGAAGTGCTCGACCCGGTAGGGGCCGGTGATGTCGCGGAAGGAGGCGACCGAGCCGAGCGGCACCATCTGGCCGCTGGAATTGCGGGTCTTCAACTGCGAGATAGCATGGAGGTCTTGGCGGAACTGACCGTCGGCTTGCGCGGTCACGCGGTAGGTGCGGCCGAGAAAGTTGAAGTCATTGACATATTGCGAGCCGAGATAGACCTCGAGGGTCTGGAAGATGTCGTCGGCGTTGACGCCCAGCATTTCGGCGCGCACGCGGTCGATATCGGCATAGATCTTGGGCGTGCGCGTGTTGAAGGTGGTGAACACGCCAGCTAGACCAGGCGTCTGATTAGCCGCCCCGGCGATCGACTGGGCCACCGCCTCGAGTTGCGACAGCTCGCCCCCTTGGGTGTCCTGCACCTCCATCTTGAAGCCGCCGGTGGTGCCGATGCCACGGACCGGAGGCGGCGACACGCTGATGATAAACGCATCCTGGATGCCCTGAAACGCCTTGTTGAGGGCGCCCGAAATCGCTTGCGCGGTCTGGCCCTTCGCCGCGCGCTCCTTGAAAGGATCGAGCGGCGTAAAGACGACGGCGGCATTGGGCGCGGTGGTGAAGGTCGCACCGTCCAAGCCGATGATCGGAACGGCATGGGCGATACCCGGCGTTTCGAGCGTGATCTTGGTCACCCGCCGCGCCACCTCGTCGGTCCGCGCCAGCGAGGACCCGGGCGGTAGCTGGATGATGTTGATCAGATAGCCCAGGTCCTGGTTGGGGATGAAGCCCGTGGGGGCGACCCTGAACTGGTAGACGGTCAAGCCAATCAAGCCAGCATAGATCGTAAGCATGATCACCGACAGCCGGACCATTTTTGCGGTCAGCGCCCCGTAGCGCGACGATACCCACTCAAACCCGCGATTGAAGCCCCCGAAGAAGCCGCCTATTAGGCGCGACGCCAGCGTCTTGCGCTCCTCATTCGGATTGTGCGGCTTGAACAGGAGCGCGCATAGCGCCGGGCTGAGGGTTAGCGAAACGATCAGCGAGATGGCCGTCGCGGTGGCGGTGGTGACGGCGAACTGACGGAAGAATTGGCCGAGAATGCCGCTCAAGAACACGGTGGGAATGAACACGGCCGTGAGCACGAGCGCGATGGCGACCAGCGCGCCGCCAACCTCCTCCATGGTGCGATAAGCGGCTTGTCGGGGTGACAGCCCCTCGCGGATATTGCGCTCGACGTTTTCGACCACGACGATGGCGTCGTCGACCACGATGCCGATGGCGAGCACAAGTCCGAACAGCGACAGGTTGTTGAGCGAGTAACCGAGCGCGGCGAGCATGGCGAAGGTGCCGACCAGGGACACCGGGATCGCCACAATAGGCACGATGGATGCCCGCCATGTCTGCAGAAACAGGATGATCACGATCACGACGAGGATTACGGCCTCGAAGATCGTCTCAATGACAGCCTCGACTGAATCGGAAATGAAGACCGTCGGATTATAGACGATGTCGTATTGCAGGCCTTGCGGAAACGACGTCGACAACTCCGCCATCTTGGCCTGGACTTGATCAGCCGTCTGAAGGGCGTTCGATCCCGGACGTTGGAAGATACCCATGGGAATCGCCACGCGCTCGTCGAGATAGCCGTTGCGGTTATAATCGGCGGCGCCGAGTTCCACCCGCGCCACATCGTGAACGCGGACAACCCGTCCGTCACTCTCCGACTTGACGATGATGTTGCCGAAGGCTTCCGGCGTGGTCAGACGGCCTTGCGTCTCGACGTTGAACTGGAACGCACCAGGCTGCGGCACGGGCGGCTGGTTGATGACGCCGGCCGCGACCTGCACATTTTGGCCGCGAAGGGCGGCGATCGCATCGCCGGCGGTGAGATCCCGGATGGCGAGCTTGTCGGGGTCGAGCCAGACGCGCATGGAGTAATCGCGCGCGCCGAAGATGGTGACGTTACCCACGCCGTCGATGCGGGAGAGCACGTCCCGGACGTGCAAGGTGGCGTAGTTGGAGATGTAGAGCAGATCGCGCGAGGCGTCCGGCGAACTCAGATGGATCACCATCATAAGGTCGGGCGACTGCTTGTTGACGGTCACGCCGATGGCGCGCACTTCCTCCGGCACCCGGGGGAGCGCGGTCGACACCCGGTTCTGCACGAGCACCTGAGCGGTATCGAGGTCGGTGCCGAGCTTGAAGGTGACGGTGAGCGCCATCGACCCGTCGCTGGTCGACTGGGACGTCATGTAGAGCATGTTGTCCACGCCATTGACTTCCTGCTCGATGGGCGTGGCGACCGTCTTGGCGACGATCTCGGCGGAGGCGCCGGGATATTGCGCCGTCACCTGGATCGAAGGCGGGGCGATGTCGGGATACTGGGCGATGGGCAGGCTGAAATAGGCCACGCCGCCGATCATGGTGATCAGGATCGAGATGACGGCCGCAAAAATGGGCCGGTCGATAAAGAAGTGCGAGAGGTTCATGGCCGGGTCCGGTCTCGACCGCTCATTGCTGACTGGCCGGTGCGGCCTCAGGCGGCTTCACCGTGCCTTGCTCGGGCGTGACTTTCTGACCGGGACGAGCGCGCAGCAGCCCGTTGATGATGACCTCGTCGTCAGGAGTGATGCCGCTCCTGATAATGCGCAAACCGCCGTCGGTCACCGAGCCGAGCTCGACCGGCTTCGGCACCACCGTGCCATCCGGCGACACCGTGAACAGCATCTTCGTCGACTGATCGGTAACCACGGCCGCGTCGGGCACGAGGATCGTCGGCTTCAATTGCGACATGGGCACGCGCACGCGGCCGAACTGACCGGGCGTGATGAACAGACTGGGATTGGAGAAGGACGCGCGCACCCGGATGGTCCCCGACGACCGGTCATATTGATTGTCGACGAAGTCGATGGCGCCCTTGAGGTCCCATTCCTTCTCGTCCATCAACTGTCCCTCGACCTGGATGCCATTGTCGCGGGCCGATGCAATCTCGCCCTTCTGGACGAGGCGCTTATAGGTCATGCCGTCGCCTTCGCTCACATTGAACATGAGCCAGATCGGGTCGAGCGAGACAATGGTGGTCAGCAGCGTGGTGTTGCCGGTGGTGCCGCCCATGACGAGATTGCCGATACTGACCTCGTGGCGACCGACGCGGCCCGAGGCCGGCGCAGTGACCCGCGTATAGTCAAGGTTGAGCTGTGCCTGATTCACCGCGGCGCGGGTGTCGTCCCGCGATGCGGTTGCGCTTTGAACTTGCGCCGTCCGCTCATCGAAAGTTTCCTTGGAGGCATAATCGTTCTTGAGCAGCTTAGAGGTGCGATCGAGCTGGACCTGGGCAAGCTGAAGCTGCGCCTCGGCTTGCGTGAGTTGGGCCTTCGCCGAATCGAGCGCGATCTCGTAAGGCCGCGGTTCGATGATGAAGAGGAGGTCTCCCTTCTTGACGAGCTGACCGTCGGTGAAATTAACGGACTCCAGATACCCGCTCACGCGGGCACGGATCTCGACCGACTCGCGGGCCTCGAACTGCCCGGTGAAGTCGCGCCACTCCTTCATCTCCTCGACCAGGGGCTTGGCGACGGTCACCGCGGGCGGAGGCGGGCCGGCAGGCGCGGCCTGCTCGCCTTGCGGGGCCACCATATAGCGATACGCAATCGCGGCGACGGCAATCACAACCAACACAATCAGCAGGATCCGGCCGCTGCGCTGAGACGGCGCACCGTTCACATGGCCGGGGGGCGCGGGCGACGGCGACGACGGTTTGGTGTCGGGGGCGCCGGGCTTCGGGGCCTTCGATTCCTCGGCCGGCGCCTTAGCCTTGGTGTCCCCATCGGCCTCCGCGCGTTTCGCGTTTCGATTTCTCTGCTGCATCATGACCGCTTATCAAGCTTCGTATACGCGGGTCCGGCGCGGGCCATTGCCTCGCGATTCCGGTGCTGGCGCTTTCTGTAAGGAACGCTACCCTAATCGGATCGCCGAACACAGGGGCCACGACCGCATGCCGCAGCTTTCGACTCGAAAACCGGCTCTTGCGGCGCTGTTTACCACATCCTCACGGCAATTTGTCCTTGCGCCAAAGTCTTCACCGTGCGTTCGGGCTTCGTCTTACATCAACAGTGTTAATCGAGGCAGTATACCCGTGACGCACCAATCCTGGGTGCCGCCCCCTACGCGCCCCGGCGAGGAAGGAAAGACCGATGTCCGCCAGGCTTTTGCGCCCTCTCCTTCCTGCCCTGATCGCACTCTGTCTGACGGGGTGCGGGGACGAGGCGACGCTGCCCGTTGAAGCCGGGACCGGGCCAAACCCTGAGTTGCCCCCGCCCGTTCAGACATTTCTGCCGACGGTCGTTCTCGCCCGCGCCGAAGGCTGGCCCGCCGGCGCCAGGCCGAAGCCGGCGCCGGGACTTTCAGTCAACGCCTTCGCCACTGGCCTCGATCATCCCCGCTGGCTCTACATGCTGCCGAACGGCGACGTGCTGGTGGCGGAGACCGATGCGCCGCCCCAGCCGGAACTGGCACGCGGCATCATGGGCTGGCTCATGAAGATGGGCATGAAGTGGGCCGGCGCCGGGGTGCCGAGCGCCAACCGCATCACCCTGTTGCGCGACGCCGACGGAGACGGCACGGCGGAGACGAGAACGGTCTTTGTCACAGGCCTGAATTCGCCGCTTGGCATGGCCCTGATCGGCAACGACTTCTATGTGGCGAACACGGACTCTGTTGTGCGCTTTGCCTATACGGAAGGCGCAACCGAGATCGCCGGCAGCGGCGAGACCGTGGCCAACCTCCCCGCCGGTCCCCGCAATCTCCATTGGGTCAAGAACATCGTCGCCAGCCCGGAAGGCTCGCGCCTCTACGCCAGCGTCGGCTCCAACAGCAATTTGGGCGAGCACGGCATGGAGAATGAGCAAGGCCGCGCCGCCATCCATGAGATCGACCTTGAGACAGGCAAGTCCCGGATCTTCGCGTCGGGATTGCGCAATCCCGTCGGGCTTGCCTTTCATCCACAGAGCGGCGCGTTGTGGACCGCGGTCAACGAGCGCGACGAACTCGGCAGCGACCTCGTTCCCGACTACATGACGACCGTGCAAGCGGACGGATTCTACGGCTGGCCATACAGTTACTACGGCGACCATCTCGACCCCAGGGTACAACCGCAGCGGCCGGACCTCGTGGCCAAGGCCATCGTTCCGGACTACGCGCTCGGGCCGCATACCGCATCGCTCGGGCTCGCCTTCTATGACGGCAAGCTCCTGCCGGCGCGCTATCGCGGCGGCGCGTTTGTCGGTCAGCACGGCTCGTGGAACCGCAAGCCGCCGAGCGGCTACAAGGTGATCTTCGTGCCGTTTGAGAACGGCAAGCCTTCGGGCAAGCCGGAAGACATCCTCACCGGCTTCTTGAGCCCGCAGGGCAAGGCGTATGGGCGGCCCGTGGGCGTGGCGGTCGACACATCCGGCGCGCTGCTCGTCGCCGACGATGTCGGTAATGCAGTCTGGCGGGTCACCCCTATCGCGCGATAGTTGCAGCATTCGGCCCAGATAGGGCCCACTCGCGACCAAATCGGCTGTCCGGGTGGCCAAGACGGCCCCACGATGATATAGGCCGTGCATCCACTCATCGTAGACAATCGGCCTTCGGGCCACTTCCGTAGAAAGGGAGGTCCCCATCTCGGACGCAACGAGAACTTTGTTCGTGCCCACGACTACGCAGGACTATGGCGATAACCCCATCGGCGTTCGGGAAACCGACACCTATGTCTCCGAATATGTGCGTGGTTTCGTCGAAAAGTGGGACGAACTCATCGATTGGGATCAGCGCGCGAAAAGTGAAGGCCGCTTTTTCATCGATGTTCTGAAGGCACGCGGCAAGAAGAGCGTGCTCGATGTCGCAACCGGAACCGGATTTCATTCGGTTCAACTTCTCAAGGCGGGTTTCGATGTGACTTCCGTCGACGGATCGGCGGAGATGCTGGCCAAGGCCTTCGAGAACGGCTGCAAGAAAGGCGTGGTTCTTAAGACCATTCATGCCGACTGGCGCCAACTCAATCGCGGCGTGCGCGGAAAGTTCGACGCCATCATCTGCCTCGGCAACAGCTTTACCCATCTATTCGAGGAAACCGACCGCAGGCGCGCGCTGGCCGAGTTCTACGCTGCCCTGAAACATGACGGCATTCTGATTCTCGATCAGCGCAACTACGACAGCATTCTGGACGAAGGCTTCGCCAGCAAGCACAAATATTATTATTGCGGCGACAAGGTCGTGGCCGAGCCCGTCCATGTCGACGAAGGCCTCGCCCGCTTCGAGTATACGTTTCCTGACGGGTCGAAGCACAATCTCAATATGTTTCCCTTGCGCAAGAACTATACACGCCGCCTGCTGCGCGAGGCGGGGTTCCAGAAGCTCCATAGCTACGGCGACTTCCAGGAAGAGGGCGAAGAGACCAATCCGGATTTCTTCATCCACGTCGCGGAGAAAAGCTATGGCGCGAACTGACCAGACGATCACGCTCGCCCGCGACTACTATGACAGCGCCGAGGCCGACGACTTTTACCGCACGATCTGGGGCGGAGAGGACATCCATGTCGGGCTTTACGACACTGGGCCCGATATCACGGCAGCCAGCCGGCGGACCGTCGAGCGCATGGCGGGCAAGGCCGGAGCGCTCAGAGGCAAGCGCGTTCTCGATCTCGGCTCAGGCTATGGGGGCGCTGCGCGCGTTCTGGCCGGCGTGTACGGGGCGCAAGTAACTTGCCTCAACCTGTCGGCGGTAGAGAACGAGCGCAACCGGACGCTGACGCGGGAGGCGGGTCTCGAGGACCAAATCACCGTCGTCGACGGATCGTTCGATTCCGTGCCCTTCGATGATGAGAGCTTCGACCTCGCGTGGAGCCAGGACGCGATCCTGCATGCGCCGGACCGGCGGGCTGTGCTGGACGAGGTGGCCCGGGTGCTAAAGCCGGGCGCCGACTTCATCTTTACCGATCCAATGCAGGCCGACGCGCTTCAGAGCAAAGACGCGCTCAAGCCGATCTACGACCGCATCCACCTGCCCGACCTCGCCTCGTTCGGCTTCTATCGCACAGAGCTTACCGCGCGCCGCTTCGAGGAGGTCTCAGTCGAAGAACTGACCGGCCACATGAGCACGCATTATGCGCGCATCACCGAGGAGCTCGACGCCCGGCGCGACGAGCTCGACGCGGGCGACGCGTTCATCGACCGGATGCTCAAGGGGCTCAGTCACTGGGTGTCGGGCGCGGATGGCGGCCTGCTCGCCTGGGGCATCATGCATTTCCGGAAGGCGCCATAGTGGAGGCCGGCCGCGACGCCGGCTCAAGCACCCCGCTCGCGCATTGCACGATCGGCGTCCCGGCCAGCGCCAAGCTGGTGGTGGCTGCCTTTGTCGTCGTTACCGTGGGCTGGCCAACGCTCGCCGATGAGAGCTTCGCTGCCGTCAGAGACATCATCTCGGCGTCCGCCGGCTGGTTCTACGGCGCCGTCGTATCCGCAGCGCTGATCATGTGCATCGTGTTGGCGCTCGGACATTGGGGCTCCGTGCGGCTTGGCGCCGATGACGAGAGGCCGGAGTTCAGCTGGCTTTCGTGGACCGCAATGCTGTTCGCCGCCGGCATGGGGATCGGCCTCGTGTTCTGGTCCATCGCCGAGCCTCTCACCCACTATGCGGGCAATCCGCTGATCGCCGATTGGGGGCCCGACCCATCGAGCATCGTGCGGGCCCGCGTGGCCATGGAGATCACGTTCTTCCATTGGGGGCTGATGCCTTGGGCGCTCTATGCCACCGCCGGGCTGATCTTCGCCTATTTCTCCTTCCGCAAGTCCGAGCCGCTTACCGTCCGTTCGGCCATGCGCCCCTTGATCGGCGATGCGGTCGGACGCTGGCCGGGCAAGCTCGTCGACGTGGTCGCCATCGTCGCCACCGTGTTCGGACTTGCCACCTCGCTCGGCTTCGGCGCAGAGCAGATCAATGCCGGCCTCGACCGGCTGTTCGGCTGGCACGTCTCCACCGAGCACAAGCTGCTTGTCGTGGCGGTGATCTCAGGCGCGGCGGTGTTGTCGGTCAGCTCGGGGCTCAAGCGAGGCATCCGCCTGCTGTCGCTCGCCAATGTCTGGCTCGCGGCTCTCATCCTTGCCGTCGTCCTGATCTCGGCGCCGATCGAGCCGATCCTGCGAAACGTCTCTCTGAGACTAGGCGACTATCTCGCCAATCTCCCCTGGCTCACTTACGAAACCGCCCGCGACGATTCAGGTTGGGCGGCGTCTTGGACCACCTTCTACTGGGGCTGGTGGATCAGCTGGACGCCTTTTGTGGGGCTGTTCATCGCCCGTATCTCACGCGGACGAACGGTGCGGGAGTTCATCCTCGGCGTGGTTCTGGTGCCCACCGCCATCACCTTCGTGTGGCTGTCGATCATGGGCGGCGCGGCAATCTCCGCCGCGCGCGCAGGCCCCGCCATCATCGACGTCGCCCGGAACGAGCCGGCGCTGTCGCTCTATGTGATGATCGACTTTCTCCAGTCGGGTCCGTTCGCCACGGCCATCGCCGGCGCCGCCACGCTTCTTGTGGCGATCTTCTTCGTCACGAGCGCCGACAGCGGCACGCTCGTTGTTTCGACCATGCAGTGCGGCGGACATACCGAGCCACCGGTGCTGGAGCGTGTACAATGGGGCGTCGGCATAGGTGGAGTGGCCGCCGCGCTGCTGGTTGCCGGCGGCCTGGGGGCATTGCAAGCCGTGGCCGTGGCCGCGGCGCTGCCTTTTGCCATTGTCCTCGTCGCGCTTGCGGTTGGATTCATGGTCGCATTGCATGAAGATGCGAACCAGCAATTGAGGGCGCGGCGGAGCCGACGATCCCAACGGCGGTCCGCTTGAGGAGGCCTAACGCGTGGCGAAGTCGATCCTCTGCTACGGCGACTCCATCACCTGGGGCTACAACCCGAAGGACGCCTCGCGCTTGCCGCCGGGCGAGCGTTGGCCGCGCATTCTCGAGGATGAGCTTGGCGGCCGCGCCCGCGTCATCGAGGAGGCCCTGAACGGCCGCACGGTGGCGACCGATGAGCCGTCGCGGGCCTGTCGCAACGGGCTGGCTATGCTTCCGCCGCTGCTCGAGGCTCATGCGCCGCTGGATGTCGTGATCATCATGCTGGGCACCAACGACTGCGCACCTTGCTATGGGCTGACCTCGGGAAGAATCGCCATGAACTGCGCCGGCTTGATCCGCGCCGTTCAGTCCAGCATGGCGGGCCCTGGCGAGGCTAGACCCGAACTCTTGTTGATCGCCCCGCCCCCGCTTGGCGCCCTCAGTCCCGAGATGGCGCTGCTTTACGCCGGCGGCGAGGCCGTGTCGCGCGGCCTGGCGGCTGCCTATGCCACCGTGGCGGCCCGCTTTAACTGTCTGTTTCTGGATGCTGCTAAGGTGGCGGAAGCGAGCAAGATCGACGGCGTGCATCTCGACGCGCCCGAGCAACACAAATTGGCCTTGGCCGTGAGGCGCATGGTGGAGCCCATACTATAACGAGGTCCCTCGCATGGTTCAGCCCGTGAAGAGCAGCGACGCCACGTTCGCCATCTATAGTGACGACTTCCACGAGGTGTTGGGCGCGGACTTTCAGCGTCCCGTGTTGATCGAGACCAATGCCCATGAGGGGCCGGTCTATATCGCCGCCGAGCATGCGCTCTATTTCACCACGGCGCCGGAGCCCGGGCCGAAGAACATCGCCATCATGCGCCTACAATTGGCAGGCGACGACTTTCCGTTCACCGCGCAAGGCCTCGAGACCGTGTCCCAGCCGTCCAACATGGCGAACGGCATGTGTCTGGACCGCGACGGTGGGCTTGTGATCTGCGAGCAGGGCACGAAGGAGACCAATGCGCGGATCAGCCGGATGGATCTCAAGACGCGCAACGTCGAGACGGTGGTCGATCAATGGCGGGGACTTCGCTTCAACTCGCCGAACGACGTGGTGGTGAAGAGCGACGGGACCGTTTGGTTCACCGATCCCAACTATGGCGAGATTCAGGGCTTCAAGAACGCTCCGGAGGTCGGCGCTTTCGTCTATCGCCACGACCCTGCGACCGGCGAGACGGCGGTGGTCGCGGACTCATTCAACAAGCCCAACGGGCTCGCCTTCTCGCGGGACGAATCCGTGCTCTACATCACCGACACCGGCGCCAACCAAGCACCCGGGACCTATTTCGTCGGTCTGCCACATCATGTCCGCGCCTTCGACGTGCATGACGGTCGGCACTTGCAGAACGACCGCCTGTTCGCCGTGGTCAGCCCGGGAGTCCCGGACGGTATCAAGATCGACGTGCTGGATCGGGTCTACACGTCCTCTGCAACCGGCGTGCAGGTGTTCGCGCCCGCCGGCGACCTGCTCGGCGAGATCGCCGCGCCCGGCGTGGCCAACTTCACCTTCGGCGGCCCGCACCACGACGTGCTGTTCATTCTCGGCGGCACGAAGATCTGGCAGGCGAAACTGCAGGTCTCCGGCGTCTAGGGGCTGGCCTAGCCCTCCGAGGACTTTTTGCCGGCGGCGCCGGCCTGATCCGCCATGCTGGCCGCGGTAGCCGTTCTGTCGTGCCTGCCCTGTACAAGAAGCTCGCGCATGCCGACGGCGATTTCCTGCAAAGACCTGTTCAACGTGTCGTGCGCTTCCTGCAGCAGGTCGAACTCACGCCGGATGGTCTGGTGATCCTCGGCGGCGCGCGCCTCGGAGTCGCGGTTGAGGATCACCGTGCCAACCGTGATGGCCGGCAGGAAGATCAGTTGGAGAAAGTTCGACCAATAGAGAATCTCGGTCTCGTAGCTAGGCCAGAAAACCGGCGTGAGACCGAAGATGACAAAGGCGTAGAACGCCCAAATCGAGCCGACCACCATCGTGATCCGGGTCGCGAGGACCGTGTTGACCTTGGAGACGAGGCTCTCTTTTGGAACTTCGGTCATCGCTCATCCCTCTTCGCGCGCGTGCGTGCCGGGACTTGGCGCTCAGCTCGAGCGGAAGCCCTCAAAAAGGGGGAGTGTGGCGCTGCGATCTTAAAGAAGTCCTGTCCGGCGGCCGAGCCCCTCAGCCGGGCCGCGTGAGGTCGGTAGCAAAGGGGAAAGTGGTGCCCAGGGGCGGATTCGAACCACCGACACGCGGATTTTCAATCCGCTGCTCTACCAACTGAGCTACCTGGGCCTGCCCGAAGGCATTGATTCGGCGATGGGCTTTCTGAAGGGCTAAGGCCCACGCAAGGCCCTGGCTTATAGGAAATCGGCCCGCCCCTGTCGAGAGCGGCAATGCCGCCCGGGAGCCCATCTATTGATGCGCCATGAACACCGGCACGGCCATATGCTCCAGCACATGGCGCGTGGCGCCGCCAAGCACCCATTCCCGGAACCGTGAACGGCCGAAGGCCCCCATGACAATGAGATCGGCGTCCTCGGCGGCGGCGAGTTTCAGGATCGCCGCGCCGGCGCCTTCATCCGGGCTGTCGTTCACCCTCATCTCCGCGGCAACGCCGTGGTGGCGCAGATAGGCAATCACGTCGAGATGGGCGATGCGCATGGTTGCCGGGAAGGTCGCACGCGACTTGCCGGTCAGCACCGAGACATGTTCGGCCCGCTGCAGCAGCGGCAAGGCTTTGCGTACCGCGGCGGCGGACTGCTCGCTGCCGTTCCAGGCGACGACGGCGCGGCGGCCGAACTCCGGCGACTGCCAGGTGCGCGGAATAATCAACGTCGGACGGCCAGACAGCGCGATCTGGACGGCGGGTCCCCACAGAAGATCGCTCGGATCCTGACATTGCTCGACCACGGTCAGGTCCTGCAAGCGGCTGGCATGAATGATGAGGTCGGCATCCTCCCCCTCGCCGGTCAGCCAACTATGGGACACGCCGACCCGATCGGCGATGGCGTCGAACGCGGCCTCGGCCGCCGAGGCCTCGGACGATTCCTGCTCGATCAGGCCCTCGACGTTTTCACGCTCAAGGCGAATGAACGGGTTCTGCACGGCGCTGCGCAGCATCGCCGTCTCGATGAGGCTGCAGATGCCAGTCAGGTGCGCGCCGAACGCCTTGGCGAGGTGCGCGGCGAGCTCGACCTGCACCTTGGCATTGACCAGGGGCACGTGAACGAGGATCGCCTTATAGGCCATGTCGTTTCCTCTCAATCCAGCTCGTCGTCGATCGTGGCGTCGTCAATGTTGCCGGACTCACCGGGAACGGCATAGGCGCCCTTGAGCCAGCGGCCGAGGTCGATCTCGGCGCACCGCCTGCTGCAAAATGGGCGGTGCTCGGGCGCGGTAGGCTTGGCGCAGGTCGGACAGCGGCCGGACGTCTTTGGCTCTGCCGGCTTGCGCGAGCCCGCATTCACTCGGTCTCGACCTCTGACTTTGACAGCCACAACAGGCTCACCGGATAGCCTTCGCCCGCCAGCAGGCTCACCACCTCGGTGAGCGGCAGGCCGACAATATTCGTGTAGGAGCCGACGAGCTTGACCACGAAGGCGCCGGCAATACCCTGAATGGCATAGCCTCCCGCCTTCCCCTTCCACTCGCCGCTCGCAAGGTAGGCGCCGATCTCCTGGTCGGAGATGTTGCGGAAGCGGACCCGGGTCTCCACCACCCGCTCGCGCCAGCGCCCCTCCGGCGTGACCAGGCAGATGGCGGTATGGACCCGATGGGCGCGGCCGCGCAGCATGCGAAGCGCATCGGCCGCCTCGTGCTCCAACTCGGCCTTGCCGAGCACCCGGCGCCCGACCGCCACCACGGTGTCGGCGGCGAGCAAGAAGGATTTGGCGTATTCGGGCTCCGACTTGATGAGCTTGAGCGCGGCCTCGGCCTTGGCCCGGGCGAGCCGGCGCACGATATGCCGCGGGACCTCCCCCTTCGCCACGCTCTCATCGACGGACGTAGGGCGCAGCGCATCGGGCGGGATGCCGGCCTGCTCGAGAAGCTGAAGCCGGCGCGGCGAGGCCGAGGCGAGCACCAGCTTCGGCCGGAAGCTCGAGCCTGGCGTCGGCGCGCGACGACGCGGCGGCCGTACCGAGGCTTTCGCCTTCGGCGCCGTGGTCACAGGCTCAGGCCTCGCGGGATCGCTCCGCTTCAACCCAAGCTTGCTACTTAAAGCGGTAAGTGATCCGACCTTTAGTGAGATCATAGGGTGTCATCTCGACTAGAACCTTGTCGCCAGCAAGCACCCTGATCCGGTTCTTGCGCATCCGTCCCGCCGTGTGAGCGATAATCTCGTGTTCGTTCTCGAGCTTCACCCTAAAGGTGGCGTTCGGGAGTAGTTCTGTGACCACCCCCGGAAATTCGAGCAATTCTTCCTTCGTCATAAGGCTCCTTCCGCATCGGCCGATTGCGGCGGAGAATGGTCGCCCCGCCCGGTAAAATCAAGGACCATTCCCCTTGGCCGCCCTGTAGCCAATGCCTCTCGCCCGGCGGCCGATCCTCATGCCGAGGGCGCATCCTTAGATGCGCGTCTCGAAGCACGAGGCCCCTCCCCTTCGAGACGGCCGCGGCCTCCTCAGGGCGAGGGAGCAGCCACGCCAAAGCTTCCCGCCGGGGGGACACCCGCGGGGCCTGAGGGGGACGGCGCGCCGAAAGACGCAAACCTATGGTTGTCCGCATCCGTTGCCGGATACGGCGGGCGCCTCGCGGCGCGCCAACAAGCGCTCAAGCAGCGAAGCGGTCGCGCATAAAAAATGCGCCAACGCAACGAACCGAGCGCATGCGATTTGCAACGTCTTGTCGGCGTCGGGCCCCGCTTTTCAGTGGCCCTCGCGCTGTGGCCTGGAGGCCGGAGCACAACGCGCTCAAGTAGCGCGAAGCGCGATAGCGCAAAGAACACTTCTCAGCCAGCTCCTGGCGGGGACTCCTAGTGGTCCCGGGGGGAGCTCCGATGCCGCCCGAGTGTCTCGTTGCGAAGAGACCCGCAGGCGCCGCACCCCGTCCCGCAATCACAACGCCTCGCGAGAACGCCCCTTCAAGTGGACGAGGTGGAGATATGATACGGCAGGTTTTGGGGGCGGGGATAAAGTTTTGGGGGGAGGAGAAAAGTGCTCCCGAACTCCCGTTCCAGACTGCGACGAAGGACGGTAGATCTCTCTCTTGACGGGTGACATTGACTATGGAAGAACAAATAGAGAACTACCTTCAATTATAAGGGAATGTCGCTCTATGACGAATCCGGCTAATGGGTCATAGTGCCAAGAGGGGTGATGCGTGGACACACCTAGACTACGGAAGGCCCGAGGGGCCTTTTTCACCCCGCCCGAGGTCGCTCAGTACCTCGTTGATTGGGCGGTGCGGTCCCCCGAGGACAGGCTGCTCGAACCTTCATGCGGCGAGGCCGGATTCCTCTTGTCGGCGGTCGCGCGGCTCAAGGAACTTGGCGCCAATCCCCTCCTCTGGTCACCCCAGCTTTCCGGCGTGGAGATACACCAAGAATCGGCGTTGGCAGCTCGCGACGTACTGGCCCGCGATGGCATCGACGCGGACATCGCCGTGGCGAACTTCTTCACGTGCACACCTAAGCCGGAGTTTAACGCGGTCGTTGGCAATCCTCCCTACATTCGCTACCAGCAGTTCTCTGGCGCGGCGCGCGCTCAGAGCTTGGAGGCGGCTCTCAGCCAGGGCGTGCGCCTGAACGGCCTCGCCAGCTCGTGGGCAGCTTTCGTCGTGCACGCCGCCGCCTTTCTAAAGCCCGAGGGTCGGCTTGCCGTAGTTCTCCCTGCCGAACTACTCACAGTCGGCTACGCGGCTGAGGTTCGCAGGTTTCTGTTGCGGCGCTTCTCCAAGGTCCGACTGGTCATGTTCGAGCAGCGTATCTTCCCGGGTGTTTTGGAAGAGGTCGTTCTGCTTCTCGCGGAAGGCTCCAGGGGAGCGAGCCACTTCGAACTCTACCAGGCGAAGAACGCCGAGAGCCTGGCCTCCGTCGGTGCCCACACTTGGACGGAGCACGCACCGGGCGTCGACGAGAAGTGGACACCGGCGCTCGTCTCCGGTGAGGCTTTCGGGCTCTACCGATCGGTCGTCGAAGGCGAGGAGTTTTCCCCGCTGTTGGATTGGGGAGAGACCTATCTCGGCGCCGTCACTGGAAACAACGCCTACTTCGCTCTTAGCGCCGATGATGTCGCCCGGCGAGGTATCGCACTCGAGGACTGCGTAAAGATATGTCCCCCAGGCTCCCGGCATCTAGCCGGAACGAAGTTCACCGGGGAAGCGTGGAGAGCCCTCCTGTCACAGGGCGAGCGATGTTTTCTCTTTTACCCACGGGTCAAGGCTGGAGAAGCAGCGAAGCGGCACGTTCGGCGGGGAGCGAGGCAGGGCGTGCATCGCGCCTACAAGTGCACCGTCAGGACTCCCTGGTGGAAAGTTCCACTGGTCCAGGTGCCAGACCTCTTTCTAACCTACATGAACCATGATCGGCCGCGACTGATCTCTAACGATGCGCGGCTTCATATTCTTAACTCTCTCTACGGAATCAAGCTCCGTGATGGAGTGCGTCGGCTCGGGCGAGAGTTGCTGCCAGTCGCGTGTTTGAACAGCATCACGCTGCTTGGTGCGGAGATCGTGGGCCGGTCCTACGGCGGCGGCCTTCTCAAGCTGGAGCCACGCGAAGCTGATCGGCTGCCCGTTCCCTCGGCTGCGCTGCTCAAGAGCATCAGCAAGGAACTTCGCGAACTTCAGCCTCAGTTGTCCGTCGCGCTTCGCAAACGAGATCTTCCGGCAGCGGTGGCGCTGGTGGACCAGCTTCTGCTGAGCCAAGCCGTGGGAATCTCAGACAGTCAGCTGGCGGTGCTTCGGACAGCGAGAGAAGTGCTGTTTCAACGTAGACGTGCCAGGGGGCAGAACAGTGGCTCGAATTGACGATCTGCTCGCCGCAGCCCTGAAGACCCTCCCGCCGAAGCCTCCGGACACCGCGAGCCGCGAGGACAAGAGGCGCTACAGCGAACTAGTCTCGGAGAAGGCCGCGCAGGCTGTCGCGGAGGAGCTTCGCCGTAGAGGCCTCAAAACTGCGAGACCGGCGCCACCCGGCGTGCTCGACTCGTCCGGCGCCGAGCGTCGCATGGCCGGAGGCATCGGAGCGAAGAAGGTCGACATAACGTGGGCGACCGAGGAGTCTGGCCTGCTGCTCGGCATTTCAATCAAGAGCATTAACTTCAAGAGCATAGTGAAGAAGGGCGGGATGGAGGTTGGCGGCAACTTTCAGAAGAACCTCACCAACAGGCGAGGCGACATGTTGATGGAGGCGGTAACGCTGCACCGTCGCTTCCCCTACGCCGTCCTGGGAGGGCTTTTCTTCCTCGACGCGGGCGCGGCGAAGGACGACACCAGCAGGCGACGGTCCACGTTCTTAAATGCGCATGCTCGCTTGCAACTGTTCACGGGCCGTGACGATCCCGCAGGTCGTGACGAACAGTTCGAGAAGATGTATCTGCTTCTGTTGGAAGCTTCGCCGACAGCATGCACCATAAGAACGTTCGAGGTAGGCAATCCCCACGACGAGGTACCGCTAGAGACGGTCATCGATGAACTGGTAGGTCGCGTGGCGTTCAGGAACCCGGACTTCTACGAATACCGCGAGGGCAGGCTCGCATCTCTCCCCAGGTGAGATCAGACGTGGATGGCCGGGTCTAGCCCGGCCATGACGAGATTGGGCGACCTGGGTGTATGCGCGCACGTACAAAGGCTGCAGCCGCCTAATTCACCCGCGCGGCGGTGGGCTGGACGACGAGAGCGCCCTTGTCGCCGGTGACGATCTCGTCGTCGGAGACTTTGAAGTTCTCCAGCGACACGGTGTGGAAGCGGTCGAAATAATCCTTCAGCGATTTTTCGATGGAGCGGTCGTAGTCGGGGCGCGCCACATGGGTCGCGCCCTGGACCACCTTCGAAGTGCCGTGCTCGCGGTCAGATGGCGGTCCTATCTTGGCAAACCCCATCCTTTTCGGCTTTCCTCTGCGTCGGTGCTGAGCCCCAGACCTTTGCCTGCGTCGGTCTCACCGGTCGACCCGCCCAGATCAAAACCACCCCGGTCAACTTGCTCGGAAGCATCCGTCGGCTCTGGCTTGTCCGTCTTCGGGGACGGCTTCGTCGGTTCTTTGGCAACTGCCTTGACATCAGGGTGAGGACTATCGTCGCTCGATGGACGACGATTGGCCGGGTTGTCCTTGTATTCATCTACCTGGACGCCTTTTCCGTCCAAGCTCTGTCCGGGCAGTCTTTGCGCCTTCTCGCGATTGCTGAGGATATCGTTCTTCCTTACCTTTTCATCGTCAAATTCTGTTGTCGCCCCGCTTCCACTGCTTTGTCCTGCTGACATTTTGCCTGACATTTTGCGTACTCCAATTTGCTCCACAGGGATTGCGGTGCTCAATAAGGAGCAACGCTCAGCCTCGGCGAGGGGTTCCGGTGTGAGCATCACTGCTGGCAGCCGTTCGGGCATTTTCTATTGGGTAGGTTCGCCGTTCAGCATGGCCACCGCTCTCACGACGGCAAGCAGAGCGGCAAAAGGGCCTGGAGCGAGGAAACGGTGAAGCTCCAACTCGGCCGCACGACGCTCTGCAAAAAATTCGCTGACTAAGACTAGTACCAGCGTCCGCGGCCGAACCAGCCGCCGCCGAGCAACAGCAACACAACGACAATTATGAGAAGTGTTGTGGTATCCATGGTCTTGCTCCGTGTAAGTGCAGAAGCCCCGGACAGGTAAGTCCTCCATCCGAGGCCTTACGCTTTTACAAAGTACCTGGACCCGGCAGTTCGGGGAGGAGCCACCGGTCCAACTGAATTGATAACCCACGCCTCAACTATTGGTTCCGTCAAGGGCGGCGCTCGCGCTATTCGGGCACAAGCAAATGCGCCAGTACCCGATGAAAGACCGCGCTGGACGACCCGAGGGCTCGCCGGACTGTGAACCCTCCGGTACAGGGGTCCGGCGCCGCATAGCGTAACGGCCAGTGATGAGGACGGCTCGGGTGTCAGATTTCTTTTTCCTGTTCTGACGAGGTTCTTTTCGTCGCGAGGTTTTGCTATAAATTCACCTTGCAGGATAAAGCAGATAGACGGAAGCATTCGGCGTGGCCAAACACAATCCTTTCGCCGCCATCGCGCATGGTCATAGCTTGGCTGAGGCCATTGTCGACGCCATTCGCGAGCCGCTTCTCGTACTCGACCCGGACTTGCGCGTAATCGCCGCAAGCCGCTCGTTCTACCGTACTTTCGCAGTGATGCCGCGGAAGACGGAAGGCAAG
>Ga0075525_10000136_pt1 | contig 27979 bp, 24 predicted proteins | sample NGEPertwo_FD_74795 | JGI IMG/M metagenome (GOLD analysis project Ga0075525, IMG submission 74795) | Arctic peat soil microbial communities from the Barrow Environmental Observatory site, Barrow, Alaska, USA - NGEE Permafrost154B-two | ecosystem: Environmental > Terrestrial > Soil > Wetlands >...
CACATATCTCTAAGAGTAATTTCTAATACCAAACGTTTTGATTTAATGAAATCACCGAATCTTACATTCTTTTGATCCATATTATCACCTCCTTGTAAAAGGCTATTTACTAATTTGCTATTTAGCATTTCTGCTAACACCGTTAATATAGCATATCCCTGTGGACCTTGTACACGCGTAAATTTTACCAACTCTACCAGGCCATGACCACTAATCATACAATATTCGCGACAGCAGCCTAGTTTAATTATGCAAATACAAGTGAATAATATGCTCTGTATTAAGCCATGATACAGAGCTTCCCGCTTCTAACAGGAGGCGTCTTATGAGACGGCCGTTCTTTGTACATCATCCCTGTTTAACTTTTCTACATTCGTTTTATCTTGAAAATTTATACGTTTTTCCTCAATAACCAAAGGACGTTTCATAATCCGCGTATTGATATTCATTATGTATTCACCTACTAATCCAATGAAAAACAACTGAATAGAACCCATAAAAAAGACGCCAATGATTATCGGTGCAGTGCCAGCTAAAAACCTATTCCAATAAATGAGCTTCATAACTAAATAGATAAGCGCAACCAGCATACTGATTCCAGACGCTATAAATCCTAAAATTGTCGCTAATCTTAGACCAATTTTAGTATACGAGGTAAAGCTGAGCATCGCCGCGTCATACAGGCGATACCAGTTATTGCTCGTTTTACCAGCGCGACGTTCTGCCTGCTCATAGGGGATATCTTTACGTTCCGACCCAAGTTCCGCCACAATACCGCGCAGAAACGGCGTAGGGTCATCCAGATCTCTTAACACCTGAATAAAACTTCTATCATATAGACCGAACCCTGTAAAATGCTCTATCTGTTCCACGTCGGACATTTTTTTAATCGTTTTATAGTAGCATGAGCGCAAAAAGTACATTAGCTTATTTTCTTTGCTTGTTCTTTTGATCGCACAAACTAGTTTAAACCCTTGCTCCCATTCCGCAACAAATTTAGGAATCATCTCTACGGGATCTTGAAAATCTGCACACATTAAGATGGTACAGTCACCGGTAGTTTGACATAGTCCGTAATAGGGGGAATTGAACTGTCCAAAGTTTTTAGAATTAAAAATTGCTTTAATCTTTTTATTTCGGACACATAGACCAATAAGCTTTTCTCGAGTTGTATCTAGCGAGCAATTATCGATAAAGATAAGCTCATAGTCATACTGTGGCAGATTACTTTGAAATTCATTAACGATTGCTTCCGCTAAAGGAATTACATTTTCCTGCTCATTCCAACACGGAACAAGCACACTTATTTTTTTCATAACTCTCCCTTTCTTTCATTAATCTAATTTCAGATACACCTTGACCAAAAGAAATTTTGGGTGCCCACTCTGCCACAGCTATAAGTTTATCTATCACAGGCTCAAAACTTACCGCACCTTCTGTGTTGTAAGGGATTACACCAAATTCCAAAACACTATTTGAATCGGTTAGCCTTAACATTTCATATACAAAATCTTTTAATGGCCGACTGACCCCGCTGGCAATATTATAAATACCCGCTGGTGCAGAACTAAGAAAGAAAAGCGCGCTGGCAGCGTCTAGAACATGAAGGAAATCCCAGCTTTGTGTGCACTCAGTTAAGGGGATTCTTTCGTTTCTTATCATTTTACTTATGGCGGACATGATCAATGTTCCTTCAAAATCGCCTTGACCGTATACGCTAAAAATACGTGCCCATACAAATTTTAATCCAAAGCTATCCGCGAGTTTCTTCCCGTCTTCACAAGTACGAAGTTTAGCCTTTCCATACTCCGTTAGAGGGGCAACCTTATAGTTTTCTGTGATTCTGCCTATGCACATACCATACTCTGCCTGGGAGCCAACGCCCACAAAACTCTTACACCCCAGTTCAAACGCAACTTTAACGGCTCTTATAGAAGACTGATAGTTATTTTCCTGCAACAACTGATCATCACGGGCAGACGCACGTGTACCATCCCATGCAAGGTGATAAAAAACATCTACCAGTACAGAAATCCGACTGGGGAGATTTTCTATTTTTTGTAACGAAAACTCCATAACAGTTAGATTTTCATGGGATTTTAACTTGCCTTTATTTGGCGAATTTGGGCGAACTAACGCAAAAACATGGTTATTTTTATCGGATAACAACACATTTAAGAGATGTATTCCAATAAAGCTCGTTGCTCCCGATACAACGATATTTTTCATATGGAAGTCCCTTCGTCCTGTATCAGCCTGTTAAATAATTCTCGTTCCATTAATGGATCTTGGTCGTGGATAGGCTTCCCCATGGAAAGCTTCGGATAAACATAGGTCTTATCATCACACAAGACATGAATAAAAGCAGGGCCTGGGCAACCAAAGATTTCTTCAAGAGTTTCGCAATCGCTCAAGTTGTTTATGGTATATGTTTTAAGCCCATAAGCCGCAGCGACCTTACAAAAATCAGGTGTAGTGTACCCCCAATCAGCAGAGGTTTGAACAAATTTAGAATCAAAATACATTTCCTGAAAATGTCGTATCATTCCCAGAGAATGATTATTTATGAGTAAAATTTTAACTGGTATCTGTTCTCTCACTATAAATTGCAGCTCCTGTATATTCATTTGAAAGCCACCATCTCCATTAAATGAATATACAGGAACTTTTCTTGCGTAATACGCGCCTATAGCTGCAGGTAATGAATACCCCATGGCACCGTGCCCCCCTGAGAATAGTACCTTTTGTCCTGACTTCACTTGGAAAGACTGGGCAACCCAAACCTGATTTTGGCCGACATCTGTCGTTATAACTGCACCTTTAGGTATATAGCTACTAATTTTTTCAATTAAAGCATTGGTTGGCTCGTTATCTAGTTTGGAAAGCTGTTTTTTCAGATTGCTACATTCACCTAACCAACTTTGATAGTTATTACCGAAGTTAAACCTATCTTCTAAATTCATCTCAGGGAGTAGCTTTCTGAGATCACATAGCAGAAGCCGCTCATCTTCTTTTAGTTTGTTAGTTGCCTCTCCGTCATCGATATCTATACGTAACAGTTTGGCATTTTCTGCAAAAATCTTCTTATCGTTACCTGTCTGTCTAGAATCTAAACGAGAGCCTAGAGATATTATCAGGTCACACTTAGCTAAAGCAAAGTTGGCAAAACGGTGACCATAGGCGCCTAAAAACCCAAAGTTGTAGGGGGAATCAGAGGGAATACAATCGATCCCTATCATAGTTGTTACAACAGGAACTTTAATTTTCTCAATCCACACGTCAAACTCTTGAGTCATTCCTGCACTTCGTATTCCTGCACCCGCAATAATCACGGGTTTCTTTGCTTGCCTCAATTCATACAATAACGTTTCTATCTCATCGAAATAACCGCAGGCTTGGTTAAGATTTGGACTATAACTCAGCAGTTTCTCTGGATCAATCTCCGCACGCTGAATATTCATAGGAATATCTAACAGAACAGGTCCTGGACGACCATCCATGCTGATAAAGAAAGCCTTTTCCAATTCGCAACGAATACTTTCAGCTTCGGTTATCTGTACAGAATATTTAGTAATTGGAGTTGTTATACTCACAATATCTGTTTCCTGAAAGCCCCTTTGGCGCACCTGCAATTCGCCCCTCGACTCATAGGTGTTAACCTGACCCGTAATAAATAGACAAGGAATAGAATCATAAAAAGCATCCGCTATCCCTGTAATCAGATTTGTTGCACCAGGGCCACTTGTTGCATAGGCCACGCCAGGTAAATTAGAGGTTTGTCCGTAACCACAGGCACAGAAAGCCGCACCCTGTTCATGATAGTTTACATGAGCCTTTATGGAATCCTTATATTTATCAAAGGAATCCATAAGATGGGTAACCATACCTCCGGGATAGCCAAAGACATCCGTTATTCTTTTTTGCACTAAAAAGGAGACAATATAGTCACTTAACTTCATTGGATACTCCCCTCTCCTTGAATGCCCAAAACTTATTGATCAAAAAATTCAGTGGTATGGTGATAATCAGGTTTATAATCGGCGCAAGAACCTTGGATACTCCTAGTATTTCAACCATCACAAACAGCAATATCGTGCCCAACACAAAGGTACTGCCATAGGCCATAAATGTTTTCAGAATTGTCTTTAAATGAGCCTGCTCACCTTTCTGAAAAACATACTTATTGTTCCAATAATAGGCATTCAGCACGCTCACTACAAACCCGACCGTATTACCTACAATATATAACACGGGGTTTATCACTATAAAGGCATAATAAATTCCAAGTGAAATAGCTGTATTAGAAAGTCCTACCACGCCGAACTTAGCAAACTGCTTTACAAAAGTATAAAAATCCTCTTTACTGTGAATATTCAGTCTAGATAATAAGTTCATTTATTTTATGGCATCCTTTATAATCTTAGCCATATAGTCAATCATTTCATCGGTCATTCCCGGATACACGCCAACCCAGAAAGTATCATTCATAATGCGGTCCGTATTGGTCAACTGGCCTACGACACGATATCCTTCGCCTGTGGAGCGCATTTCATCAAAGCATGGGTGCTTAAGTAGATTGCCAGCAAAAAGCATCCTAGTCTGGACACCATGATTTTCCATGTACTGAACCACTGAGTTTCGGCTAATGTCTGCTTTGCAGGTAATCAGAAAACCAAACCAGCTGGGAATGGAATTTTCGCAAGGTTCAGGGAGAGTCAGTTGATCGCTAACTTCCAGCAAAGCAGCTTTAAGTCGGTCAAAGTTATGGCGTCTGCGGTCTATAAATGACGGGAACTTCTTCAACTGGGCAACGCCCACGGCTGCCTGCATATCAGTTGCCTTGAGATTATAGCCAAAGTGGGAATAGACATATTTATGATCATAGCCTAGTGGAAGCTCTCCATACTGCTTGTCAAAGCGATGTCCACACAGATTATCGTGGCCAGAGGGGCATACACAGTCTCGTCCCCAATCACGAAAGGATTTAATGATTTTGCAAAGCAGTGGATCATTTGAATAGACCGCGCCGCCTTCTCCCATAGTCATATGATGAGGCGGATAAAAGCTGGAAGTTCCAATATCGCCGATGGAGCCTGTCAATTTTTCCTGCCCATTAATAGTATATTGAGAACCCAGCGCGTCGCAATTGTCCTCAACCAGCCACAGCTTGTGCTTGTCACAAAAGGCTTTGACTGCTGCCAAATCAAAGGGATTGCCGAGGGTGTGGGCAATCATCACAGCTTTGGTCTTATCTGACAGAGCTTTTTCCAACATGGAAACATCGATATTATATTGTGGAATGGTCACATCGACAAAAACAGGAATCGCTCCAAATTGAATCATCGGTGTCACAGTCGTCGGGAAACCCGCTGCCACTGTGATAACTTCATCACCACGCTTGACCGAGCGGTCGCCTAGCAATGGAGAAGTCAGTGTCATAAAAGCAATTAGATTGGCGGAGGAACCCGAGTTTACCAACACGCAGTTTCTTACGCCTAAGTAAGAAGCAAATTTCTGCTCAAATTCATCGGTGTAGCGACCTGCAGTCAGCCAAAATTCAAGCGAACTGTCGACCAGATTGACCATCTCCTCGTGGTCATAGACGCGAGCTGCGTATGGTATACGCTGACCCTCCTGAAATTCCTCGTTTTGATTATGATAGGTATCACAATAAGTCGAAACCATCTTTAAAATTTGTTCCTTTGCCTGTTGCTCTGTCATATTTTCAAACATTCTTTTTCTCCTATCTGGCGAGAAATTCTGCAATTTGTTTATCCATCATTGCGGGAATATCGCCTCTTGTTAGGTATACTTTGGTCCAGTCTACTGTTTTATCAATGGCATCGGCAACGTTCCAGCGAGGTTGCCAGCCAAAGGTGGATTTCAGCTTGGAACAGTCCAGCTTGAGGAAGTTTGCCTCATGCGGTCCGCCCACAAATTTATTTTCCCACGCTTGTCCACCGCCCCATTTTTTACAGAATAAGTCAGCAAGAGCTCCTGTGGTAATGCAGTCACAGTCGTCTGGACCAACATTGTAATAGTCCGCGTAGTTTCCATCCTCATATTGCCTTGCTGCAATCATGAGGTACACGTAAAGGGGCTCCAATACATGCTGATAAGGACGGGTGGAATGGGGATTGCGAACAATAATCGCCTCGTATTTTTCTGCAGCCCGGATACAGTCGGGAATAATGCGGTCATTAGCAAAATCTCCGCCGCCAATGACATTTCCGGCACGAGCAGTGGAAATTGCCACTTGACCGTCCGTAAAAAAAGAGTTTTTATAACTGTGGGTTACAAGCTCTGAGCAGGATTTTGAATTGGAATAAGGATCAAAACCGTCCAAATGCTCATTTTCCCGATAGCCCCATGCCCATTCATTATTCTGGTACACTTTGTCCGTGGTGACGTTTAGAAAGGATTTGACGCAGGTTGATGTTCTAATGCATTCCAAAATATTGACCGTTCCCATGACGTTGATTTCATAGGTGCTACGAGGATCCTCATAGCTGGCGCGTACAATGGGCTGCGCCGCAAGATGGAACACAATTTCCGGTTGTGCTTGTTCAAAAGCGTCTTTGAGGGTATCTATAGCGCGCACATCGCCGATAATAGTCGTCATATTGGTCTGAACGCCGCAAAGTGAGAAGAGATTAGGATTAGTAAGTGGCTTCAGTGCATAGCCTGTGACAATTGCTCCAGCATTAACTAACATACGGCACAACCATGAACCCTTAAAACCAGTATGCCCTGTTACAAATACTTTTTTGCCCTTATAAAAGCTTAAATCCATCTTCATCATCTTACCATTTTTTCCAGGGCGCTTGTCCGCTAGCCCATAATTCTTCCAGTTGGTGCTTGTCACGCTGGGTATCCATACACTGCCAGAAGCCATCATGCTTATAGGCTTTTAGATCGCCTTGATTTGCAACGGACTCTAACGGAGTTTTTTCAAATACGGTGCTGTCGCCTTCAATATAATCAAATATTTTAGGCTCTAATACCATAAAGCCGCCGTTGATCACGCTGCCGTCATCCTTTTGTTTTTCACGAAAGGCGTGAATGGTGTTATCTTTGTCGATATCCAGCACGCCAAAACGCTGACCGACATTAATCGCTGTCATTGTTGCAATTTTTCCGTGTGATTTATGGAACTCTACCAATTTACTGATATTAATATCACAAACTCCGTCGCCATAGGTAAGCATAAAAGTTTCATCGCCAATGTACTTTTGAATCCTTTTCACTCGGCCGCCGGTCATGGTGTTAAGACCTGTGTCAACCAGTGTTACCTTCCAAGGTTCAGCAAAGTTATTATGTACTTCCATTTTGTTTTCATCGGTAAAATCAAATGTAATGTCGCTTCTATGTAGGTAATAGTCCGCAAAATACTCCTTAATCATATGGGCTTTATATCCACAACAGATCACAAATTCGTTGAAGCCATAGAATGTGTATATCTTCATAATATGCCATAAAATCGGCATTTCCCCGATTTCAATCATTGGCTTTGGTTTTAAATGACTTTCTTCAGAAATCCGGGTGCCGAAACCGCCCGCTAATAATACAATTTTCATATTCTCCATCCTCACATATTATTATCAATTTTATTGGCCTTGTACATCGGAAAGTGTAAATGATTGCTTAATATCAGGAGGTTCTAGGTCCTAAGAAGTGCTTCTTTTTTCGAAGGGCTTTTAATTGATTACAGAAATACCCCTTTTATTAAAAATAAGTATTCTTCATTTTGTAACATCTTCTTATTAAGCACCATATTATCATGAATGTTATTAGCACTACAGAAGTTTGTATAAGATACATTTTATCGGACATCCACGGTCCAATGTTCATGAAATATCTTTGCCATGATGTTCGAGTAAGACCTTCAAAATCATAAACATCAGGTTTTGGAATTGGGCTTGAGTTAATGAGTAACCATATTTTAGAATATAAAACAGATATAATGAATAATAGATAATAATAGTATTTACTAAAATCTAATTCATCGATTGCCTTGGCAGTAAATATTACAAATGCCGGAAATATATTTATAATGAATCTAGATTCGCTATTAAGGCTTAAAATTATCCCTGCTATAATATATAATAATAACCCATAACCATATTCATTAATTATACCGCAAAACTTTTTCCAGAATATTAAAGTGATTATCATAATGGGGCCGTAATAAACTACTTCACTAATTCCAAAAAGAAATGGTAACCTAATACCCCTATTAAATACTGTAGCTATTGCTCCTTTTGATGAAAAACCACTGGTTACATTAAATATTTGTATATAATTGTAAATAAGAAATCTAATTAATATAATTGCGACAATACTTATAAGTAGATTTCTTGTGTTAATTGACTTAAGTAAAAGTTTAATGTCAAATATATATTCATAATTAAGGATATTTTTCATAACATAGTAAATAAATAAAACGGCTAAAATGACACCAAAAGGAAGACAATAAGTTTCAAAACTATTTGCCATTATACTGTTCTTTCCTTCAGCAAAGCCCCCAAATTTCCCTTTCGAAAACCTAATAATTAAAAATAATGCCCCTACAAGCCAAAAAAAACAACCGATTATAGTAATATAAATGTTATATCTTTTTTCTAAAATCTTTTTTTTATCTTTTTTGAACCTAAATATAAAAAGAGGTAGACTCATAATATAAAAGCTTGCCCAAGTAAAACTTCCTAAAATCATCGTTATAAACATACCTATATTATTAATTTTTAAATAAAAATAAATAATAAGTATTCCTAAAAAAAATGCAGTTGTATCTGTTAAAACTGGATAATAGAAGGTAAGTTTTAAGATAGGGAAGTTAATGAACAGACCGATAAACCCAAGCCAAACACCCTTAGTGGATAATTTCAATTCAATAGCTATTAATCCCCAAATATAACATGCGCTCAAAATCAGGATGGTATTATAGATGGTAAATGATATTATTGCATTATTAGTTGTAAAAGAAATTCTGAAAATATACATAAAAGCATATACTATAGTACTTGGCAAAATTCTTTGTATATGATATCCATCCACCCCCTTTATAAAAATTTCATTAAAATAATTTAATACCACATTCCCATATATCTGGCCATCCCAGCCAAACCCATTTCCAATATTCACAAGTTCATTTTGATATCTCTGTAATAATATGCCTATTACCGCAAAGACTATCAACAAGAATATCTGTAAGTATATTATTTTAAAGTATTTTCTTTTATACTCATCCACTATTCTTCCCTCCAAAAAATTACACTTTTTGCCGAAACTTATTACTAGCTAGCAGAATTCCACGTTTAAGAGTTGAACTTATAAATTCATGCATTTTTTGAATATGTATGCATGCAACCTGTATATTTCGCCACCTTTTAACTTTGATGGCGTGTCCAAAACGGGAGTCTTGAATCAGGCGGCCACTCTCGCGTAAATGGCCGGTTAGCAGTAACTCCTCGTGATCTCGAGGGCTTACTCTTGCTTAAACCTCAAATACCTTAATAGAGATTGCCTCCCTGTAATTCTTGGCTGCACGGTCAGACCCCATAGGGCAATCGACCGAACGAGGGCTCTGCCCATCGAACACAAATCCTATTCTCCACAATATCGCGGCAAAATCCCCACACCAATATCCTTCAACCTCGGATAGATCTGATCCTTCTCCGACAACAGCGGCTTCTCTAGCGGCCACTGGATACCTAAATCAGGATCCTGCCAGTTCACTCCATATTCCGACTGTGGCTGGTACATTTCCGTGCACTTATACGCGAATAGCACAGTCTCACTCGTCACACAAAAACCATGGGCAAAACCTTCGGGTATATAAAATTGACGCTTGTTCTCACTAGAAAGTCTCACTCCTACCGACTCGCCAAACGTCGGAGAACCCACACGAATATCCACAGCCACGTCAAACACTTCACCCTGCAGGACATACACCAATTTCCCCTGAGCGTTTGGGTTCTGAAAGTGAAGCCCCCGCAGGACTCCCTTTTGAGAAAAGGATAGATTATCCTGGACGAAAACAGCGGGTAACCCAAGCTCTTCATAGCGAGCTTGATTCCAAGTCTCCATGAAGAAACCCCGGGGATCTCTGAACACCTTCGGTTCTATGATCTTGACCCCGGGTAACCCTGTTGCGATAACCTTCATCCCTGAACACCATCCCTCACCATACTCATCAGATATTTCCCATAACTGTTCTTCTGGAGCGGTTCCGCTAATCTGAGCACTTGTTCAGCAGAGATATAGCCCATCCGAAAGGCAATCTCTTCCGGGCAGGCGATCATCAGACCCTGGCGTTCTTCCATCGTTTGAATGTAATTAGAAGCCTGTAAAAGAGATTCGTGGGTTCCAGTATCTAACCAAGCATACCCACGGCCTAATTTCTCCACCCGCAAAGCATTATTAGCTAAGTATGCTTTATTGACATCAGTGATCTCCAGCTCTCCCCTAGCTGAGGGTTTAAGGTTTTCTGCAATATCCACGACAGAATTATCATAAAAATACAAGCCTGTTAGAGCATATTTTGACTTCGGATGTTGTGGTTTCTCCTCCAAGCTAACAGCTTGTCCATTCTTATCAAATTCAACGACGCCATACCGTTCAGGATCTTTCACCAAATAAGCAAAAATAGTTGCTCCCTTCTCTTGGCGAACAGCCCGGCCTAGATGCTCCGTAAAATTATGTCCGTAAAAAATATTGTCCCCCAATATCAAGGCACAACTATCCTGCCCGATAAATTTGCGACCGATGATGAAAGCCTGGGCCAATCCGTCCGGTTGAGGCTGGATAGCGTATTGAATATTGATTCCCCATTGACTGCCGTCTTGAAGTGCTTCGGTATATTGGCGATAATCGTGTGGCGTTGTAATTACCAATATCTCTGTAATACCAGCTAACATTAACGTTGTCAACGGGTAATAGATCATCGGCTTATTATAGACTGGCATTAATTGCTTGCTAACCGTAATCGTAAGTGGATAAAGTCTAGTGCCTGAACCACCCGCTAATATAATTCCCTTTTTCATCTCATTCACTCTCCAACCCTAATCGTTCCCGGCGATAACTTCCATCACAGACCCGTTGGCACCATACCCCATTTTCCAGATACCACTGTACGGTTTTTCGGAGCCCTGTGGCAAAGGTCTCTTCAGGCTGCCAATGTAAGGTCGTCTGAAGTTTCGTTGAGTCAATAGCATACCGTTGATCATGACCAGGCCTGTCCTTAACAAAGGCAATTTGCTGCCGGTAGCTCACTCCGTCAGAGCGGGGTGAAAATTCATCGAGCAGGTCACAGAGAGTATGCACCACGTCGAGGTTGCTTTTTTCAGTGTTCCCACCGATATTATAGGTTTCGCCGATGTTGCCACGTTCAATGACCGTCTTAAGAGCACTGCAGTGATCGAGAACATAGAGCCAGTCCCGGATGTTTTGTCCATCCCCATAAACAGGCAAGGATTTGCCTTCTAAGGCGTTGAGAATCATCAAGGGAATGAGTTTCTCGGGAAATTGATATGGCCCGTAATTATTAGAGCAATTCGAAGTTAAGGTCGGCAACCCATAGGTATGGTAATACGCCCTGACAAGATGATCGGAGGACGCTTTCGACGCCGAGTAAGGGGAATTCGGTGCATAGGGTGTCGTTTCTGTAAAATATCCCGCTTTTCCTAAAGAGCCATAAACCTCATCAGTGGAAATATGCAAGAACCGAAACTCATGATCTTGGTTCTGGTGTTCCTCATTCCAGTAGCTGCGTACTGCCTCCAACAAATGAAACGTTCCCACAATATTTGTCTGGATAAAATCCCCCGGGCCTTCGATCGAGCGGTCAACGTGCGATTCCGCTGCAAAGTTGATCACCGCTTGGGGTCGATATTGGTGTAACAAGCCTTTAACCAACGTCTGATCGGCGATATCACCCTGGATGAATGAGTATTGAGGATGGCCACTGAAATCAGCCAAGGATTCCAGATTACCGGCATACGTCAACTTATCCAAGTTGACCACGTGCACCTCCGCTTGTTCTATAATGCACCTGATAAAATTACTTCCAATGAAACCGGATCCCCCGGTCACTAGCCAAGTTTTCAAGCGACTCTCCCCCATCTATTCTTGCAGTTGCCTGCACTCATTTTCGATATAATCCTGGAGCGCTTCTTCCCAAGGACGCATGACATCCATGCCTCGAAGCTTCAGCATTTTATTAGCCAGGACTGAGTACTGCGGACGTTTGGCTTTTATTACCGCATATTCCGCAGTACTGACAGGGACAACCCTGACGGATTTGCCCGCTAATTCGAAGATTTTCCGAGCAAGGTCACACCAAGTACAGCTTCCTTGATTGGAGGCATGATAGAGTCCATAAAACTCCGTCTGGATCAAGCGTTCGATGGCCCAAACCAAATCTTTAGTATAGGTTGGGGTACCATACTGATCAGCCACCACTGTGAGATGATCTCTCTGTTCAGCCAATTTCAACATCGTTCGCACAAAGTTAGGACCATCCCCATAGAGCCAAGAGGTACGCAGAATATAGTACTCTCCGCCAACCTGTTCGACGAGCTTTTCCCCCCATAATTTGCTTTTCCCGTACACGGACAGAGGATTGGGCGCATCGAACTCTTCATACGCTATCTTTATTGTGCCATCAAAGACATAATCCGTGCTGATATGCACGAATTTAGTCTGGGACCTTCTGCAAGCGAGCGCTAAGTTATGCGCCCCAAGAGCGTTAACTCGAAAGGCTGTATCCTCATCGTCCTCAGCCTTTTCCACATTGGTATAGGCTGCAGCGTTAATGACCACAGCAGGGCTAGTGTCAGAGATAAAATTTTCTACAGACTGATAGTTTGTAATGTCTATGTAAGGGATATCTTGCAATATCAACTCATACTTTTCCTGGAACTGTTTTGTGATTTCCTTTCCCAGTTGACCGTTAGAACCAAACACTAATAATTTCATAATGCTCTCCTTAAAAATAATCCAGGTTTTCTTAAATGAAATAGATTATGACGGAATATAGCTGTGTAAGATTAACTTTCTATGATGCCATAAGGTGAGTGATATTGTTTATTATTTGAGGTGCACATTTGCTTGAATAACCATGCTTTTATTGAATAATTTAATTCTCCGTCGTGGCGGTTGTTTTCCGGATAAATAAATACCTGCGAAACAGCCACATCATAAATAGCAAATAGATAAAATAATTCATAGCATAAGCATACGTCACACCAACGCTTCCAAAATAGTGCATAAATAAAAACGACAATCCGACATTGCTGGAAGCAAATATTATCTCAGAAATTATAAACCACCTTGTCATCGCTTTTGCCAACATTATGAAAGCCAATATCCAAGATGCAATCTTAAAAAAGTCGCCCACGACTTGGAATGCGAAATATTCACGCATAGGCATAAACTCAGGCGTATATAATACATGAATAATGAAATCCCTGCACAAAAACACCGATATGCCCCCCATTGCAGCAAGTGGTAGCAAAAATTTGTATCCCTTGAAGATTTCAGCCCGCAGGGCTTGCTCTTCTTTGATAGCCGACAACGTAGGTAAATAATAAGTAGACAATGTTGTAGTAACAACCATCAAATACGCTCCCGATATAACCCAGACACCCTGAATAAACCCTGCTTCATTAGGAGAAAACGAATTATAGATATGACTCCGAATAATAATCATACTAGTTGGCATGACCATCACTGTAACAAGACTCATGATCGCATATTTAAAAAGTTTCCATAGAAGTTGCCTATCAAGTCGAATACGGAAATATTCAAGTTCAAAAAGCTTTAATCGTCTCACAAAGTAGATATTTACAAGAAAAATACAAATTTGAGCGATTATAGAGTTGATCAATGCTCCAAACATCCCGAACTGTATGGTGATCACTGCTGCAAGTACAACGGACAAAGCACTTGCAATCATGCCCGTTATGATTAGGTATTTAATCTGCCTATAGCCGTTCAATACTGCTGAAATGGTTGTATTCAAGCCGTAAAACACAATAGTCATCCCTAATATAACAATAACACTACTATAATCGGTATTCCTAAATATTCCCATTGCGATAGGCGTGTGAAAAATCAGAACCAATACTCCGATAATCGCAGAACAAACTAGATTCACCTTAACCGCAAGTGCCACAACGCTTTGCTGACGGTCATGTTCTGTTTCATATTCTGCAATATATTTTGTGACACCTGATGTTATGCCGCCATTAGCAAAAGTGAGTAGAATACTGGTTGCATTAGAAAAATTGCCAAGTAATGCGATACCCACTGGACCAACATAAATTGCTATTATTTTTGTGGTAACTAGTCCTGCCATAATCTTAAAAACTGTAGCGAGTCCCTGCCAAAGGCTTGTCTTTGCAAGATCCATGAATACAACCTCATCATTCTACATCCATCGTTGAGAGTTTCGCATGATACCAGCAAGCACTTGCTGGGCAAAGGTTAAGAACAACATAGGTTTATCATATATACGAAATATTCAGTTTTCCACTGACCTCGTTAGAGAGTGTGGTCTGATTCCATTTCTACCGTTAATATTAATTGTTGAATTCATATACCCCAATATACTCAATCATCCTACCACTTTTTTTCGAATTAATAATTACAGATAGCTTCTAATCTGCATGACGTACTCTTGATAATCCCTAATATACTCATTAGAGTCATATTTTTCGTTGGAAAGCACGAGTAATACCGAGTCAGACGAAAAGTCATACATATCTTTCCAAAGCATTTTAGGCAAATATATGCCAGTATGAGGTTTATTTAGCTCAAAGACCTCAGTTGTAAAACCATTATCAACCTTTACTTTAGATTTACCATTGACATTAATCAACACAAACTCGCTCCTATGATTAGCATGCTTTCCCCTTATAACATCTGGATCAGACCCATATATATAAAATACACGTGCTATCTCAAAGGGTATATCCTTCCCCCCCTCTACCACAACAAGATGACCTCTTTCATCACCATTTTGCTTGAACTCAATAAACCTTGCTCCTGTTTTACTTTGCATTTAGTTGCCTCACAATCGCATACCATTTTAAACTTCTATACTGATCTCTTATAAAAAGATGATCAACAAATTCGCCTTCAAAAACAAACCCCATTTTTTCGTAAAAAATTATCGCTCTAATATTATCAGATAGAACATTTAAATAAACCTTATGAAGTTTCAACTTATAAAAAGCTATTTTCAGAAGCTCCTTTGTCGCAAAAAATGCAACACCTGTTCCAATAACACTTTTTCTTAGACTGATTGCATATTCAGCATTATTACTAAGATAATCAATATTTTTAAGACTAATTGTTCCTAAATATGTATCATTGTCATCAACAATAGCATAATGTCTATCAGTTTGGGAATTCATTGCCTTTTCTATGAATTCAGCTATACTTTCTATAGTAATTACATTTGGATCAAATCTAAAGAAATGATTAATTTCAGAGTCTTTCATCCACTCCAATATTAGCGGTGTATCTTTTTTGTGAAGTTGTCTCAATTTCATAATCTGGTTAACCTCCAAGCCCATTCACTACCTCAATCACCTTATCTATCTCCTGCTCAGTCATGCCATTGTACAATGGCAATGTCAACACCTTTTGAGCATTTTGTTCGGCAATCGGAAACGCACCCGCTTTGTACCCCAAATATTCATACGCCTGCGACAAGTGCGGTGGGATAGGATAATGTATCATTGTGTATATGCCATTTGCTTCAAGATGCTTTATCAACTTTTCTCGCATATCAGTCGTTATGACAAACAAGTGCCATATGTTTGTGCATAGATTGGCAACCTTCGGCAACGTTACGCACGAATTTGTGATCTCATTCAAATACCTTTCTGCTATTTTTGCCCGCTCACAATTTAGCTCATCCAAATGCATAAGTTTCACCCGTAGGAGCCCAGCCTGCAGCTCATCTAACCGAGAGTTAGTACCAACCATCATATTGTGATACCGTTTTTCGCTACCGTAGTTACGAAAAACCCGAAATTTTTGTGCAAGTTCAGTATTATCTGTCACAATCGCACCGCCATCTCCGAAACATCCCAGGTTCTTTGACGGATAAAACGAGAAGCATCCGACATCACCGAAAGTCCCTGTCTTCCTCCCGTCATACATTGCGCCATGTGACTGTGCACAATCTTCAACTAGATATAGATTGTATCTGTCGCAGATTCCCCTTACCTTTGCCATACGTGAGGCTTGACCATATAAATGAACAACCAGTATCGCCTTTGTCTTAGACGTGATCACCTGCTCAATCTTATCAATATCAATGTTGTGGTACTCATCTGGTTCAACAAACACAGGCGTCGCTCCATTGATGGTGATGCCCATAACGCACGCAATATAGGCATTACTCTGAACAATCACCTCATCACCTCTGCCTATGCCTAACAATCTGAATGATATCCACAACGCATCAAGCCCATTTGCTAGCCCTACACAATGCTTACTGCCAATATAGGTAGCAAACTCTTCTTCAAAGTTCTTGACTTCGTCACCCAATACATACCATCCTTTACGAAGAACTTGCAAGGCCTTCTGTTCGTATTCATCTTGATACATGTAAAATTGTCTGTCTAACACATTAGGATATATTTTCATGAGATATCGTCTCCTTAAAATCTTTAATGAACTTATTACTTAGAGGGGGCCTTCTGCAACAGCCACTTCACATACCCCACTAGTTGAAATCCCCCTTTAGATCATTACTTTCTCCTCCTTAACTCATCATTAAAAATATCCAAAAATTTTGCACTAACAACTTTCCAATCGAACTGTGAAATCATAGTATAAGCTATTTCTGCTTTTATAATTGCGCTTACATAATTCCCGATGATATCTACTAAAGTGTCTGCAATTACATCTGGTCGCTTAATAGGAACTAGAAATGAATTCTCAATAGTTGCAGGATAATAACCCGTAGTTATAACTGGAACTTTACATGCCATTGCTTCAATAACAGGATAATGTACAGCACCGAGCTGTATATGCCCTGGTGCAATTAGAACATCCAAGCTTCTGTAATAATCCGCCAAATTTTCATCGCCATCGGGTTTTACTAATTCATGCTCAGTATATTTAATGGATTCAAAAGCAACTTTTAATTTAACCTTATATCCTTTTGAACGCAATATTTTAACTGCTTCACCTACATCGTTTGAACCTTTCCATTCAGCTTTTCTTCCAATGCAACCCACAATAAATTCATTATTATAGTTTTCCAAGATCTTTTTAGGGTAATATATATTCAAATCTAGTCCAGGAGGTATAACGAGCTTACACTTTATGTTTTTATAATTTTTATATACTTCTGCATTAACTACTTTATGAAGAGGTAAAAAATAAGTAAGCCATGCAGTAAATCTTTTCAAAAGTGCTTTTATATTTTTTCCGTCACTAAATTCAACTTCGTAAGCTTGTATATAGTAGTAATTAGTAGACTTACTTCCAAGCCATACAGGCCATGTTGAATTATTAGAATTAGCTAGCACTATGTCATATTCAATAGAATACTTTTTCAAAAACATATAAAGGGCATACATTCTTTTAAATCCACTATTCTGTGCATTATATGTAGAAGTATTGTTATTCATTTCTTTCCCACTGTTATCTATCCATATCACCTTTACATTTACTGGATAATAAGGATCTTCAGATTCGTGAAAAGCCACAAATGTTACATCACAACCCTTAATATTCCAGTGGTTTGCCAATTGAGATAATACACGCATACCACCAGCTCGTCCAAATGATAAAATAGGCATAAGTATCTTTAATGTATTTCTATTTTTCATAATACAGACTCCTCCTTGTTACCAACTAGCAATTATAGTTAAACTTCCCATATTAATTTATACATCTAACTGTAGATGAATTACAATCTAAATTTAATCAAAGGAATTAAGACAACAATGCCTTATCTACTGATGTTATTAAAACTTTAAAAAATTACGACTTATCTACCGAGTAAAGAATTGTTTTGTAACACTGCTGAAAATACATTATCAAAGTTAGGAATGATGATAAAATATAGCGCCATTGCAATTACATAGAGAAATACCATAAAACTATATATAAATTTTTTATTAAATTTGACATCATAGATAAAAATCGAAAATAAAATATAATTAATTATAGACAGATTCCTATATATTCTAAAGAATGTCATATTAAAAACATAGAATGGGAATATTAATAAAATAATAATATTTATTTTATAGGCAAAATTTATAAAGTTCAAATTTATATTAGATGCACAAGAATTTATAAAGGATTTTTTTTGATTCAAGATACATTCTTGCTTTATTATTGAGATTTTAATTTTTTTATAGACATAGTGAATTAAAAATAAGCTAATAATGTGAACAAACAAAACTATAAATAGTCCTAAATTCATTCGTTCTGCATACCACGCATTTACTTTTGCGCTTGATATAATTATAGCAACTAAACGCGGTATTAAATTTGTATATGAAATTAAGACACCAACGCTGGCTGCCATAACACAAAAAAATGTTAGTTTTTTAGTGTTTCGAACTTCTGTTAGTAAAAACAATAAGTAAAACAAAGCTATGTAATGGAATGTAAAAGCAATCATAACAAAGATAATATATTTCGTTCTACTCCATTTTTTCTTCTCAATTAAGAACCTCAAAGCAAATATTATAATTGACATCGCCAAAAAATTTCTAACTTGTACCACATCATCCATAAAAGGAAATAAAAAGTACATAGCTAAAACAAAAGCAACATTTTTTGTATATCTTATCACAGTACTAGTGATGAGAACTAAACCAACTATCGATATAACAATCAAGAATTTGTTATACTCTAGACCCAATGCATAAAATAATTTGCATAATAATTGAAACCCAATTTCTTGGCTATAATTTATGGAGGAAACAGCATTTAAATTATATTCAATATTATAGTTTATAAAATCAGCATTACCCGTATTCCAACCATACAAAATCCACATTAATGTTAATAGGAACATCGCTGAAAGTTTTGAATCTTTTTTAATAAATCCTATAAAAATTACTATTCCAGATATAAAATAAGCCAAATTTGCCACCTGCCTAATTTATCTTCTCAAGTATAAATAAATAATTGTGATACCAATCCACTCCTACAAATCCTAGCTTGGATTAAAACCTTTTCAGCCAATGCTCAAAATCATATTTTTTAATAATCTCCTTATCTACCTCTTCATATGGCGAATTTAAGAACTTTGGCAAATCGCTTAAATCATCAAGCCCTAGAATAAATATATTTTGTGGTCGATAAAAATCATAATCTGCAATCAACTGACTGTTTGTAATTAATTTTTTTTTAAAAAAAATTGACTCCATTGGGCGTATAGATAATCCATCGTTTGTATCGCATAAAAAATCTAAAATAGCTTTGCTCTTACCTAACTCTACTAATACATCATCATAAGAGAGATGTTTTTTATATATCGAATTTCTTTTTAACATAAACCACCTTGTTGGTGTAATGTGGAAATATGTTTGAAGTTTCATTTCCGCAAATTGCTTCTCAAGAGCTAAAAGTGAATCTAACCGACCTTTATCTGTACCAATGAAAAAAATATCATACTTAATTGTAGTGTCTTTAGAGCATATTTCGTTAAAATAGAATGTTGTATTATGGTGGAGATGATATTTCTCGCAATCCTTTGGGGAATAAGACCACTTCTCACAAATATCATCAGGTAACAGCTCTGGCTTTACGCTACTCCTCACCGGGTTCCAATACCAAAAAATAAATCTTTTATTTGGGAGATCTTTCTTCATTTGTTTTATAAAAGAATCGGTTAACGTTGCATCAAAAATAATAATTATTTCAAAATTTTTCAATTTTTTTAGTTCATTATTAAGCCATATATTTATGAGTGGCAATTTCATTTTTGAATGGACTCTCCTTAAAATCCTTAACAAAGAATTAGCTTTTTTATATACGTTAATTACTTTAATTCCCTTTTTATTAATCAATGTATAAATAAAGGTATTTTTATCATAAGTCACAATTGCTATTTTACTTTTTATCCCTTCTAAATAACCATCATGAAACATATTGTTTATTCCTCTCTAGAATATACACCTACCCTGTGCATATTTCTTGAAAATACTAAAAATACTTCTATATTGAATTTCTTTAAATAAAATTCGATACCACTGGCCTACCGATAAATACATTATCATATCCCGCTTCAACTATATCATCGTATGTATTTATGCGCTGGAAGCTCTGAGTGAAAGATTCAACACTCTATCTGCTCAATACTCTGCACTTTTAATGGGGGATACATATTCTGAATAATATGCTCTGCGATAGCGGTCGATACGCTTAGATTCAGCCACCGTCTCGCTAAAACTGAGTCACCTTCACGCAAGATGAGCCACTCTAGGGTAGACTTGACATGGGACCCTACGTCGGATGCTTCGATGGGTCGAGGGCTGTGGCCCCTATGATGTATTCCTCTTGGGTAAGCCCCCTCCCTTGATTTAGGGTAGCATCCGCTGCCCCCATGTCAAGTCTTACTTTTAGGTCAATGAGGGTTGACTGTTAACTTAGATTAACCGCTTTGGTGTGGTCAATTTTTTAGCCTGTCACAATAGTGACCTTTTCGCTTGACACTACTTGGCTCTGTCGAGCCGTACTTGGTGGCTCCGCCACACCGAAATATTCATATTCCACTAGATCTGTTATTTTGTATGATATTACACCGGATAGTCATGAACGAAAGAGATCTATTTGGTTTTTTAGCCAGTCTTTGCTTCGGTTGACTCCCAAAATAAAGGCAGAGTTACTAGCAATCTATTTTTCGGGATTCACCAATTTTCTGAAACTATTGGTAACATGAACAACAACGGTCTATCGGGTATTTCATTATTGTTCAGACGATAAATGGATATACAACATTTCCTATTTCCAAATATTATTAGTCTAATTGTTAATTGTTAATTGTTAATTGTTAATTGTTAAAATAATTATCATACCATTTTTGAAATATATATAGACTCCATAAATGTTTATGATCAAACTCACCGTTTAATTTTTTCCTAATAATTACATTATAATTAAATATATTTTGTTTTGATATATACTGCTTACTTAAAAAATACTCTATTTCTTCATTAAGGGGTCCATTAACCCATTCTTTCAAAGGTACTGAAAATCCCTTCTTAGGTCTATCTGTTAACTCACATGGAATATATTTATGTAAAACTTTTTTAAGTAGATACTTATTATCATTCCCGCGAACTTTCATATTCATTGGAGTTTTAAAAGCAAATTCAACAATTCTATGATCTAAGATCGGTACCCTAGCTTCTAAACCGTATTTCATACTCGCACGATCTAGTTTTGTCAAAATATCATCTACCAAATACGTTTTTATATCACAGATCATAGCTCTATCTAAAATATTCTCTTTTTCCAATTGATTATATGTATTAAAAAAGTCAATACTCCTATCAAGTTCTTGATAATTTAAAACTATATCTCGAATATCTTTTTGACTAAAAGTATTTATTAAATTTAAAACCATGTCGCTAACTTGTTGATCGTAATCTAAAACCCTCTGAATCTTCTTATTATAAAGGCCCCCTAAAGTACCGACTATTTTCCTTACTCCACTTGGGAAATTATGAAAATATGATAACCTTTTTATATGGTTATATGTTTTATAACCGCAAAACAATTCATCCCCTCCGTCACCAGAGAGTGCTACAGTCACACTTTCTCTAGCTAGTTTAGACACTAGCATCGTTGGTATAGATGAGGAATCAAAAAAAGGTTCATCGTAATAGTAAACCATGTCATTTAATAAACTAAATAGATCTTTATCTTCAATGTATAATTCGATATGTTCAGTTCCTAAATAGTTAGCAATAGCTTTCGAGTGGTTAGCTTCATTTAATTCTTTATCTCTAAAACCAATAGAAAACGTTTTTATTTTTTTATCACTTAATTCATTCATAATAGAAACGACTACACTTGAATCGATACCCCCACTTAGAAATGCACCAATTGGAACATCACTTATCAACCTATATTTTATTGATGATCTCAATAACCTTTGTAGCTCGTCAACATATTCCTCTTCAGTAAGCACAACATTATTGTCTACATTTTTCTTAATAGACACTGCATCCCAATACTTAACTATATCTATCTTTTCGGAATCAACTATTAAATAGCTACCCGGGGGAACTTTATATACATTTTCGTAAATAGAATAAGGAGCAGGAATATAACCAAATGTGAAATATAAGGTTATTGATTGATTATTAATTGCTTTTTTAAAATTCGGATATTTTAATATGGGTTTTAGTTCAGAAGCAAATACAAAATCATTTTTGTAATGATAATAGTATAATGGTTTAATTCCTAATCTATCTCTTGCTAAAATAAGCTTATTCATTTTAGCGTCCCAAATTGCAAAGGCATACATTCCTATAAATTTATTTAGGCATTCCATTCCCCATTCTTCATATGAATATATTATAACTTCAGTATCTGTATTGGTTTTAAATTTATATCCTTTTTCGATTAATTGCTCTTTTATTTCATGAAAATTATAAATTTCTCCATTGAAAGTGATCCACACATCACAATTTTCATTACTCATAGGTTGTTTTCCAAGACTCGATAAATCCAGTATACTCAAGCGCTTTTGAGCTAAACCAATTCTATGATCAATATAATAACCTTCATCATCTGGTCCCCTATGGGATAAATAATTATTCATATCTTCTAAATCACGTTTACAATATCCTCTATCATTTATAAAACCACATATTCCACACATTTACATAGCTCCTCATATTTGAATTGATCAGAATTTTACTTAAGCATTTCTGTAATGAAAATGCATCCATGCATATGCTTACCCCCGAAAATCCCTTTCTCAGATCTTTTAGGAATAGAGTACCAATGATAGTTGAATCCTTTTATAGTTCTGGAACACATGAATCAAAAGTTTTCCTTTTGCTTAAGTGAAATATACACCAAGGGAATAATAGGAAGCGGGAATATACTTTTATAATATTTGATACAGCTTTTAGCAGAACTCATACAGTTTATAGAGTATATCACATCAGTCTTTTCGCTATTCAAGTGGCTTATCGTAGATGATGGTTCGACAGATAATACTGAGATTTTGGTATACAAATGGGGAAAAAAGCTTGCTTCAATATTCGTTATAAAAAACAGTGGGAAATAGGTTGCAAACATTTAGATGGGTAAATGATATCCTCAACTTCTATATCCATCATTCAACGGCACGTTTTATATAGAATTCCTGAAGTTCTTTTGCGACAGTCTTTACATCAAACCCTACTGCAACAATTTTTTTATACATGTTTTCCCTCTCATACTCACTATCATCTAGAATCTTCCTAGCCCAAACCCCTGCAGTTTCTTTCAGACTCAATAACTGAACAAGTTCAGTAATCCTAACTTCCCTTGAAATATTTCCCGATACAAAACAGCGAAGCCCAGCCGCTTGTGCTTCAATTACAGCACCTGGTAGGCCCTCAAAATGTGACGGAAATACAAATACATCCATAGCTGATAAAAGCGCCGGAATGTCATTCCGTTGTCCTGCAAATATGATATTTGGGTAAAGCCCAAGACCTTGCGTTTTTTTCATAACCATTTCCATTAGCTCACCTTGGCCCACTAGGAGTAGAATAGCATCTTTTTTTATTAGTAATATTTCTTTGAAAACATCGAGAAGAAAATCATGGTTTTTAGGATATGTGAAGTTGCCAACATGGCCTACAACAAATTTATTGGCAACTCCTAATTCCTCTCTAAGTTTATCTCTATCAACCTGTGAGAAGGAAAATTCATTTGCGTCTATTGCATTATTAATAATCCGCACTTTGCCTTTTCGCATATTTCTCTTGCCGTAGGCAAATTGTCCAGCAGGAATGGAGCAAGCAAAATAGTCGGTTACACAATATCTGAGTAATTTTATCGTTATAAGTGTAATGTATCCCCTCAGATGGCGTTCAACAGAGCTTGACCTTCCATGGCCTATCCTAATTTTAACGCCATTCTTCTTTGCGATTAAATGATAAATAAAGCCAAATCCTACAGAATGCCCATGAACGATATTATATTCTCTGTGCGCTTTAAAAAAGCGGTTAACTTCTTTTATATATTTAAACAGAGTAGTGAACCCCAGTCTCGACCAAACATATATTTTGCCGCCTCGTTCTCTTATCTCATTGTCAAAATATGCTTCATTTGCCACGTGTACAGCAAAGTCAAACTGCACTTTATCTGTGTCAATATTGCGGTATAGGTCCATTATTCTTGACTCCGCACCACCCAATTCCATTTGATTTAATACATGCAATATTCTTACAGTTTCTTCCACAAGCCCTCACTCCTCCATTGACACCAACCCTCCGTTTAACTCTAGCCTAGGTACAGTCTGTACCAATCCAAAGCCTGCTCAAAACCAAGCTCAAAAGACCAAGACGGTTTGTAGTCAAGAAATCGACGAGCCTTAGAGATGTCAGCATGTGAATGCCGTATATCACCAGCGCGTTCAGGCCCATAAATAGGTTCAATATCGACTCCAAACAACTCACACATTTTTGCATACATCTGATTTAATGTAAACCTTTCGCCATAGGCAATATTGTAAGCTTGTCCGCAAGCTTCAGATGGAGCCAAGCAAGCCTTCAGATTTGCCTCAATGACATTCTCAATATATGTAAAATCACGGCTTGTTCCACCGTCGCCATTAATTGTAGGCGATTCACCAGCGAGTAACATCTTGGCAAAAAGCGGAATAACCGCTGCATACTGAGAATATGGATCTTGTCTACGACCAAAAACGTTAAAATAACGCAAACCTATGCACTGTACACCGTACAAATGAGTGTAAAGGCTACCGTACTGCTCATTTACATGTTTAGTAACTGCGTAGGGAGAAAGTAACCTTCCTTCCTCGCCCTCTACCTTAGGTAGCATAGCAGCATCTCCATAGATTGAAGAAGAAGAAGCATAAACAATTCTTTTGACACTACCAGCCAGACGGGCAGCTTCCATTATATTAAGTGTGCCTTTAATATTATTTTCCTCATATATCAGTGGAAACTTGACTGAGCGGGGTACGGAACCAAGTGCAGCCTGATGCAAGATATAGTCAACATCTTCACATGCCTTCTGACAACTGTCAAAGTTACATAAATCACCCTCAATAAATTCAAAATTAGTATGGTTTAAGAACAAGTCTATGTTTTCACGCTTCCCAGCGGAAAAATTGTCGAGAGCTCGTACCTTCATACCCATACCAAGTAATACTTCAACTAGATTAGAGCCAATAAACCCAGCAGCGCCTGTAACAAGAAACATTGTATCGATAGGAAATTTTAGACTTTCGTATCCCATTTTTATATTCCTCATTCCTAAAATATTAGTGATCTTCGTGTTTGCCGAAAATCGTAATAGTATTGTGCAGTAAGCAGATACCCCTGGATCTTTATAAGCTTCAATAGGGGTAAAATAAATTAGTTTAGATTTCAACAACCCTTCATGTCAAACCTCATCTCCATATCCATAGTCTTAAGAATACTATTGGAGTGCTACTCGTCCACTACTGTCTCACCCCCCATGCTACTTACGGCATTATATTATCATAGAGATTTTTCATATTTTCTCTAACTCTCTTAAAATCAAAATGCTTTATTATGAGGGCGTTTGACAGACCCATAGATACGCATTCGAGTATGGTCTTCCCAATAGCCTCAGCAAATCCTTCAGCATCATCTGGCTTCACCAGGTAGCCGCCTTTTCCGTCCTCAATCAGATCACTGTTCCCTCTAATATCAGAACATACAACCGGTAATCCTGCTGCCATTGCCTCCATGAGCGAAACAGACAAGCCTTCACGGAATGAAGGAAATATAAACATGTCAACTATCTGATAAATCATGCTTAAATCAGTTCTGAATCCCAGCAATTTAACTTTGTTTTTAATGCCTAATGATTCAGACAGTTCTTTGAGATGAGACTTAAGTTCTCCATCTCCACAAATCACATAGCAAATATTTTGGAATTTTAACTTTGCAATTGCTCTTATAACTGTCTCATGATTTTTGTTTTGATTAAGCTCACCAACAGAAAGCAAAACGATTGTTCCATCTGGTATACCTAATTCAGCTCTCATTATCTTCCTGTCTACTGAGGCGTTTCCGAATTTATCTATATCCAGTCCAACGCCCGGAACATATTCAACCTTCTTAGCCTTAAATGTTTGGGCTCTAGCATAATCTTCTTGATTTATCGTGATAAGCATATCTGTATATCGGGAGAGAAATCTCTCTGCTGGATAATATAAAAGCCAATTCTTAAAAGGAGCTCCTTTGAAAAAATGAAAGCCATGAGCTGTATAAATAACCTTGGTCCCGCTTTTTCTAAACTTTCTTACTGACCAGCGACCAAATGCACTTGCGATAGGGGTATGAAAGTGGATTAAATCATAATTGTTCTTGCGGACAATTTCTTTCAACTGCCGGCTTGCTTCAATATTATGTTTTGAAAACGGCGAACGTTGATATGGTATATCATAAACATTATCAACTATGGCATCTAATTCATTAACATCCTTATATCCTGCAACATCAACGCAATATCCCATATCCTGCAATATCCGGATATGGGGAATGAGAAATGCCTTAACAGTTGACAATATCGTTGTACATATTAAAATCCGCTTCATATCTATTACCTTATCTCTATCACATATTCTACTCAATCAATCTTCTCCGACATACGGTATTTACTATGCTTTCGTTCCCTCGCGGGTACCCCCGCGACAAGCACCCCATCACCAACATCCCTAATCACCGCTGCGCCTGCAGCAACTACGGCTCCTTCTCCTACACGAACATTGTTCACAACACTAGCGCCCATACAAATCCAAGTATAATCCCCAACGGTCACTGTCCCTCCCAATCGTGCTCCCGGAGATAAGTGAACACCCATCCCAAGCACGCAGTCGTGATCAACAGAAGCACCTGTGTTTATAATCCCACCCACTCCAATATGTGCATCTGGGTTAACAACAGCTCCCGCCATTATGACCGTCCCACTCTCGATATGAGCAAATTTGCTCACATACGCAGCAGGGTGAATTAAACTTGGTATTCTAAAACCTATCTTTTTGAGGTGTTCTATAAGCTCTACTCTCGCCCTATTGTTTCCTAGAGCCACAACTGCTTCAGAAAACTCCTGAGAGAAATTGCCAGCATCACTAAATGTACCAACAACTGGACATGAACCTAAAATCGATTCACCAACGGCCTTCTCATCATCCAAAAATGCTATCTCTGTATAGAGCTCTAATGACAACGCACACTCTGCAACTACTTTGCCATGTCCTCCAGCACCTAAAATAAGAAGTTTGCTCAAGGTAACCTCCCTACTAGCCTTTAAAACTCTTTGCTGTCACACCAAATTCTTGCATCGTTTGATTCTTAGATTGATTAACCCCCCGCCGAGCGAGAACAATAGCCAATGTCCTTAAAAAGATCTCAAAATCAGTCCCGAATGAAATATTCTCAACATACCACACGTCGTACTCAAACCGTGTCTCCCAGTCTACCCCATTGCGCCCATTGATCTGTGCCCACCCAGAAATTCCTGGAGTCACATCATGCCGCCGCATCTGTTCTGGAGTATAACGTTCTAAGTACTGAACTAGCAAAGGGCGGGGACCAATAAAACTCATATCCCTTTTTAGGATATTAAAAAGTTGAGGCAGTTCATCGACACTAAACTTACGCAAAACGGCACCCACACGGGTCATACGTTGCATATCGGATAAGGGCCGACCGTTTTTCTCAGTCTCTAGGCGCATGGTCCGAAACTTATAAATCGTAAATATAACTCC
>Ga0075525_10000138_pt1 | contig 27753 bp, 31 predicted proteins | sample NGEPertwo_FD_74795 | JGI IMG/M metagenome (GOLD analysis project Ga0075525, IMG submission 74795) | Arctic peat soil microbial communities from the Barrow Environmental Observatory site, Barrow, Alaska, USA - NGEE Permafrost154B-two | ecosystem: Environmental > Terrestrial > Soil > Wetlands >...
GGTCATTCTACCGCACCATCGTGGGATCGTGAGGCCCAGTATCGCGGAGTTTTCGGTGGGCGTTGCGCTGGAAGTGAAGCACCCCGAGAGTTGAGCGAAAGGAACCGGGTGTGCTTGACGTCGGCTTGTCACCATGCCTCGGACTCTTGTGCGCGAGCTAAAGCGCCACAAGGAGCGACAGAATGCGGAACGGCTCCAGTTAGGGCCAGTGTTTCAAGACCATGATCTGGTGCTTCCGGCGCCGGACGGGAGAGGTGGCCGGGCAAAACTGGACAGCCCTTTAGGTGATACTGCTCCTGGCACATGACCATGGAGGAGTAGCCACAATGCCGAGACGACCCAGACGCAACCACTCCCCGACCTTCAAGGCCAAGGTGGCCTTGGAAGCCATCAAGGGCGAAGAGCCGGTGATTGTTCTCGCCGAACGCTTCGAGCCACCCCAACCAGATCACTACCTGGAAGCGCCTGGAATGCCCCCCGCCAGCCGTACCACGTAGAATGAGAGTCCTGACCCGGCCCACGGAAGGGCCGAGAAAGGACCAGAACCATGCCGAAGGGGAAGAAACACACACCTGAGCAGATCGTGAGGCACCTCCGGGACGCCGAAGCCGCCCAGGCCGCCGGCCGCACCATAGGCCAAATCTGCCAGGAGATCGGGGTCAGCGAACAGACCTACTACCGCTGGAAGAACCTCTACGGAGGGATGAAGACCCCGGAGCTTCGACGCTTGAAGGAACTCGAACAGGAGAACGTGCGCCTGAAGAAGCTGGTCGCCGACCTCTCCTTGGACAACGCCATGCTGAAGGAGCTGGCCGAGGGAAACTTCTGAGCCCGGCGAGGCTCTCCACGGTCGATGAGTACACCCGGGAGTGTCCCTCGCTCCTCTGCGAGCGCAGCATCACCGCCCTCGACGTGATCGACGAGCTCATCCGCATCATGCAGGTGCGCGGTGTCCCGGCCCACATCCGCGCGGACAACGGACCCGAATTCATCGCCGACGCCATCCGCAGCTGGCTCGAGAGCGCTGGCATCGGCTCCCTCTACGTGGAACCAGGTGCCCCGTGGGAGAACGGCTACGCCGAATCCTTCCACGCCCGCCTGCGGGACGAATTCCTGAACGCCGAAGTCTTCGCCAACCTCCGAGAAGCCAAGGCCTTGGGAGACGCCTGGCGCCGGGAGTACAATCACGAGCGGCCGCACAGCTCTCTGGGGTCCTTGACCCCTGCCGAGTTTGCGACCGGACTGCCTGCCCTTCTGGTCGGGGCTACGCCCCTCCCTTCAGGGCAGCCATCACCCTCATGACCCAGAGGACTCTCATTGCGGGTGGTACGGAGAGTGGGGGCATTCCACGGTCTCGTCGGTCACAAAGAAGAACTGTGATCTCGTCGTGGCCGCTGACCCCGGTACTTCATCGGGAAAGGCCCCAGAAGGCCAGGAAATACGGTATTCCCGTGCTGAGCGTAGATGGTTTCTTCGGTGCTTCTGCGTAAGGCGGCGTCGCCAATCGGTAAGATGCCCCGGCCATCTTCCCGCCGAGCACCCGCGTTCTCAAAGGCCGTGGTGAAAGGTAACTCGGCTCATTCTTTGTCGGCTCTGGGAGCAAAGAACCGGCCACATGAATACCGCTTGACAAGCCTTTCGCGTATGCATATCTTGAAATGAGCGGGAGGCTACCCTGCGGAAGGGACTGCGAAGTCGTGTGGAGTTCCGCCACACGTGCGGCTGAGCTGCCAGTGATTGATCACTGCAGTTCAGCTTTTTTTGTGCCTGCGGTGGCAGGTCGCTTGTCCCGAAAATGCAGTTCGTGAAGCCCAAACTTCGTCCTAAACCTAGCGAGGAGGTGGCCACCCAATCGATATCGATGCATCGCTCGTACCTTGAGCCTAGCCTTGGAGGAGGTAATTGATGAAGTGCTACGTCTGCCATGAGATGGGCAGAGACACGGATGCCATCGGGATTTGTATTGTGTGTGGCATGGGTCTATGCCAGGAGCACCTTATCAAAGAGGAAGTGCCAATTTGGGAGGGCGGCTATCCTTTCCCAAGACAAAGAGTGAAGAAAGCGCTGCCTCGGATACTCTGCTATGAGTGCTACAACGCTTTGTCCGACGTGGAGAGAAGCCCAACCTCCTAACAGCAGGTGACCACGGTATGACGACGCGTCTCGTCTAGGAGGTGGTGAGACTTGAGCTAAGTCGAGCAGTGCCAACGTCGTCGAAAGAAGACGGAGGAGAGAGATGTCGATTTACGAAAAGATGATCAAGGAAGCTGTGGAAGCCACGATGGCCGTCAAAGGGGTCATCGTTGAGAAGCGCGGTGCCACGGACTTCAAACTGACTGACGCGAAGCCCTACGTTGACGCGGTGAACAAGATGACCGCCGGCGAAGGGCAGGCCCAGGAAGTCATCGATCTGCACGTGAAGTCGGTGAATGCCCACTACGACATACTCACCGGCCTTACCGATACGATTCGTCCCGAAGATGACGCGTTCGTAGAGCACTACCAGACGCCGGCAATCCTGGAAATCTTGTACGAAGTTGACCCGGAATTCAAGGATTCCATGTGGAAGTTCATCGACGCCATCAAGGAGAACACGGCGTTGCTGGGCCTCGAGGCCGTTCGCCGCTACGGCGGCATGTATGGGCCCACCTGCGTGGTGGACTTCGCCATGTCCGTTGGTTCCGTACCGAACACGGTCAACCGGATCCTACGCGAGATGAACATCCCTCAGGATCACAAGAAGGCGATCCTCGCTTCGAAATCCTGGGGCATGAACACTTCCTACGGCTTGGGCGCTGCCTTCCGTGCCGCGGTCGAGTCCGGTAAGACCGTCGCCGAGGCGGAGAAGGAAGAGGTCGATACCTTCCAGTTCATCTACCGTGAGCCGATTGAGGCGCAGGCCCACTTGATGGACACGCATAACTTGGGCGGTCACGGGGGCCACAGCTCCTTCGACACCCGCAAGTACATGCAGCAGTACAAGGAGCGGATGAAGCCGACCATCGAGGCGGCGGTCAACTCCGGCGTGCATTACGCGAACATCACCGCGGTGCCCGCCTACTGCGTCGGCGACATCGGGCACCATATCGCTCAATCGGCCTACAACATGTTCAAGGACGACATGGTCTTCGCCATCTACGAGGCGGCCATGGATGTCTTCCAGAACACGTTGCAGAGGGGCATCGATCAGAATGCCTTCAAGAGCGAGTGGGACGTTCTGAGCGTAGCCACCGGGGCGCCCGCGTGTGCGGCCGCGTACATCCTTTGGCTCGACAGCTTCACGGTGCCGATGGTGATCGACCTGTTCACCAAGCGGTTTTACAACTACGCGTCGATGCATCCCGATCGCGGCGAGGCCGACGAGTTGCACAACGTAGACTTCATGGATGTCCTCGCCCGAGGCGAAGAGATCCTGGACATCACCCCGCTCGGAGCAGGGGCGAAGGTGGGCGGTATCGAGATCGATCTCGACCCGGTTCGCAATAACGAGGTCATCATGAACCCGCAGCGGTACACGTACCCTGCGTGCGCCATCACCCAGCGGTTCGCGGCGCTCATGTCTCTCTCGGACTTCCCCTGCTATCTGACGCCGGAGTGCACCACCGCAACCTTGATGACCAACAACATCGCGCTAAATCCGGGCACCCCGGGAGCTCCTGTGCGGGCCTGCAAGAAGTGCGCGGTCACAAGCCTCATCAAGCGGAATGTGCCCCTCGACAGCGGTCGAGGCCAAGGCGCCAAGGGCTACTGCGAGTGGCACCTGGCCGTCTGAGCGTCCGAAAGGTCCTACATTACAGGGGACCTCGAGTCCACGGGGCCGGGATGGTCCGGCCCCGTGGGACCGGCGTTCCCTACTAGTTGAGGGGAGCTCACATGGGTCAACCCACACTGCTCAAGCGTTCGATCGCGGAGCTGATAGGCACCTATATCCTCGTCTTCCTCGGGACGGGAGCGGTGGTCATCACCGTCCTCTTGTTCCAGGGTGGGGAGGGCCCTCCGGGCAACGACTTCTTTGTTGGCATCGGGATGGCGGGCTGGTGGGCTATCGGTATCGCCTTCGGTATCGCGGTTATCGCGATGATCTACACATTCGGCCACATCTCCGGCACGCACATTAACCCGGCCGTCACGATCGGACTTTGGTCCACAGGCCGCTTTCCGACAATGGAAGCCGTCTGGTACATCGTGGCGCAGTTGATCGGGGCGGCCTTGGCCTCGATGACCATCGTGCTGATCCTCGGCGACAGAGCCGTGGATACCGGCCTTGGGGCCACCGCACCCTTCGCCGGGGTTAGCTACTGGCAGGCGATTGTTGCGGAAGCCGTGGCCACGTTCTTCCTCATGCTGACGATAATGGGTTCTGCCGTCGATTCCCGCGCGCCGGCGGGGTTCGCGGGTCTCTCGATCGGACTGGTGGTCGCCGGCGACATCGTCGTCTTCGGCAATATCACTGGTTCTTCGCTGAACCCGGCACGGACCTTCGGACCGTATCTGTCCGATACGCTCTTTGGGGGGGACAATCTCTGGGATAAATTCCCGATTTACGTGGTCGGACCGATCGTCGGTGCAATCCTTGCCGCCTGGATCTACGATTACATAGCCGGCACTAGGAACGCCGACTGACGCACGATCGGTCACTGGAGAAGCGCCCGTGGCGGAGCAAGCGGGGCGGATGTAATCGGCCGCCCCGCTCCACCACGGCCTTCCCGAGTGTCGAGCAGTACTTCGACCAGTCCCTCAGGGAGTGATGACCGGTGACTGAGACGGCCATCAGGCTGATCGGTATCTGCGGAAGCCCCCGAAAAGGGGGCACCGAGTACGCCGTCCGTGCGGGGCTCGAACGCGCTGCTATGGAGTACGGGGCCGAAACGGACTTCTTCAGCGTGCGCCGCAAGGACATCAAGTTCTGCATCCACTGTGACTACTGCATCCGAAAGCAGCAGGGATGCGTGCACAAGGACGATCTGCAAGAACTCTATCCCCGGCTCGAGGCGGCGGACGCCTGGCTGCTCGGCTCGCCGGTGTATCAAGGGGGAGTGAGCGCCCAACTCAAGGCCGTCCTCGATCGCTGCCGGGCGGTCGTGGCCCGAAATCCGAAGGTCTTCCGAAACAAGGTCGGGAGCGCGCTCGCGGTGGGCGGCGACCGGGCGGGAGGCCAGGAGCCCACGATTCAGGCGCTCCACGACTTCTACCTGATCAACGAATTCATCCCCGTGGCGGGCGGCTCTTTCGGCGCCAACCTCGGGGCCTCGGTGTGGTCACGAGATCAGGGCGCGGCGGGCGTGGAGGGCGATTCCGAAGGGCTTGCCGCGCTTCAACGGACGGTCGACGCTCTGATGAGGGTCGCCGTCTTGGTTCGGGCGGGCGTCGGCTCCGAAGTAACCGATTGACCGGGAGGTAGACGATGCCACTCAAACTGGTCTGGGGGCTGACGGGCTCGGGTGATCTGATGCCTGAGACGGTCGACGTTATGATCGACATACGTCAGACACAAGATGTGGTCATCACCGCCGCCCTCTCGAAGGCGGCCGTCCAAGTGCTCCGCTGGTACAAACTGATGGAGCGCGTGGAGACTCACATGGACCGCGTGCTGATCGAAAAGGATGCCAACGCCCCCTTCATCGTCGGGAAGTTGCAGGTCGGCGAGTTTGACGGTTTCATAGTGGCCCCGGCGACGGCGAACAGCGTCGCCAAAATCGTTCACGGCGTAGCCGACACCCTGATCACCAACGCCGTCGCTCAGACCACCAAGACCGACCTGCCGGTTTACATATTGCCGGTTGACCGCGAGCCCGGCGAGACCACGACGGTACTACCGAATGGGGATGCGTTCACTCTCAAGATCCGAGACATCGACGTGGAGAACACCGGACGTTTGTCGACGATAGAAGGGCTGCGGGTCATAGGCTCACCCAGCGAGCTCTATCCGGCGGTGGAAGCGTACTGGGCCAGGGTAAAAGGGTGATGATGCGGCAGGAACCCGGGAGCATGATGGGCGACGGAGTTACAGTGGAGTGTGGGAGTCGGCTCCATCTGGGGTTCACGAACCTGAGCCCCGAGTTGGGCCGCTGCTATGGGAGCATCGGCGTGGGCCTCGACCTTCCCCGCATCGTCCTCACCCTGCGCTCCGCCGATGAACTGCGGGTGGAGGCCGATCGCGTCGATCAGGTCCTCCTTTACGTCGATCGCTTCGCCCGGCACTTCCAGATCGATCCCCACGTGCACATCACAGAGGAGCAGCGCATCCCGGAGCACGCGGGCCTTGGCTCGGGCACTCGGGTTGCCTTGGCACTCGGCCTCGGTCTGAGTCGGCTCTTCGAGTGTTCCGGCGACATTGCGGAGATTGCCCGGGCCATGGAACGCGGCCGCCGATCGAGCGTTGGCATACTCACCTTCGCAAGCGGCGGTTTTGTCATAGATGCGGGGCACCGGCCGGGAGCAGAAGAGCCTCAGCGGCCCACGGCCGTGTTTCACCGTCCGTTTCCCGAGGATTGGCGTTTCGTGGTCTGTGTCCCCGAGTGGGAGGAAGGCCTGAGCGGTCGGGCCGAGGAAGGGGTTTTTCGGGTCCTCACTCCCCCGAGGTCGGTGTCTGAGCGCATTTGTTGTATCACCCAGCTTGAGCTCCTGCCGGCCCTACTCGAGGAGGACATCGAGGTGTTCGGCCGGGCTCTGACCGAGATCGACCGCGGCATGGGAAGTTTCTTTGCCGAGACTCAAGGAGGGCAGACCGCCCAGACGGCGGGGAGCCGCGTGATCGAGCGCATGCTCGAAGTTGGAGCCTGGGGTGGCGGACAAAGCTCCTGGGGGCCCGCCGTCTACGGATTGGTGCATGCCGACGATGCACATCATGTGGAACGGGCGGTCCAGGGCCTGCTCGAAGAGCTTGGGCTGACTGGGCTGGTAATGGTCGCCCGCGGCCGTAACACGGGCGCCTCCGTCAGTCCCGAGACGCAGAGCCCCCATGGGGCGCGAGAGGCTCGATCAACTCTCGCACGGCCGCTTCATACGGCGAGCCCGGAGCGACCTTCGTGATGACTCGGGCGTACTCGAGCAACTGTCTGCGGAGGGTTGCCCGGTCCATCAAATCTGCGCGTGTGTGCAGAACCAGTGCCTCCAGAAGCAGGGGCGCCGCTCGGTTTAGCGGTCGAAACGGTCCGTCGGTTCGCAGGTCGATGACGCCGGCTGCCACCCGCGTGCGTCTCGTGCCCGGGGTTGTGGCGACAACGCGGACCTCGAGCACGGCACAAAGTCCGGCGGGTTCGGGAGCATCGATCAACCGGGCTGGAGTGAATATCAGGCTATCTGGGTGAAGGAGGGCGGCATGGATTTCCTCAGCCCCCCGGGGAAAACCTATTGTGAATTCTTTCGCCGCCAGGATGCCGTCCAGCGTCTTGGAGTCGTTGTAGATCTCCATCTCGACGGTCGAAAAGTCGGGGGTCCATACACCGATCGGCGTGGCGTGGGGGCTGCCGGCCCGGTACGTCGAGACGAGGGTCTCATAGGTCCAACCGCGTTCGATTTCAAGGGAGCGAAGGTCAGCCATACCGGGCCTGCTCTAGAGTTCGGGCCTTCTGCCGTGCGCCCCATGTACTTTGCTGGGAGGCGATACACATCATGAAGAGGATTCTAATCCAACTCGACAGCGATCAATACCCGAGCGTGTTCGATGCTGTGACCGCTTATGACTCGGGCGCCGAGGTCGTCATGCAGTACGGGGGGGTTACCCCGGAGGCCGTCCGCGACCTGGTCTACGGCGCCATGTTCACTCGGGGACCGGCGGACCTGCGCAACTCGGCCGTATTCATCGGCGGTAACGATGTCACCGTGGGAGAAGCTATGTTGCAGGCCGCGCAAGGCGCATTTTTTGGGCCGCTGCGCGTGTCGGTGATGCTCGACGCCAATGGCTGCAACACCACGGCGACCGCGGCCGTGGTGAACGTTCTATCCGAGGGGGACGTCGCCGGCAAGCGGGTGGTCGTGCTCGCCGGGACCGGTCCTGTCGGTCAGCGGGCGGGCGCCCTTCTTGCGGGAGAGGGCGCTGAGGTCGTCATCACCTCGCGGAGCCTGGAGCGGGCCAAGCAGGCTACCGGTGCGCTTGGGGAGCGCTTCGGAGTCGAGGTTGCGGCCGGTGAGGCGGCGAATGAGGCCCAGACTCGGGAACTACTCGAGGGTGCCTACGCCGTGCTGACCTGCGGCGCGGCGGGCGTCACCCTGGTACCCGAGACGGTTTGGAAGGACCACGAGACCTTGAAGGTCCTGGCCGACGTCAATGCGGTCCCGCCGCTTGGCGTGGAGGGGATCGAGGTCAACTGGGCCGGCAAGGAAATGGCCGGCAAGAAGCTCTACGGCGCCATCGGGATCGGGGACTTCAAGATGGTGGTTCATCGGGGCTGCATCGCCCGGCTCTTCGAGGCCAACGACGTCGTCCTCGACGCCGAGGAGATCTTCCGCCTGGCCAAGGAGCTGAAGCAGTAGTGCGTATGCTCGCCGTGGGTATCAGCACTCGGGCGGTGGCTGAATCGGCCGCTGACGCAGGCCACCGGCTGGTAACGGTCGACTACTTCGGTGACCGGGATCAGAAGAATCTGGCCGAGAACCACGGGTTGCAGCGAGATTTCGGTCTGTCGTGGGCGCCGGCCGCCGTGGCGGCGGTGGCCCGAGAACTGGATTACGACGCCCTGCTCTACACGTCCGATCTGGAGAATCATCCCGCCTTGATCTCGGCGGTGGCGGGCGATCGCCTGCTCCTGGGCAACGACGAGGCTACGGTTCGCCGGGTCCGCGACTGGAGAGTTCTCCGCCGGGTTTGTCGGGAGGAGGGCATCCTTCATCCCACTACCCTGCTGCCCGGAGAAGAGGGGCTGGTGTCTCTCAGCCGCAACTGGCTGACCAAGCCCGCCCGCGGCGGCGGCGGACACGGGATAAGACCCTGGGATGGGCAGGACCTCGAGGAGGGGCGTCTTCTGCAGGAATGGGTGCAGGGAGTGCCCGCATCAGCCGCGTTCGTGGCCGATGGCCGGGACGCGGCGCTTCTCGGGTTGACGGAACAACTGTTGGGGCGTCCCGGCCTGGGTGTGTCGGGTTTTGGCTGGTGCGGCAACGTGTATCCGCTCTGCGGCCCTCCGGACCGGCAAAAAGCGCTCGAGGCCGAGGTCCAAGCCATGGTTTCTAGTCTGACGCGCCGTTTTGGGCTGCGGGGGGCGAACGGGGTGGATCTGGTGCTCATCCGTGGAGAGGAGCAGCGGGAGGGCGCAGACGAGCAAGGGGGGCACGGGGTCGGGGAGCCCTGGCACCCCTGGCTGGTCGAGGTCAATCCCCGCTACAGCGCCTCGATGGAGTTGCTCGAGCGCGGATTGGGCGAGAGCGTCTTTCTGCGCCATCTGGCTTCGTGTGCCGGCGGGCTTCGGCCACCGGGTAGCCAAAGCTGCACCGGGCCCGACACCCGAGCATTCCTGGCCAAGGGCATCGTCTTTTCCCGCGGCGCGGCCCGCGCGCCCGATACCGGCGAATGGCTCTGCAGGGGAAGACGCGACATCCCCTTTCCCGGAGAGCCGATAGAAGCAGGGCGTCCGGTCTGCACGGTGATGGCCGGGGGGGATACGCGGGCGGAATGCCTGCGCGATCTCGAAAATCAGGCCGAGCAGGTTTATGCCGAACTGGGTGAACGAACGGAGGACAGCCGTGAGCGTCGAGTTTCAGCTCATCACCGGTCGCACGCGTGAGCAGGCGATCGGGCTGCACAAGGGCAAGTCATCGCAGCCCTATCGGGACGCCACCCATGTCGTCGAGATGAGCGGCCAGGATATGTCGCAGATTGGCATCGACGAAGGAGCCAGGGTGAGACTGCGGACGCCTGCTGGATCCGGCGAGTTTGTCGTCCGGGAAGCGGACCTCCCTACTGGGCTGCTGTTCGTCCCGATGGGCGCCGCGGCCAACGACCTCATCGGTGCCGATACCGCGGGCACGGGGATGCCCTCGTTCAAAGGGCAACCCGTGGAGGTGGAGCCGGCATGAGTACTCACGAACACGTCACCTGCACATTCTGCGGTTGCCTCTGTGACGACATCTCGGTCGAGGTGGAGGACGGCCATATCGCCGCCGTCAAGCGGGTCTGCGCCAACGGTCGGGGAGTATTCGCGGAGCACTGCTCCGACGCGCGCCGGCCTACCGTCGAAGGGCGGGAAGTGGATCTCGAGGAGGCGATCGCTGAGGCCGCCCGCATTCTGGACCAGGCGGACAGCCCGCTGATCTACGGGTTAAGCTCATCGGCCACCGAAGGTCAGCGCAAGGCGGTCGAACTCGCGGACGTCCTGGGTGCCGTGGTGGATACCACTTCCTCGGTCTGCCACGGCCCCACCGGTCTTGCCCTGCAGGAGATCGGGGAGCCCAGCTGCACCCTGGGAGAGGTGCGCAACCGCGCCGATCTGATCTTGTTCTGGGGCTGCAATCCCTCTGCCTCTCACGTAAGGCACTTCGGCCGCTACTCCGTCACGGCGAAAGGGACGCTCACTCCGCGCGGGCGCCAGGACCGCACGGTGTATGTGGTCGATGTACGCCCGACGGGAACCTCGAAGACCGCCGACCACTTCCTCCAGTTGCGGGTCGGCTCGGATTACGAGGTGCTTTCCACGCTGCGCCTGTTGGTCCGGGGGGAGAGCGTCCCTGCCGAAGAGGTCGGCGGCGTGTCCGTGGCGGAACTCAGCGAGTTGGCTGAGCGCATGAAGTCCTGTCGCTTCGGTGTGGCCTTCATGGGCATGGGCCTGACCATGAGCGCCGGCCGGAACGTGAACGTGGCCGAGCTCTTCTCGTTGGTCGCCGAACTCAATGACCATACGCGCTTCTCGGTGATACCCATGCGGGGTCACGGCAATGTGGCGGGTAGCGATCAGGTGCTGACCTGGCTCAGCGGCTATCCCTTCGCCGTAAGCTACGCCCGGGGGTACCCCCAGTTCGGGCCGGGGGAGTTCACGGCTGTCGATATGCTGGCGCGCGGCGAGGCGGACGCCGCACTGATTCTCGCATCCGATCCGGTGGCGCACTTCCCCCGGGCTGCGGCCGAGCGCCTCGCGGCCATTCCCACTATCGTATTGGACCCGTGCGAGAATTTGACCGCCGGAGTCGCCCGCGTCGTGTTCCCGACCGCCACCTACGGTGTGGATGCGGTGGGTACCGCCTATCGGATGGATAACGTCGCCATCCGCCTGAGGGCGGTTGTTCCGACCGAGCGGCCGACGGACGAGCAGGTGCTCGAAGGGATCATCCAGGCACTCCCGGAGCGAGCGGCGCAGTTGGAGGCGGTGACGTGATGCGCGGCATCTTGGGCGGTCGGGTCTACGACCCGGCAAATGGCATTGACGGAGAGGTCCGTGACATCTGGATGCGGGACGGCCGGATCGTTCCCGCGGACGAGATCGATCCGGAGGGAGCCGAGACCTTCGACGCGACCGGACTGGTGGTCATGCCCGGCGGAGTCGACATCCACAGCCATATCGTGGGCGCCAAGGTGAACGTGGGCCGGAAGCTGAGGCCCGAGGACCACCGGGGAAGCGAGCGAAAGCGTAAGGGCGGCTACTGGTCGGGTTCGGGCTACACGGTTCCCACCACTCACCTGACCGGCTATCTCTACGCGGAGATGGGCTATACGACCGTGATGGAGGCGGCGACGGCTCCGCTGGTCGCCCGGCACACGCACGAGGAGTTCGCGGATCTGCCCGTCGTGGACAAGGGTGCCTTCATCACCATGGGCAACAACCACTTTCTCATGCGGGCAATCAAGGAGGGGCGGCGTGAGGAGGCGCGGGACTACGTCGCGTGGTTGCTGCGGGCCACCAAGGGCTACGCGATCAAGATCGTCAACCCTGGCGGTGTCGAAAACTGGAAATGGGGTGGCAACGTCGAGGAATTGGACGACGAGGTCATCGGCTTTGAGGTCACTCCCCGGCAGATCCTCGAGACCCTCGGCTGGATCAACGACGAACTCGGGTTGCCGCACGTGCCCCACATCCACGGCATCAACCTGGGGCGGGGGAGAAGCGGGCGAACCACGGTGGAAAGCATAAGGGCCTTGAACGGTCGGCGTGCGCACCTCTGCCACCTGCAGTTTCTGAGCTATAAGGCGGGCGCGGGGGCGATGCACCTGTCGGATGCTGTGTCCGTCGCGGAAGCCGTCAACACGGCGCCGAACCTCACCGTGGACGTGGGGCAACTCGTTTTCGGACCGGCGACAACTATGACCTCCGACGGCCCGCTGCAGCATAACCTCCACAACACCATGGGCGGACGCTGGGTCAACGACGATGTGGAGTCGGAGACGGGCGGGGGCATCGTCCCGGTCAGCTACGAACCCACGAACCCCATCAACTCGGTGATGTGGCTGACGGGCCTCGAACTCTTCTTGCTGATCGATGACCCCTGGCGGGTCTACCTGACCACGGATCATCCGAACGCCGGGGTGTTCGTTCACTACCCTCAGGTGATCAAGCTGCTGATGGACTCGGCCTATCGGGCGGAGACGTTCGAGGGAATCCACCGAAGGGCCCGCAAAGGGGCTCTGCTGCCGGAACTGAAGCGCGAGTATTCGCTCTACGACATCGCCATCGTCACCCGGGCGGGGCCCGCGCGCAGTCTGGGCCTTAGCCGCAAGGGCCATCTGGGCCCGGGCGCGGACGCCGACGTCACCGTCTACGAGGAGAAGGAGGACAAAGAGGAGATGTTCGCCCGCCCCCGGTACGTCTTCAAGGACGGTGGGCTCGTCGTCCGGGACGGGGAGCTGGTCGCGGCGCCTCAGGGCAGGACGCTGCACGTCGCGCCCTCCTTTGACTCCGCAATCGAGGAGCGCATACGAGAACATTTCCGAGAGGCGTACACGGTATCGTTCGAGAATTACTCGGTTTCGGAGGAGGAGTTGGGCCGCAACGAGACGGTCCCTTGCGATGCCTAAATACCTCTTTGTCACGGGCAAGCTCGCCTCCGAGGCTCTGCATCACACTTTGGACCGGCTCGAGCTCGACGAAGGGTACAGGGTGGCCGAACTGGGCTACTCGGTGGCGGCGCTGATGAAGACCCGCTCCATCGCCCGGCGGCTCTCGGACGCGCAAGGCTGCGATACGGTGATGGTTCCCGGCCTCTGCCGGGGCGACCTGGGTCTGATCGAACGTGAACTGGGGGTGCCTGCGGTCCGCGGTCCGGTGGATCTCAAGGACCTCCCGCTTTTTTTTGGGCAGGAGCGGGTGCTCGAGGGCTACGGTGACTACCACGTGCAGATCGTGGCCGAGATCGTCGAGGCCTACCAGATGTCGTGGGACGAACTGCTCGCGCGGGCGGAGTACTACCGGGACTCGGGTGCCGAGATCATCGACCTGGGTTGTCCGACGGACGAAGGGTTTCCTGCCGTCGGCGAGGTGGTTGCCGGCCTCAAGCAGCGGGGCTTTCGGGTGAGCGTCGACACCTTTGATCCGGAGACCATCCGCCGGGCGGGCGCCGCCGGAGTGGACCTCTTGCTGAGCGTTAACAGCCAGAATCTCGGCCTGGTCGCGGAATTGGGATGCAGCGTGGTCGTGATCCCGGACTTTGGGCAAGGCTTGGATTCTCTCGAGCGTAACGTCGAGCGCGTGGCCGCGATGGGCGCCACCTACGTTGCCGATCCCATACTCGACCCCCTCAGCTTCGGCTTCACCGCTTCTCTGGCGCGCTTCGTCGAGTACCGCCGCCGGCATCCGGAGATCCCCATGCTGATGGGCCTAGGAAATCTCACCGAGCTGACCGACGCCGACAGCATCGGGTTGAACGCCCTGATGGCGGGGGTGATCACCGAACTCGGGATCGACTACGTCCTTACTACCGAGGTCATAAGCTGGGCCCGCGGCTCCGTCCGGGAGCTCGATCTCGCGCGAAAACTGATGTTCTACGCCCACCGGGAGCGGACGCTCCCCAAGTCGTTGGACGAAAGTCTGATCGTGGCCAAGGATCCACCGCATGAGCGCTACACCGAACCGGAGCTGCGGCATATGCAGCAGATGGTAAAGGACCGTAACTACCGGATCTTTGCGACGCACGACCTGATCTACGTGTTCAACCGCGATCGCTTCGTGAAGGGCTACGATCCTCAGTCGCTCTTTGCCGAGTTGACGGTGGAAGACCCGGGCCATGCCTTCTATCTGGGGCGGGAGCTGGAACGAGCAGCTCTCGCGGTCTTGCTGGGGAAGCGCTACATACAGGAGTCGCCCCTGCGCTGGGGGTATCTCGATCCCGCGGAGGCGACTCAATGAGTTCCCGGAAGCCGGAGGACCCGGTGCGCGTGGTGGGAATGGACCCCGGTACGATAAGCATCGACCTCTGCGGAATCGAGGGTGACAGCGTTTTTCTGGACCGTTCGTACTTCACCAGCGAGGTCGCCGCCGACCCTGGGCGGCTAGTGGAAGAGCTCCGCGCGTCTGGGCCCTTGGACCTCGTGGTGGGCCCCTCGGGCTACGGGCTGCCCTGGCTCCCCGTGGACGCGCTCGGCGATTACGAAGCCAGGATGCTGCTTCTGCCCAGCCAGCACGATCCGGCTGATCGGGGGGTGATTCCCGGCATGCGTGGGCTGTTGGAGGAACTCGCGGTCTCCGGTCTGCCGCTCGTATTCGCTCCCGGCGTGGTGCAGTTGCCCACCGTGCCGCGGCACCGCAAGGTCAATCGCATAGACATGGGGACGGCGGACAAGCTCTGCGCGACGGCGCTTGGGGTCTGGGATCAGGCTCGTCGGCTGGAGATCCCCTACGCCGAAACCTCGTTCATCTACCTGGAACTCGGCGGCGCGTTCACCAGTTTGATCCGGGTGGATGGGGGACGGATCGTTGACGGGGTGGGCGGCACCTCGGGACCTCTGGGTTACCTGGCCGCGGGTGCGCTCGACGGCGAACTAGCCGTGCTGTTGCCATACCTGGACAAATCGAGTTTGGGCACAGGGGGCCTTGCCTGGGTGGCCGGATACCCGGATGCCCCTCCCGAGCAGCTCTGGGCGGGACTCGATCAGCCCTCCGTGGCGCGGGCTTGGGAAGCGTATTTCGAGGGATTGGTCAAGTCGGTAGCCGGTTTGGCCGCGCTGGGCGATATCCGTGAGCTGCTGCTTTCCGGCCGCGTCAGCCGTCAGCCCGGGGTACGGGAGGAACTGTCTCTGCGGCTTTCCGCATTTGCTCCGGCTCACCCGGTGGAGGGACTCCCGGCGACCGCCAAAGAGGCGGCGCAGGGCGCCGCCCTGATCGCGCAGGACCTCGCTGAGAATCGTGAAGGTGGGCTGGTGGACGCCATGCGCTTGCGGGAGGCGGCCGGTTCGGTGCTCGGCCACCTCTACCTGCAGGGAGCGGAGGACCTTCGCAGGGCATTCGGACGCCGGATCGACGACGCGGCCCTTCGCCCGCCCAAGGGAAGTGAGGCTTGATGAAATACCAAGACGTGGAGATCGAGGATACCTTCGCGGAAGCTTTTGAGATGTGGGGATCCCGGTTGATCATCACGGCCGCGACACCGGGATGGGCCGAAACTGCAGCACGCGTCGCGACCGGACTGGCCACCTCGATCATCGGATGCGGTTGCGAGGCGGGCGTCAACCAGCCGCTACCCCCCGAGCGGACGCCCGACGGCCGTCCCGGCGTTCCCGCTCTCTTCTTCACTACCTCCAAAGAGGCGATGGAAGCGCAGTTGCTCACCCGAGTGGGGCAGGGCGTGATGACGAGCCCAACCTCGGCCTGTTTCAACGGGCTCAACGTACGGGAGCGGGTCAAGGTGGGCTCCCGGCTACGTTACTTCGGGGATGGCTTTCAAGTTAGCAAGTACGTGGAGGGCCGCCGGCTGTGGCGCATTCCGGTCATGGACGGCGAATTCGTCGTCGAGGAGGGCATGGGCGTGCGGCCGGCGGTGGGGGGCGGCAACTTCTTCATAATGGCCGAAACCCAAGAGGCGGGACTCGCCGCCGCCGAGGCGGCCGTGGCGGCCATGGTCCAGGTACCCGACGCCATCATGCCCTTCCCCGGCGGGATCGTGCGGAGCGGGAGCAAGATCTCCAGCAAGTACAAAGGGCAGCACGTCTCGAGCAACACTCCCTACTGCCCGACGCTACGCGGGCAAACTCAGGTCGAGTTGCCGGAGGGAGTACAGGCGGTGTTCGAGATCGTCGTGGACGGCCTGGACGAGGGGGCCGTCCGCAAGGCGCTGCAGGCAGGCATACCCGCCGCCTGCGGAGAAGGCATTTTGCGGATTTCCGCGGGCAACTATGGCGGTAAACTCGGCAAGTATCAGTACCACTTGCACAAACTGGTGCGCGGGTAGCCGCGCGGCAGCTTCCGACGGCGGAGGAAGGAGGAGGGATGGGTTGCCTATCGTGCGCCGCCCTCGCGCGCGCTTCTGGCGAGGTCACGCTTCGGCGAAAGGAATCCAGCTCGATTCCGATCGAGGCGGAGACCATCTCGCCCGACCGGTTTCGGGGACTGAGCGAAGCCCAGATCGCCCGTCTGCCCGCGTACTACGGACGACGGCTCGTGACGCTGGGCGACCTCTTCGAGATAGAGGGGGTCCACACCGAACAGATCGGCGTGGAGGGCGACGTCAGCCACGTCAAGAAGATCGGATACGGAATGACCCGGGGGTCTTTGACGATCCGGGGCGATGCCGGCCCGCATACGGGCGCGCTCATGTCCGGGGGCGAACTGACGATCGACGGCGACGCAGGCGACTGGTTGGGCGCGCAGATGAAGGGCGGCGTCATAAACGTCATGGGCGGCGCCGGCAACTTCCTCGGCGGTGCATATCCGGGCGAAGCGCGCGGCATGAACCGCGGTTTGATCGTCGTCCGCGGCAATGTGGGCCAGGAAGCCGGGCTTCGCATGCGTCGGGGATTGATCGTTGTCCTGGGAGCTACCGGTGATTTTCCCGGGGCCCACATGATCGCCGGCACTCTGCTCGCGCTCGGGCGGTTAGGGCCGCGCCCGGGAGCCGGGATGAAGCGCGGGACCATCGTTGCCTTGGGCGAAGCGCCGGAGTTGCTGCCCGCCTTCCGCTACTCGGGCACTTTCGAACCGGTGTTCCTGCGCTTCTACATTCAACATTTGATTAAAGAGGGGCTGATGCTGAGCCAGCGGCAGCTTGCAGGACTCTATAAGCGCTACGTAGGCGATTTCAACGAGCTGGGGAAGGGAGAGATTCTAGTTCATGTTTAGCCTCAACCAGCGGGCGGCGGACCTGGTGGAAAGGATGGCCGCGGACGCCGAGGCGCTCGGTTGCGCCGCGAGCCGCCCCTTCGGCGGGGGCTGCGTCATCGATGCGGGCGTGGAGGTGCCGGGTTCCCTCGAGGCGGGCAGGCTGTTCGCGGAGGCCTGCATGTCCGGCTTGGGATCGGTCGCGCTCCGGCAACTCGAGTTCGGCGAACTGATCATGCCGGGCGTCGAGGTGCATGTGCGCCATCCGGTGCTCGCCTGCATGGCCTCTCAGTACGCCGGTTGGGCGGTGAGCGCAGAACTCGAGCCCGGCCAGAAAACCTTCCTGGGCATGGGTTCGGGACCGGCACGGGCGCGCCACCGGGGGGAACCGCTCTTCGAGACCCTGGAATACACCGAACCGGATGCGGCCGCTGGGAGCGCTCCGAAGGCCGTGCTTGCGCTGGAATCGCGCGCGGTGCCCTCGAGGGCGGCGGTGGCCTGGCTCGCCGAGCGTTGTGCGGTCGCTCCCGAGCAGGTCTACGTTTTGGTCGCACCTACCGCCTCGCTGGTCGGGTCGGTGCAGATAGCTGCCCGGATCGTGGAAACCGGACTGCACAAGATGCACGAGATCGGATACGACATGAACACGGTGCTCGCCGGATTTGGCACCTGCCCGCTGGCGCCGGTGGCCGGCGACGATCTCACTGCTCTGGGCTGGACAAACGACACGGTGCTGTACGGCGGGAGGGTCTGGTACACGGTCGAGGCGGACGATTCCCAGGTCCGCTCGGCCATCGAGCGGCTGCCCTCGAACGCGTCACCCGACTACGGCTCCCCCTTCGGCGAATTGTGGGAGCGTAGCGGAGGCGACTTCTACAAGATCGACCCCTTGCTCTTCAGCCCGGCCGAGGTCTGGATCAACAACGTGAGCACCGGCAAGACCTACAGAGCCGGGGCGGTCGAACCGGAACTGTTCCGACACGTGGTCGGCTCTTGAAGGTTGCCGTCATTGGACAGGACGGCTGGCACACCCGTGATCTGCAGGCGGCGCTCGCCCGCCGGGGCGTCGCGGCTCCCTGCCTGAGAGTCACCCGCCTCGAGGCACGGCTGGGTGCGGGTCCGAAAGTGGCGGTCGAGGGGGAGGCCCTCGACGGATACGATGCCGTATTCCTCCGGGCTTTGCCGGGAGGCTCCCTCGAGCAGATCGTCTACCGCATGGACGCGTTGCGCCGTTTGGAGAACCTGGGCGTGCGCGTGCTCAACCCGGCGCGGAGCATCGAGCACGGCGTCGATAAGTACTACACGGCAAGCCTGCTGGAAGATGCCGGGGTGCCGACCCCGCGGACGATCGTCACCGAGCGCTTCGACGAAGCCCTCGCCGCTCTTGATGAACTCGGTGGGGACGTCATTGTGAAGCCGCTTTTCGGGTCCGAGGGGCGGGGCATGGTGCGCGTCTCGGACCCGGACCTCGCCTACCGCGTGTTCCGGGCCCTGGAATTGAGCCGTTACGTCTTCTGCGTGCAGGAATTCATCTCGCCGGGAGGGCGGGATATTCGGGCGTTCGTCGTCGGTGATCACGTAATCGGCGGAATGGTGCGTCAGGGTAGGGGATGGAAGAGCAATATGTCCCAGGGCGGGACCGCGACGCCGCTCGTGCCCGAGAGTCAAGCCGCGGAAATGGCGCTGGCTGCGGTCCGGGCGGTGGGAGCCGACTACGGGGGCGTGGATCTCTTGCCCAAGGAAGGTGGCGGCTACAGCGTGCTCGAGGTCAACACCATTCCCGGTTGGCGCGGGCTTCGGGAGGCAACCGGCATCGACGTGGCGCAACTCGTCGTCGATTATGCTTTGCGGGAAGAAGAGTGAACCTCTCGGCGCCCGACGGGCAGGCTCCATCGAGTCAGACTGCGGATGTGGCCGCCTGGGTGCAGCTCGCCTGTCTGACCGAAGCCACGGTTGCCAAGCCGGGCAATGTCTCTCCTTCTGCGGGCTTTGTCGATGTCGGTTACGAAGACTTCGTTCTCAGCGCTCTGGCTATTGGCCCGGCCTTCATGCTGTCGGGCTCGCACCCTCTCGGCGAGGTCGTGCTGCGCGCGGTGCGCGACACCCGGTCCGCGGTGCGCACCAATACCAATCTGGGCCTCGTGCTGCTGCTTGCCCCCTTGGCCATGGCGGCGATGCGGGGGGGCCGGTCATTGCGGAAGGCCCTGTCCGAAGTCTTGAATGACCTGACTCTTGACGATGCCCGCATGGTCTACGAGGCCATCCGCACCGCGCGGGCCGGTGGCCTGGGCGCTGTTTCCAGCCACGACGTCGGCGAATCCCAGCCGAAAGTGGATCTGGTCGCAGCCATGAGGTTGGCGGCCGACCGCGATTCGATAGCGCGGGAGTACTCGACGGACTTTCATCTGACGTTCGAGTTGGTCGCGCCTGTCCTGCGGAACCTCTGGGCCCAGAACCTCTCCCCTGCGGTCGTGGTGGCTCAGGCCTTTCTCACGGTCCTCGCGAAACAGCCGGATACCCTGATCGGGCGGAAGCGGGGATGGGCCGTGGCCGAGGCGGTATCGGCCGAGGCGGAATCGGTCCTGGATTTGGGGGGGTACCTCAGCGAGAGGGGCAAGGACGCGGCCGCGCGATTCGATCGACGTTTGCGGAGTGAAGGGAACGCTCTGAACCCCGGGACCACCACCGATCTGCTCGGCGCCGGTCTCTTCGTCGTTCTCCGAGAGGACGCCGGCTACGCCGAGGCCGTCCGGCGAGAGATCCTGGGTGGGTGAGTGGCGGGTGAGAGGGGCGGGTGAACGGCGGGTACGCGGGCGCGTCAGTCGGCGCTTGGGTTACCGGCGCACCTCGAGTTGCCCGGTGTGCAGGGCTGTGGACACCAGCGCGCCCCGGAGACCCATGCGGCGCAATTCGTCGATGTCTGCCGCACCGCGCACGCCTCCACCGACGATGACCCGGTCAGGGGGAAAGGCTTCGTGGATTGTCTCCAGCAGCGCCCAAGGAGGGCCGTTAGCGGCGCCCACGCCGTCGAGATCGAGCGCGATCAGTTGCGAGACTCCGGCAGCGGCGAGCAGACGGGCACCCTCGGCGGGGGCTGCACCACCAAGCCGGGGGGCCGGCGAGCGGACCCTGCCGGCCGACACATCCAAGCTCACAGGCAACAATTCAGGGGGAAACTCGTCGAGCAACTGGTGGAGATGGGCCAGACTGGTCAGGGTTTCACTCCCGATCACCACCCGCGAAGCACCCAGGGCGAAGAGAGCTTGGGTGCCTTTGGCGGTGTCTACGCCGGTGTCCGCCCAAAGCGCGACGCCCAAAGATCCGGCTATTCGGCGCAGGAGCCCGTCGTGAGAGCCCTTCCGCATGATGGCGTCCAGGTCCGCCACATATATGGACTCCGCTCGAGCTTCGGCGATCAAGGCGCGGCCGAGGGCGAGCGGCGCGGTGCCTGTGCCCAGCGGGCTGCGCAGAAGCCGGTAAGCTGCACGGTCTCCACGGTATCCGCGGACCACGACTTCTCCGAGGAGGTCTAACACAGGGATGATCTCCAACGATACCTCTTCCGCTCCAGTGCTCGTGTTCGAGTATGTCACCGGCGGTGGATGGCCGTCCCCCTCGGTTCCGCCCGATCTGGCCGAAGAGGGTGCCGCCATGCTGAGCGCCGTGCTGAATGATTTCAAGACCTGGGGCCTTTTTCGAACGATCACAACGCGGGATGCGAGGTTACCTGCGGGCGAGCTTGGCGCCGACGTGGTTCTGCCCCTGCTGCCGGAGGAATGCGAAGCAACGCTACGCCGGCTTCTCCCCGAGTGCCGGGCGGCGCTGATCATCGCGCCCGAAACCGGAGGGACCCTCGCGCGGTTATCGGCCTGGGTGGAGGAGGCGGGTATCCTGCTGCTGGGGAGCTCCTCGAATGCCGTCGCGCTTGCGGGAGACAAGTGGGAGTGCTACTTGCGTCTGAGCCAAGAGGGATTGCCGACCCCCCAGACCATGCGGCTGGTCGATGCGGACTACGGGAGGGGAAACTCCGGCATTGGGTTCCCCGCAGTGGTGAAACCGCGTGACGGGGCCGGTTGTGACGGGGTGTCTCTGGTTCGCAATGAGAGGGAACTGCGTATGCTCGAGCGCCGAAGTAAGCCCGGCGGACAAATGCCGGCAGACGAAGGGGATGGATCAGAACTGCTGCTCCAGGAGTACGTACCCGGGGTCCACGCCAGCGCTTCCCTGGTCGTCAGCAGGACGCGGACGGTCTGCCTGGGCCTGAACCGCCAGCTGATCGATGTGGGCAGCCGCTTCCGTTTGCGGGGAACGCGGTTCGGGCTCGAACACGCGCTGAGCGAACGGGCGGTAGAGGTCGCCTGCCGAGGGGCGGCGGCGATACCCGGCCTGAGGGGCTACGTCGGGGTGGATTTGCTCCTCACCCCGGAGGAGTGTTTCATCGTGGAGATCAACCCCCGACTGACCACTTCTTACGTCGGCCTGCCCCGCGAGGCCAATCAGCTGCTCGCGGGGATCTGGACTGCGTGCGTGGGGGAGTTACCGCCTACTTCGAGAGGGTCCGGTCGGGCCGGCGATGCAGGAGTCGCGTGCGATGAGTGAGGGCAGGGGGATCGTGGGCTGGGACGTCGGCGGCGTCCAGGTAAAGGCTGCGCACTTCTCTGCCTCCGGTCTCCCGGGGTCAGGCCCGGACCGGGTGGCCAGTGAGCCCTTCGAGATCTGGCGCGGCCCCGAGCGACTTGCGGACGTGTTGGCGACCGTCTTTGCCCGGGTCGGCGCGGAGCCGGCCGACCGGATGGCCATCACCATGACGGCCGAGCTCTCGGACGCCTTCCGCAGCAAGCGTGAGGGAGTGCTCCATGTGCTTGACGCATTCGCTACGGCATTTCCGGGGGCCGATCTCGCCGTTCTGGGGCTGGAAGGCACCTTTGCCTCACCCGAAACCGCCCGCAGTCGGCCACTGAGCTACGCGGCGACCAACTGGCTGGCGTCCGCCCGCTGGCTGGCGCGTGAGCAGCAGGCGGGAGTGATGCTGGACGTGGGTAGCACGACGACGGATATCATCCCGTTCGCCGATGGCCGTGCGTTGGTCCAGGGGGGCACGGATGTGGAGCGGCTGCTGTCGGGAGAACTTTTATACACGGGAGTGGTCCGCACGAACCCCAACACCATGGTCCGCACCGTTCCTCTGCGGGGTGGCTGGTGCCGGGTCGCCGCCGAGCACTTCACCTGTATGGGTGACGTCTATGTCCTTCTCGGGCGCCTCGATCAGGCGGACTACAGCACACCGACACCCGATGGGCGTGACGTGGTGTCAGGAGCGGCGGCTCGTCTTTCCCGGCTGGTCTGCTGTGACGAGGAGACGCTGTCACGCGAGGAAGTTATGGCCATCGCTGGTTATGTTGCCGAAGAGCAGTTGGAAACGATCGTCCGGGCTTTGCATCAGGTCCTGTCTCGCGCAGATCTCGCTGGGTTGCTGGACGGGGCGGCGCTGGTGGCGGCGGGGGCAGGCGCTTTCCTGGCTGAGGAGATTGGCCGCCGCAGCGCTCGTGAGGTCATAAACGCCGCCCCCAACTGGCCGGCTGAGGCGCGTCGGGCGCTTCCTGCCTCGGCGGTGGGGGCGTTGCTCCGGCTCGAAGGAACAGGCCTATGAGCGCAGACGCCCCCGACGCGGTCATTAAAGTAGGTGGTGCTCTGGGCCGCGAGGGCGATGGCGCTCACCTCCGGAGTTTCTGCGCGGCACTTGTCGAGGTGAGCGGCCGGCACCGGGTCCTTGTGGTCCCGGGGGGAGGCATCTTTACCGACCTCGTCCGCGCCGAGACCGAACGTTACGGGCTGAGCCACTCCGCCGCCCATTGGCTGGCCGTTCTGGGGATGGACGCGTACGGCCAAGTCCTGCTCGATCTGCTTGGGCTGTTTGCGAACGGGGATCCGAAGGGGGAGGCTGTATTCAGTCCGAGGGCGGCCGGGTCCGCGTGGTTAAGGTCGCGCATCCCGGTGCTACTGCCTTACCGGCTCATGCGCCGTGAAGATCCGCTGCCCCATGGCTGGGAAGTCACCTCCGATGCCATAGCCGCCTGGGTTGCCGTCTTGACCAGAGCGAAGCGGCTGGTCCTGGTAAAACCCCGGGAGTCGGCAGCCGACCCACCGCCGGTCGACGACTATCTGCTCAGTCGGCTGCGTTCGTCCGGGACGAATCGCACCGGGTTTGCCGGCCTCGCCCGCGGTCTCCCCGAGAGCTGGACGATCAATGGGACCGTGCCGCACCGTCTGTCGGAGTTGCTCGACGGGGGGCGTACGGAAGGTCTTCGGTTGGTTTGAGGCCATCACGGAGGGATTGTACGAGCAGGGAGTCCACGTGGCCGTCTATCCGGTCGCCCTGGCAGGCCGCCGACCGGAACCCGACGATATCGGGTCCGATTCCCAGTATGTTGGGCAGATCGGCGAGTGCCAGAGAGCCGGCGAGGGCGGAGAGCAGCCCGTGGCGGCGGGACTCGGCGACGAAGTCGGAGACGAACTCGTGAGACAGAGCGTCAAAAAGAGATCCCCTGCCCTTGCGGGCGGTATCCAGCATGCATCCGTGAGCAGCGGCGGCGCGGGCGACCTGCACCAGATCCCTTGGCGGCAGCGCTCCTACCTGTTCTCCATCTGCGTAGCCGGTGGCGATCACCATGACATGGCGATCGACCTCTGCGACCGCCCGCACGGCGGCCGCGAGGAGCTCGCCGGCCGCGCGCGGCGTACACGGGCCCATCAGACCGATCTTTACGAAGTCGGCGCCGCACGCAGCGGCCGCCGCCGCGGCGAGCGCCACCGTGCCGGGCAGATCGGGCACGTCGCCGATGGCCGCGCTCACCGGGAGGTGCCGCGGGGTAAGCCGTCTGACTTCCCGGATCAGGTGGGGCTGAGGGGCGCCGAGAGACCCTTCCGCCGGGTTCTTGACATCGATGATGTCGGCGCCGCCGGCCACGGCCGCTTGAACCTCGCCTATGGAGCTAACACTCACGAGCAACTGCATGGGCAGGGCCTTCCTGTTCGAAGGGTGCACCCGGGTCTTTGGCGATGATAGATCCGAGGCAGGTCATCGAAGGCTGGGCGGTCGAAACGTACGACGGTCTGATCTTCACCGTAAAAGGCGTCGTGCATCCGCCGGACCGGGTCATCGCCTACCTGCGCTACCTGCCTGACGCCTCCGGAGAGCGTCGCGCGGGACACGGCCCACTCCAGGGGAACACCTACCGGCGAGTATACCGCGAGAGCGACCAACTTCGGGCTCTGGCGGAACTCCATCCCGAGTACGTCGCCCTCGAGCCCATGCTGGGCATGGTTGTTCAGTCGGTTCCTTGGGAGGACGTGGTCTGGGTACACGATCCCTTTCGGCGGCTGCGGGAATTGCGCGAACTGCGGGATTTAGGGGCGACCACGGAGATCGAGGAAGATGCCGTGCGATTGGCCGAACTGATTGCGGAGACGGCGAGGGTGAGCCTTGAACGGTTGGGCATCACCGGTTCGCTGCTGCTCGGCCTGGACGGACCCTCCTCGGACCTCGATCTGCTCGTATTGGGCGAAGCCGCCGGTTGGGCGGTGCGGGATGCTTTGCTCTCGTTATTGGCGGAGCCGAACGGGTCCTTGAAAAGACCTAACGCGGCCGCTCTGCGAGAGCTCCACTCGCTGCATCGGAACGATACCCCGCTGACCTTCGCCCAGTTCTGCCGGGCGCAGGCACGCAAGGTCAATGAGGGCACGTTTGCCGGCCGCGGGTACTTCTTGCGCTTTGTGCGCACCGGCCAGGAGAGCCGGGAAAGCTACGGGGACCCGCGCTACATAACCGCGGGGGAGGCGAAGGTGTCGGCGGTGGTAATGTCCGCGGCAGGGGCGCTTTTTACGCCGAATCACTACGCATTGGGAGACGTAGAGTTCCTCGAGGGCAAGCCCGTGGGGGATCTTCGGGAGGTGGTTTCCCACCGGGGCAGGTTTGCCGAACAGGCGCTATCCGGTGAGGCCGTGGAAGCCCAGGGCCGCCTGGAACGGGTTAGGCCCGGCGCGGGTGGCGGTTGGCACCGCTTGGTGGTTGGCGGCCGGCCCGGAGAATATATTGTGGCTGGTAGCGGCGTTCGCGGGATAGAGTCCGAGAACGTCTAACCTCGCCGGCCGGCGTCGACGGTGGGCCGGCGGGCTCTAGACGAGCCAGCCGAGAACCACCCAACCGGTGCCGTAGGCGGCGAGGGAAACGAGCAGTCCCCCGAGGTCCTGACCGATCTGCGTTGCGGTGTCTTTCATCTTTGCCTCTCTAACCATTAAGCCTTTTTGGGTCGACAGGAGTATACCATAGCCGCATCAATGGTAAACCCTTTGGTAGGTTAATGGGCGGTTAAAAGTGACGGGGGCAAGAAAATGGGAAGTCGGGCGCCGCGGTGTCACGACCGAGTCGCAGAACTAATCCGGTGGGAGAGGCGAGAAAGAAAGGCCGCGCCCCCCAGGGTGGTGGGGCGCGGCCTGAGGATCGCTGCGACCCGCACCTAAGTTACCCGGTTGGAGATCCGGGCCTGTTGGCGCGGAGCGCAAAGCTCAGATGGCGCCTCCGGATTGACCGGGAGACTCGGCCAGGGTGTCCGCATCACCCGAGACCTCCCGTTCCCACAGGTCCAGTTCTCCGTCGAGCACATCGGCGATGCGTTCGGCGTCTTCAGGGGAGTGAGGGGCCAGTTTTCAACGCCTCCTTCATGGGGATCGCTTCCCGAAAGGAATCGCCTTGTCGGCGGTTGGAGGAGGGAGCTGATAATGCATGAAGCAATTGGCAAGCGGCGGCGGGTGATTGCCGAGGGATACATCCCCACCTGGAGCAACGGGCCCGAGCCGGAGTTCCTCAGCCACGAGACCGCCTGCATCTTGAACACCGGGGACCAGGATGCCCACGTCCAGATCACCATCTACTTCAAGGACCGGGAGCCGGCAGGGCCCTACCGGATAACCGTCCCGGCCCGGCGCACGCTGCATCAGCGCTTCAACGAACTCGAAGAATCGGAGCCTGTTCCCGCGGGGACCGATTTCGCCAGCCTCATCGAGAGCGACGTCCCCATCGTGGTTCAGCACACCCGGTTAGACTCGCGTCAGGCGGAGAACGCGCTGCTCAGCACGATCGCCTTCCTGGCCGAAGGCTAAGAGCTCTCGCCAATCTCGATGTACTTGGCGAGTACGGAGGGCAGCTCTTCGGCCTGGTCGTCCTCGGGGAGTTCCAGTGTGCCCAATCCGTCGCCCCAGACGGTAACGACGTCTCCTTCGACTAACTCTTCTTCTCCGCCATAGCCCACCAGCACGGTGTCGTCGGGATCGAAGCCTTCGGCGAGACGGGTAATGGCGACCTTCATCACGGTCAGCCCCAGGTCCCGTTCGACCTGGACAACCTCACCCACGAAGGTGATCATTCGGCCGCGATAGTCTTCGGCCTTTGCCTTGAGCTCTTGATAGTCAACTTCTTCGGACTGATCCTGGTAAGCCTCGAAGGGCTGGAGCTCCGTGGTGGGCACGTCTTCCGCATCCGAGGTCGCTTCACCGTCCGCCACCGAGTTCGCGCCGTCGTCTGAGCCGATTCCGGGCAGCACGCCGGATTGCCAGAGGAGCCAACCGCCGATGACCAAGACGACCAGTATGAGCACCTTCTGCATCTCGTCCCGGCGGCGCCACCAGCCCAAAGGGCCACCCCCGGTCGGTTGCTCGTTGATGCGCTTAGCCATGCTCTCCTGTATTCCTTTCGCCGGTCCGGATGAGGTCCAAGGCACGGGCGGATAGGCGGCTATTCTACGCGATAGCCGGGGGAAGCGGAAAGGCGCATTCTCCCTTCGGTTTGGGGGGAGGTCTTCTCTGATGCCACGGCCTCTGACAATCATGCTCTTGTTTCTGGGAGTGCTGCTGCTCGCGCTGGCGGCGTTCGGCCGCTGGGTGGATACGGTCCTGCTCGATGAGGAGCGCTTTCGGGCGGAGGCCGTGGCGGCGCTCAGCTCGGACGAAGGCCGCCGGGCGGTGGCTACAGAGACCTGGACCTATCTGGAGCAGACGTTGCCCCCGGTGGCGCTGCTGGACCGCGATTCCGGGATCCGGACGATCGACCGTTTTCTCGCGCGGCCGCAAATGGCCTCGGTGTTGGTCCGTACGGCTGGGCGCATTCAAGAGGCGGCGGTGTCGGCGGAGAGCCAGGACATCGTTCTGGACCCGGCCGCGGAATACCCGTTGCTCATCGAGGCGCTTCTTGGGATCGACGGCGACCTGGTCTCGAGCTTCCTTCCCCTGGATCGCCTGCAGCCGGTGTTGATCGCCGGCGACGACGAGGTCCCCGAACTCTGGCGCCTGAGGGGTCCCGCTGAGCGTTGGACCTGGCCGGCCGGCGTCGCCGGTGCGCTGCTCCTGACGACGGGCTTCTGGTTAGGCCGGCGGCGCCTTTGGACCCCCTCCGTCATTGGCCTGACCTTGTTGGTGGGGGCCGGACTCCTCGAGGGCGCTCTCCCTCGGGTTCGTGCAGAGATACTGGCACCAATAGTCGACCCCGAGGTAGCCGTGATCACCGGAGAGATCGTCGATCGCCTCATGG
>Ga0075525_10000143_pt1 | contig 27095 bp, 27 predicted proteins | sample NGEPertwo_FD_74795 | JGI IMG/M metagenome (GOLD analysis project Ga0075525, IMG submission 74795) | Arctic peat soil microbial communities from the Barrow Environmental Observatory site, Barrow, Alaska, USA - NGEE Permafrost154B-two | ecosystem: Environmental > Terrestrial > Soil > Wetlands >...
TAAGATCATTCCTAAGAAGGTGCATGCTGTGATCACAGCAACGGTCAAAGGATTGGTTAAATCTGTAGTTTACGGACTGGATTATATCCCCAAGACCCCGCCTCTTGAGCGCCTTCCTTTGCGACAACGTGATCAGTCGGCTGAGATTCTTATTGCGAAATATCGAAAGATTGCCGCTGCAGAAGGAGCAGGCACTGGTGCGGGCGGGTTCACCCTTGCTATAGCTGATTTTCCAGCGCTCATCGCCATCAAAATGAAATTTCTCTTTGAGTTAGCTTATATCTATGGATTTGCCACTCGGGATTATCGAGAACGTCTGTTTTTGCTGTATATTTTTCAGTTGACCTTTTCTAGTCAGGAAAAACGTCTTGGACTATACAAAGTCATCCTGAATTGGGAGAAGGCCATGGATAGCTGGCCGGGCGAAGAAGGGTATTTAGCGCAGATCGATTGGGAACAGTTTCAGAGGGAGTATCGGGATGCTATTGATTTTCGAAAAACTCTCCAGCTAATTCCCGGTTTGGGGGCGGTAGTGGGTGCGTGGGCAAATTATGGGCTGGTGGATGAATTGGGAACGGTCGGAATGAATTGCTATAGGTTACGAATTACAGGAGGGGTTAATTTTGACAAAGGTGATGCTGCAAGAGATTAAAGAAGATCCTTATGTTCAAGCACTGATCGATGCGGGAAACCGTAATCTGGCTGCCATTGGTTATACGGAGCATGGACTTAGGCATACGGGACTCGTTTCCCACATCGCTTCCAACATCCTGACAAAAATGGAACATCCCGAAAGAGAGTGTGAACTGGCGGCCATTGCGGGTTACTTACATGACATTGGTAACGCCATTAATCGTGTTGACCACGCGCATTCGGGGGCAATTCTTGCAGCCGGGATTTTGGAGAAGCATGGTATGCCACCGGAAGAGATCGCTATCTTGATTGGTGCGATTGGGAACCATGATGAGCAGGATGGAAACCCTGTAAATTGCATATCAGCTGCGATTATCTTGGCTGATAAATCAGATGTCCATCGTTCTCGTGTTCGTAATTCTGATCTAGCGACGTTTGATATTCATGACAGAGTTAATTATGCGGTCAAGCGCTCTTTTCTTCGTGTCTATCCTAAAGAGCGAATTGCCTTGGAACTTACGATTGATACCGAAATTTGTCCGGTCATGGAATACTTTGAAATCTTTCTTGCTCGGATGCTTTTATCCCGTAAGGCAGCCGAATTCTTACAGACTAAATTTGAGCTAAAGATTAACGATGTTAAATTACTCTAACAATGCCGATAGTTTACCGTTTTTTCAGGATTGACATTGCAATCCTGAAAGTTTTATAATGGTGGTTGGTATGGGCTAGTCCCATTATACTTAAAAGGGAGGAAAACAGATGAGACGGGGAAACATCATCAAACTAGTAGCGCTGGTGTTACTGGTTGCAGCAGCCGTTGCACTATCAATTAAACCCCTTGTAAAGGGTATCCCTTTGGGACTTGACCTACGCGGTGGCGTGCATTTAGTACTCCAGGCAGAACAGGACAAAAGTGGCACCCCAATTACAAGAGATGATATCGACAAAGCAAAAGCGATCATATCTAATCGAGTCAATGATCTTGGGGTATCCGAACCGATAGTCCAGGCGGACTATGATAAGAAACGTATTATTATCGATTTAGCTGGGGTTACTGACCCAGATAAAGCGGTGGATATCCTGAAAACAACAGCAAAGTTAACCTTTAGGGATCCTCAAGGGAAGATTATGTTAGAAGGGGATGATCTGAAAGACGCTAAGGGTGGCCAAGGTCAGGGGTCGGGTTTTGTTGTTAATTTAACCTTCTCATCGGACGGGGGCAAAAAATTTGCTGACTTAACGACCAAGTTAATCGGTCAAAGACTTGGTGTTTATCTGGATGATAAACTCTTGACTAATCCAACAGTGAATACACCCATTCTCAACGGACAAGCGGAAATTACCGGCTATGACACCTTAGAAGCAGCCGCAGAACATGCCGTCCTCATGCGCTCTGGTTCTTTGCCTGTTAGCATGAGTATTGCTGAGAAACGCCAGGTGGGAGCATCTTTAGGTGTTGACTCCTTAAACAGAAGCATGCAGGCTGGTCTCTATGGCTTGATCTTTATTTTTCTTTTCATGCTAGTTTTCTATTACTTACCTGGAGTTGTAGCCGATTTCTCCTTAATAGTATACGCACTCATCGTCCTTTGGGTTTTTTGGATGTTCCGAGTGGTACTAACTCTTCCCGGTTTTGCCGGCTTTATTCTTTCGATCGGGATGGCAGTTGACTTTAACATCATTATTTATGAACGAGTGAAAGAAGAAATCCGGGCTGGGAAATCTCTGCGGGCAGGCGTAGAATCTGGTTTCAGCCGGGCATTTATTACGGTTATTGACGCCCATGTGACCACGCTTATTGCAGCCATAACTCTCTACGCGTTTGGAACCGGTTCTATCAAGGGATTTGCGCTCACCTTGGGCATCGGGATTATTGCAAGCCTATTTACCGCAATTTCATTTACCCGACTTGTCTTACGTTTGACTGTCGGAATAAACCCGAAAATGAATACAAGATGGTTTGGCGTTAGGAGGGATGTATAATGCAAACTGGACATCCAGCGACATACGATGATGTGCAAAAGCTACACCCACTATATTTTAATATTGTGAAGAAACGGTTTTGGTGGTTTGCTATTTCGTTAATCGTTATTATCCCGGGAATTATTTCCTTAGTTATGCAGGGATTGAATTTGGGGATCGATTTCAAAGGTGGAACAATGCTCGACGTGACCTTTAAGAAGGCTGTGACGCAGGCAGCTATTACAGATACTATGAAATCAGTGGGTCTGGAAGGAATTGTGCAGTTGTCTACCGGAGATACAGCCGCATTAATCCGAACAGAGGCGCTTGAAGAGGGTAAACGAAACGAATTATTGACGGCCTTGCAAACCAAGGTGGGAGAGTATGACAAAACGTTACTTAAGGAAGCTAAAGTAGGTCCTGCTATGGGGCAAGAACTCACCCGCAATGCCCTTTATGCCTTGATCATCGCCATGGGAATGATGATCATTTATATCACATTCAGGTTTCAGTTTGTCTATGCTATCTCTGGGATTATAGCGTTATTACACGATGTGTTAGTGGTGGTCGGGATTTTCTCTTTGTTCCAGTGGGAAATAGATTCGACGTTTGTAGCGGCGGTCTTGACTATTGTTGGTTACTCCATCAATGATACCGTGATTATCTTTGACCGGATTCGTGAGAATGAAGCCAAGATGAAACGCGCAGATGCTTATGAGGATATGGTGGATAAATCCATTTGGCAGACCATGCGTCGTTCCATAAATACGGTCGTTACGGTGTTGATCGCACTGCTATCGGTGTTCGTCCTAGGTGGAGAATCGACAAGAATGTTCGCTTTAGCTATGCTAATAGGAGTATTTAGTGGAGCCTATTCCTCGATCTTTATCGCGAGTCAAGTCCTTGTGGAAGTTAAGAAGTATTTCAAGAAGGCGCCACGTAAAGGTGGCAAGGCGGTCCGCACTTAATCATTATCTAATTTTTAGAAAAGATCTTGAGTATTCTTATGCTCAAGATCTTTTCTTCATTTTTATTATTACAAGGGGATAGGTTCTATGCTAAAATAGAATAATGAAATTAGCACACAATATATCCAGTTATTATTTAAAGGAGCAGTAAGCGATGAAAATAATGAAGATCTTTGGAGTGCTCCTCTCTGTTTGCCTTATATTTGGAAGTAGTGGGTGTATCCCAATAAAAACGCCGGAAGTAACGACAGTCAATCCAGCACAGGAAACTTACAAGGATGTAACTCTACCCAATTTGTCTGACCGATCAAGCGTACGAGTAGTTCAAGAAACCCCAGCTGTCCCCATCCTGTACTATCATTCCGTAATGCAAGAAAATGGAAATGAATTAAGGATGCCTCCTAAACAGTTTGAGGCTCAAATGGCTTATTTAAAGGACAGAGGGTATCGAAGCATCTCCTTAGAACAGTTATACCAAGCCACCTATAAAGGCGGTGTGCTCCCATCAAGGCCTTTTGTAATTACCTTTGACGACGGGTACGTAGATAATTTTACGACCGCTTTTCCTATCCTAGCTCAGCATGGGTTTACAGCAACGATTTTCATGGTCACAAGCTATATTAATGGAGCAGGATATTTGTCGTGGGGACAACTCAGTGAGCTGGTTGCAAACGGGTGGGAAATCGAAGGGCATACTGCCAAGCACCCGTACTTAACTAAATTAGATCCTAATACCCTGTTGAGTGAGCTTACCCTACCTAAAGAACTATTAGAAAGAGAGCTGGGACAGCCAGTGGATTTTTTCGCCTATCCATACGGAGACCTAAATGAGGACGTTATCCAGGCCTTGAAAGATACCGGATATCTTATGGCCCTTACTACAGAACGTGGATGGGCAAATAGCAAGACGGATGAATGGCATCTGCAGCGCATTTATTGCTATGCATCTATGGGAATGAATGAATTCACGAGACGCCTGCAAAATCCAAACTATTAATTATTATTAGGAAATTATTAACATTTTTTATTCTTTGACATATCTTACTGTGTACCCAATAAATACCAGAAATGGAATCTAGAGGCTGTTTAGAGGGGCATTTGATGTAAAAGTTGTAATTATCCTTCTGTTACTCGCTATGGGAATAGTAATTCTAAATGCTCTTGAATTCTTATGACAAAAACAAAGGAGGGTATACCATGTACGGATATGGAATGGGTTCTTGTACACCTGTCGCGAATGCTGGTGTCGGAGCTGGCATTATTGTCATCGCGATTCTGATCTTAATTGCCTTAGGATTAATATTCTAAATCTATTAAAGTAGGATAAAAGGAGGTTGGAATTATGTTTGGTGCAGCTGGAGCAGGATATGGTGTTGGGTCAGGAATCGCCATTGTAGTCGTGATTATTTTGTTGCTCATCGCAATGGGTATTGTATTCTAAGCAACATCTTTTGATAATCCAGAATACAATCAGTTAGAGGATTCCTGCTAAAGGGGTCCTCTTTTTGGGTTACCGTGACTGCTTTTGGGTAACACTAGCAGAAAAGTGTTGGCGGGGGAGGTAGTTTGCTTGGAATTTGTTTTTCTCGTATTACTTGAAGGAGCATTACTACTTTCCGCTGGAATGATTTTTTTTGGTGGTATTTGGGGAACGTTGGCGGCCACTATTGGGTTAAGTGGGATTAATTTCCTTGCCCATGATCTAGAGCAGTTTTGGAGTTGGGAGCTTCCTCTTCTTCTAGGTGGCCTTGTGAGCATTATTCTCCTTCAGGTTGTTGGACGAATAGCTAACAAAAGCCAGGTTGTAACGGGTTTGGTCGGAGGACTGATTAGTTTAGTTCTCTTTGGAGCCTTTGTAACCCCAGTTGCAGCCATAATTCTTTGGGCTTTAGTGGTCGGAACCGGCATTATTCCTAAAGACAAGCTAAGCCAAGTTTTATGGAGCTTTACGCCAACTATTATGCGCCTAATCATAGGCCTTGTTGGGATTATCTACGGAAATATCATAACGCTTTGAGAACCTCTAATTGGGCTATAAAGAAAACCTTGCTTTAAGGTGCAATATTTGGTATCTTAAACATAAACTATAGTCGTCAGGCAAATAGCTGGGCCTCAAAGTATTGAGGCAGCGGAGTAATCCGTGGGACTTCCTTTTAGAAGGGGTCCTATTTTTGTTTGTTAATAGAGATACCCATGGAAGTGAGGAGAGTTAAATCATGGAGGAGAAGACTCAGGTGGCTTTATTATCGGTTGCCTCGAATACTTTTTTAACACTTGGCAAAGTGACAATTGGATTAGCTAGTGGGTCGGTAAGTATCCTGTCAGAGGGTATCCATTCTGGAATAGACCTACTGGCCGCCTTCATTGCACTTTTTGCGGTGAGGGAATCGGGGAAACCTGCCGATTCGGGACATGCTTACGGACATGGAAAAATAGAAAATGTATCTGGAACCATAGAGGCCGTTTTGATTTTCGTTGCAGCTCTTATGATTATCAGCGAGGCAATAAAAAAGGTTAGAGAAATTATTGGTGGCACAGGAGGCCATGTCGATGACTTGGGATTGGGCTTAGGGATGCTTATCATGGGAGTGTCGGCAGTTATGAACGTGATTGTCTCAACCAAGCTAATGAGAGTTGCCAAACGAACTGATTCTGTGGCACTTGAAGCGGATGCTTTGCATTTGTGGACAGATGTCTATACGTCGTGTGGCGTTTTTATAGGTCTGCTCTTAATCAAGATTACGGGTTGGGCCATCTTAGATCCAATCATCGCCTTTGGAGTCGCGTTATTGATCATCAAGGCTTCCGTTGAGTTGACAAAGAAAGCATTCTCGCCGTTAGTTGATGTCAGCTTACCCGATGAAGAACGTGCTATCATTGCCGAAGTCCTTCTGCTCCATGCGGACGAATTTGTCGAGTTCCATAAACTCCGTACTCGCAAAGCCGGCGCCGAAAGGCATGCAGATTTACATCTAGTGGTTGCAAAATTCACTTCAGTCGTCGATGTTCATGACTTGTGTGACCTGATTGAACAAGAAATTAATGCGAGACTGAAGGGGACTCATGTCTTGATTCACGCAGAACCTTGCAGCCCGAAGGATGTGCCTTGTCCCGTTGAAGAAGGGCTAGCTCTCTCCTGTCTGCGTTGTCATGTAAAGACAGAAGTCGGCGGTCAGATAACTGATAACTTAGATGAGTAATTTCAACTTAGGAGGCTTTAAATTTGGAAAAATGGTCAATTAGAAATACGGTAAATCACTTGGCAAAAGACTCGAAAAGTTTAGGAATTAGTGAATTATTATGCAAAGTATTAGTGAACAGAGGTATATCTGACGTCGAGAGTGCTGTGAGTTTCATCAAGCCAGAATTCGATAAGTTACATGACCCAAGGCTGATGAAAGATATTGAGAAAAGTGTAGGCATCTTAAAACGTAAGATTATAGAAGGGAAAAAAATTAGAATAATTGGAGACTATGATGTCGATGGTGTTATCAGCACCGGCTTGCTATATAAGGGATTGTCTAGGTGCAAAGCGAACGTAGATTATGACATTCCACATAGAATTCAAGATGGCTATGGAATTAACGACGCTATTATTACCAAGGCTAAAGATGAAGGAATCGACACCCTAATAACTTGTGATAACGGGATATCAGCGATCAAGCCAATTGATTATGCCAAGACACTAGGAATGACAGTTATCATTACTGACCATCATGAGGTTCCATTTACAGAAGACACTGAAGGAAAAAGGACTTATAATACGCCTAAGGCCGACGCAGTTATTGATATGAAGCAAATGGATTGTAATTATCCTTTCAAACTCTTATGCGGGGCAGGTGTGGTTTTTAAGCTTATTCAAGTGCTATTTGAGGCAATGAGTATTCCAAAAGAGGAAGCTTTTTTGTATGTCGAATATGTAGCTATAGCAACTGTTTGTGATGTCGTTGACTTGACTGGGGAAAATAGAGTTTTCGTTAAAAAGGGACTTGAAATGCTAAACAAAACTCAGAATACCGGGCTTAATGCCCTAATCAAACAAACTGGTATTGAGGGCAAGACGATAAGTGTTTATAGTCTTGGGTTTATAATAGGCCCTTGCATCAACGCTTCTGGAAGACTAGATAGTGCAAAAAAGGGTTTAAAATTATTACTTACTGATAATACCCAGGAAGCAAGTGATCTTGCTCTGGAGCTACACCAACTTAATACAGAGCGAAAAGATATGACAATAAAAGGAGTAGAAGAAATTGTTCAGATTATTGAAAGTTCTAATATAAAGAACGATAAAGTTTTTATTGTTTATAAGTCGGATATTCATGAAAGTATCGCAGGAATAATTGCTGGCAGAATTCGAGAAAGATATAATGTTCCAACTATAGTGCTAACGGATGCTGAAAGTGGTGTCAAGGGCTCCGGTAGGTCTATTGAGGACTACAATATGTTTGAAGAGCTGACACAGTGCGCCGAATTATTGACTAGATTTGGCGGACATGCGATGGCTGCGGGGTTATCCTTAGACACGGAAAAGGTGGCTGCCTTAAGAGAACGGTTGAATCGATTGACTAAATTAACGGAGGAAGATTTAATTCGCAAGATTCGTGTCGATGGATTGATTTCACTTGATAAAATCAACCTTGCGTTAGCTGAAGATTTAACAATACTTGAACCTTATGGTAAAGGAAATTCAAAACCGCTTTTTGCGGAGACGGAAATTTCTGTCGCTAGGAGTTCCATTCTTGGTGTTAAGAAAAATGTCTTAAAACTAAAACTACTCACAAAGAGTAATAAAATTCTGGATTGTGTCTACTTTGGAGATATTAACGCTTTCCAAATCTTTATAGCCGATAAATTTGGAAAAGATGAATTGAATAAAATGCACAGCGGTTTAAAAAATAATGTGAAATTAGATATAATTTTTACAATAGAAGTCAATGAATACAATGGAAACAGGACGGTGCAACTCATATTACACAATTATAGATAAAACGCCATCGCTGGGCATGATTGCATATCCAATAAACATGTTATATTGTTAAATAATGAAACTGAGAATCGCCTGTGCAAAAACAGTAAGTGAAGAAGGGCGGAGCGGCCATGGATTTTAAAGAAAGCTGGTCGATTATCCTGTTTTTTCATTGGTCAAGTATTAATCTTTAGTTGAACGAGTTCACTATCAACGACGGTATTTCTGGATGAGAGGAGATCGCCAATGTCCTTCACGGAGTTAAGGGTAAAATTGCAACACAAATTCCCACAGGCACGTCTTGACATAGTAGACAAGGCTTATCATTTTGCTGAAGTGGCCCATAGGAACCAGCTTAGGAACTCCGGGGAAGACTATATCCTCCATCCCCTTGAAGTGGCGATGATTTTAGTTGAACTGGAAATGGATGAGGCGACCATTGCTGCCTCCTTACTTCATGATGTTGTGGAAGATACCTCGTATACCTTTGCGGATATTGAGAAGGAATTCGGTTCGGAAATCGCCTTGCTTGTCGATGGTGTGACCAAGCTCGGACGAATAGAATACAAGAGTAAGATGGAGCAACAAGTAGAAAATTTGCGCAAGATGTTCCTGGCTATGGCTAAGGATATTCGCGTTATTCTTATTAAACTTGCCGATCGCCTCCATAATATGCGAACCTTGAAGTATCATTCCGTTGAAAAACAAAAAGAGATTGCCCAAGAAACTCTGGAAATTTTTGCCCCTTTAGCTAACCGCCTGGGTATTTTCAGGATTAAATGGGAGTTGGAAGATCTTTCGTTTCGATATCTGAAACCTGAGGAATACTATGACTTGGTTGAAAAGATTGCTCTGAAGCGACACGATCGAGAAGTATATATCAGTGAAGTCATTGTTCAATTGCGTGAACGATTGAGTGAAGTTGAAATATACGCAGACATAGCGGGCCGTCCTAAGCATTTTTACAGCATTTATAGTAAAATGATTTCTCAGAATAAAGAGCTGAGTGAAATCTACGATCTAATGGCGATTCGGGTGGTTGTTGAATCAATCAATGATTGTTATGGGACGTTGGGAATAATCCACACGTTATGGAAGCCGATACCTGGGCGCTTTAAAGATTATATTGCCATGCCCAAACCCAATATGTATCAGTCTCTACATACCACTTTGATTGGAGCCCACGGAGAACCCTTTGAAATTCAGATCCGGACGTGTGAAATGCACCGTACGTCCGAATACGGGATTGCTGCGCATTGGAAGTACAAAGAAAGCAGTAGCAAAGAATGCAGTACCAGAGCGGGCAGTAGCAAAGAGTGCAATAACAAACCAGAAAGCGTTAACTTTGAGCAAAAGCTTTCTTGGTTGCGTCAGCTGCTGGAGTGGCAACATGAATCCCGGGATGCCGGAGAATTCATGGAATCCTTGAAGATTGACTTGTTTGCTGATACTGTCTTTGTGTTTACCCCTAAAGGGGATGTAGTGGAACTTCCTGCCGGTTCTTGTCCGATTGATTTTGCTTACCGTGTGCATACGGATGTTGGGCATCGTTGTGCTGGCGCGAAGATTAACGGACGGATTGTTTCCCTCGAGACTAAATTAGTAAATGGAGACATTCTGGAAATTATTACGTCGAAGCAAGGGGGGGGACCCAGTCGAGATTGGTTAGCCTTTGTTAAGACCTCTCAAGCAAAGAATAAAATCCGTCAATGGTTTAAGAAGGAACAACGAGAAGATAACATCGCCCGTGGTCGTGAAGGTTTGGAACGGGAGGTACGCAAACTCGGACTTGAACCGGGAAATATCCTTAAACTAGAAAGTCTCTTGGCCTTTGGAAAGAGCCAAAATTTCTTAGGGCTGGAGGATTTGTACGCGGCTATCGGAGACGGTGTATTAACTGCCAATAAAGTACTGATGCGCCTGCGCGAGGAACTGTCTAAGGAAGAGCGGGAAAAGCTACACCTTGAGGCACTTCAACAAGGGGAGGCTAAAAAACCCACGCCCTATGGCAAAGCCTCCCACGGGGTCCGGGTTAAAGGGGTAGATAACATATTAGTGCGTTTCTCGCGCTGCTGCAATCCTCTACCAGGAGACGACATAATCGGCTATATTACCCGAGGCCGCGGGGTTTCTATTCACCGCGTGGACTGTAGCAATGTCCTCAGTCACTCTCAAGAAGAGAACGAGCGGGTGGTGGAGGTCATGTGGGCTGAACAGATTGATTCTACCTATCCCGTTGATATTCAAATCTATGGGAAGGACAAGCCTCGCTTGGTTACGGAGGTCATGAATACAGTCCTAGAAACACGTACCCATATTTTAGGGATCAATGCCCAGGTAGTAAAAGATGATATTGCCCATATTAAGCTGCGTGTCGAAATAAGGAACGTTGAGCAACTTAAAACGGTAATGCATAAAATCCGTAAGATCAAAGATATTACGGATGTTGATAGAGTTCGCGCAGGAGGCAACTAGTTATGCGTTGTGTAAATCAGTGTTTTTAGGAGGAGGGAATGTTAATGATTGAAGGCCGAGCGATGGGTTCTATGGGGGCAAATTGTTACCTGTACGCCTGTATGGAAAGTAAGAAAGCAGTGATTATTGACCCAGGTGCAGATGGGAAAAAGCTTTACCGCTGGGTCACGGAGAAGGGCCTTAAGGTGGAGTATATCTTGCTTACCCACGGTCATGTGGATCACATTGCTGGACTGGAAGAGCTAAGAGAACTTTTGGGGGATGTCTTAGTGGGGATTCATGCGGATGATGCAGGAATGCTTACCGATGGAAAAAAGAACCTTTCCAGTTATCTGGGGTCCGAACTCGTTCTTCAAAGCGCGGATTTCTTGCTTCAGGACGGGCAGGAAATTAATATCGGCAAAGGAAAATTAAAAGTGCTTTCAACTCCCGGGCATTCTCCAGGATGTGTTTGTTTTTTAAGTACTGAAGGATTGTTTAGCGGAGATACGCTTTTTGCGGGATCAATTGGCCGAACGGACTTTCCTGGAGGATCCCTGGACCAACTCCTTAAAGGAGTTAAGAATAAATTAATGATTCTCCCAGATGATACTAGAGTTTTTCCCGGGCATGGCGAAGAGACCACCATTGGGGAAGAAAAGCGTGACAATCCCTACATCAAGGATCAGAGTTGACAAATGGTTCTAATCTTTGTAAAATAATAAATAAATATTGTTAATAAATATGTTAAATATTCGCGATACCTTTTGGAAAGATCCTGGGTCACTCTCTCTCCAGGGAGGGCTAGCAAGACTGAAACTAGCCCGAGAGATACTCGGTAGGACACCTAAAAGGGAGTATTTTATACAACGGATGGTCTCGTTATAGACTGAAAAGTGGGCGGAGAAATTCCGTCAATTAGGGTGGCACCACGAGAAGTTCTCGTCCCTTGCGCAAAGCAAGGAACGAGGGCTTTTTTTACATGATCTTTTAGCAATAATGATCAAGGAGGAATGGAAGATGGCGATTCAGCGTCCAAAAGGGACTCAGGATTTGTTGCCAGGAACGATTGAACAATGGCAATATCTCGAAGAAACAATTCGGAACGTTTGCCGCGAATATGGCTTTGACGAGATACGTACACCGATGTTTGAAGCAACAGAGCTTTTTCAGCGAGGTGTTGGACAAACAACAGATATCGTCAAGAAGGAAATGTACACTTTTTTCGACAAAGGCGACCGTTCGATAACCCTCCGTCCAGAAATGACAGCGTCTGTCTGCCGTGCTTATGTTGAGGACAAGCTTTACGGACAACCACAACCCGTTAAGCTGTTCTATATTGGGCCTATGTTTCGTTATGAACGACCACAAAGCGGACGTTTTCGCCAGTTTCACCAATTCGGAGTTGAGGTTTTGGGCGCGGACCAAGCTGTCGTAGACGCGGAAGTCATTAGCTTAGTTTGGAACTTATATCAGCGCCTCGGACTTACCCAGCTTGAAGTCCATGTTAATTCAGTGGGCTGTCCGGTTTGCCGAACAAAGCATAGGGCACTACTCCAAAAATTTCTGATCACACGACAAGACAGTCTCTGTAAGGATTGTCAGGACCGCTTTGAGCGCAATCCTTTACGCATCTTAGATTGCAAGAATCCTAGCTGCCAATCGGCTACTATAGGAGCTCCGACAACTCGTGATACTCTTTGCGAGGACTGCAGTACTCATTTTGAGAGAGTTCTTGACTTATTGGCAGTTGCAGGAGTGGTTTGCCGTGTTAATCCACGCTTAGTGCGGGGGCTGGATTATTATACAAAAACAGCGTTTGAAGTTATGGTGGAAGAAATCGGAGCGCAAAGTTCCATTTGCGGGGGTGGTCGGTATGACGGTTTGGTGGAAGAAATCGGTGGTCCCCCAACACCCGGCTTCGGGTTTGCCATGGGATTGGAGCGAGTCTTAGCGGCGCTCCAGGTTCAACATAGACTTCCAGAGGGAAAACCTAAGATGTTTGCTTTGTTGATTGCTCTAGGGGAAAAGGCTCAGACCGAAGGATTTTCGATCCTAAGTGGCTTAAGAAGGCAAGGTATGGCAGTGAGTATGGATCTGCTTAGTCGAAGCTTGAAAGCCCAACTCAAAGCGGCTGATCGCCAAGGGGCTCGATATGCACTCATCCTTGGGGAAGAAGAATTAGAGAAAAAAGTGCTCCTCATTCGGGATTTGACGTTAGGGGAACAGATTGAGCTACCGCTCCTTAAGGCAGTCGAGGAAATCAGCAAGATGTATGAGAGAGGTGTTTAAAGATGACGATGTTGTCAGAGCGGGTTAAAAATGAAGATTTAGGGTTAGAAAAGGTGGAAGAGGTCGTTCGTTTGCTGGGCTGGGTTCAGAAGCGACGTGATCACGGTGGCTTGATCTTTGTCGACTTGCGGGATCGCTCAGGGATTGTGCAGGTTGTCTTTGGACCTGAGAAAATGGGAGATGGATTTGCACTCGCGGAGAGCCTTCGTTCCGAATATGTGGTCACTATCCTTGGCAGAGTGATCGCACGACCTGAGGCAATGATTAATTCGAACTTAACTTCTGGAAAGATCGAGATCATTGCTGAGTCTCTGGAAATATTAAACAGATCCAAGACCCCTCCTTTTTATATTGCCGATAAAGTTGATGTGGATGAAATGGTGCGCCTGAAATACCGCTATCTGGATTTGCGTCGCCCTGAGATGCAGGCTGTATTCAAGATTCGCCATCAAGTCACTCAGATTATGCGTAATTTCTTTGATAGTCAAGGCTTCTATGAGATCGAAACCCCGATGCTCACTAAATCCTCACCAGAGGGAGCCCGGGACTACCTCGTTCCTAGTCGTGTTCACCCAGGAGAATTCTATGCTTTGCCTCAGTCACCACAAATATATAAGCAGCTCCTCATGGTGGGAGGGATGGAGAAATATTTCCAAATTGTCCGTTGTTTCCGGGATGAAGATCTGCGAGCGGATCGCCAGCCGGAATTCACCCAGCTTGATGTGGAAATGTCCTTTGTGGAAGCGGAAGACATCTTACCTATGATGGAACAATTAATGGTGCGGATTTTCTCAGAAACGATTGGCAAGAAGATAACTATGCCTTTTCCCCGTCTAACCTATAAGGAAGCAATGGATCGTTATGGATCAGATAAGCCTGATACGCGCTTTGGTATGGAACTGATTGATGTGGGAGATCTAGTGGACAAGACGGGCTTCAAGGTGTTTGCCAATGCGGTGGCAAGCGGCGGGAGTGTGAAATGCATTTGTGCCAAAGGGTGTTCAGGCCTACCGCGTCGTGAAATTGATGACCTTGGAAAGTTTGTCAGCACTTATCGAGCGAAGGGTTTGGCCTGGATCGTTCTGGCTGAGGAGGGGATAAAGTCGCCCATTGCCAAGTTCTTTACAGAGCTAGAAATGAGCGCTTTGGTTGAACGCATGAAGGGCAAGACCGGCGATATCTTGTTCTTTGTTGCCGATACCTACTCGATCGTTTCGGACGCACTGGGTCACCTTCGTTTGGAACTGGCAAAACGATTAGGTCTCGTTCCGGAGGATGCTTTGAATTTCTTATGGGTTACAGAATTTCCACTTTTGGAATATGATGAGGAGCAGAAACGTTACCTTGCAATTCATCATCCCTTCACGGCACCCATGGATGAAGATTTACCACTTCTAGAGACGGAGCCGCTTTGCGTTCGGGCTAAAGCGTATGATATGGTACTCAATGGTACAGAGCTTGGAGGAGGAAGTATTCGGATTCATCGACGAGGGATTCAGGAGAAGTTGTTCAAATTATTAGGATTATCCGAGGAAGAAGCGATGGACAAATTCGGGTATCTTCTGGAAGCGTTTGAATACGGAACACCTCCCCACGGTGGTGTCGCTTTTGGGCTTGATCGGATGATTATGCTCTTAACAGGGAAAGATAACATTAGAGATGTCATCGCCTTCCCTAAAACGCAAAGCGCTTCAGATATGATGGCGCAGGCACCGTCAACGGTGGCGGACAAACAATTACAGGAATTGCACATTAAGACGGATCTTGAGATAAAATGAAGGCAGGTGGAATTGCAGATTCACCACATGAAAGTTCAAGAACCGTGCCCAAAATTGTAACACGCCGTATGAAAGAGCTCAAATGCGCCAATTAAACTGACTCGGAACGGGCAATAACTTCAAACCGTTTGACACTGAGGGAGTTATTAGCTATAATAACATTATAGCTACCCCCTTAGGGTATCGGAGGAATTTATGGCATGACTAATTCGACCCCTTATTCAGAATCCAAAGAGGATATCATTCGCAGACTCAAGAAAATAGAAGGCCAAGTCAAAGGTATTCAACGCATGGTTGACGAAGACAAGTATTGTGTGGACGTGTTAATACAAGTGGCCGCAGTCCGGGCCGCAATTAACCGAGTTGGCACAATTGTCTTTGAACATCATTCGCGGGGATGTATGCAAAAAGCCGTTGATGAGAACTGTGACCAGGAAGCAGCTATTGAAGAGCTCGTTGGGGTGTTAAGCAAATTTATTAAGTAAGTCGTATTAGACTAATTAGGAGGAATTATTAATGGCAGGTGCAAACGTAAAAACCTTTACTACTGCAAACTTTGATTCGGATGTTCTGAAGTCGGAGCAAGTGGTGCTAGTAGATTTTTGGGCTCCGTGGTGTAGTCCATGCCGAATGGTAGCTCCCGTTGTGGATGAACTGGCAGATGAGTATGTCGGGAAAATTACTATTGGAAAGATCAATGTCGATGAAAATGGCCCAATTTCTCAACAATATGGGGTTATGAGTATACCGACACTGGGAATTTTCAAAGGCGGCAAGATGGTGGACAAAGTCACTGGTTTCCGTGGCAAACCGGATCTTGTAAAAATGCTAAATACACATCTCTAATTTAAGAGCAAAAGAAAGCGATGCCCGCACATGGGCATCGCTTTCTTGCAGTTAGCTTTTCTCTTTTCCCATTTCTGAGGGGACATAAAAGGTCTCCGCTTGAATAGTTGGGGGAAGGTAGGTTTGTTCCACCCAGTGGCCGGGGTAGGCGTGGGGGTAGAGATACCCTTGCCCGTGTCCCAATTTGCTCGCGCCGGGGTAGCTACTATCTTTAAGGTGGGCGGGGACTTGACCGGTTGGGTGGGTTTTTACATAAGCGATAGCGCGGTCGATGCTCACGGCTGCGCTATTGCTTTTTGCAGCGGTGGTAATGGCTAGAACAGCCTGAGCCATAGGGATTCTGGCTTCAGGCAGGCCCAGCCATTCGAGCGCATTGGCCGCAGCATGAGCCTGAAGCATGACCGTTGGGTCAGCCAGGCCGACGTCCTCTGAGGCATGGACTATAATCCGGCGCATAATGAAACGGGGGTCTTCTCCAGCTTCCAATAAAATAGCTAACCAGTAGAGCGCAGCGTCGGGGTCTGAGCCACGCATGCTTTTAATAAAGGCGGAAATAATGTCGTAATGATTATCTCCTGCTTTATCGAAACGGAGGGACCTTTGCTGAATAGATTCTTCTGCTATTTCGAGGGAAATTCGGCGAGCCCCGTTTTCCGGTGAGGTGGTGAGTACTGCTAACTCTAAGGCATTAAGGGCGCGCCGCAAATCCCCGTTGGCGTAATTTATCCAGTGCTCCCACGCTTCAGGGGTAATTTCCACCTGATATTGGCCTAAACCACGTTCCGTATCTTTCAAGGCGGATTCAAGTCCAAGGCGGATTTCTGCAGGAATGAGAAGTTCTAAACGGAAAAGAGTGGAACGGCTCAGGAGTGCAGAATTAAGTTCGAAAAAGGGGTTTTCCGTTGTGGCTCCAATAAAGGTAATAGTGCCATTTTCGACGGCAGGTAGAAGTGCATCTTGCTGCCCTTTATTAAAGCGGTGAACTTCATCGCAGAAAACTAAGGTGCGTTTCCCATAGAGATGAAGGTCATCAGTAGCCTGCAAATTGATTTCGCGTATGTCTTTAACGCCTGACGAGACGGCATTGATGCGGATAAAGTGTGACGTGGTTTTAGTTGCGATGACTTGTGCCAATGAGGTCTTTCCTGTTCCTGGTGGGCCATAGAGGATTAAAGAAGAAACCCGGTCCGCCTCAATGGCTCGACGTAGGAGCTTTCCTACTCCGAGAATATGACTTTGTCCGATATACTCCGCCAGCGTTCTTGGGCGCATACGCTCCGCTAGGGGGGCGACCGCGTGTTGATCAAACGTCGCAGAAAAAAGATCCATAGGTCACGTTCCTTTCCTAACTTTCCCTGTGAGAACTTGCGTTACAACGCTCACTTGCACTCTCTCCAAGTATACCATCTAAACCCCCTGAATTCGACACCAAAAAACAATACTAAATTAGTTGGGTATCTCCTTGACAAATCCCGAGTGTTTTTATAAGATATAGAAGCAAAGATCTTATATATATCTAGTGGGGATTAAGTCCGGAGTGGAGGAGGTGAGGGTTTTGAAACTCTCGACCAAAGGCCGATATGGAGTTAAAGCCATGTTCGATTTGGCTCAACATATGGGTGAAGGCCCGACTTCTTTAAAAAGTATTGCGGAGAGACAGGGCATTTCGGAACATTATCTGGAGCAACTCATTTCCGGTTTGCGTAAAGCTGGTCTTGTAAAGAGTGTCCGTGGCGCACAAGGTGGGTATCTATTGGGTAGAGAACCGGGTAAAATAAGAATCGGAGATATCATTCGTGTATTAGAAGGACCCATAGCGCCCTCCGATTGTGTATCTGAGGAGAACCCAGAATGTTGCGCTAAGGCTGACTACTGCGTGACCCGGACAATCTGGGAAAAAGTCAGAGACTCCATCGCAGAAGTTCTTGATTCCATCACCCTTGAAAGTATGCTTGAAGATGCCAAAAAGCGTGAAGCCGAGAACAGCTTATATATGTACTATATTTAGACCGACTAGATCTACTAAGTTAAATCATAATATGAGTACTAGGGAGGAAGCCCAATGAGACGTATATATCTAGACCACAGTGCAACGACTCCGGTTGACCCGGAAGTTGCTGCTTTAATGATGACGTACTATACCGAGAAATATGGTAATCCTTCAAGTGTTCATGCCTTCGGTAGAGAAGCTAAGCAAGCCTTAGAAGAAGCACGGCGTCAAGTGGCAGAGCTGATCGGAGCCACCCCTCAGGAGATAACCTTTACCAGCGGTGGAACAGAATCAGATAATCTAGCCATTCTGGGCACAGTCGAGGCGATGCGTAAAAAGGGTAAGCACCTTATTACCACCGCCATCGAACACCATGCAGTCCTTGAAACCTTTGAATACTTAGAGAAAAATGGATTTGAACTAACTGTTATTCCTGTTGACGCAGAGGCAATTGTATCAGTTGAGGACGTTCGCAAGGCCATACGACCTGATACTATCTTAATTAGCGTAATGCATGCGAATAACGAAGTCGGAGCAATCCAACCGATTGTTGAAATTGGCAACTTGGCGAAGGAACGTGGCATTACGTTTCATGTGGATGCCGTTCAGTCCCTTGGAAAGATACCTATCAATGTCAAAGAACTGAATGTTGACCTTATGACGGTATCAAGTCACAAAATATACGGACCAAAAGGTGTTGGTGCTCTATATATTCGCAAAGGGGTACACATTGTGCCGCTGGCTCACGGGGGAAGTCAAGAAAAGAGACGACGTTCTGGGACAGAGAACACACCGGGAATCATCGGATTTGGCAAAGCTTGTGAGCTGATTGGGAAGCGGATGGCCAAAGAAACAGAATTCCAAACGAAATTGCGGGATAGATTTATGAACGGAATTCTTGAGCGTATTGAATACGTGAAAGTGAATGGGCCCACTGGAGAAAAGCGCTTAGCAAATAATGTGAATGTTAGTATTCGGTTTGTGGAAGGGGAGTCCTTGTTGCTTTCGTTAGATATGCTGGGTATTGCCGCTTCTAGCGGATCGGCTTGCACCTCTGGGTCTCTTGATCCCTCCCACGTCTTGCTCGCCATGGGGTTGGTCCATGAGATCGCCCACGGTTCTCTCAGATTTTCCCTAGGACGTCAAAACACGGAAGAAGAGATTGACTATGTGCTTGAACAATTACCGAAGATTGTCGATCGATTGCGCATGATGTCCCCACTCTATGATCAAGTTCTTCATAGTAAACAAGCACAGTAATAAGGAGTGAACGAAACGATGTATACAGAAAAAGTGATGGACCATTTTACAAATCCTCGTAATGTTGGCGAATTAGAAAACGCAAATGGCGTCGGTGAAGTAGGAAATGCCAAGTGTGGAGACATTATGCGTATTTATTTAGATATTGAGGGAGACGTTATTAAAGACGTAAAGTTTAAAACGTTTGGCTGTGGTGCGGCCGTTGCTACTAGCAGCATGGTCACGGAGATGGTCAAAGGAAAAACGATCGAGGAAGCTCTGGTCATCTCTAATGCGGCAGTTGCAGAGGCCTTAGGAGGGCTTCCTCCAGCAAAAATGCACTGTTCAAACTTGGCTGCGGATGCACTCCATAAGGCAATTGAAAATTATCGCGAAAAACAGTTAGGTATATGAAAGAAAATAACAAGTCAAAGATGCCAAGGATATTTTGCGTCAGATAAGAAGGGATGTTCACCTCATAGCGGGGCTATTAGGTGAACATACCGACGCAGTATGACGCAAAATAGACTGGCATACTGACTGGTTATTTACTTGAATGTGCCTTAATAAAGGAATAGATGTAATATGGGCCAAATAAAAAAACCAAAAGTAGTTGTGGGTATGAGCGGCGGCGTGGATAGTTCCATGGCCGCCGCTTTGCTCCAAGAAGAAGGCTATGATGTTATCGGGATTACCTTGCAGGTCTGGGAATCTTCGGGACCTGAGGTAGAAGGGGCCTGTTGCTCTAATTCTGCCATTGATGACGCTCGAAGGGTTGCCTTTATCCTAGGAATCCCCCATTACGTGATGAACTTTCGGTCGTATTTTGAGAAGACTGTGGTGGATTATTTCACACAGTCTTATTTGTCAGGAGAAACACCAAATCCTTGTTTGGCGTGTAATAAGCATGTTAAATTTGGTGAGATGCTCCGCAAAGCTCGTGGACTGGGGGCAGAGTACATAGCAACTGGCCATTATGCGGAAGTCTTGCGAGATCCGGAGAGTGAACGTTTTCTTATGAGTAAGAGTACTGATACCAGAAAAGATCAAACCTATGCGCTTTACATGTTAACCCAGGAACAGTTAGCCCATACCCTTTTCCCATTGGCAAAATACCCCAAAGAGCAAATTCGAAAAATGGCGAACGAACGAGGCCTAGGGGTAGGAAACAAACCCGATAGCCAAGAGATTTGTTTTGTTCCAAATGATGACTATGCTTCTTTTGTCCGGGAACGCTCAAGTGGTTTGATTAAACCGGGTTGTTTTGTAGATCTCAAGGGCAATAGTCTGGGCAGGCATCAAGGAATCATTCACTACACGGTTGGGCAGCGGAAGGGCTTAGGGGTAACTTTCGGTAAACCCATGTTCGTAGTGGGTCTCAACCCTGAAAGCAATGAAGTTGTGTTAGGGGAAAACTCGGATGTGTTTACGGACACGCTTTGGGCAATCGATTTAAATTGGATATCTATTCCCTCTTTGAAAGAACCCTTAAGAGTTGAAGCTAAAATTCGTTATAATTCATCAGGTGTTCAGGCGACTATTTATCCTGGGGGAATAGGGGCAGACCATGAAGTGATGGTCCGTTTCGACGAACCACAACGTGCGGTAACTCCAGGACAAGCAGTCGTTTTCTATCAAGGCAACATAGTGGTTGGAGGAGGAATAATTATTTCCGATCCACGAGGCCGACGTTGAATGAATCTGGATAATGCTGGGCAGAATAAAGATAGAATTTTATTCTGCGAGGTGGAAGGTGCATGCGACGCACACGAGAGATTGTCGGACTACCTGTCTTAGACCAAAATAGCGGTAATTCAATCGGGTGGGTACAGGATCTTGTCTTAGATAATGACAAAGACGAGGTTGTTGGTATTCTCTTAGAAGGTGGGCACTTCCTCCGTTCGGTAAAGGGAATTCCACGAAAGTCCATTATAACAGTAGGCAAGGATGCCTTAACTGTTTGCAGCAAAACGGTAGAAGAACTGAAGGGGACTCGGTGGTCTGACAAAGTAGGTAATGAAGTCTATACCCAAGGTGGAGACGCAAGAGGTACGATTGAAGATGTCTTTCTTGATGACTCCGTACAGAAAATGGTAGGATTTGAAGTTTCTGACGGGCTCTTTACTGACCTAATTCATGGCAGGGGAATGATTCTTCGCCCCCAGGTCTTGATGGATGGGAAAGACACTTTGATCGTTGACAATCAAGTATCCCCCTTGGATCAAGCAAATGAAGGGGGTATACTGTCATGAATTGTCCGGTTTGTAATGGAAGGGCCATTGGTAAAGTGGGAGTAGAGCAGTTCTATTGTTGGGATTGTTGCGTCGAATTCGCGACTCAAACTGACAAAGTGGTTATTTATGATCTAGCGGAAGATGGTTCATTGGTGGCTTGGATTGATCCAGTCATAGAGGAAATGATGCTACAAGCGAGTGAAGTGGAGATTTCCTGCGTTGCTACCAAGTAATCCATAGGGGATCGATGTGGAGAAATTAATGAGCTATCAAAGCAGATGGTAAGCGCGCATTGCGCGCTTTTTTAGTGCAGGGAAGGAGTTGTAAGATGATACGTAAATCATGGCGATGGATTTTCACAGGCACTTGCCTACTCTTGGCGATGCTGCTCCTTTTCCAGGTTAGGATAATTTTAGGTCCGTTTTTCCTAGCTTTTATTCTTGCCTATCTGTTAAATCCCCTGGTTGTAGCGTTGGAACGACATCGGATTAGCAGAAAGATGTCGATCCTGATTGTTTTCAGCTTGATTATTGCAGGTATGATGACGATTATTTTTCTCATACTTCCAAACCTCTATAATGAACTTAGCAAACTGGCGGTGATATTACCCCAAGTGATTCAGACGTTCACTGTTTGGATCGATGGACTTCGTGAACAATTTAAGGCGACTGGATTGCCCAGCCATATTGTGCTCGTATTGGATGAACATTTAGGGGAGCAACAAGTGCTATTTGCAAATAGTCTTAATCTATTTTTAGACAACGTCCCTCAGGTGTTGTCCACGGTTACTCTGTATATATTATCCCCTGTTATCGCCATCTACTTTCTAACCGATTGGAAAGGTTTAGGGACCCGCTTTTTCAGAATTATTCCCCAACGATGGCGGATGGAATGGCAACGATTGTGGCAAGACATTAACCATGTGATCCGCGAGTTTGTGCGAGGAGATTTATTGATCGCTGTGATTGTAGGGATATTAATAGGGGTTGGCGTTAAACTAGTGGGAATGAGAGACTATGCTCTGTTGATAGGCTTGCTATGTGGAATCTTTGACCTCATTCCGTACTTTGGACCGGTTATTGCAGCAGTACCTGCTGTTTTGCTAGCTCTAACGCAGTCGCCAGCGATGGCAGTTAAGGTTGCTTTGATTATTTTCATTGTGCAACAGCTTGAGGGAAACTTAATCTCGCCCAAACTCATGGGGGAGAGTGTAGGCCTTCATCCGCTCTGGGTTGTATTTGCCCTTCTAGCGGGTGGAGAACTTGCCGGGATTTGGGGTATGTTCTTGGCTGTCCCAGTGGCAGCCGTGATCAGAGTCGTATTCAATCACATTTATTATAGGCTGATCTCCACGAAGGTTTAGGGTAGTTGACAAATTATACATCCCCTGTATATACTTTAGGAAATACACTGGGAATTTGGAATAGTGAACTCGTTCACTAAAGTTGAACATCGAAACTTCGGTGGGGGATTCTACCCCCACCGAAGCAGGGTAACGGGGTACCACTCCCACTTATAGAAGTGGGAGTCTAACGGTTGGATTAATGATGGGAAAATCTCGTCCCTGAATGAAAATTGGGGGGAGATTCTTTTTTAATTTAAAGGAGTGTTCATACATGTTTACAGGAAATGAATTAAGGGACATGTTTCTTAAGTATTTTGAGGCAAAAGGGCATCAGATTTTGCCCAGCGCGTCGCTCATTCCAAAAAATGATCCGACTCTGCTGTTAACGGTTGCGGGCATGGTACCCTTTAAACCATATTTTCAACGACTGGTTGAACCTCCCTTTCCGCGAGCGACGACCGCCCAGAAATGTGTTCGTACACCGGATCTTGAAGTGGTTGGGAAAACTGCTCGTCACCATACATATTTTGAAATGTTAGGGAATTTTTCGTTTGGAGACTACTTTAAAAATGAAGCGATAACATGGGCCTGGGAATATATTACAGATGTATTAAAAATTCCTGCGGAAAAGCTATGGGTGACAATATATCCAGAAGATGAAGAAGCAAAGAAAATATGGGTGGAGAAAGCTGGAGTCAAAGCTGAGAGGATCCTTGGGGACCCTGAAAACTTTTGGGCTGCCGGTCCTACGGGTCCATGTGGGCCTTGTTCAGAAATTTATGTTGATCTTGGAGTAACCAGAGGGTGTGGCAAACCTGACTGCGCCGCGGGTAGTTGTGAGTGTGATCGCTTCTTAGAGATCTGGAATTTGGTATTCATGCAGTATAACCGCGATGAAGCGGGGGTCTTAACCCCACTGCCTAAACAAAACATTGATACTGGTATGGGTTTAGAACGGATTGCTTCGGTTATGCAAGGGGTGGAAACTAATTTCGATACGGATTTATTCCGTCCTATTATTGACCATGTGGCAGCTCTAGCAGGAATTAAGTATAAGGAAAACCCTAAAAATGATATGGCGCTCAAAGTGGTTTCGGATCACGTTCGGGCGGTATCGTTTATGCTGGCAGACGGAATTCGGCCCAATAATGAGGGCCGAGGGTATGTCCTCCGCAGAATTTTACGTCGTGCTGTCCGTTATGCTAAACTCCTAGGAATTGATAAACCGTTCTTGGAATCCGTTTTTAGAATTGTCCAAAGGGACTACGCTAAGGCTTATCCAGAACTTATGGAGAATGAGAATTTCATCTTAAACCATTTAAGTTTAGAAGAAAAGAACTTCCAAGCCACGCTGGAGCAAGGCACACAGCTGCTTCAGGAAAAGGTCGGTAATCTTATAAAGCAAGGGGAGACGGTTTTAACCGGACCAGATGCCTTCCATCTTTATGAAACTTATGGCTTTCCAGTGGAGTTGACGGAGGAAATACTTGAAGAACAAGGGTTAGCGGTAGATATGACAGCCTTTCAAACAGCGGTGGAGGAACATCGTCTCTTAGCAAAAGATCAATCTCAGAAAATGCGTGCTGTGATTGAAAGCCCATCGCTACTGAAAAAGGCAAAACTCTTAGGAGTGACACCTTTTGTCGGATATGAACAGGACACCGCAACGGCACGTATAGAGGGCATGTATGTAGACGGAGCGGAGACTCAGGATGCTGGTGAAGGGGAAGAGGTAATGGTCTTCCTCTCTGACACTCCTTTTTATGCGGAAAGCGGAGGTCAAGTTTCTGATGTTGGAGTACTCAAAACAGCGCGTGCTGAGGCTCGGGTGCTGGGAGTCAAAAAAGGTGTAACCGGTACCCTGTATCACCGTGTTCAGGTTATCACTGGGGTATTGCATGTCGGAGAAACGGTGGAAGCGGAAATCAATGGCTCCGAGCGTCAGGCCATTTCTCGGCATCACAGCGCTACTCATTTACTCCAAGCAGCGCTGCGTACCGTGCTGGGGGAACATGTCCAACAGGCCGGTTCCTTAGTGACTCCGGAACGCTTGCGCTTTGACTTTACCCATTTCTCTCCGATGACCTCGGAAGGGTTAAGGGCAGTAGAGGGACTTATCAATGAAGCTGTGTTACAGAATTTGCCCATCCAATCTACGGAGATGTCGTTGAAAGAGGCGAAATTCAGTGGAGCCACGGCACTTTTTGGCGAGAAATACGGAGATATGGTACGGGTCGTACGGATGGAGTCATTCAGTCAAGAATTATGCGGCGGGACCCATGTCAAGGCCACGGGTGAAATTGGCTTGGTTAAGATCCTCAGTGAGGGCGGGATAGGGGCTGGTCTGCGCCGCATTGAAGCAGTGGCTGGCTTAGAAGCTCTAGCCTATCTACGAGCTCTTGATGAACAGGTGCTGGAGGTTGCTCAGATCCTTAAGGCACAGCCTTCTGAAGTGGGTAAGCGTGTGAATGGATTGGTGGCCCAGGTGAAAGACCTCGAACGAGAAATTGTGCAATTACAGGCAAAACTAGGCAAAAAGGAAGCCGAAGGATTACTGAAGCGTGTCCAAGAGCTCGAAGGGGTTCAGGTATTAGCCGCCCAAGTACATGTATCCGATATGGAAGGCCTTCGTCAAATGGCGGATCTCCTACGGGTTAAACTCAAAACTGGGGTCATTGTCTTGGGTGCTGTGCACGAGGGTAAGGTGAACTTAGTGACGGTTGTCAGTCCTACAGGTTTAAGCGGGCTCCATGCCGGACACATTATTAAAGAAGTTGCTAAAATAACGGGTGGTAGCGGTGGTGGTCGACCAGATATGGCACAAGCTGGAGGTAAAGATCCTGGTAAACTAGGTGAAGCCATTGATCGCGTCCCGACAATTCTCCGAGAATTCCTAAAAAAATAGAGGAAAATATTAGGGGACCCAGGAATGTTCTATCATAGCAATCAACGTTGAAGATGGCGAAAGGGGGAACGGAAGATGGATCGGAAAATGGAAGAAACCATGATGTTTAAAAGCGTGGGAGAAGAAGACGTTTCTGCACGGGATATTTTGCAGAAAGTGTATGCTTCTTTGCAGGAAAAAGGGTATGATCCTATCAATCAATTGGTTGGATATCTCATGTCCGGCGACCCTGTATATATTACCAGCCATAATCAAGCGCGAGCGATGATTCGTAAACTTGAACGCTTTGAGTTGATTGAAGAACTCGTCAGAAACTATTTACAAGAGAAAGAAAAGTAAGGTTACTATTCAAACCCTCACTAGAAGTGGTGAGGGTTTCGTCATTGGATTTATAAGGAGTATATTATGCGGCAGGTTAAACTTGGTTTATGGGGGCCCGTGGTATCGGAAGTGTGCTTTGGAAGTTTGGCCATATCTCCGTTACAAGGCTGTGTTACGGAAGCCGAAGGGGCTTCCGTCTTACGGTATGCACTCGAACAAGGCGTTAATTGGATTGACACGGCGGAAATCTATGACAATTATTCCCAAATTGCCGAGGCGATCAAGGGCTATCCTAACGTTCGCATTGTCAGCAAAGCATACTCCGTCACTGCAATGGAAATGCGCCAGAGTCTGGAAAAGGCGCGAACTGCTCTGAATCGTGATACCCTTGATTTCTTCCTTCTCCATGAACAGGAAAGTGCTTTAACCTTAAAAGGGCATTCGGAGGCCTGGGAAGAATTGAGGCGTGCCAAGGAAAGGGGTATCGTACGCTGGATTGGCATTTCAACGCATGCAGTGGCCGGAGTCCGGGCAGGGGCACTCCAACCGGGTCTTGATATGATCCACCCAATCCTGAATTATCAGGGCTTAGGGATTATTGATGGAACGTTGCCCGATATGCTCGAGGCTATTTCATTTGCCGCTGAATTGGGCATTGGGATTTACGCTATGAAGATTTTTGGGGGCGGCCATTTAACGCATGATCCGCAAAAAGCGGTGGACTTTGTCAGAAATATTCGGGGCGTGCAGGCGATGGCCTTGGGTATGTCCAGCCGGGAAGAAGTGGATTATAACCTTCTCTTGCTGGCGGGTAAAGAGATACCGGCAGCCTTGCGAGATAAAGTAAGGCACAGACAACGGAAACTATATATCGCTGATTGGTGCCAAGGGTGTGGGCGCTGTTTGGAAGCTTGTCCGCAGGGTGCCTTGCAGCTTAGCGACGGGGTGGCAGTGGTGGACGCTGAGAAGTGCGTCTTGTGTGGATATTGCGGGAGAGTTTGCCCGCACTTTTGCTTGAAAATCGTTTGATTTAGGAAGGCCGAGGGCGAAGTAACGAAGCAACGTGCTAGGACGACGGTTTGGGGTCGGGGGGAAGTTGGTGGGCTACGCTTTCGCCCACTGCGTTTGATGCTCAAGCTCCGGCCACGCAACTCTCCCC
>Ga0075525_10000144_pt1 | contig 27034 bp, 27 predicted proteins | sample NGEPertwo_FD_74795 | JGI IMG/M metagenome (GOLD analysis project Ga0075525, IMG submission 74795) | Arctic peat soil microbial communities from the Barrow Environmental Observatory site, Barrow, Alaska, USA - NGEE Permafrost154B-two | ecosystem: Environmental > Terrestrial > Soil > Wetlands >...
TCGAGGTCCATCGGCGCACGCTCGGTGCGCGTTTCGATGCGGGCGATCAGGCCTTCTTTCCATTCCAGGCGCTGGAGTTGCCACACGCCCAGGCCGATGAGAACCGCCAGGCAGGCGAGCGTGGCGAGACTGAGCCGTAGGAGAGCGCTGGTCTGCATCGCGAGCCTCTAGTCCGAGTCGAGCTTGCCTTCTTCGGCCTTGTGCCTGAACTGGAGCGCGATCAGCACTCCTTTGAAGGACCGAAGCAGGAGCAGAGGTATGGCGATGGCGAGGCTGCCCCAGATCAGGGCGTGCAGCCAATAAGGTGGCCGATAGAAGACCTCCACCAGAAGCGCCGCGCCGACGATGAGAAAGCCGGCGATAAGGATGACGAAGACCGCAGGTCCGTCGCCGGACTCCGCGAAGTCGTAGTCGAGACCGCAAACGTCGCAGCGTGGCGCGAGCGTGAGATAGCCGGCGAACAGTCTGCCCCGATGACAAGACGGACAGCGTCCGGTCAGGCCGGCCCAGAGAGTGGCGCCCGGCGGCACGTGCTGCTTCGGCTCGGTCTTGTGCTCAGCCATCGGAACGATCCTAGCTCAAATGAAAAGGGGGCGGCCGTGTGACCGCCCCCCTGAAAACGGCGCCGCGCGGCGCTAATGCGCAGGAAATCCCGTGCCCGCTCCCCACACATAGACGCCGGTGAACAGGAACAGCCACACCACGTCGACGAAATGCCAGTACCAGGCCGCGGCCTCGAAGCCGAAATGCTGCTTCGGCGTGAAGTGGCCTTGCATCGCCCGGAGCAAGCACACGAGCAGGAAGATCGTGCCGACGATCACATGGAAGCCGTGGAAGCCGGTCGCCATGAAGAAGGTCGAGCCATAGATGTGGTTCGCGAACCCGAAGCCGGCATGCATGTACTCGAAGGCCTGCAGGCTGGTGAACAGGAGGCCGAGCACGACCGTACAGGCGAGACCCCAGACGAGCCCCTTGCGGTCGTTGTGCAGCATCGCATGATGCGCCCAGGTCGCCGTGGTGCCCGAGGTCAGCAGGATCAGCGTGTTGACGAAGGGCAGGCTCCACGGGTTGAAGGTGTGGCCGAAATAGCCGAGCCCCGCCACCCCGGTCTCGTCGCTCGGAATTGGCGGCCACTGTCCGCCCAGCACCTCGGTGCGCGCATAGGTGACAATGTTGTCGGGAAACAGGGCCACGTCGAAATAGGCCCAGAACCAGGCGACGAAGAACATCACCTCGGAGGCGATGAACAGGATCATGCCGTAGCGGAGATGGAGCTGCACGACGGGCGTCTCGTAGCCCTCATGCGCCTCCAAGATCACGTCGCGCCACCAGCCGAACATGGTGAGAACCACCAGCGCGAGGCCTGGAAGGACGTACCAGAGGTGCGGATCGCCGGCCTTCTTCGACATGAAGTACATGAGCAGGCCGATCGCCAGCGAGAAGGCCCCGATGGCGCCAACGAGCGGCCACGGACTTGGATTGACGAGATGATAGTCGTGTTGCGGCTTAGCGTGGGCTTGGGCCATCGGTGCGTTCCCCTTCCTCCCCAGTGTCTCTCACCGGCGCCTTGTCCGCGCCGCTTGGCTTACGATCCCGAGTTCTGCCCTGGTGCCGCGGCGACGCCCGATTGGTCATCGCTGCGGTAGAACGTGTAGGACAGAGTAATCTCGGGAATGTTCTTGGTCGTGTCGTCGTCGACGATCTTGGGATCGACGAAGAAGGTCACCGGCATGTCTGCGCTTTGACCGGCGGCGAGCGTCTGCTGGGTAAAACAGAAGCACTCGATCTTGGTGAAGTAACGCCCGACGGAATCCGGCGCCACGTTGAAGCCGGCCGTCCCGGTCACGGGCTTATCGGTGTTGTTGTGCGCCCTGAAGAACGCAAGCGCGCTCTCGCCGATCCTGACTTCCATCACCCGCTGAACCGGCTCGAACGTCCACGGCAGCGCACGGTCGACATTGGCGTCAAAGCGGATGGTGATGGTGCGGTCGAGCACGTCGCCGGGGGCCGCCTCGGCCTTTTGGGTGGTGCCGCCATAGCCGGTGGTCTGGCAGAACATTTGGTAGAGCGGCACGGCGGCGAAGGACAGGCCCACCATGGCGGCCACAAGCCCGGCCAGCGCCAGGGCGACGAGGCCCTTGCGGTCACGCTTGTCAGTATGGGTGGTCTTGCCCGTCATGCCGCGTGCCGCCGATCAGAGGGGTCTGACGGCGACATTGCCGCCGAGCCTGACAATAGTGACGATGAAGAACAGGATGACGAGCGCCCCGAGGATCCCGGCAATGGCCAAAGACCTCCTGCGCTGACGACGTTTGCGTTCGGTTTCCGCATCATCCATCACGACGCCCAGTTGAGGGGCGATACGCCGCCGGTCGCGCCGAAGCCCTGCTCGACCAGAATCATGGCGAACAGCAGGAAGAGATACAGGATCGAATAAGCAAACAGGTTCTTGGCCGCCCGCTCACCGGCCTCGCCTTCCCGCGTGCGATAGCAGTTCACGGCGAAGACGACGAACAAGACGCCGAGGATCGAAGCGACGACGGTGTAGAACATGCCGCCAAAGCCCATGACAGAGGGCGCTAAGCCGAGCGGCGCCAGGACGAGGCTGTAGATGAGGATCTGCCGCCGGGTCTCGTCGGGGCCGTGCGTCACGGGGAGCATCGGCACGCCGGCGCGGGCATAGTCGCCCGCCCGGATCAGGGCCAGAGCCCAGAAGTGCGGCGGGGTCCAAACAAAGATGATGAGAAACATGACGAAGGACTCAAGGCTCACCGTGCCGGTGGCCGCCGCCCAGCCGATCATCGGCGGCACCGCGCCCGCGGCCCCGCCAATAACGATATTCTGCGGCGTCGAGCGCTTCAGCCACATCGTGTAGACGAGCACGTAGAAGGCGATGGTGAGCGCGAGCAACCCGGCGGCGACCCAGTTCGCAATCAGGCCAAGACAAAGCGCCGCACCCACGGCGAGCACACAGCCAAAGCCCAGAGCTTCGTCCGGCGTCACCGCGCCCCGCGGCACAGGCCGCGCGGCGGTACGCGCCATGCGCGCATCGATGTCGGCGTCGTACCACATGTTCAGGGCACCGGAGGCACCGGCACCGACCGCGATGCAAGCGAGCGCAGCAATGGCCAGCACCGGGTGCATGGAGCCGGGCGCGGCCACGAGACCGACCAGCGCGGTGAACACGACGAGGGACATGACCCGCGGCTTGAGCAGCGCGAAATAGTCGGCAACGTCGCCCCCAATGACGACGGGGTCGATCTTCCCGGAAGCTGCTTGGACCGTGGCGTCAGACATCAGCCTACTCACTCAAAGCGCCCTTGTTAGGCCGCGATCAAACCGCCATGCCGGATTGCTTGCCGGATCACTTGATGCGCGGCAGCGTCTCGAAGGTATGGAACGGCGGCGGCGAGGACACGGTCCACTCCAGCGTCGTCGCGCCGACACCCCATGGGTTGGCGGCCGCCTTCTGCTTCTTCGCGAACATGTAGACGATCGAGAACAGGAACACCAAGAGTCCGGCGAAGCCGATATAGGCGCCGATGGAGGAGACCATGTTCCAGCCCGCATAGGCATCCGGGTAATCGGCATAGCGGCGCGGCATGCCGGCGAGGCCCAAGAAATGCTGCGGGAAGAAGGTCAGGTTGGCGCCGATGAACATCAGCCAGAAATGCAGCTTGCCGAGGGCCTCGGAGTACATGTAGCCCCACATCTTCGGCGCCCAGTAGTACCAGCCGGCGAAGATGGAGAACACGGCGCCGATGGACATCGTGTAGTGGAAATGGGCCACCACGTAATAGGTGTCGTGCATCGACCGGTCGACGCCGGCGTTGGACAACACGACGCCGGTGACGCCGCCCACGGTGAACAGGAAGATGAAGCCGAGCGCCCATAGCATCGGCGTCTTAAACGACAGCGAGCCGCCCCACATGGTGGCGATCCACGAGAAGATTTTGATGCCTGTGGGCACGGCGATGACCATGGTGGCGAACACGAAATAGGCCTGCGTGTTCACGTCGAGACCCGCCGCGTACATGTGATGGGCCCACACCACGAAGCCGATCACGCCGATGGCGACCATGGCGTAGGCCATGCCGAGATAGCCGAAGATGGGCTTCTTGGAGAAGGTCGCCACGATCTGGCTGACGATGCCGAAGCCCGGGACGATGAGGATGTACACCTCGGGATGGCCGAAGAACCAGAACAGGTGTTGCCACAACACCGGATCGCCGCCATGGGCGGAGTCGAAGAACGCCGTGCCGAAATTGCGGTCCGTCAGCAGCATGGTGATGGCGCCGGCCAGCACCGGAAGCGACAACAGCAGCAGGAAGGCGGTGACCAGCACGGCCCACACGAACAACGGCATCTTGTGCAGCGTCATACCCGGCGCGCGCATGTTGAAAATCGTCGTGATGAAGTTGATGGCGCCGAGGATCGAGGACGCGCCGGCGAGATGGAGCGCCAGGATGGCGAAATCCATGGCGATGCCCGGGATGCCCTTGGTCGAGAGCGGCGCATAGATGGTCCAGCCGGCACTGACGCCGGTCGAGCCGGGGGCGCCCGGCATGAACAGAGACAGGACCAAGAGGCTGAAGGCCATCACCAGCAGCCAGAACGAGATGTTGTTCATGCGCGGGAAGGCCATGTCCGGTGCGCCGATCATCAGCGGCACCATCCAGTTGCCGAACCCGCCCATGGTCGAGGGCATCACCATGAAGAACACCATGATGAGGCCATGAGCGGTGACGAAGGCGTTGAACATCTCGGGGTTGCCGAAGATCTGCATGCCGGGGTCCATGAGCTCGGCGCGCATGCCCATGGACAACAGACCGCCAACCACACCGGCCACCATGGCCAGGATGAGGTACATCGTGCCGATGTCTTTGTGATTGGTGGAGAAGAACCAGCGACGAAAGAAAGTCGGATGATCGTCGTGATGGGCGGCTTCCGCCTGGGCGCTGTTTGCCATGACTGTCTTCCCTTATCGCCTTTTGTTCTTTTCACACCCGCGGCCGGTTCAGGCCACCTGTACGTTTTCCCGCTTCCGGCCCTATTGCTGGGCTGAAGCCACTTTGCCGTCCGCATCGATCGCGGCCGATTTATGCTCGGCGAGCCACGCATCGTACTCGTCTTGCGAGACCACGCGAACGGCAATCGGCATGAAGGCATGATTGCGGCCGCAAAGCTCGGAGCACTGGCCGTAATAGATGCCTTCGCGCTCGGCGCGGAACCATGTCTGCTGCAGCCGGCCCGGCACGGCGTCGAGCTTGACGCCGAAGGACGGCATCGCCCAATCGTGAATCACGTCATTCGACTTGAGGCCGACGATTACGTTCTTGTTCACCGGCACGACCACTTCGTGATCAACGGTGAGGAGACGCGGCTGGCCCTCTTTCAGATTGGCTTCAGGCACCATGATCGAATCGAATTTGACGCCCTCGTCGGGATATTCGTAGCTCCAGTACCACTGGTTCCCCGTGGCGGTGATGGTGATATCGGCCTTGGGGAAGTCGTACTGGGCGAACAGCAGCCGGAACGAGGGAATGGCGATGGCCACGAGGATGAAAATCGGGATTACCGTCCAGGCCACCTCAAGCGCCGTGTTGTGCGAGGTGCGCGAGGGTGTGGGGTTACGCTTCTCGTTGAAGCGCGCCATCACGTAGATCATCAGCCCCAGAACGAAGAGTGCGATGACCGTGATGATGATGGTGACGTAGGTATGGAAGTCGGTGATCTGCGTCATGATCGGCGACGCCGATTTCTGGAAGCCCATCTGCCAGGGCGTTGCCATGCCAACCTCGGCCAGGGCAGCACCACTCAGAGCAAGACTGCCCATGGCAAGACCCGCAAGCGCAGCAAGAACCGTTAGCGTCCGATGGAAGATCGCCATTCCTTCACTCCTAAAGCCTGCTCCCCGCCGTTCCCTTCAGCGCGAAGGGTCGGGCCAGTATATCGGGCACGGGCAGTTTGCCCACGCCGCTCTGTCGCAGGGCGAACGCGAAGAATATTCGGCGCGAAATAAGGCGTCGCCCCCGCTACGTCGTTCTTTCTTCCGGTCCCCCGTCATGCGCCGGGACTGGAGGTTCTTTTGTGTTTTTAAAAACATAAAGGATATAGATTGGCAACACTCATGATTCAGCGCGCCGCTGCGGCAAATGCACGCTTGACCCTTAGAGTTCAGGGCGTTGCCGCATGGCGTTGCCGGTACAACCGACATTCGTCAGAAAAGTCGCCGCCGAAATTTGGCCCCAATACTCGGCGATGGCCGTTTTCCATGCCGCGCATCGCCGCTTCACACCGCCTTGCTTCGCGATCATAAGACTCCCGAATTCCATGCGATCCCATTCGCGCTTGAAAAGGCGGACGCGCCGGTCTCTCTGATGCTCATGGCTCACAAGTCCCTCATCCAGGTCCTCCAGGTCTTCGCACCGCGCCCGCTGGCCTCGTTCGGCGTAGCGCTGGCGCTCGCTATATGTCTGGCGAGCCATGCGAGGGCGCAAGGCGCGCCCGCCGACCTGGCACCGGCCGCCACGGGCCCCGGCAGCGAGGTGCGCGAGACCCACGGCGCCTGGCAGGTCAGCTGCCGCACGCCGCCCGGCGCCAAGGAAGAGAAATGCGCGCTGGTGCAGAGCGTCACGGCCGAGGACCGGCCCAATGTCGGGCTCACGGTGGTGTTCTATAAGGCGATCGGCGAGAACAAGAAGCTATTGCGCGTGGTGGTGCCGCTCGGCGTATTGCTGCCCACCGGGCTCGGCCTCAAGATCGACAATGAGGACGTAGGCAACGCGCCCTTCCTCAAATGCGGCAAGCGCGGCTGCGTGGCCGAGGTGGTGTTGCAGGACGAGGTGATCGGCAAGCTCAAGAAGGGCGAGACCGCGATGTTCATCATCTTCGACACGCCGGAGGCCGGCATCGGCATCCCCGTATCCTTGCAAGGCTTCTCGGACGCCTTCGCGGGCCTGAAATAGCGGCACTTTTCTCAGCGCATAAAAAATCGGCGGCAGAAAAGGAGAAATCTGCCGCCGATACATCCGTCTTGGGGGACGGACTAGCGTCCATTCCGTGCAGGGACGCGGAAGGACGTTGACTTGAGCAGTATATGGCGAACGGGGCCCCAGTTTCAAGATTGTGGTGCCCTCCCCTCCCGGTCCGCCTCAAATGCCCTTAGATGCCAGAGGCTCGATCGCCCGCCGCTCCCCGCGTCCAGTCCGTCCACAATTCTGACCTCGTCCGGGCTACACTAGCGGCCGGGGCGGGCGAACAGAGGAATGGCAGATGGAATCGAGGCGATATGGCTTCATTGTCGCCGCCCTGCTGCTGATCGGCCTTGCGCCCGGCCGAAGCGCTGGCGAGGCGGTGCGCCCCGAACCGGGCAAAGTCGGTCCAGGTTATGTCGTTCCAGGCAAGATCGTTGCGACCTATGATGCCGGCCTAGCGGGCCTTACCCTCGGCACGTTCGAGGTGACCGCTGAATTCGATGGGAATGCGTACGAGATGGCGGCCGACGGCCGTTTCTCGCTGCTCGCCGGCCTGCTTTTCAGCGCGACCGCCAAAACGACGAGCAGCGGCACGCTCACGCAAGCGGCGCCGCAACCGGCGCGTTTCACCCTCGACTATGACGGCGGCAAGAAGCGCGAGAAGCGCCGCATGAGCTTTGCCCGTGGCGCCGTCAGCGACGTTGACCTCGTCCCGCGCAAGAAGAAGAAAAACTCGCATGACATTCCCGTCAGCCCGGACCAGCTCAAGGACGTGCTCGACCCGCTCACCGCCGCGTTCCTGGCCGTGCGCTCCGACGCGCCGGCCGGCGATCTCGAGGTCTGCCGTCAGACCATCCCGGTGTTCGACGGCAAGCAGCGTTTCGATCTGGTGCTCACGCCGAAGCGATCGGAGAGTCTCGGCAACGGCGCCCCCAAGGGTCTCAGCGGTCCTGTGGCCGTATGCCGGGTGCGGTACAAACCGATTGCCGGTCACCGGCCCGATCATCCCGGCGTGAAATTCATGACCAAGACCGACGAGATCGAGGCCTGGCTCGTGCCCGTCCCGCGAACGGGGTTTTACGTCCCCTACAAGATTCTGGTGCCGACGGGCTGGGGCAGCGGCTCGGTCACGCTCACCAGCCTCAAGGCGAAGCCCGGCGAGCGGCAACGCGCCTCGGTGCCCTAGTTCAATAAGGCGTGCCCTCGGCATCCCGCTTGGCCTTGAGGGCCTTCGCGTACCATTCGAACTCTTCCACGAAGCGATCGGCCGCCTTGTCGATCCACGCCTCGTTGGTGGTTCCGTCGTCGTTGAGCGCCTCGCCGATGGTCGGGATCGACAGCACCGTCGGGATGCTCGGCATGCCCATCTCGGAGAGGATCGTGCGCAACGCCACGGCGGCGCGCACACCACCGAAGCGGCCGGCGGAATAGGACAGTATGGCCGAGGGCCGCCAGAAATACTCCTCGAGGAAGTGGTCGAGCAGGTTCTTCAAGGCCGGCGGCACCGATTGATTATATTCTGCGGAGACGATGACGAAGCCGTCGGCGCGGCGGAACAGATCAGCCAACTCCTCCAGCGGGGGCGGCGCCTCGCCCTTGGGGTATTCCTTGTACATGCGGTCGAGCAGCGGCAGCTGCTTCTCGCACGGATCGACCAGGACGGGCTCGTCACCGCGCGCTTCGAGCTTGTCGATGATGTAGCGGGCGGCCTTGATGCCTTGGCGGTCACGCCGCACGGAACCGAGAATGACGGGGAACAGAAGTGGCATCTCGGATCCTCACTTATAGAGCGCTCGCGGCTTGCCTCTAGAGCGCTTGGGTCTCGAACAAGCGGTCGATGTCGCCGTTCCATGGACCGTTGTAGGCATCCAGAAGCAGATCGGCGGGGGATTTTCCGTCGTCGAGGATTTCCCATAGCCGCTTGAGCGAACGGGTCTCGTCCTCGCCGTTGTCATTGAGCCGCGCGCGCCGCTTCAACCCCTCCTGGGCGAGCGTCAGGACCTCGCGCGCCACGTCGCGGAGCGTGCGGCCGCGGAACGGCGTGGCGAGCCCCAGTCGCGGGACCGTGTCGCGCATGACCCGCCGCTCCTCGGCCGTCCAATCGGCGATGAGGGACGCGGCGCCGTCGAGCGCGGTGCGGTCGTAGAGCAGCCCCGCCCATAGGCCGGGCAGCGCCAGAAGCTCGCGGAATTGTCCGGCGTCGGCGCCGCGCATTTCGATGAAGCGCTTGAGACGGACCTCGGGGAACAGCGTGGTCAGATGGTCGACCCAATCGTCCATGGTCGGCTTGACGCCAGGGAGCGCGACGAGCTTGCCGGCGAGGAAATCCTTGAACGAGGCGCCAGCCACGTCGATATAGTGCCCGTCGCGATAGACGAAATACATTGGCACACCGAGCGCATAGTCCACATAGCGCTCGAAGCCCATGCCGTCCTCGAAGGCGAAGGGCAGCATGCCGGTGCGGTCGGGATCGGTGTCGCGCCACACTTCGGCGCGATAGGACTGGAAGCCGTTGGGCTTGCCCTCGGTGAAGGGCGAGTTGGCGAACAAAGCCGTGGCCACCGGCTGGAGGGCCAGGCCGACGCGGAGCTTCTGCACCATGTCCGCCTCGTCGCCGAAATCCATGTTCACTTGGACCGTCGCGGTGCGGAACATCATGTCGAGGCCGCGCTTCCCGCGGGTCGGCATGTAGCGCATCATGATGCGATAGCGCTCCTTCGGCACAAGCATCAGCTCGTCCAACGTCCATTTCGGCGAGAAGCCGAGCCCCAAGAACCCGATGCCGAGCTCACCGGCCACCTCGCCCACTTGGGCGAGATGCTGGCGCAGCTCCTCTTCGGTCTCATGGATGGTCGCCAGCGGCGCACCGGAGAGTTCCAGCTGGCCGCCCGGCTCCAGGCTGATCGAGCCGCCCTTGGGGCAATCGAGACAGGACAGGGCGATGATGTTGCCGTCCTCGCGGATGGGCTGCCAGCCAAAGCGCCGATGATGCGCTTCGAGCAGCGCGCCGATGCCGTGGTCGCCGAGATACGGAACGGGCGAATGATCCTTGACGTTGAAGTCGAACTTCTCGTGCTCGGTGCCGATCAACCAGTCGGCCTCCGGCTTCGAGCCCGCCTCGAGATAGGCGACGAGTTCGTCCCGCGACTCGACGATGGGGCTCTGTGGCCCACTCACCCGTGTCGACATCGAGAAGACTCCGCTTGGATCGGGGGGACTGGCCCTTAGGAGGCGAGGCTAAGGTCCCGGGGTAAAGAGGAACTCTATATCGCGCGGGGCGCGAGGGCGGGCAAGGGAATCAAAGGCCAATTACGCAGTGCGGATTGGGGCCCTGCCCTGACCAAATGTGGCCCTTGCGCGCAAATGCCTCACACCATCATCCGGTGATAGAGGTCGAACATGATCCAGAAGCTGCCGCCGAGCATGATGCAGATGAGCAGCGCGGCGAAGGCCAGCGCGATCAGATTCTCCCGCGGCGTGGTGCTCAAGTTGATGTGCAGGAAAAAGCGCAGATGGACCAGGATCTGAATGGCGGCGGCTACGGCGATGACGATGATCGTGGTGGTGCGGGGCAACACGCCGGTAGCGGCCAGGCCGAAGGAGATCGCGGTCAGCACCACGGCGAGGCCGAGGCCGATCAGATAGGGCGTGATGCTGCGCTCAACCGGAAGTCCTGAGGCGTCCATTCAAAGTACCCCTGGCAGATAGACGACCGAGAAAATGACCACCCAGATGATGTCGAGGAAATGCCAGAACAGGCCGAGCCGCGCCAGCCGCGAGGCGACGGGCCGCGTCAGCCCCTTGATCAGGACCTGGCCGATCATCACGAGGATCCACAGGATGCCGATGCTCACATGCAGGCCGTGCGTGCCGACCAGCGTGAAGAAGCCGGACAGGAAGCCGCTGCGGTCGGGGCCGGCGCCTTGGGCGATCATGCCCGAGAACTCGCCGAATTCGAGGAAGATGAAGCCGGCGCCTAGCGCCACGGTGACCACAAGCCACAGGAGCACGCGGGACCGGTCGGCCGCGGCCAGCGCTACGGCGGCAAAACCAAACGTGGTGCTGCTCAACAGGAGAAGCGCGGTCTCGCCGGCGGCGCGCTCCAGGCTGAACAGCTCCTTGCCGGTGGGACCGCCGGCGGTATTGCCGAGCATCACCACATAGGTGGCGAACAGGAGCGCGAAGATCACCCCGTCGCTCATGAGATAGATCCAGAAGCCGAACGCCTTCTCTTCGTATTTCTCGGCGCCTTCGGATGGCGGCGCGATGTCGGTCATGGTGGCAGAGGCGGCGGTCATGCGGCGCCCTCCGGTAGGGGCTGGCCGGCAAAGCCCGGATCGTCCGCCATCTCGTTTTTCGGCGCCTTGGCCAATTGCGCGAAGCGGGCATCCTCGATGGCTTTCACCTCAGCCGCCGGGATCACCATGTCGGTGTCATTCTGCGACGCGCGAATGACAATGGCGACGAAGATGGTGGCGAGACACAGCAGCGCGAGCCACCAGATCCACCAGACCATGGCGAAGCCGAACACGAAGCCGGCGCCGCCGATGACGGCACTGAGGAAGGTGTTCTTCGGCAGGGTGATGTCGACATAGCGGTCGGGCCGTTCATAGGCGACGCCACGCTGCTTCATGTCCCAGAAGGCATCGATACTCTGCACCTGCGGCACCAGCGCGAAATTATACGGCGCCGGCGGCGATGAGGTCAGCCATTCCAGCGAGCGGCCGTTCCACGGGTCGCCGGTCAGATCGAGCGCCTGCTGGCGGTCCCTGATGGACACGACGAGCTGGACGATCAGGCAAACGATGCCGAGCAGGATGATGAAAGCGCCGATGGCGGCGACGATCAGATGCGGCTGCCAAGCGGCGATCTCGTAATGCTCCATGCGGCGGGGCATGCCGAGCAGGCCGAGCACGTAGAGCGGCATGAAGGCCAGGTAGAAGCCGATGATCCAGCACCAGAACGACCACGCCCCCCATTTCTCGTTGAGCTTGAAGCCGAACGCCTTGGGGAACCAGAACATGTAGCCGGCGAGATAGCCGAACAGCACGCCGGGGATGATCATGTTGTGGAAATGGGCGATCAGGAAGGTGGTGTTGTGCATCAGATAGTCGACCGGCGGCATGGCGAGCAGCACGCCGGACAGGCCGCCGATGCAGAAGGTGACGAGGAAGCCGATCGTGTAGAGCATCGGCGGTTTGAAGATGATGCGGCCGCGATACATGGTCAGCAGCCAGTCGAACACCTTCACCCCGGTGGGCACGGCGATGATGGTGGTCATGATGCCGAAGAAGGAATTGACGTTGGCGCTCGAGCCCATGGTGAAGAAGTGATGCAGCCACACGGTGAAGGACAGCAGGCCGATGGCGCAGGTGGCCAGCACCAGCGAGATATAGCCGAACAGCCGCTTCTGGCTGAACACTGCCACCACCTCGGAGAACACACCAAAGGCCGGCAGGATGAGGATGTAGACCTCAGGATGACCCCACAACCAGAATAGGTTGATGTAGTTCATCATGTTGCCGCCCATGGCGTTGGTGAAGAAGTGGAAGCCGGCGGTGCGGTCGAGCGCGAGCATGACGCAGGCGACGGTCAGGGCGGGGAAGGCGAAGATCATCAGCACGCTGGTGACGAGCACGGTCCAGGTGAACAGCGGCAGGCGGAGCAAGGTCATGCCCGGCGCGCGGCATTTGATGATCGTCACCAGGAAATTGATGCCGGTCATGGTCGAGCCGATACCGGAGATAAGCACCGCCCACAGCCAGTAATCAACGCCAACGCCGGGGGTGTATTCGGACCCCGAATAGGGCGGGTAGCCGGTCCAGCCGGCCGTGGAAAACTTGCCGATGACGAGCGAAATGAGCACCAGCCCAGCGCCGGCGGTGGTGAACCACAGGCTGATCGAGTTCATGAACGGGAAGGCGACGTCGCGCGAGCCGAGCTGCTGCGGCATGATCAGGTTGATCAACCCGGAGAGGAACGGCATGGCCATGAAGAAAATCATGATCGTGCCGTGGGACGAGAAGATCTGGTCGAAATGGCCGGGCGGCAGATAGCCGTCGCTGTTGAAGGCGATGGCCTGCTGGCTGCGCATCATGGCCGCGTCGATGAAGCCGCGCATCAGCATGACGAGCGCCACCATGATGTACATGATGCCGATCTTCTTGTGGTCGAGGCTCGTCACCCAACCGAACACCACGAGGCGCCAGGCGCCGAAATAGGTGATGACCGCCATGACCGAAAGCGCGCCGAGCACCGTGACGCCCGCGCCGGACGCAGCAATGAGGCTGTAGAACGGCAGTGAATCGATGGTCAGCCTACCGAAGAAGTCCACTGGTCCTCATTCCGCTGTTGCCGCCGCCGGGATGGCCGGGGCGGGATCGGTGATATCGCCGTGGCGCCATTTGGCGATGATCCTATCGAACAGGTCAGGCTCGACGTCGGAGTAATAGGTCACGGGCACCTTCTGGCTCGGCTTGGCGAGCGTCTCATAGGCGCCCGCATCGAGCGTGTCGGCGGCGCTCTTCACCTTCGCCACCCAGGCGTCGAAATCGTCCTTAGTGGTGGCGATGGCCCTGAATTGCTGATCGGCGAAACCGGTGCCGCTATATTGGACGTTGCGGCCCCACATTTCCGCGGGCTCGTTGGCCAGGAGATGCAGCCGCGTCTGCATCCCGGCCATGGCGTAGATTTGTCCGCCCAGCGCCGGGATGACGAAGGAATTCATTACCGTGTCCGAGGTGATCTTGATGGCCAGCGGCGTGCCCGCCGGAAACACCAGCTCGTTGACCACGGCGATGTTCTGCTCGGGATAAATAAACAGCCACTTCCAATCTTGCGCCACCGCTTGGACCTCCAGCGGCGCCACGCCGGTGTCGATTGGATTGTACGGATCGAGGCGATGCGTGCCGGGCACCAGATGGAAGCCGAGCCAGATGATGATCGCCGCGGGCACGCCCCAGACGAGAATCTCGATGGGCCAATAATATGCGAGGTTGGGCGTGTAGCGCGCGTTGCGGTTGGTGCCGCGATAGCGCCAACAGAACAGCGCGGCCATGATGAAGACCGGCACGATGACGATCATCATGATGGTCAAGCCGTCGAACAGCAGCTGGCGCTCGGCCAGCGTAATCGGTCCCTTGGGATCGAGATCGGGGCTGGTCAGTGCGCCGCAGCCGCTGCAGAGCAGCGCCAAGCCTAAAGCCAGGATTATCTGCGATCGATAGGCAAGAGCTTGTCTCACGATGACGCCTTGCGGTTCGATGGTGCAGTCGAACGTCCGATTCGGGCCAGAGGCTAGCCGTTTCCGGCCGATTCGGCGACCCTCAATGGGCCGAACGCCGGTTCATTGTGAAAAATGCGTCAAGTTTGTTTCGGGCAATGTCAGCGCCAATCGCCGAGCACGGCGTTGACGAGCGCAAGACAGGCGACAGCGGCCGTGTCGGCACGCATCACACGCGGCCCGAGCGATATTGGAAGGACGTAAGGCTGCTGCATCAGGGCGTTGCGTTCTTCGGGCTCGAAGCCGCCTTCCGGCCCGATCAGCACGGCAAGCGGCCGGGCGCGTTGCGCCGACAAGGCCTCAATGGGCGAGGCGGTTGGCGCCGCCTCGTCGGCGAAGATCAGGAGACGCTCCGCGTCCCAGTGCTCGAGCAGCTTCGACAATTTCTCAGGGCCGCCCACCTCGGGCACGCGCAGAATCCCGCACTGCTCGGCCGCCTCGACGGCGTTGGCCTCGAGCCGGCCGGTGTTGACCCGCTCAGCCATGGTGCGGCGGGTGATCACCGGCTGGAGCAGGTTGGCGCCCATCTCGGTCGCCTTCTGCGCCATGTAGTCGAGGCGGGCGCGTTTGATGGGCGCGAAGAGATAATGCAGGTCGGGGCCGTCGTCTTGGGGGCGGGTCTGATGCTCGATGGCGATTTCCGCCTTCTTCTTGCCGATGCTCACGAGCCGCACGCGCCACTCGCCGTCGGTGCCGTTGAACATGAGGACCTGGTCGCCCGGCTTCAGGCGCAGCACGTTGCCGAGGTAATGCGCCTGCTCCGGCGATAGAGCGATTTCGGCCCCCGCATGCATCGGGGACTTGACGAAGAGCCGGGGAAGTTTAGAGGGCATGGTGTTTAGACGGCATGGACCAAGTCCGGCGAAGCGAGCACAGGGGAAGTGAAACGAGACATGCCACGTCCCGTCTCCCAAGGCAAAGTACGCAGCGTGGCCGACGCGGCGCCCACGAACTGGGTCGACCGCTTCGCGCCGCGGCCGCTCATTCCGTATTTGCGCCTCGCCCGTGCTGACCGGCCGGTTGGCTTCTACCTTTTGGCACTGCCGTGCTTCTGGTCGGTAGCGCTGGCCGGGCGGAGCGCGGACGCCCCCTACCCCGACCCTCTTCTCTTGCTGCTGTTCGCGGCAGGCGCGATCGCCATGCGCGCCGCGGGCTGCACCTATAACGACATCGTCGACCGCGACATCGATGCACAAGTTGCGCGCACGCGTTCGCGGCCGCTGCCGAGCGGACAGGTCACGACAGCGGCGGCCGTCGCGTTCATGCTGGCACTGTGCATGATCGGGCTCGCCGTGCTGCTCAGCCTCAACAGCTTCTCCATCTGGCTCGGCCTCGGCGTGATCCCCATCGTGGCGCTCTACCCGTTCGTCAAACGCGTCAGCCACTGGCCGCAGGCCGTGCTCGGGCTTGCGTTCAACTGGGGCGCGCTGATGGGCTGGGCGGCGGTGCTCGGGGGTCTCGCCGTCACGCCGCTCGTGCTCTACGCGGGCGCGGTGGCCTGGACCATCGGCTACGACACGATCTACGCGCACCAGGACCGCGAGGACGACGAGCTCATCGGCATGAAGTCGACCGCGCTCAAATTCGGCCGCGCCACCAGACCGTGGCTTGCACTGTTCTATGGCGCCGCCGGGATTGCGATCGTCGCGGCGGGGTTACTAGCCGGCGCCGGGCTGGTGTTTTTGATCGGCATGGGCGTGGCGAGTGCGCAGCTTGCCTGGCAGGTGGTCACGCTCGATATCGACAACGCGGACAATTGCCTGGCGCGGTTTCGCTCGAACCGCGATTTTGGGGTGCTCGTATTTGTCGCGGCAGCACTCGATATGATGCTTGCATCGCTGGCCTAGAAGGCCGATTCACGGGAATGAGAAGACGGGGCCGTATAAAAGCAAAAGGGCCCCGGAGCAGTGCTCCGAAGCCCTTGGTAACGCCTTGCTGTTAGCTTCCTTATCGGCTGCCTTGAGGTAGCCTTTATTGCCACGATCTTGCCACGGAAGGTTTCCCGGACGCTTAATGGACGTCGTTAATGACCGGTAGCTTCCCACATAGTTTAGAGAGTCTTCCCTTCGCCCCATGACCGCAGCCACACCCGCCAAGACATCGGCCGCCGCGCCGTCCCTCGATGAAGATTACGCGCTGCTGAAGACCGCCGTGCGTGACGCCGGCGCGCTGGCGCTCGGCTACTTCAAGCAGGAACTCCAAGTCAGCACGAAGCCTGACGGGTCCGAGGTGAGCGAGGCCGACCTCGCCGTCGACGCCGCGCTCAAGCTCGACCTCATGACCCGCCGCAAGGACTATGGCTGGCTGTCGGAGGAGAGCCCGGACGACCGCGAGCGGCTCAAGCATTCGCGCGTGTGGATGATCGATCCCATCGACGGCACCGGCGCCTTCCTGCGCCACATCCCGGAGTGGACGGTGTCGGCGGCGCTGGTCGAAGACGGCGTGCCGGTCATCGGCATCGTGTTCAACCCCGCCACCCAGGAATTCTTTCACGCAATGCGGGGCCGCGGCGCGTTTCTCAACGACAAGCCCATTCATGCGAGCGACAAGGCGACGCTCGATGGCGCCAAGATGATTGCCAGCGGCGGGCTCTTCAAGAAGAAGATCTGGCAGGAGCCGTGGCCCGAAGTGACGGCGCGGTGGGTCAACTCCGTCGCCTATCGGCTGGCGCTGATCGCCGCGGGCGAAGGGGACGCCACCATCTCGCTCACGGCCAAAGCCGAGTGGGACCTCGCCGCGGCGGCCGTCATCATGGACGAAGCGGGCGGCATCACCACCGATCATCGCGGCAATCCGCATCCCTACAACCGCGAGGATCCGCGGTTCCCGAGCCTTGTGGCGAGCGGCAAGAGCCTGCACAAGCTTCTGATCGAGCGCACGGGCCGCATAGACCTTTAGGGCGCGTTTCGGCAAGGTGCCGGCGATCAAAGGAGGGTGGTGCGGGAAGCATGGCTACAAGAGACAAGACCAAGACGGGCGGCCGGCAACTGCTCCATCTCGTGTTCGGGGGCGAGCTGACCGAACTGGACAAGGTCGAGTTCGGCGACCTCAAGAAGCTCGATATTGTCGGCATCTACCCCAACTACGCGCAAGCCTATGACGCCTGGAAGGATGCCGCCCAGCGAACGGTCGACAATGCCCACATGCGCTATTTCATCGTGCATCTGCACCGGCTCCTCGACCCCGAGCACGATGCCGGCGGAGCCCAGGGCTAGGGGCCGCAGCCTTGAAGGGTTTTTGCCTTAAAGGAGGCAGCGCCCGCGTGCTAGAAGGGGGCGACTTGGACTGGCGCCGTCCTGCCGTGGCGCTTGAAAATCGGGGAAAAGCTTGAAAGACAACCTGTTCAGAGACGTAGGCACGGTCTCCAGAGGCGCCGACGAACTTGCCGCCAACTACACGACCGGCGAGATCGTTAGGCGCATTTGGCGGGAGCATCTGCGCCCCCGCGGCGGACTCCTCGCCATCGCCACCGTGGCCATGCTGCTTACGGCGGCCACCACTGGCGCCATCCCCTTCCTCATCCAGCGGGTGGCCGACGACGTGTTCGTCGCCAAGCAGGAGGACATGGTCTTCTGGATCGCCGCCGCCATCGCCGTGGTCACGGTGATCAAGGCGATCTCGGAGTATGTGGCCAATGTCACGGTGGCCTATCTCGGCCACCGGTTCATCGCCGATCTGCGCATTCAGATGTTCGCCGCGCTCGCCAGAGCCGACCTCAGCTGGATCCAGTCGGTCCATTCCGGGCGGCTGCTTTCGGGCTTCCTCAATGACGCCAATCTGATCCGGGCCACGGCGAGCCGCACCATCGTCACGCTGGGGGAGAACGCCCTCAAAGTCGTGATCCTGATCGGCAGCATGATCTACATGGACCCCCGTTTCTCGGTGCTCGTCCTGATCTTTATGCCGTTCGCCTGGATCATGCTGTCGCGGCAACGCCGCAAGATGCGGAAATCGACCTCGAAGTCGCTGCAAGAGACCGGCGATCTCTCCGCGCTCGTGACCCAGACCTTGCGCGGCATGCGCGTGGTGCGCGCCTACCGCCAGGAGGGCCAAGAAGAGCAGCGGGCGACCTCGGCCATCGATCGCGCGATGGAGTTCACGATGCGCGGCACGCGGGCCCGGGCGCTGTCGAGCCCGTCGATGGAGCTTCTGGTCGGCTTCGGCTTTGCGCTCGCCATCTATTTTGCCGGGACCCAAGGGGTGCGCGGCGACCTGACTCTCGGCCACTTCATGGGCTTCATGACGGCGGCGCTTCTCATCTACGCCCCGCTCAAAAGCGTCGCCACGCTGCAGACCCAGCTCCAAGAAGGCGTCGCCGCGTCGTGCCGCGTGTTGGGCGTGGTCGACCGCAAGGTCACGTTGATCGAGCTTCCCGACGCCAAGCCGCTCAGCCTCAAGAAGGGCGAGATCGAATTCAGGAACGTCAGCTTCGCCTATGAGGCGGAGAACCCTGTGCTCAAGGGCGTCAGCCTCACCGTGCCGCCGGGCAAGACTGTGGCCTTGGTCGGCCCGTCAGGCTCGGGCAAGAGCACGATGGTCAATCTCGCGCTCCGCTTCTTCGATCCCGAGCAGGGCCAAGTCCTGATCGACGGCCAGGACATCAAGCATGTCACCGTCGATTCCTTGCGCGACGCCGTAGCGCTCGTCACGCAAGACCCGGTGCTGTTCGACGACACGATCCGCGCCAACATCGCCTATGGGTCGAAGCCGGTGGTGGAGGAGCAGGTGATCGCCGCGGCGAAGGCGGCTGCGGCGCATGATTTCATCATGGGCCTGCCACGCGGCTACGACACCCGCGTCGGCGAGGCGGGTGGACTTCTCTCCGGCGGTGAGCGTCAGCGCATCGCCATCGCGCGCGCCATCTACAAGGACGCGCCGATCCTTCTGCTCGACGAGCCCACCAGCTCGCTCGATTCCGAGGCCGAGGCGAAGGTGCAAGCGGCGCTCGAGGGCTTGATGCAGGGCCGCACCGCCCTGATGATCGCCCACCGGCTGTCAACGGTGAAGAAGGCCGACCTCATCTGCGTCCTCGACCAGGGCCGCATCGTCGAGATCGGCCCGCATGACGAGCTCGTGGCCAAAGGCGGCCTCTACACCAGACTGCATCGCACTCAATTCGGCATCGCCGGAGGTCTTGCGGCGGCATCGCCCAATGAAGGCGTCCCCGTCGCCGTGGCCGGCGAATAGCGGCGCCAAGCGGGTATGTTGAAACGGCTGCTAGCATCGAAGCCCGCCATCGCCGTGGTGAGCGGTCTTGCCTCGGCCTATATCCGCCTCGTCTACGCCACGAGCACCATCAAGCGTGAGCCGGCCGACACCGACGCCAAGCTGTTCGAGCAGCATCCGCAAATCCTCGCCATGTGGCATGGCCAATTCGTGCTGCTGCCGCACCTGAAGCCGAAGCGGCCGGCCGAGGTCAAAGCCATGGTCTCGCGCCACGGCGACGCGGAGCTCATCGGCGCCGTGCTCAGGCGCTTCGGCATGGACCTGATCCGCGGCGCCGGCGCCGGCAAAAGACGCCGCAACCGCGGCGGGGCAACGGCCATGCGGGAATCGCTGCGCGCGCTGGAGGCGGGCGCCACCGTGGCCATGACCGCCGACGTGCCGCCGGGCCCGGCACGCCGCGCCGGCATCGGCATCGCCACGCTGGCCGCCATGTCGGGCCGGCCGGTGGTGCCGTTCGCCATCGCCACGCGGCGGTTCTTGAAGCTGCCGACCTGGAGCGCCTTCACCTTCAATCTGCCGTTCTCGACGCTCGCCATCGTCATCGGCGATCCCGTGCGGGTCCCGGCCACCGACGACGCCGAGAAGATCGAGGCGGGACGGCGCGCCATCGAGCTTGCGCTGGCCGAGGTGACGGCGCGCGCTTATGCGCTGGCTGGCACCACCGATCCGCTGAACAAGGAAGAGACGTCCAGGCCGGGCTTTTCGCTCAAGACCTATCGTCTGGTGACACGGTTGGCCGCACCGGTCGCGCCGCTGATCCTCGCCTGGCGTACGCGCCGCGGCAAGGAGGAGGCCGACCGCCACCCCGAACGCTACGGCGAGGCGAGCGTGGGTCGGCCAAGCGGGTTCCTCGCCTGGTTCCATGCGGCGAGCGTGGGCGAGGTCAATGCCGCGCTGCCGGTCATCGACGCGGTGGCACGCGACCGGCCCGAGGTCCGCATCCTGCTCACCACGGCCACCGTCACCTCGGCGCGGTTGGCGCGCGAGCGCCTGCCCAAGGGCGCCTTGCATCAATATGTGCCGCTCGACGGGCAGGGCTATATCAGGCGCTTCCTCAAGCATTGGCGGCCCGACCTCGCCGTGCTGGTCGAGTCTGAGATCTGGCCGAACCTCGTGCTGGAGACCAAGGCGCAAGGGATCCCCCTCCTCCTCATCAACGGCCGCATGTCCACGTCATCGTTCAAGTCCTGGCGGCGGCGGCCGGGCCTGAGCCGTCCGATTTTCGGGGCGTTCGACCTGGTGCTCGCGCAGAACGACAGCCTCGCCGAGCGCTTCGCCCAGCTCGGCGCGCCTCAATCGCGCGATGGCGGCAATCTCAAGGCCGATGCACCGCCGCCGCCGGTTGACGCCGGGAGCCGCAAGCAGCTCGCCGCGGCGCTCGCCGGCCGCAAGGTGTGGCTCGCCGCGAGCACGCATCCTGGCGAGGACGACCTGATCGCCACCGCACATGTGCTGATGAAACGGAGGCTGCCTGATCTCCTCACCATCATCGTGCCGCGGCATCCCGAGCGCGGGACGCTGATCGCCGAACAGCTGAAGGCCTCCGGCCTGGGGACCACGCTTCGGTCGGAAGGGGCGCTGCCCGACAGTGGGACGGACGTCTATGTCGCCGACACGATCGGCGAACTCGGCCTGTTCTATGCCGTGTCGCCGGTCGCCTTGATCGGCGGCTCGCTGGTCCCGCGCGGCGGGCAGAATCCGGTCGAGGCGATCAAGCTCGGCGCCTGCGTGCTGACCGGACCCAACTGGCGGAACTTCCGCGACTCTTATACGGAGCTGCTCAAGGCCGGCGGGGCCAAGCAGGTCGGCGATGCGGCGAGCCTCGCCGAGGCGGCACTTCACCTCTTGCAGGACGACGACGCCCGCGCCGGAATGATGGCGCACGCCGAGGCTGCTATTGCCGCAATGGGCGGCGCGCTGCCCCGCACGCTGGACGCGCTCGAGCCTTACCTCCCACCGAAAGCGGTTCTGCAGCATGCGTCTTGAGACCCCGTTCTGGTGGCACCGCAAAACGGGGGTGCTCGCGTCCGCGCTCTCACCGCTGGCTGCGCTCTATGGCCGGGTGGCCGCATCGCGCATGGCGAAGCCCGAGAAATATCGCTCGAAGCTGCCGGTGATCTGTATCGGCAATTTCACCGCGGGCGGCGGCGGCAAGACACCGACGGCCATCGCGGTCGCTACGCTTCTGCAGGCGATGGGCAAGAGCCCGGCCTTCCTCACACGCGGCTATGGCGGGACGGCCAAGGGCCCGGTGCGCGTGGCGGGCCAGAGTGCGGAGACGGTGGGCGATGAGCCGCTGCTTCTCGCCGAGATGGCCCCCACCGTCGTGGCGGCCGACCGTGTCGCCGGCGCCAAGGCCATCGAGGCGACCGACGCCGAAATCATCGTCATGGATGACGGGTTCCAGACCCCGAGCTTGGCCAAGACTTTCTCGCTGATCGTGGTGGATGCGGGGTCAGGGCTGGGCAACGGGCTCGTCATCCCGGCGGGACCTTTAAGGGCGCCACTCGAAGGCCAGATCGCCCGGGCCGATGCGCTCCTCGTCATCGGCGACGGAACAAAGGCCACACCGTTGATCGAGACGTTCGAGCACGCTGGCAAGCCCGTGCTGAAGGCGAAGATCGCGCCCAATTGCGACCCGCGCTGGCTCGGCGTGATGCCGGTGATCGGCTTTGCGGGAATCGCGCGGCCCGGCAAGTTCTTCGCCACGCTCAGAGGCAACGGCGCGCGGCTGGTCGCGAGCCACGCCTTCCCCGACCATCACCGATTTACCGAGAAGGAAGCGAGGCGCCTGCTCCAAGAGGCCGACGCCAAGACGGCGATGCTGGTGACGACGGAGAAGGACTGGGCGCGCTTGCCTTCCGACGACGACGACAGCGCGCTCACCGAGCTCAAGCACCGCTCGCGCCCCTTCCCCATCGTGGTGACGTTCGAGGACGCGGCGAAGCTCACGGAGCTACTGATTTCGGTGATCGGCAAACCGAATTAATTTAAGGCGTCGGTTTAGGCAGACGCGGGATGAGTGTCGCGGAAGCGCTTGAGAGAGATGCCTGGGTCGGCATAGGCCTCTTGCAGCTCGACGCTCCAATAGCGCAGCTCATCGAGCGGGATCGCCTTGCCGGTGACGGCACAGCGCACGAAGTCGCCGGGCGTCACCACCTGTATCTCGCCGTCGAGATATTTGAGCTTGGCCTCGCCCTTGAAGCCGATATTGCGTTCGAAGCGGTTCATCAGATCCGTGAAACTCTCTCGTGATCCGTCACCATAGCGTCACGGGCAGTCCGTTGCCAGCGCGCTCTGTTTTTTGCGCATGATCTTATCGGAAAACCGGTTACCACTTTTCGCCGATCATGCTCTTTATTGCCGCATGATCTTGTCGGAAAACCGGTTCCCACTTTTCCGGATCATGCTCTTTATTGCCGCATGATCTTGTCGGGAAACCGGTTCCCACTTTTCCGGATCATGCTCAGAGAAGACTTCCCTGCTTTCCGTCAGAAGGGGCGCGCGTCTGAGTACCCGAACTCTCGGGCTTCTTCGCGGGGCTATGGGCCCCGCGCGAATCGGCATGGGCACCAACATGGCCATCGGCGAACTCGATGTCCAGCGCCGCGCCCGGCTTCACCTCGCTGGCATATCTGAGCATGGTGCCGTCGGCAGCGCGCACCAGCGTGAAGCCGCGCGCCAAAACATTCTGATATCCGAGCGTGGAGAGCAGCTTCTGCTGGCCGTCGAGACGGCGGCGCGCGCGGTCCACGAGGGCTGCAAGCGAACGTCCTCGCGCGCGGTCGAGACGGATGAGCTTGTCGCGGCCGGCGCTTGCTGCGCGGGCCACAAGATGCGGCCTGAGGCGAGAGCCGCAACGCTCAAGTCCGGACCGGTGGGCCACCGCATTGGCGAGCAGCGCGCGGGGCAGCTTATGGCTCGCATTGTCGAGCCGCTGCCGCGGCAGACCCAGAATAGTATCGCGACGCGGAAGCCCGCGGGCAGAGCCGAGGAATCGACTGCGCCAGGCTTGAAGCGCGCGCCGGAGCGTGCTCGCGCCGCGCAAGCCGAAACTGGTCACCGCAATCATGAGATCGGCGCGCACCGGCACGGCGCGCTCGGCGGCCGCCGTCGGCGTCGGCGCGCGGTGATCGGCAACGAGGTCGATGAGGGTCCAGTCAGTCTCATGACCGACCGCCGAGATGAGCGGAATGGCGCTCGCGGCCGCGGCGCGGACGACGATCTCCTCGTTGAAGCCCCACAAATCTTCAAGGCTGCCGCCGCCGCGGGCGACAATGATGAGGTCGGGCCGCGGCATCGTTGCCAGATTCGCGTTGAAGCCGTGAATGGCGCCGGCCACCTCGCCTGCGCAAGTCTCGCCCTGCACGCGCACCGGCCACACCAGCACATGGGAGGGAAAGCGGTCCTCCAGGCGATGGAGGATGTCGCGGATCACCGCGCCCGTCGGCGAGGTCACCACGCCGATGATGCGCGGCAGAAAGGGAAGCGGCCTTTTTCGCGCGTCGTCGAACAGGCCTTCGGCGGCGAGCTGCTTCTTGCGCTGCTCGAGCAGGGCCATGAGGGCGCCGATGCCGGCCGGCTCGAGATCGTCGATGACGATCTGGTATTTCGAACGGTCGGGATAGGTGGTGATCTTGCCCCGGGCGATGACCTCGAGACCGGCCTCCGGCTTGAATCTGAGCTTTGAGAAGGTGCCCCGCCAGATGACCGCCTCGATGGTGGCCTTCTCGTCCTTCAGGGTGAAGTAGCAATGGCCGGAGCTGTGCGGCCCCTTATAGCCGGAGATCTCGCCGCGCAGACGGACCTGGCCATAGGCGTCCTCCACCGTCCGCTTGAGCGCGAAGGCAAGCTCGGACACGGTGTACTCGACGAGATTCGTCGCTGGTTTGATGCGCTCAGCCATGTGGATGGATCGCTCTCACTTTCGCGCCCCGGCGCTCAAGCATGTTAATGAGCGCAAGGATTTGCAAGCGTAGGGAATTGGCCTTAGGGCCCGAGCATTACAAGCCTCGGGGTCCGGTAACAAGCGGGGCGTGAGCCACGATGAATGTGCTTCTGATCGGCGGCGGGGGCCGCGAGCATGCGCTCGCCTGGAAGCTCAAACAGAGCCCCCTGCTCGACACGCTGTATTGCGCGCCGGGCAATGCCGGCATCGCCGAGGTCGCGACATGTGTCGCCCTCGATGCGGCCGACCATGCGGCGGTCATCCGCTTTTGCAAGGATAAGGACATCGGCCTCGTGGTGGTGGGGCCCGAAGCGCCGCTGGTGGCCGGCCTCGCCGACGATCTGGAAGCGGACGGCATCACCGTGTTCGGGCCGTCGAAAGCGGCCGCGCAGCTCGAAGGCTCCAAAGGCTTCACCAAGGATCTCTGCGCCGAATACGGCATTCCGACCGCATCCTATGGGCGCTTTTCGGAGGCGGCGCCGGCAAAGGCCCATGTGGAGTCCCACGCGCTCCCCGTCGTCATCAAGGCGGACGGCCTCGCCGCCGGCAAGGGCGTGGTCATCGCCAATTCGCATTTCGAGGCGCACGCGGCAATCGACGCCTGCTTCGCGGGCGCGTTCGGCGCGGCCGGCGCCGAGGTCGTGGTCGAAGAGCATCTCGCCGGCGAGGAGGCGAGCTTCTTCGCGCTGGTGGACGGGAAGACCGCTCTACCGCTCGCCACGGCGCAAGACCATAAGCGGGCCTATGACGGCGACACGGGACCCAACACCGGCGGCATGGGCGCCTATTCGCCGGCGCCGATCATGACGGAGACGCTGTGCGCCCAGGTCATGGACGAGATCATCATGCCCACGGTCGCCGCCATGACCGCGCGCGGCACGCCGTTCAAGGGCGTGCTCTATGCCGGGCTGATGATCGAAGACGGGCGGGCAAAGCTGATCGAATACAATGTGCGCTTCGGCGACCCCGAGGCGCAGGTCCTGGCCATGCGCCTCAAGTCGGACCTGTTGCCGGCGCTGATCGCCACGGCGCAAGGCACGCTTGGCGGCCACTGCCTCGACTGGCACGACGACGCCGCGCTCTGCGTGGTCATGGCGGCGAAGGGCTATCCCGGCGATTACAAGAAGGGCACGGAGATCAAGGGGCTCGAAGCGGCGGGCGCCGAGCCTGACGTGGAGATCTTCCATGCCGGCACCAAGCGCGAGAGCGACCGTGTTCTTGCCAATGGCGGGCGGGTGCTCGGCGTGACGGCGCGGGGGCAAGATATCCGAGCCGCGCAAACCCGCGCCTACCAAGCGGTGGACAAGATCGACTGGCGAGGCGGCTTCTGCCGCCGCGACATCGGCTGGCGGGCGGTGGCGAAAACCGCCCGCGCCTGAGCGTCGCTAAATTTGCGGGCGTGGGGTTAGCGAGACCTTCATGGATCGCCGGTACACTCGGTCAAGAATCGGCTATCGCCAGTTTTTCGTGGAAAAACGTTGCAGCTTTCGCCGGCGATGACTATCTCCATTCCACGAGGAGGCCCCGGAGACTCACGATGACGTACAGCATGCCCGTTTCGAAAAGGACCGCATCCGGCATTGTGGGGGTCGCCGCGATTCTCTTCTACCTCTGGCTCTTGACGTGGGCCGGCCCGGTCAACGCCGCGCCAGGCTTCCTCGCCGAGCCGGCGAGCCCAGGATCTCACTCCCAAGTCGTTCAGGCGAAAATCTACAAGCGCGGCCGGACGCCCATCTATCCTTACGTGTCCTCGGGTCCGGGCCGACGCGGATGGACCGGTTATTTCGGCTTCGTGCCCTACACCAAGGGCCATGTCGAGAACGAGGCCATCCAGCGAAGTCTTTATCCGCAGAATAGCTGGCCGCACGATCCCAACGCCCCGCGGCCGCAGCCTTACGGGCTCGGCGACTAAGCTTTCCCCAGGTCCTTGACGCATTGGGGCGCCGTTGGCGCGTGTGCGTAGCGTTGCGCCGGCAGGCATGCGGCGTGCGACCGAGACGTGCCGTCGGGCACTATTCTATTCATTGTTGTCTAAATTTTTCGTCGAACTACAGCTCTAGTATTTCCTCCGCCTCAATATGTAAGTCACTGATTATTCACTGCTAAATTCAACGGCTTATTAGTCCGCCTGGGTGACAATGCAGTCAAACATCCCAGGGAGACTGACATGAGATCTTTGCTGATTGCCCTTTGTCTGCTGGTTGTCTCGGCGCCCGTGGCTGTTGCGGCGGAAAGCGTCGGCCAGCGCTGGGAGGAGTCCCTCCTCACCCATAAGCGGAACGGCACGCTGGCGGGCCCCCGGGCCGGCCAGAAATGCCTGTGGTCCAAGTCGCTGAACGGCTGCCTGTGGTACACGCCGGGCAAATGGGATCTGTATTTGCAGAACTAGTGGTCAAAATCTAACGATTGAATCCCTTGTGGGATTCCCTCCGGTGTTTGCGCGTGCGAGTCTGGCGCATGCGCGCCGGGATTTCCATCACCGTCTCGCCGGTCGAGCGCCGGCGCCTTCAAGCCCTCATCAGGGACCGCAACGCTGCGCAGAAGCACGTCTGGCGAGCCCAGATCGTGTTGCTGACGGCCGAGGGGCTCGGCACCAACGAG